>Ga0075163_10008094_pt1 | contig 13883 bp, 13 predicted proteins | sample JI1023141ADNA_FD_71478 | JGI IMG/M metagenome (GOLD analysis project Ga0075163, IMG submission 71478) | Wastewater effluent complex algal communities from Wisconsin, to seasonally profile nutrient transformation and Carbon sequestration -... | ecosystem: Engineered > WWTP > Effluent > Algae...
TTATGGCGGGGTTTTTGTTTCTGAGTCCGAAGCGCCTTGTCTTCGACATCAAAGAGGTCGTTCGGGGTCACTGCGCCGTCTGTTGCCTTAAAAATCCGCTGAACAAGAACAAAAGACGGTTTTGTTTTCCCGCGGACCAACCGGTTGATGGTCGTGCTGGCGACGCCAATCTGCTGCGCAAAGGCCATTTCGCTGAGGCCATAAAGCTTCAAATAGGTGCGCAGATTCATACACGGAATATGCGTTATATACACAATTACGGCAAGCAAAAAGTGCATTAAATGCAATATTTTTGCTTTTATAGTGGACAGCCTATGCACGTGATGCATAGTGCAGCTATGAAACTCTACCTGCGGGAGTATCGAAAACGAGCCAAGCTAACCCTTGAGCAGGTTGCTGAACGGCTAGGGCTTTCTTATACCCAAATGTCCCGCATCGAGCGGGGGATTAGCGGCTTCCCCGCTGGCAGGCTTGATGAACTAGCAACAATTTACGGTTGCCAGCCGACAGATTTCTTCAAAAACGAGCAATCAGATCGACCCGCGTCGATGGTTGCTGTGCCCTATATCCCCATTCCGTTAACTAATGTCACGGCCGGGCCGCCTTTGGTGCCCAAGACAGAAAAACATTTCCAGATGGATCGGCGTTTTCTGCAAAATTTCCTGGGTGAAACGGTTTCGGCTGATCTCGCGTTAGTCGGCATTACCGACGATGCCATGAGCCCAACCGTCAACCGGGGCGACATGATTTTGACCGATCTTAGTATTCGCAAGTATACCGGCGATGGGCTTTATCTTTTGATGGGAGGCAGCGGCTGGCAGCTCCGCCGTCTGGTTGCGCATCCCTCCGGCACTAAATTTGTCCTTTCCGCCGACAACCATGCCCATCCTCAGTTTGTCGATTTAACCCCGACAGGAATTCTGATCAAAGGCCGCGCTCTTTTTGTGTTTCGCCACTTATAGTCAACCGTTATGGCCTTACTTTCCCGCCATTCTTGCGCTTGGGTTTGACTATCGCTGCTCGCGAGCTAGGTTACTCGTTCATGACCCAAGACGCCTCACCAATATCCTCCCGCAAACCTCGTATAGATTGGGCCGCCATTAAGTCTCTGTGGCCCTATCTTTGGCCCCCGCAGGAAACCGAGACTAAACTACGCGTTGTCGTAGCCATGCTGTTATTGGTCGCGGGGAAGCTGACCAATGTCTATATGCCTTTTTTATATAAAGAAGCTGTCGACGCTGTCAGTAAAACGCAGGCTGCCGCAATCACCATTCCTTTGGGTCTTTTGATCGGTTACGGCATCGTCCGTATTTTGGCCATGGCGTTTTCTGAATTGCGCGATCTTGTTTTTGCCAATGTTGCCCAGCGCGCAATCCGGCGCGCGGCGCTGACGGTATTCGAACATTTGCACCGCCTGTCTTTGCGGTTTCATCTTGATCGTCAAACAGGCGGTTTATCCCGCGCCATTGAACGCGGCACCAATGGCATTGATTTTCTCCTCCGCTTCATGACCTTTAACGTTCTCCCTACCTTGCTGGAAATCGCCCTCGTGTGCGGAATATTGTGGTGGCTTTATGGGCCGCTTATTTCCGGCGTCACTTTTATTACCATCGCCGCCTATGTCGTGTTCACTCTCGGCATTACAGAGTGGCGAATTAAATTCCGTCGCTATATGAATGAAATGGATTCCGAGGCAAACACCAAAGCCATCGACAGTCTCCTTAATTATGAAACCGTCAAGTACTTTGGCAACGAGCATTACGAAGCCCGCCGTTTCGATCAATCCTTGCAACGCTATGAAGTGGCGGCCGTGCGTTCGGCAACCACTCTGTCTCTGTTAAACATCGGCCAAGGAACCATCATCGCCGTCGGATTAACCGCCGTTATGATTATGGCGGCCACCAGAATGGTTGCAGGCACCATGACAATCGGCGACTTTGTTTTGGTAAATAGTTATTTGGTGCAGCTTTATTTGCCGCTCAATTTCTTGGGCTTCGTTTACCGCGAAATTAAACAGTCCTTGGCAGATATGGAGCAGATGTTTTCTTTGCTGCAGGTTGGCGCCGAAGTTGGTGATAAGATCGGGGCTCCCGACTTAGCGGTGGCGCGCGGCGAGGTAAAATTCGACTCTGTTGCGTTTGGATACGATGCCCGGCGCCCTATTCTAAAAGGTATCAGCTTTACCATTCCCGCCGGGCATACCTTGGCAATCGTCGGTCCTTCCGGCGCCGGAAAATCAACCATTTCTCGACTCTTGTTTCGATTTTACGATGTCGATAGCGGCACCATAAAGATAGATGGCCAAGATATCCGTCATGTGAAGCAAACCTCCCTTCGCGCCGCGATTGGAATCGTCCCCCAAGACACCGTATTATTTAACGACACTCTTGCTTACAACCTGGCTTATGGTCGTCCCACTGCCGATCATGCTGAAATCATGAAAGCCGCACGCTTGGCGCGCGTCGATGATTTTGCCACCAAGCTTCCCGACGGCTATGACACCCGAGTTGGTGAACGCGGTTTGAAACTATCGGGTGGGGAAAAACAGCGCGTGTCGATTGCCCGAACAATTTTGAAAAATCCGCATATCCTTTTGTTTGATGAGGCGACGAGTGCGCTTGATTCTCACACTGAAAAAGACATTCAGGCTTCCCTGCGGCAAGTCAGCCGCGACCGAACTACCTTGGTTATCGCTCATCGGCTGTCTACCGTCGTGGAGGCTGATGAAATCGTGGTTCTCGAAGCCGGAAAAATTGTCGAACGCGGCACCCACGCTCATCTTCTCGCGGCAGGGGGTGCCTATGCAGCAATGTGGGCCAAACAGCAGCGGCAAGATGACGACGAACTTGTAACTACCCCCGTCTTCAGCGCTGAATAAGTAGATCAAGGTCGCCCGATCGCAAGCCGGCTTTCCTTACCTCATTTAGGCTAAGTAGATATTTCGGAACTTTGCCTATTCATGGTAAGTTAGCCTTCTTTTATTGCTGGAAATCTGATGCGCCGTTTTTTTGCCCCTATTGCTCTTTGCGTAAGCCTGATCCTGGCTGGTTTTTTTGCAGAAACTGCCTTGGCCCAGACACGGCCAGCGCCAACAGCCGAACAGACGAAACCTGTTCCGGCACCAGCGGATAGTTTTGCCATCCGTATAAATGATTGGAATCGGGGGATGAATGCCGCCGATCAGTACGCAAAAGGCAAACAACAAACCAACGAGCGCACCGAAAAATTTAAAAGCAGTCTGCTTCGTATTCGGAGCGAAGCTGTGGAGGCCCGCGATCAGGCGCAGGCTGCGGCCGCTGCCGTTGAACGGCTTTTACGCGCCTTAGGTCCGGCGCCGGAAGAAGGCGGGTCACCTGAAGCACCCGCAGTCGCCAGCAGCCGCAAAACCTATCAAGATCAAATCACCACCTTGCGCGGCGAAGCTTCACAAGCCGCCTTGGCTGTCGCCAGAGCCGACGGTCTTTTAATGGCCCAGGATGCGTTGAACCAACGTGAATTTATTGCCGAATTGCTGCGGCAGTATCCGCCCCCTCTCGCGGCCACAACCATCGAACAGTTTGTTCGTGACAGTCTGGTTTTGGTTGGCGAGCTTATTAATGCACCCTTTGATTGGCTGGCAAATCTCGACCTTAGCGGCGCACCATTGCGAGACTTTCTCCTGTATAAGGTTGGGGTTCTCTTGTTGCCGATCATTGTTATCGGCGCCGTCACCCGGCGATGGATTGTTCGAAAATTTGGCCGCGATCCGCGCATAAAAGACCCCAATTTTGTTCGGGCGTTATTTGCCGCACTCGCCGAAGCTATCGGCCGCGGCTTGATTCCCGCACTTGTTTTGTCGGTCTTTTTGTTTCGTGCTTGGTCAGATACCGTGGTCGGATCGGGTCTGTTCCAAGAAGCCGTAAAGTTCCTGTGTCTCGCCGCTATCCTTTTTGTCATCGGCGCCGCCTTATCCAGCGCCGTTCTTTCGCCCAGCGCGCCGGAGTGGCGGGTCGTTCCCATTACCGGAAGCGCCGCCGCTCGGCTCAATCGGTGGATACGTCTTCTGCTGACAATTTTTGCCGTAGACTATTTCATCGTCAATTTAACCGACTTGATTAGCACCTCCGCTTCTTTTGATAGTTTCTTCCGCCTGGTCATGAGCGGCATTGAGGGTGGTTTAATTTTGTCCTTGGCCCGGCCGTCCTTATGGCGGCGCCGGATTCTTCTAGGGCAACCGTCCGGCTACGCCGCAAGCCTGGGCAATCCCGGGGATGGAATCTGGCAATCCTTGCGATTTACGACAATCATCGTTGCCGCCGCGGGAATTTTATCGGCGCTGGTCGGGTATAGTATTTTATCCAAATACCTTATCCATAATCTTGTTATTACGGCCGGCATCATCGCTGCGCTTATGCTGGCTCGTGGATTGATTCGGGAAATTTTTATCGCCCTATTCCATTGGCGGACCTTCCGGCGCTCTCTTCATTTAAAACGCGAAGGACGGCGTACGGTTTTCTTCTGGATATGGTTGGCTTTAGATATCGCTCTTGCCGTTGCAACTCTGTTTCTAGTGGCGCCGGTTTGGGATGTGCCTTCCGAAACCTTTACCCGAAATTTAACGTCCTTCTTTGACGGAATTGCCATCGGCGGCGCCGTCATTTCTTTAAAAGACGCCGCGCTGGCGCTGGTTGTCTTTTTCGGCGTCGTTGTCGTCACGCGCCTGTTTCAGCGCACCGTGGTTGAGCGCGTTCTTCGCCAAACCCGGCTTGATCGCGGCATTCAAAATTCTCTGACATCGGGGCTTGGCTACCTTGGGGTCATTCTTGCCGGATTATTTGCTATCACCGTGATGGGCCTTGATCTTTCCAGCCTTGCTATTGTTGCCGGCGCGCTTTCGGTGGGTATTGGTTTTGGCCTGCAAAATGTCGTCAATAATTTCGTTTCAGGATTGATTTTATTGTTTGAACGTCCGGTGAAGGTCGGCGACTGGGTCGTGGTCGGCAATAATCAGGGATATATCCGTAAAATCAAGGTCCGCTCAACGGAGATAGAAACCTTTCAACTTGCAACCGTCATCATTCCCAACGCGGAATTTCTCTCGACGGCCGTCATTAATTGGACCCATGGCAATTCGCAGGGCCGCATAGATGTGGGCATTTCTGTTCTATATCGGACCGACATTGCCGCAATAGAAGAGATTCTTCTGCGATGCGCCAAGGCTCACCGTAAGGTATTGCGCCGGCCGTCGCCTGTTGTGCTCTTACAAAATGTTACCGCAACAAGTTTAGATTTTGAACTTCGATGCTTTACGGATGATGTTTGGTCTCTTGGTAACACGGCGTCGGATCTGCGGAAGGCCATTTTTAAAACCTTCGCAGCAGAAGAGATCATCCTGGCCCCTCCTCCCGCGAGCCCAGCCAAAACTAAACCGGTGTCTGATTCTCCGTAATTCAGCCGGTGGTCCGAGACCTACCCAACAAAACACCATGGTGGGCACTTTTTTTATAAAATGGACCCTTCTTCGCGGGATAGCGATTGCCCCTTTCGCTTAACTCGCTAGACTGGTCCTAGGGGGAGATTTCATGGCAACGCCGCATCCGGCTATCGTCGCCGATAATATCCATAAACGCTTTGGTTCCTTGGAGGTACTGAAAGGCGTGTCTTTGACCGCTCACCAAGGCGATGTCATTGCGCTTATTGGATCCTCTGGATCAGGCAAAAGCACTTTTTTGCGCTGCATCAACATGCTGGAAACCCCTGATGATGGGCATATCACCGTTGACGGTGAGACCATTACTCTTGTTAAGCGTCATGGGCGAACGGTCCCCGCGGATATCCGCCAAGTCGAACGAATCCGCACGCGCCTCGGTATGGTCTTCCAGCAGTTTAACCTGTGGTCACATATGACGGCGCTGGAAAATATCATCGAAGGCCCTGTCCATGTTTTAGGCCGCCCTCGCCGCGATGCTTTGGCTCTAGCTGCGGCTCTCTTAGATAAGGTGGGTTTATCCCAAGACTGTGGTGATCGTTATCCTAGTCAGCTCTCTGGTGGCCAACAACAGCGTATTGCCATTGCCCGCGCCCTGGCTATGGAACCCAAAGCTTTGCTTTTTGATGAACCAACCAGCGCACTTGACCCTGAATTGGTCGGAGAGGTTCTCAAGGTTATGCGGAAATTGGCCGAGGAAGGCCGGACCATGGTCGTGGTAACCCATGAAATGGGCTTTGCCCGCGAGGTTTCCAACCAGGTTATCTTCCTTCATCAGGGTAAAATCGAAGAAGCCGGCGATCCTAAATCTGTATTCGTTCACACTAAATCCGAGCGATTACGCCAATTCCTGGCCAGTCAGGTTGGTAGAGGCTAAAAACAATCAGCCATAACAATTTGCCATGCTGGCCATTGACAAAGGTAGCCTAGGTAGGCTGCCCTGTTCGGACGCGATAGACCACCCAGGTCTATGGCCCGAATTAACCATCGGGGAGAATAACTGTGAAATCGTCTAATAAAGGTACAGCACTTATTATCGTGCTGATTCTCGTAGCTCTCGGCGCATTGGGTTACGTTTACTATAAGCCGCAAATGACTGAAGCACCTGTGGCAACAACGCCAACAACAACACAAGAGCCAACGGCAGCGACGCCACCTGTAGCAATGACGGCCACACCTGCCCCTATGGGAGGCGGGATGCCGGCTCCGGGACAAAAATTACGGATCGCCAGCGAGGGCGCTTTCGCTCCGTTCAATGAAATCGGACCCGACGGCAGCTTAAAAGGATTTGATATCGATATCGCCTTGGCCATTTGCGCCGACATGAAAGTCGAGTGCGAATTGGTTAAGCAAGACTGGGATGGGATGATTCCCGGCCTGCTCGCCAAAAAGTATGACGCCATCGTGGCCTCAATGTCGATCACCGAAGAGCGCAAACAAAAGGTCGATTTCAGTGACAAGTACTACAACGTTCCCGCTCGGTTCGTGGCCAAGAAAGACAGCGGCCTTACCGATACGCGCGAAGGATTAAAAGGGAAGAAGATCGGCGTTCAACGCGGAACCATCCATGAATGCTATGCCCAGAAAGCCTTCCCGGATTCTGAAGTCGTTCTTTATGCAACGCAAGAAGAGGCCAATCTTGACCTCGTTGCCGGTCGCATTGATACCACGACCTCAGACCGCGAAGCCTTAAGTGGCGGTTTCTTGAATACGCCACAAGGCGCTGACTTTGATTGGCTTGGCGGCGATCATCTAGACAAGTCCTGTCATGGCGAAGGCGCAGGTATCGCCGTTCGCAAAGAGGACACCGAGCTGAAAGCGAACATAAGCAAAGCCATTGCCGACATTCGTGCCAGCGGTCAGTACAATGAAATTATGAAAAAATACTTCGATTACGACATCTACGGTGATCAATAAGCCTACCCAAGGCCCGTCAGATATCTGACGGGCCTTTTTCTTTATTAAGGCGCGTGTTAATGGATCTTCATGGTTATGGACCCCATCTTTTAACCGGCGTTTGGTTGACGATTAAGCTTGGGCTTCTCTCACTCGTCGTTGCCGGTCTCTTGGGTATTCTCGGCGCCCTTGCCAAGCTTTCCTCCGTTCCTCCCTTGCGCTTACTCGCGCAGATTTACACCACCCTTGTTCGGGGTATCCCCGATCTGGTTTTGATGTTGATTATTTTTTATGGTGGGCAGATTGCTCTTAACCAAGCTGGCGAGGCTTGGGGACTTGGCTATATCGACGTCAATCCTTTTATCGCTGGCGTTTTGACTCTGGGCGTTATTTTTGGCGCCTATATGACGGAAACTTTTCGCGGCGCCATTCTTGCGGTTCCCAAAGGTCAGATGGAGGCGGCGTCATCCATTGGCATGTCGCAGGCTCTTGCCTTTCGTCGTATTCTTTTCCCGCAAATGATGCGTCATGCGCTCCCTGGATTCGGCAATAATTGGTTAGTCATGATTAAGGCGACCGCCTTGGTTTCCATCATCGGGCTAGAGGACGTGGTGCGGATTGGCGATATGGCGGGCAAATCGCTCCATCAACCGTTTACATTCTTTCTCGCTGTCGGCTTGGTCTTCCTTGCCTTAACAACCATTTCCATTCTCGTGCTGCGCTGGGCTGAAGCTTATTACGGCCTTGGCGCGCAAGAGCAGTAAAAGCACCATGAACTTTACTTTGATCGCCAATCACACGGGACTGTTTCTGGAAAGCGTCCTCACAACACTGAAGCTCGTAGGAGCTTCGGTTCTCATCGGTTTGATCCTGGCGATTCCTTGTGCAATTCTCCGGACCTCGCGAAACCCCCTGATTAACGGTCCGATTTGGCTGTTTACCTATGTGTTTCGGGGGACGCCACTGCTGCTGCAGATCTACCTTATTTACTACGGCCTGGCGCAGTTTCCCGAAATTCGTAATAGCTTTTTCTGGCCCTTTCTTAGTCAGGCCTGGTGGTGCGCTCTTCTGGCATTCACCTTGAACACCACCGCTTATACGGCAGAGATCTTGCGCGGCGCTATTTTGACCATGCCTCGCGGAGAAATCGAAGCCGCCAAGGCTTGCGGGATGCCCTCCTCTCTGCAGTATCGCCGGATAATTTTACCTAGCGCTTTTCGTCGCGCACTGCCCGCCTACGGCAATGAAGTCATCTTCATGCTTCATGCCAGCGCTCTCGCCAGTACTGTGACCTTGATGGACATTTTGGGCGCCGCGCGTAAATTTAATGCCATGTATAATACCTACGAAGGTTTTCTTGTCGCCGCGCCTATTTATTTTTGCCTGACTTTTTCCCTCGTCGGTATTTTCCGGCTTATTGAGCGGCGCTGGCTTCGGCATATTAATCCGCAGGCCGCATGATTGTTTATTTTATCGGTGCCGGTCCTGGCGCACCCGACCTTATCACCGTTCGCGGACAAAATTTGATTCGTCGCTGTCCTGTTATCCTGTATGCCGGATCTTTAGTTCCGCGCGAGGTTATCACCGAGGCGCCTCCCGACGCCCGCATAATTGATACGGCGCCGCTGAACCTGGATCAGATTATTGATGAAATAGCTCAGGCTCAGGCATCAAACTTAGATGTCGCTCGCGTTCATTCTGGGGATCCCTCACTTTACGGCGCTATTGCCGAGCAGATGCGCCGTCTGGATCACCTAGGTATTGCGTATGAGATTGTGCCGGGCGTTCCAGCCTTTGCCGCCGCCGCTGCCGCTTTGCAAATGGAGCTTACCCTGCCTGATGTGGCGCAAACTGTTATTCTAACCCGGACTGCGGTTAGAGCTTCATCTATGCCCGATGGAGAAGCCTTAACTGAACTTGCAAAAACCCGCGCTACTCTGGCCATTCATTTATCAATTAACAACCTGGCCACCGTTGTTCGCGATCTCATACCTCATTACGGCGCCGACTGCCCCGTTGCGATTGTCCATCGCGTGACTTGGCCCGATCAATCTATCATTACCGGAACCTTGGCCACGATCCGGGATAAGGCAAAGTCCGCGGGCTACACCCGTACAGCACTTATTCTCGTGGGTCGGGTCTTGGCAAAGGATGGCTTTACCGATAGCCGTCTTTACGCTGCGGATCACAGCCATGTCTTGCGGGATCTGCCGCGCAAATAAACTTATTTTGGCTTCTCTAATAAAAGCCGCTCCTCCATCGTATGCCCACCTTGCCGTGCCAAATCCGCGGCCGTACGTCCGGTAAGATCACGCATTTCCCGGTCCGCCTTGGCATCTAATAAAAGCGTTATAATGCTGCGCTGCCCATATTTCGCGGCAAGCATCAGTGCTGTTTGCCCTTCTTTATTTTTGGCATCAACCGATGAGCTGGCCGCCAACAATTCTTCGACAATTTCGATGGAGCCGCCAGCTGACGCCCACATAAGCGCTGTATTTCCCAACCGATCGGCCAGGCGAACATTGGCCTTGTTTTCCAAAAGCACCGTCACTCCGGCGACGAACCCAACTTGGCTGGCTATGATAAGCGCCGTGCGGCCTTGGGGATCCGACGTATTGGGATTGGCTCCGCGAACCAACAGCTGGTAGGTGCGCGTATAGTCTTGGTCGTTGATCGCCTTCAATAGTGGGTTACCGAAGTCGATCGCTATCTCACCGAATCCGGGATTAGATCCCACCATAAGTGAGACAAAACCAATAATGATCGTTTGAAAAAATTTGTTCATTTTCTGATGATATCCAGTCCGCAATCCAAACGCTATTTTATTCATGTCTTTCGTCAGTTAGTTTTTGTTCTATCCACTCTAATGCTGCCGACACCTCCGTCACCGTATCCCCTGTTTCGACTGGTGGCCGAGAGATCATGATAACCGGTATCTCTAACGTGCGCGCCGCTTCAATTTTTGGATAGGTCGCAGTACCTCCGCTCGCCTTTGACACAAGAATTTGTACTTTATGCTGAGTTAAAGTCCTTATTTCTTTTTCACGCGTAAACGGCCCCCGGCCTATAATGATCTGCACGTTTGCCGGGGGAGTCTCTTTTACTGGATCGATTTGCCGCAAAATATAATCAACCCCAGCAATAGCAAGAAACGGTTCGACCTCTTGAGAGCCAATTGTCAGAAATATCTTGAGCCCTAATCCCAGGTTTTTCCCTGCAAGTGTGCTAACTGCCGCTGCCGCAGCAGACACATCTTCAACAACTGTCCACTTGTCTCCGGCATGTTGCTGCCAGGGTGGGCGGGCCAAAATAAGCCGGGGTAATCCTTCGCTTTCGGCAGCGAGGCGGGCATGACGCGATATTTGCGCGGCAAAGGGATGGGTTGCATCAATGATGGCGTCGATATTTTCGTCGCGAAGAAATGCGGTAAGACCGTCAACCCCGCCGAATCCTCCCATCCTTACCGTTCCTGGAGGAGATAACGGGTGACGCGTTCTTCCGGCGAGGGATGTAATAACCTCTACATCTTTACCGAAATATTTGTGCGCTGCCTCGGCCAAGGCGACCGCCTCCCCCGTACCGCCTAAAAGCAACAATCGTTTTGAGGAGCGCCGGATCATTTAAGCTTCCGACTTACCAATGATGTTTCCGACGCGATCAATAACAACAACCTCGACAGCGATGCGCGAATTCGTCAACGTGCTTACGGCTGTTTTTCGTGCCGCATCTGCAATTGCCGAAGCTAAGGGTATTTGCTCTGCGTCGGCATGGGTCATGGCTTCACCAGCGCTGCGGGATTGGGCGATCGCCGCTTCGCCCTCTGCAGATATACCATTGGCCTTAGCACATTGGCTGAGATGTAAAAAATCTAACTGTGATCGACCTGAATGCAGATCTAGGGCACCCTGTGCCAGTTTTGCAAATTTTCCCACACCACCGGCAAGAGTTAGTCGGGCGATGGGCTTGCGCCGCAAATATTTAAAAACTGCCCCGGCAAAATCCCCCATATCGATGAGGGCCACTTCCGGTAAGCCATAATGCGTCTTTAAAATTTCTTCCGAGGTTGATCCGGTTGCGGCTCCGATATGGCTGAGCCCCATGGCTACCGCAACATCAATACCGCTATGAATAGCATGTACCCATGCAGCACAGGAAAAAGGCACCACGACACCGGTTGTCCCTAGAATAGACAACCCCCCTTCAATCCCCAAACGCCCATTCATGGTTTTCATCGCCAAGGCTTGCCCATTCGGAATCTCAACAGTGACGACGAGATCGCGCGGCCCATCGAATTGATCGGCAGCATCAAGCAGATTAGCAACCATCATGCGCCGCGGCCCTGGGTTGATTGCGGGCTCGCCAACAGGTATCGGCAATCCTGGACGCGTGACTAAGCCGACCCCAGCGCCGCTACGAAAAATAATTCCTGTATTCGGGGATCCCAAGGAGAGATTTACCCGCACTAAGGCGCCGTGAGTCACATCCGGATCATCTCCGGCGTCCTTAATAACACCGGCACTGGCTTTTTGATTAATGACTTTACCTTCGTGAATTGCAAAGGAAGGGAGCTGCCCGCCTGGAAGACGAATGGTAACAGCCGCAGGCGTTGTGCCCGTTATCAAACCTTCATAGGCTGCCCGTGCCGCCGCCGTAGCGCAGGTCCCCGTCGTCCAGCCACGCCGGAGTAAGGCCGGATTTTTCAAAGGTTCTTCAGCTGTCTCAGACATACCCCTATTATGGCGGAGGCTTTCATGACATGCTAGCGTCGCACCAAAGAAGCCTCGCCTTATGTATTCTGCGATGAACAAAGATCATGCCCAACGCTTCAATTCCGTACAGTTCTGAAGGTTTCATAGGCGATGATTTTCTGCCGGGATGGGTGTGGCTGGTCGGAGCAGGCCCCGGTGATCCCGGACTTTTAACCCTCCATGCCGCCCATGCCCTTCAACAGGCGGATACGGTGGTTTACGATGCCCTTGTAGATGAGCGGATCCTTCGTTTGGCGCGAACTGGTGCCGTCCTTGAATATGCCGGAAAACGCGGCGGCAAGCCCTCAGCAAAACAACGAGATATTAGTGCGCGATTGATAGAGCTGGCCCAATCAGGCCGGCGCGTCCTGCGCTTAAAAGGGGGTGATCCCCTAGTGTTTGGACGCGGCGGCGAAGAAGCTCTGGCCTTGGTCCGTGCCCATATTCCTTTTAGGATTGTGCCGGGATTAACCGCAGGCATAGCCGGCCTTGCCTATGCGGGCATTCCGTTAACCCACCGTGACCTCGGTGAATCTGTTGCCTTTGTCACTGGACACAATACATCTGGTGAAGTTCCCGATACGGTGGATTGGGCGGCCTTGGCCAAAGGCGCCCAAGTCATTGTCGTCTATATGGCCCTCAAGCATCTTGTACCTATTAGCACACGGCTCATGGCCGGCGGGCGAGAGCCAGATGAGCCTGTTGCCCTTATTGCTTCGGCCGCGACCTCCCGTCAGGTCGTTATTGAAACAACCTTAGGGCGCTGTGCCGCAGATGCAGACACTCATAATATCCAGCCGCCGGCGATTATTGTGATTGGGCCAGTTGTGCGCCTTCGCGCCTCCCTGGATTGGCTAGGGGCGCTTTCAGGAAAACTCTTAGAAGTTCCGGCAATAGATAGCGAAATGCCGGGTTTTGGTGCGGGCCGATCGTCACGTCAAAACTAGCTTAGCCTTTGCCAGCGACGCAAGGTCGCGGTGAAGACGGCTTGGCCCCTCTCTAGGATCGCCCTACCAATATGAGCTGTTTATCATAACGACTAGAGGCTTCATGCGTAGCACCGCTCTTCAACGTACCCTGTGGACTATTGCTTTCTTGGCTCTCGCTTTAGGTTTAGTTGTGGGTGCGGTTGAACTGTGGCGCCATCGGCCGGGCAATCTAACAAAGACTGTGGAGAAGGTGACGGGCACTGCGACAGTCGGTGGGCCTTATTCATTAATTAATGAAGATGGCGTCCGTGTTACCGATCAAAGCTTTCCTCATTCTTATCAGCTGATCGTTTTTGGGTTTACCTTCTGTCCTGATGTTTGCCCAACCGAGCTGCAAAACATCACCGAAGCGCTGGATCTCGTAGGGGCAGAAGCCAACAAGATCCAACCCTTGTTTATTACCATCGATCCCGAGCGCGATACCCCCGCCGCCATCAAAGAATATATTCGGAATTTTCATCCGCGCCTGCATGGGCTGAGCGGAACCCCTGAAGAGATTGCCGTCGCCGCAAAGGCGTTTCGAGTTTATTATCAAAAAGTCCCGACACCCAATCCCGGCGTCTACATGATGGATCATTCGACGGTGATTTACTTTATGGATCCGCAAGGCCAGCTTCTTGCTCATTTTGGCCCTAAAACTTTGCCAAAAGATATGGCTGATACTTTAAAATCTTATCTGCAAAAAGGATCCTCGTCCTGAGTGGTGATGCACCCCGACCAGTCCCGGGACTTATTCTTGCAGCGCCGGCGTCGGGCTCCGGTAAAACAACTCTTACCTTAGGT
>Ga0075163_10008095_pt1 | contig 13882 bp, 11 predicted proteins | sample JI1023141ADNA_FD_71478 | JGI IMG/M metagenome (GOLD analysis project Ga0075163, IMG submission 71478) | Wastewater effluent complex algal communities from Wisconsin, to seasonally profile nutrient transformation and Carbon sequestration -... | ecosystem: Engineered > WWTP > Effluent > Algae...
CAGAGTTTTCAACAGACGATTACGTTGCTGCACGACTTTTTCGTATTTACTCAAAAGCTCATAGAGACTGTGCCTGAGCTTACCCATCACATCATCAAGCCAGTCGCGGCGATCTTTTGGTCCACCGCGCAAAAGACTGAGATCTCGTGAGCTAAAACTAACGGCGGTGAGTCTGCTAATGCGACCACTGAGTTCGTTGCGTGTTTGTTTGACACCATTAATTTTGATAGTTTTGCTCAGTCGCGGATTAAGTGCATAAGTCAAACTGGCGTTCTCGGCAATGCCCTGACTGACATAACCTACCTCAATAAAAGCTTGCGATTGACCGACCATCACAAGCTCTCTATCGCTAGCTCCTCTGGTGCGACGCATGTTCGCCATGATTTCAATGGCTTCCAAAAGGTTAGTCTTACCCTGAGCGTTTTCGCCAATGAGCAAATTGCGACTGGGACTGAGCTCCAGAGTAGCGTCCTGATAATTACGAAAGTTTTTGACGGTGACATGCTTTAAAAGCAATTGACTATCGCCTTGAGTTTAAAGAATGAGACAGGGCATAGTCGAGCGCGCCATCTGGCAGTCAAGCGCAATCTGTGTTTTGAGCGATTCAAGACCATCAAATTTCTTTTCGTCGCGCAATAGTTTGTGAAACTCAACGCGCAATTCACGTCCATAAATATCGCGGTCAAAATCGAGCAAATGAGCTTCAACTGTCAATTTCGGCTCAGGATTAGCCATATCCATGCGCATTTCTGGATTTTTAAAGGTCGGTCTGACACCGATATTAATCACGCATAAATGCTTCTGCCCATGACCTTCGCCAATTATTTCACAAAAGCCAGCATATACTCCGCAGGGCGGCAAAAGCTGATTTTTAGCAGTGTGGACATTAGCAGTAGGAAAGCCCAAGGTGCGCCCGCGCTGATCACCTTTGACTATTTCGCCCCGCACGCTAAACGGTCTCGATAAAAGTTTGGCTGCAAGCTCAAGGTTTTTGCCGATAACGAGGTCACGCACACGACTGCTTGAGACCTCTAAACCATCTACATAAACCATATCGCTGGTATGGACACAAAAATCCAGCGTCTCCCCCATTTTGGCAAGCAGACTGGCATCGCCTTCGCGGTCGCGACCAAAATGGTGGTTATGTCCGACACTAATAGACTTTGCTCCCATTGCCTTTACAAGCATGTCTTCAACATAGGCCTGGGGAGTAAGGCGACAAAGCTCTTCGCTAAAGGTCAATACCAGCGCTACATCCACGCCCATTTCTTTAAATAAACCAAGCCGCTCCTCAATCACAGTAAGCAGCAACGGCGCTTGCCCTCTGGTCAAACCACGAGGATGGTCCTTAAAAGTGACCACGCCTGAGGGGATATTAAGGCGACGCGCTTCTTCAATGGCCTTGCCAATAACTGCCTGATGCCCGGGGTGCACCCCGTCAAAGAAGCCCAGCGCAATAGCTGACCTGTCGATTAAGCCGGGTTTAGGATCGAAAAAAACGTCCAATGATTTACTTCCAGTTGCAAAGAGAGTTTTAGTGACTTTTAGTAATTGAATTTTAGCTGGTATTGATTCCAGGTCATAGCCAAAAAGGGCATGAAATAGGCTTCTGTGCTAAAATTAGCCTTCACAGGCTTAAGACCTTCGTTGAGACGCCCATTCTATGCATAGTAGATATCCGATGATATCTTGGCGTGGTCTCTCAGTGATCTTCTTATACGGTTAATAACAAAATAGAAACAAACAGGCAAACGGATTCAATTCATGGCGAAGAACGAGCAAGGGACAGTGGCATCTTTGGAAGATCAAGATAAGAACGAAGAAGAGAAAGTCAAAAATCCACAAGACGAATTAGTCAACGAACAAGTCCAGGGCAACTATGACGCATCATCAATCAGCGTCCTGGAAGGTCTGGAAGCTGTCCGTGTCAGACCTGGTATGTACATCGGTACAACCGGACCAAGAGGTCTGCACCACACCGTCTGGGAAATCGTCGACAACTCAGTAGACGAAGCCTTGGCTGGACATTGCACTCGCATCGAAATAACAATCAACGCAGACGAATCCTGCACAGTCCTCGACAACGGTCGCGGTATCCCCACAGATATCGTTGAACAAACCGGTAAGAGCGCTGTTGAAACAGTCTTTACAGTACTACACGCTGGCGGTAAGTTTGGCGGCGGCGGATATAAGGTATCTGGCGGCTTGCACGGCGTCGGTGCTTCTGTTGTAAACGCCCTGTCTGAGCGTTTGGAAGTAGAAGTATATAGAAACGGCCGAGTGCACAAACAAGTCTACTTGCGTGGTGTTGCCGATGGTGACTTGCAAGTATTGGGCGAAATCGACATTCGTGGCACAAAAGTTACTTACTGGCCCGACCATGAAATCTTCCACGACTTCAACGAAGATGGCGTCAGACTCAAGATCTATTTTGAGTGGGATGTACTGGCCACCAGATTGCGCGAAATGGCCTTCCTCAATAAAGGTCTATGCATCGTCCTCACCGACAACCGCAAAGCCGAGAGCAAATCTGAGACTTATCACTATGCGGGTGGTATCGCCAGCTATGTAGAGTATCTCAACGAGACCAGAGACAACCTCCACAAACCACCAATCTACTTTGAGCAAAGAGACCAGGAAGTAACTGTTGAATGCTCAATGCAGTGGACCGCTCAGTACAGCGAGTCTGTATACAGCTTTGTTAACAACATCAATACCCATGACGGTGGTACACACTTAACTGGCTTTAGAAACGCTCTCACCCGTATCGTCAACGATTACGCCCGTAAAAATAACCTCCTCAAAGAAGGCGATGCCAACTTTACTGGAGACGACGTGCGTGAAGGACTGACTGCGATTATCTCAGTCAAAGTGCCAGACCCTCAGTTTGAAGGTCAGACCAAAGAAAGACTGGGCAACCGTGAAGTCCAGGGTGTGGTCCAGGGTGTAGTAGCTGAGCGTCTGGCTGACTGGCTAGAACTCAACCCCAAACCAGCTAAAGACATCATCCAAAAGGTAATCCAATCCAAGTCTGCCCGTGAAGCCGCTCAAAAGGCCAAACAAACAATCCGCAGACAATCGGCTCTCTCAGGTACTGGTCTACCAGGCAAACTGGCTGACTGCTCTGATAAAGACCCTGAGAGATGCGAAGTGTATCTGGTAGAAGGTGACTCCGCCGGTGGTAGCGCCAAGCAAGGCCGCGACCGGACATTTCAGGCTATTTTGCCCCTCAGAGGTAAAATCCTCAACGTCGAAAGAGTACAACCCAGCCGCATCTACGATAACGCTGAAGTACAGGCGATGATCCAGGCCATCGGTCTGCAAGTCAAAGACGAAGATGAAGATGGCACAAAATCAGTAGGTCTTTTGCGTCCTAACGCCGAAAACCTCGACATGAGCAAACTGCGCTATCACAAAATCATCATCATGACCGACGCCGACGTCGATGGTAGCCACATCCGCACATTGCTTCTGACATTCTTCTTCCGCTATGCCAAACCAATGGTCGAGCAAGGTTATGTCTATATCGCTCAGCCACCACTCTACAAAGTGACCAAGGGCAAGCGTGTTGAATACTGCTATAACGAGCATAAACTCGAAGCCCTGAGAGCTGAACTCGGTGACAAAATCGACGTCCAGCGCTTTAAGGGTCTCGGCGAAATGATGCCCGAGCAGCTCTGGGAAACAACCATGAACCCAGCCACACGTACTCTCAAGCGCGTGAGCGTAGCTGACGTATCAGAAGCTGACCACGTCTTTGACTTGCTCATGGGCGAATCAGTAGCACCACGTCGCGAGTTTATCGAAGTGAACAGCCACCTCGTCGGCAACCTGGACATATAAGCTCAATAAAGACTGTATAAATCCGGATGGTCAACGTCGCCAATGTAATCACAGTATCGAGAGTAGTACTTGCTCTCTTTACTCTGGCGCTGCTTTACCTGCCGGCCACAAATACAATACTCTGGACCGTATTTGGACTGACTGTATTTGTTATTTGGGCTGACGGGCTAGATGGATATTTTGCCCGCAAGCTCAATCAATCCTCTAAGTTTGGCGCTATCCTCGATATCGCCGGCGACAGAGCGGTGGAGATGGCTTACTGGATAGTCTTTGCCAGTCTAGGCTGGATAGCAGTCTGGGTGCCTTTGCTCTATCTTGTGCGCGGTACTTTTGTGGACGCTCTGCGCAGCCAGGCAAGCGAGCAAGGCTATACCGCATTTGGTGCCAAAACAATGATGCAGTCACCACTGGGCAAGTTTTTGGTGGCATCCAACTTTAGCCGTTTTACTTATGCTGTGGTCAAAGCACTGGCATTTTGTCTGATCATCGCCTGCCATATACCAACACCAGTACAAAGCCAGCTTGCCATCACAGCTGATGTGATGGTCTATATCTCAGCAGCATTTTGTCTGGTGCGTGGACTGCCGGTATTGTTTGAGAGCGGTCATCTATTTAAGGCCACGCAGTAACTGCTATTTACTAAGCATCCGATTGTAAGGTTTGCCCACCGAGTTGGTTGCCGCATTTACAGCAGAACGTCCCAATGCCATGAGTGGGTTTCTATCAACGTCGCCATTAACATACGTCTTGCCACCAACTGATTGCACCGATACTTCTCTGTAGTTTAGCCCCAAAACCTGACTGACTCTTGGTGCCGTAAAATTTATCGATCCATCCCCATCAACCTGGGCGCGCGGCAACATATTCATGCGTCCGCTATCTTTTTCCACTTGCTTAAAGACGCTGTTTAGATGTTCCGGACCCTTTTGCGAGATTTGATGCACCTGCTCGAGCAAACCTTGCGAAGCTTTATGCGAACCATCTGAAATCGCTCTTTGAGCATGCAACGCAATATTTTGCGCGTCAGTACTAACATCCTCTCTATTGTGAGGCTGAGACTTAAACTTTTCCATAGTAAACCCACTGGTGAAGTACACCAATCCTAAGATCAAGCCCATTAAATTGGCATTAAATGGATTACTTTGCAGTGCCTTAGGGCCAGGGGTTTTCTACTTCGCCACGTTTGACTGGATTGTTATTAGTGCCACCAGTACCGGTAGTACCAGTCGTGTTACTGCTAGTGCCACCACCAAAGTTCATACCAGATTCGGCTGTTTTAACATTGAGCTGTCTCTCCAAATCTTGGATAGCGCCTCTGGTATTTATTACTTTGTAGTGGAAGTCCGCTTGCTCCATCACTTGAGTCCAGTGATACATGCTTCTGTGGCCTTCTCCCAATGTGCGTCTGGCAAAGTTTTTGATACGCTCCCACCAGCGCTGATCCTCGGCAAAGCCGCGCATTTGTCCCTGCAGATTGTGCAGCATTACTTTGCGTGGATCTGGATCTTGATAGTTTGTGGTCTCTCCTCTAGGCCTGTCCTGAGGACTGGCAGCCTGAGTAGAATAATAACCGGGCACATAGTGCACATCACGGATAAAATACATCAAGTGATCAATAAGCGAGACTACTGCAGATTCTGTCTCGGATGACAAACCACGAGCTCTCTCAGGTGGCACTTCTTGCTCGGCATAGCGCAAAGCAGTCATCCAGTACTGGCGTGCCTTTTCGTATTGCTTGTGGGAGTACCAATAAGACCCACCTTGATCGTATATAGGAAACTTGAGCGCCACTCTCTGCTTGGGCTTCATGCTTGAGAGCCCTTCGATAGTGGGAGCTGGGTAATGTTTACTGGTCGGCTTGCGCTCAATGTCTTTTTCTTTGGCAAAAGCATTTTGCCCGGGAGCAAAGTTTGCCAATGCAAGAGTCAATGAGAGTAACAGTACTTTAGCGGCTGCGTTTTTCAAGAGAATCAACCTATATGTATCAACGCTTATATTTTAACTCACAGCAGAGTTTTTAACCGTAACAACACTATTTTTTGAGCAATGCCAGACATTCTTTATAGATACGCTCAGCAGGCAGGGCTGTGAGGCATTCGCGATTGAGACAGGTCTTTTTGTAGTGACAGGGTCTACAAGTCAAAGTCTCGTCATAGACAGCCCGGTGGCTCTCTCCATAAGGGCGCCAGCGCACAGGGTCAGTCGGACCAAACAGAGCTATGGTCGGTGTGCCAGCGCTGGCAGCCAGGTGAGCCGGACCGCTATCGACACAAACAGCCAGGTCCATCATCGTATAAAGCGCCATACTCTCTCTCAAACTGAGACGACCAGCCATATTGATTGCCTGACAGCCGCTCAAAGCAGTAAGCTCCTCATATAAAGGAATATCCTGCTTATCGCCGCTAAAGACAGGAGTTAAATTGAGTTCGTTAACCAGCTTTTGCACCAGGGTAGCCCAGCTTTGCAGTGGGTAGATTTTGTCCGGGTGCGCGGCAGCAGCATGTATCAATACTTTGGCACCACTTTTGGCAAGCTCCGGCTCGATTTGATTGACCCTGTCAATCTCAGCAGCACTGGCAAAGCTGGCTAAACTACGGTCCTTAACTGGTATATCTACTGCTTCCAGTATCGACAATAAGCTATCGACTTCGTGTATGTCAGTTAGCCAGTCCACAGAGTCAGTGAGCAAAAAGCGGCCATCACCTTTATAGCCGACTCGTCTTTTAGCACCTGTCATAAGGGCTAAAAATGCCGCCGACAGCGAGCGCTTGAGGACAAATACCAGATCATACTGGCGCTTACGCAATGAGAGAGCATAAGACATAAAGCTCTTGGGCTTGCCCTCGCCGCTGTCATACTTATGAAACCTCGTGGTATCAAAAGTAATCAGCTCATCGACAAAAGGGCAACCCTCAAGCACTTCACCGCTTTTGGGTCCAACCAGTACATCGATTTTGGCATCAGGATAAGACGATCTCAAATTACGCAAAAATGGCACAGTCAAAATAGTGTCGCCAATAAAGCGATATCTAATCACCAAAATGTTTTTTGCCAGCGGTTTAGCCATCACTGTGCCCCAAGATAAGAAGGGCTACCAGAGCGCCATACTGCATGCAATCTGACAGCAAAAATTTTACTTGCCAGTGCATCCTTGATTTTGCCAGCAAGCAAGGCGCTACTCAGGCGGGTCATATCCTTTTGAGTAGTGATGATAAAGTCGACCTGGGCGCTTTTAAATTTATCCTCGATACTCTTAAGATCACTATCGCTAAACCAGTGATGATCACCAAAACTAATAGCATCCACTACATCCAGATTATTTTGCTTAAGTTGAGCAATAAAGACTTCCGGTCTGGCGATGCCACTCAAAGCAAGGACCTTAGCCCTGGCAAAATCAGCAATCGGAAAAACACTAGCCGAAGCAGACAGTGGCAGCTCTTTGAGAGGCACCAGATCCAGTGGCACAAAAGAACAACCATCGAGCACAGCATCGGGAGCAGAGGCTCTCAGTCTGGCACATAGAGACTGATAGTCACTATCGGGCAAATCTTGCGGCAACTTGCTTATGACTATATGGGTAGCACGAGTAAGTGCTGCCATCGGCTCTCGCAAACGACCAGCTGGTACCAGTGACTGGCTACCTATATCGTCGTTATAATCCCAGAGCACCACATCGGTATCACGCAAAAGTGGTAGATGCTGGAAGCCATCATCCAAGATGAGCACCTCAGCACCAAATTGTTTGATAGCCACAGCCTGAGTATCGACTCTCCGGGCACCGACTATAACTATAAGCCCAGGTACTGATTGAGCAATTTGATAGGGCTCATCGCCGGAGTCCTCGCTAGATACTACTGGACCTGCGCCTTTTGAGACAACGAGGATATCATCCTTGCTTTTGCGACCATAGCCGCGCGATAAGACAGCCACCTTTTTGCCCTGACTCAAGAGCCTACGCGCTGTATCTATCACAACAGGCGTTTTGCCAGTACCACCAACCGTGAGATTACCAATACTAATTACACGGGCATCAGCCTTAAGTCTCTTATTTAAGCCGGTCTGATAGCCCAGTATGCGCAGATAGGCACCAGCTCCATAGACCAGGGATAAGGGAGTCAAAAGCTTCATTTATACACTAGACCCTGGTAATCGATTGCTTTTGGGCTGGCAGGCCAGCAAGCTGCCCTTCCAGGAGCTTAATAGCTTTGTCCACCGCACCCTGACTATCCAGCAATAGTTGATTACCCTTTTGGCCGCGGCTCACACGCAACGCACTATCGGAGAGTAACTCAATAAGTGCTGCCGGCAGTGCCGCTCCGTCAGCCACCATAGTCAGTGCATCGAGCTCGGTCAGAGCAGAGGCTACATCTCTCGTTTTTTCGATGTGGGGACCGACTACCACAGGCACACTATAAGCATAGGGCTCCATGATGGAGTGACCACCGATTGGGGCGATTGTGCCACCCACAAAAGCGACTGTAGCAAGACTGTAAAAGTCAAAAAGCTTACCTATTACATCGAGCAAATAGACTTCACGTTTGCCATTTGCCAGAGCATCAGCTGGATCAATATCGCTAAATTTTTCTTGCTTGCTAAAGCGTTTAACGACAAAGCCTGCCTCACCAATCATTTTGGCGACATGCTCAAAACGCTCAGGGTGACGGGGCACCAGTATAAGACGCACATTGGCATCGGTAATCTGCTTGAGACTATTTAAGAGTGCCGATTCTTCACCTTCGTGGGTGGAGCCTGCCACTATTACTTTTGAGCTGTTTATATCGAGATTAATTGTCGCGGCTAGTTCTTGCTTGCGCTCAGCTGAGACTGGCTTTAGTCCATCAAACTTGAGATTACCCAGCACTTCTACCTTAACATCGCCGCCAACAGCCTGGTAGCGTTTGGCTTCTTCGACTGTCTGCACGCCAATAACATCAAAGCGCCTGAGTACAGGACCAAAGAGCATTTTAAATCTCTTGTATCCCTTAAATGATTTAGGAGAGATACGCCCATTGACCACCACAAGTCCGATACCACGCTCTTTGCACTCATGGGTAAAGCCAGGCCAAATTTCGGTCTCAGCTATAGCAACCAGTTTTGGCGAGAGTGTTTTTAGCCAGCTCAAAGTAGCAAATGGCAAATCATAGGGAAAATATATAACAGTGGCGAGATCACTGGCTTTTTCTTGGGCCAGAGCTTGACCAGTGCCAGTCGTGGTAGAGACCACAAGCTGATACTGCGGGTGGAGCGCCTTGAATTTTTTGAGGAGCGGCAATACAGCGTTAAACTCGCCCACCGAAACAGCATGAAACCAGACACAACCCTTGAGGCTATTGCTTTTGGCTTTGATATCGTCGGGGATAATGCCGAGCTTTTGGCTCAAACCTGCCCGTGCCTTTTTTTTGAACAAAAGCAAAGGAGAGACCAGGATGAGCAACAGTCCAAAAAAGACGTAATAAACGGATGTCGACTTAGATGACAAGGCACTGACCATTATGCGTAAAAGTAGATTTTACACCAGATCGAGCGCATCCACATCTACAGCCAGATTGACAGGGGCAGCAAAGTGCCTACCCTTGAGGTAATCAATGATCAAATCCTGGAGCCTGTCGCCACCTTTGTTTTTAATAATGAGGTGAAACCTAAACCGACCTTTGATACGTTCGATGATACAGGGTGCTGGTCCCAGTATCTTTACCTCGTTTTCTTCGGCTTCGTCCTCAAGCAGATGACTTAGCTCCTCAGCCACCAGCTCGGCGATAGACTCCACCAGGACCAGGTCTTCACCCGAGACCACAAGACGGATGAGACTACAATAAGGTGGATAGTCAAAGACCCGGCGAGTCTCTATCTCCGGGGCATAAAATGCCTGGTAATTGTGTTCGCTAGCAAGCCGCAGTGCTGGCAGCTCCGGTGTATAGGTCTGCAATACCACAGCACCGGGATGCTCACCCCGACCGGCCCTCCCCGCCACCTGGGTAAGCAATTGAAAGCCCCGCTCAGTGGAGCGGTAGTCGGGCAGATTAAAGGCACTATCGGCCGAAAGCACACCAACAAGAGTAACCCTGGGGATATCGAGACCTTTGGCTACCATCTGTGTGCCTATCAGTACATCGGCGTTGCCAGAGCTAAACTGAGCTAAGACTTCTTCGTAGGCACCTTTGCGTTTGGCAACATCGGAGTCAAGGCGCACCACCCGAGCGGTTGGGTGCAACTTGAGCACCTCCAACTCCACCTTTTGTGTACCAATACCTGATACTTTTAAAAAAGGTCCATCACACTCTGAGCATATATCGCGCAGTGGCTGCCTAAAGCCGCAGTGATGGCAAGCCAGATAACCGCCCGCCTGCAAAAGCGGAGCATCGTCATAATCTTCTTCGGATACGTCAGCTCGTCTGGCTTTTTTAAATGAGTGCAGTACTAGAGAAACACTGCAATTTTTGCAATTGCTGACATGACCACAGCCCTGACAAAAGACATGATTGGCAAAGCCGCGACGGTTGATTAAGAGCACCACCTGCTCGCCTTTGGCCAGTCTATCGGCAAGTAGTTTTTTTAACTCTTCACTAAAGACACTTTTGCCATCGTGGGCAAATGCTTTGCGCATATCGACCACTTTTACTTCGGGCATAACCTGCATAAACACACGGTTTTTCATCACAAGTAGACGGTCCTGGCGCAAAGCCCGCTCATAGCTAGTCAAGTCAGGAGTAGCACTGCCCAGTAAGACCAGAGCGCCTGTGCGTCTAGCTTTTTCGAGGGCCAGGTCGCGGGCATTGTAGCGAGGAGCCGGAGTAGATTGTTTGTAGCTGCCGTCGTGCTCCTCATCGAGCACAATCAGTCCAAGATCTGGCATATTAGCTAGCACAGCCGACCTCGCCCCCAGCAAAACTTTGACCTCGCCAGACCGCAGTCGCCGCCATGTATCGTAGCGCTCACCAGGGCTAATGGCACTATGCCACACAGATACCAGCGAGCCAAAGCGCGCCTTAAGCCGTCCAGCTAGCTGAGGCGTAAGAGAGATTTCGGGCACCAAAAAGAGCGTTGTGCGACCACTCTCAAGACATTGCGTAATCAGCCTCAAATATACTTCGGTCTTACCGGAGCCGGTTACACCGTGCAAAAGCCAGGGTTTAACCACTTCACTATCCACTGGTACAACACTGCCATCGCCGGCAATATCACCAGGTCGTTTTGTTTCCTTGAGTTCTCTAGATAAAACAGCAAAGACTTCACTTTGCTCAGCTGTCAGAGGCGGCGGTGTACGGTGCTTGTCGATTAGAGCCTGGGGCAGATTACCGAGACTCTCACGCACTACCTCGGTATCAATCAAAGTCAACTGATTAGCCTTGACCATCTTGTCGATAGTGGAGCGACTGGCTTTAGTGGCTTCAATCAAATCCGGTATAGAGACTGGCTCACTGAGCTCCTCCACATAAGCAGCTATAGATTTTTGCCTGGCCGTCTCTGGTGCTACTTCACCTCTAGTTAAAAGTGCCACTGTACGCATTTTGGTGGCACCGTCTTCTTCTTCGGTTATCTCTACCAATTGCGCCTGACAGAGCGCCTTTAGCGCCTTTTGGAAGTGCGAAGCATTGAGCTTGGGCTTATTAAACTTGCCTGCCTTTTCAAAACGTTGACGCAATATAGTGATATTGAGAGAGCCTTTAGCAGAGCTTTCCAGCTCTTTTAAAAGGAGCTTCTGGCTTACGTCTTGCTCCTGTAAAGCGGCCACATTTACTAGATGCAACTGTCCGCCTTTATGGGCGGTGCTTTGAGCTAGTGCTTCTTCTTGCATAAATCGATTTGATTGATCGGCAATACTGCCCGCGCCCACCCCACTCTCGCCCGGGAGGGGACTGGCTTGTTTAGCAGACTTGAGCCGGACCATGCGTTTAACTTTGCCAACCAAACATGACGGTATGGCAGCAGCAATTACATCTTGTAGCGAGGCACAATAACGTTTAGCGACATAACCCAAAAACTCGATGTACTGCTCGTCAAAGAGTGGTACCGGGTCGACTACTTCCTGGATTTCGCGGATAGTAAAAGCAAAATCCTGAGGGCTGGCCTCACTTAAGGAGACTAAATAGCCGCTAACAAGCTGGCGCGGACCAAAAGGCACAAGCACCTGAGCGCCGACAAAAGCTAGATCTGCACAATGTTCTGGTATGGCATAGGTAAAGAGACGGTCTTTTAGACCCTGCACCTGTATATCCAGGATTACCTGCCCATAAAGCCTAGTCATGTCTTTAAAAGCGGTGCTCAGGCACCAATGACATATTTTTTCCAGTTGTAATTGCCGGAAACACTATGCTTGGAAATCTCAAAAACGACATGGGACATGGGCCTGCGAGGAGTTGTATGAAGCGGCATACCAGCCTCTTTGGGTGTCCTGTCGCCTTTTTTGACATTACATTTGAGGCAAGCTGCTGCCACATTATCCCAGGCATCGAGCCCTCCGCGCGAACGCGGAATAATGTGATCGATAGTCAAATCATGTCTCTTATCGCCGCAATACTGGCAGATGTAATTGTCACGGTGCAGGATATTGCGCCGTGAGAGACTAATCTCTTTGTATGGAATCTTGACATAAGAGCGCAAACGGATGACCGTAGGTAGCGGCGTATCTGTGTAGATAAACTTACCGTTGTGCTCTATTTGCTCAGCTTTACCCTTCATCAGAAGGACAACAGCGCGACGCCAGGTGCAAATATTGAGAGGCTCGTATGAAGCGTTGAGTACCAATACTTTAGACATCTGAGCCTCTTAGATAAACCGTTAGCATCCATTAGCAAAAGTTTACGTTGTAATATTATAACGACTTTACGCCAAAGTGTCCACAAATAGGCGATTTGAAGCCTTCAGTAAGCTCAAAAAAGAGGGCAAAAGCCTCAACTAGCGCCTGTTTTCTAAATTAAGTAGTAAAGGGGCAGCCAATCTCCAGCCCTGGCTCTTTATTAAGAGTCGTGATGGCGGGGAGCCTCTTAAATTGCTCTTGCATACCAAATAGTGATACTTTGGACTACTTAAGCGCACTCTTGAGCCCACGGAAGGCTCGAGCAGTTAACTACTGTTGCGTTTTTTGCACTTTCCGACATACCTACCGGCTCACATACAATTCAAAGGAGTACTAAGCCTTGCCAGTAGCAACAATGAGACAGCTTTTGGAAGCAGGCGTCCACTTCGGACACCAGACACGTCGCTGGAATCCCAAGATGAGACCTTACATCTATGGTGAAAGAAACGGCATTTACATTATCGACCTCGAGCAAACCACTCGCGCTCTCGATAAAGCCTGTGAATACGTCCGCAAAGCCGCTTCCGAAAAGAAAAACATTATTTTCGTAGGCACAAAGAAGCAAGCTAGCGAAATCGTCGAAGAAGAAGCGAAGCGCTGTGGCGCTTTTTATGTCAACCGCCGTTGGCTGGGTGGCATGCTCACAAACTTTGAGACCATCCGCTTGCGTATCAACCGCCTCAAAGAACTCGAAGAGATGAGAGACAGTGGCGATCTTTATCGTCGCGGTAAAAAAGAACAGTCCATGATCAACCGTGAAATGGACAAGCTCGAAAAGACCCTGGGCGGCATCAAAATGATGCGCGGCAAACCAGACATGCTCTTCATCATCGATCAAAAGCGTGAACTTATCGCCGTATCCGAAGCCAAAAAAATCGGCATCTCCACAGTCGGTATCATCGATACCAACTGCGATCCCGATGGCATCGACTATGTCATCCCCGGCAACGACGACTCAATCCGTTCAATCAAGCTGATTACCGGCAAGATTGCTGATTCCATCTTGGAAGGCAAACAAGGCCAGGTACATGCTCAACCAGAGAGCAAAGCCGAATGGAAAGAGCCAGAGCCTCAGATGGCTTCAGTTGGCGCTGCTGCCCCAGCCGCAGTATCTCCAGCTGAAATCGCCGATGCTCCTGACGCCAGTGGCGACAGCGAAGCCTAAATCAAAATGCTCTTAAAGACTGAGGGCTATACATTTTGTGTGTAGCCCCAGTTTTTTCAAGCAATTGATTTCTAGTT
>Ga0075163_10008097_pt1 | contig 13880 bp, 9 predicted proteins | sample JI1023141ADNA_FD_71478 | JGI IMG/M metagenome (GOLD analysis project Ga0075163, IMG submission 71478) | Wastewater effluent complex algal communities from Wisconsin, to seasonally profile nutrient transformation and Carbon sequestration -... | ecosystem: Engineered > WWTP > Effluent > Algae...
GTCGGGCGGCGACGACGACGACGCGGACGACTGATCGTTTGCGAGGCCGCGACTGCGCGTCCGACGGCGCCGCATCACCAAGGTGATCGGCGCCGTTTCACGTTCGGGACCGGCGCTGGACCCGCAGCGGTCTGACGCGGTTGCCCTGGTTGTACTGTGGGTGGCTTTGCGAGAACGACTCCGTTCGAGAGCTGCGCGAGTGCGCAACTGGCGGCGGTCTCTCGGTCGACGGAGTGCGCGAACGGCTCGAAATCGAGGCCCGACGCCGGCCCATCAGGTGCAGTTGGGTTCTGCGATGCAGCTCCTTCGCTTGTCCTTGCTCGCGTCTCTACTCACCGCCTGTGGCGCGGACACCAACGCGATCTCGATCGAGCTCGCGCCGGCCATCGTGTCGTCGCTCGACGGCACGCTGTCGGTGTCGACGACGGCGTTCGCCGATCGCGAGGTCGCCGAGGGCGAGATCGTCGACCTCACCGTCGAGTACACCGATCGCAACGGCGTCGCCCACGACATCGCACCTGCGCAGGGTACGACCGACGCATCCGGCGCGTTCGACGCGCTCCTCGAGGGCTTCACGTTCGACGGCACGGGCACGGTGACGGCGACCATCGCGGCGGTCGACGCGCAGGCGTCGGCCACCTTCGCCGTCCTCGATCGGACGCCACCAACCGTGACGATCACGCCGCCGACCAGCGTCACGCGCGGCAACGACATCCGCGTCGACATCCACGTCACCGACGAGATCGGCGTCAGCCAGGTGTTCTTCGAGACCGACGTCAACGGCAACGGCAACCGCGACCGTGGCACGGTCGTCGCGAGCGGATCGACGGACACCACCGTGACCTTCGACTTCCAGGTCAACGATGGCGTCGCGATCGGCTCGACGATCACCCTCTACGCGCTCGCGGCCGATCTGTCGGGAAACCAGGCCGCAGCGGACCCGGTGACGGTCACCGTGACCCAATGAGGGTGCTCGTCGTCGCAGCGGTATGCTGTGCGGTCTCCGCAGCGCATGCCGAGCCGATCGCGATCGTGGCCGACGAGCCGCTCGCGCGATCGGTCGGGCAGTGGTTTCAGTCCCACGGTCGCGAGGTCGTTCCGTCCGGGCTCTCGAAGGAGTTGAGCGACACGCTGCGCGACTGCTTCGTGATCGAAGACCCTGGCTGTGCGAGAGGTGTCGTCGAACGGGGTGCGCAGACGAACTTCGTCGCGTACGTGGCCGTCGATCCCGACAAGCGGGGTGTCATGGTCTCCTGGCTCGGCAAGGGGCAGGCACCGGCGAGCCGTCACGAGGAGTGCCTCGAGTGCACCGACGCCATGCTGCACGAGCGTGTGATCGCCAGCCTCGCCCAGCTCACCGGCTTGTCCGTCGCGACACCCACGACGTCGAAGTCCACGACGCCGCGCCGCACGCCCGAGCCAGCGACGCGCGGTGGACTCGCGATCGGGGTCGAGCTCGGTGAGCCGACGGCTGCGACGGCCGCCTGGTTCCGCGACAAGGTCTCGCTGTACGGCGGCCTCGGGACCGGGACGGTTGGTGGGGCCGGCCTGTCCTTGGAGGTCGGGGCGCAACTCGTCATCGTCGAGCTCGCGGACCGTGTTCCCTTGCGGGTCGGGCTCGGGGGTCGGCTCTATCACCACGGGTACCAGCTGATGTCGATCGACGAGCTCCCCGACACGCACTACGGCCTGTTCGGGAGCCTCAACCTCGCCTTCGATCGCGGCCCGCTCCAGCTCTACGCACAGCTCGCGCCCGGCGTCGACGTGGCTCGTACGCGGAGCTGCACGCTCGAGCGCGGTCCTGCCACGGTCTGTCCCCATGCCCAGGAGGCTCCCGTGTTCGTCCACTTCGCGGTGGGCCTGCGCTGGTTCCTCGGCCAGTAAAGGAAGCCATGCGATCTCTCTGCCTCGCGTTCGGCGCCATCGCGATCTCCTGTGCCGGCGACCCGACCGCGGTCGAGGTCCAGCTCTCGCCGTCGGTGATCTCGTCCCTCGACGGCACCACCTCGGTCGCGGCGCTGATCCGCGATCTCGATCAACCCCTCGCCGGCATCGTCGCGCGTGCCACCGTGGCGTACACCGATCGCAACGGGGTGGTGCACGAGATCGAGCCGGTCGACGGGACCAGCGACGATCGCGGCGTGTTTCATGCGGACCTCACCGGGTTGTCGTTCGATGGCACCGGCGTGGTCACGGTCGAAGCCACCGGCGGGATCGCGGGCTCCGCGACCTTCAGCGTCCTCGATCGGACCCCGCCGCAGGTGGTGATCGACGCGCCGTCCGCGGGTGCCGTCGGGCCCGGCCTACCTCTCGACGTGCGGGTCCACGCGACCGACGAGATCGGGATCAGCCAGATCACGTTCTCGGACGATCCGCAGGGCGGGCGAACGACGATCGTCGCGAGTGGACAGCTCGACGTGGTGCAGACGTTCCGGACCCAGGTCCCCGATCAGCCGACGCTCGACTTGCACGCGCTGGCGACCGACCTCTCCGGGAACATCGCGGTCGCGGCGACGGTGACTCTCACGATCGATCCCGGGATCACGATCGCGACGCCGCCCGATCTGGTGGGTGGCTTGCTGGTCACCGGCAGCGCGACGCAGCTCGTCAGTCCGCGTGCCCTCGTGATCTCGGCCAAGGACAACCATCTCTATGTCGCCGATGCTGCCGGCACCGGAGCGTGCAATCCGTCGTGCATCTGGCGCGTCGATGTCACGACCGGTGCGATCGATCCCACGCCGATCGTCGTCGGCCAGGGGACGATCGAAGGGGTGGCGGTCGACGCGACGTCCGACAACCTGTTCTTCAGCGATCGCGCGAACCGGATCGGACGGCTGACCTGGAACGGCACCGCGTATACGAGTCAGGCGGCGTGCGTGGACCCGCAGCAGCAATCCCCGCAGGACCCGATGCACCTCGCGATCGATGGAGCGCTCGGGATCCTGGTCGCGGATGACAACGCCAACGACGTCATCCGGGTCGCGACCTGCACCGCGGCGAGTCCCGGCACGACATTCTCGGTCGGCGCGAACCTGGAGAAGCCGCGGGGCATCGCCCTCGGCGCCGCCGGCGAGCTCTACGTGTCGGAAGGAGATCGGGACCGCGTGTCGCGGGTGGATCGGAGCACCGGCGCGACGAGTGTGTTCCAGACCGGCATCGCCGGCGCGTACGGGATGGAGTGGCTGGCGGGCGGCACCTCTGCCTACGCGGACTCGCTGCTGGTCGCGTCCACGGACGGACGGACCATCGAGTCGACGCGAGGTCTCGGCCGGACCGCCGTGGCTTTCCTGCGGACCGGTCCGGTCGATCTCGCGCTCGACGCCGGTAGCCTCTACATCCTCACCGCTCCGGCCAACGGGATCCGCGGTCGGATCTACAAGGTGACCGGCTTCTAGTTGCCCTGGAGGCAGGCGAGGTACTGGCCGAGCAGCTCGCGCTCCGCCTGGCTCGGGCGCATGTTGACGGCGCCGCCGAGCTCGGGCATCGAGGTGTTGGTCGCGTCGGGGCCGGCGGCCGCCTCGGCCTCGATCTCCGCGGCGTGCCGGAGGATGTCGGCCTCGGTGTCGTAGTTCTGGCTGCCCGGGGCACCGCGGCGGTTGGTCGAATTCGCGGAGTGGCACTCGCGACAGTACGTGCCCATGAACGTGTCACCGAACGAATCGAACGTCGGAGGATCCGTCGGCGGGCACGTCGCGCCGGTTGGCGACCCCCCTCCGCATGCTGCCAGGGCGAGACCGAGCGAGAACAACAAGAACTTCATGGCGTCCACGGTAGCGTCGCGCCGCGCCGAGGCCAGCCGGACACTGCGCCAAACGCTGGCAAGTGCTGGTCGACAGGGCCGCGAAAATCGATCGTGGCTTTCAGATCGCAGCCCAACTCGGGCGGGCTCGACGGCGAGTCGCCGCTGTACGAAATCGCACAGGTGATAACTGCGAACCGCGATCGCTAGCGTTTCGCGACGAAGCGCCGCGCGATCGCCCGGATGTTCTCGATACCGAACGGCTTCTCGACGCGCTCGTTGTCGACGCGCGACAGGAACTGCTGGATCTCCGGCCGGGTCATGTCGCCGCTGAGAAACACGAAGCGCTCCAGCTGCGCCGGCGCGATCTGGCGCACGGCCTCGTAGACCTCGATGCCGGTCATCGACGGCATCAGGATGTCGCAGAACACCACGTCGAAGCGCTCGCCTCGCTCGAACAGCGAGAGCGCCTCGCGCGGGTCGTCGACCAGCTCGATGGTGCCGACCTCGCGGCGGAGGATGCGGCTGAGCGACTGCAGGATCGTGCGTTCGTCGTCGATCACCAGCGCCCGGCCGGCGGCCGTCGACGCCACCGGCGGCTCGGCGGCAGCCGCCTGGGTGATCGGGAACGAGACCCGAAACGTCGAGCCCTTGCCGAGCACGGTCTCGCAGTCGAGCCGGCCTCCCATCGCCACCACGATGCCGTGCGAGATCGAGAGGCCGAGGCCGGTGCCCACCCCGGGAGGCTTGGTGGTGAAGAACGGATCGAAGATGCGCGGCAGCACCGAGGGTGGGATGCCGGGGCCGTTATCGGTGACCTCGACGAGCACGCGGTCGTGCTCGCGCCGGGCCGCGATCGTCACCGTGTTCGTCATCGGATCGGCGACCGCGAAGGCCTGCGCGGCATTGACCACGAGGTTGACGATCACCTGGGTCAACCGGCCTTCATCGGCGAGGATCGGGGGCACGGGATCGAGCGACAGCGCGACCGTCGCGCACGTGCGCAGCTCGTGACGTGCGAGCTCGAGGGCGTTGCGGATCGGACCGTGGGCGTCGAGCCTGGTGAGCTCGCTTTCACTGCTCGCGAGCGACTTGAGGCCGCGCACGATCCGCTTCACCCGCTCGCCGCCCTTCTGGGTCTGTTCGAGCAGCTCGATGACCTCGAGCAAGCGTCCCGACGGAGAGCCCCCGCCGATCGACTGGAGCTCCTCGATCGCGAGGCCGACGTTCGCCAGCATGAACGCGAGCGGGTTGTTGATCTCGTGCCCGACGCCCGCCGCGAGGATGCCCGTGGTGACGAGCCGCTCGTGTTGCGCCAGGCGCTCCTGGACCCCGCGCTCCTCGGTGATGTCGCGGAACGTGGTCAGGGCGGCATACGGCCGATCCTCGCCGGGCTTGGTGAGCGGGCGGGCGTTGATCGCGATCCACTTCCGCGCGCCGGTCTGGGCGTGACGAAAGCCCATCTCGACGTCGCGAGACGCGGTGCCCTTGAGCGCGAGCCGCGCCGGATGCTCGGTCTGCGGGAACGCCGATCCATCGGGGCGCAGCGCATCCCACGGCGCGTCGGGGGCGACCCCTCGGTTCATCTGCCCGCTGGGCAGGCCGAGGATCGACTCGGCGGCGGGGTTGTTGAGGATGACGTTGCCCTTGCGGTCCTGCTTGACCACGCCCTCGACCATGCTGTCGAGCAACGAGCTGAGCTCTCGCTCGCGCTCCGCGAGTTGCTGCTGCTCGGCGCGGAGCTGCTGGCCGACCTGGTGGAGCTCGAACACCGACATCGCCTGGTGGGCGAGCAGCTCGAGGATGTCGCGGTGGTGGGGCGCGAGCTCGCGCGGACTGTGATCGATCGCGCACAGGGTGCCGAGGAGCCGACCGTCGGTGCTCTTGAGGGGAACGCCGACGTAGAAGCGGAGGCCGGGGATCTGGCTGCGATCGAAGCGCGGGTCGCCGGTCGCATCGGCGACGACGAGCATCTCGGACGTCGCGGGGAGAGGGGTCGGGTCGCGATCGTGGAACGAGATCATCGCGATCGGCACGTCGAGCGCGATCCTGGCGAGCCTGGAGATCTGGTCGAATTGCGCCTTCGGGACCCTATCGAAGATCTCGTACATCACAGCGTTCCGCTCACGATACTCTTTTCGCGCTGGCCGAACACGCGGTGCGTTACTCTCGGGATCTGCGGGCGAACACGCGATGGCGGTGGCTGGTGATCGTCGTCGCGGCGATCGGTTGCCAATCGCCCAAGGACTTCGGTCGCCCACCCAGCAACGGCATCGATCCGTGCGGGCTCGTGACCTGCGAGTCGACCGGTGCCTCGTGTGGCCCGATCGGGGATGGCTGCGGCCTGACCCTCAGCTGTGGCGACTGCGCCGAGGGCGAGATCTGCGGCGCGACCTCGCCGTTCACCTGCGGCGTCAACCCGTGCACGCCGCGCACGTGTGCCGATCTCGGAGCCACCTGCGGGCGCGTCCCCGACGGCTGCGGTGGGCTGACAGCGGATTGCGGCTCGTGCTCCGGCGAGCAAGTGTGTGGCGTCGGCGCGGCCCCGAACACTTGCGCGGACGTGCCGTGCGTCGGGTTGTGCACGCAGCAGAACGCGTGTGCGAGTCAGCCCAAGACGACGATCACCGGCAAGGTGACGGCCCCGGGTCACACCAACACCGCGGTGTTCGGCGAGCCGGATCCGATCTTCGGCGCCCTGGTGTTCATCCCGAACGGCGCCGCGGGGCCGCCGACCTGGGGCGTCAAGCCGTTCTCGCCGGGCGTGGCCTGCGAGTCGTGTAGTTCCGTGGTGACCGGCTCGCCGCTGATCACCACGGTCACCGCCGCCGACGGCACGTTCACGCTGACCGACGCCCCGTGTGGCACCGACATCCCGCTGGTGATCCAGCTCGGGCGCTGGCGCCGGCAGATCACGATCCCGGCGGTGGCATGTTGCGCGAACACCGCCCTCACCGCGAAGCAGACGCACCTGCCGCGCGATCGCGCGGGCGAGCCCGGCGACGTGCGCAGCGACATTCCGCTGATCGCGGTCAGCACGGGCGCCGCCGATACGTTGCACTGCGTGCTGCGCAAGATCGGCATCGACGACGACGAGTTCTCCAACCCGAACGGCAACGGACGCGTGCGGGTCTACCAGGACAACGGCGCGAAGCTGTCGAGCACCACGCCGCCGGCCACGTCGCTGTACGGCAGCTCGATCGAGCTCGACGACTACGACATGGTGCTGTTCGAGTGCGTCGGCGAGCGGCAACCGAAGGAGGACGTCGATCAGAAGCGCGTCATCACCTACGCGAACGCCGGCGGCCGCGTGTTCGCGACGCACTTCAGCTACGTGTGGCTGACCGACAGCGACGGCACCGCCGGATCGAATACCGGGCCGAGGCCGTTCTCGCAGACGGCGAGCTGGTCGGTGGATCAAGCCCAGGCCGATACCGCGACCGGGCTCGTCGATGTCTCGCTGCAAGGCGATCCGGCCACCCGCACCCGGCGACTCGCGTTCTCCGACTGGCTCCAGATCGTCGGCGCCTCCACGGTGCCCGGGCAGATCCCCGTCGATGTCGTGCGCAAGGACTTCGATGCGGTCAGCACGATCGCCGCCACGGCGGCAGGCACGCCGGCGCAGCAGTGGCTGTTCGCGAATGACCCCGGGTTCTCCGCACCGCTCCAGTTCACGTTCGACACGCCCGTCACGTATCCGCCGTCGCAGCCTCCCACGCGGCAGTGCGGTCGCGTGCTGTTCAACGACTTCCACGTCTCCGCAGGCACGTTGCCAGACGCCATCTTCCCGGACGAGTGCACCGACGGGCCGATGACTCCGCAGGAGAAGACGCTCGAGTTCATGCTGTTCGATCTCGCGTCGTGCGTCGGGCCTCAGCCCACTGGGTGTACGCCGAGGACGTGCGAGGAGCAGGGCCTCGAGTGCGGGTTCGCCGGCACGGGCTGCGACGACGACACGGTGCTCGATTGCGGCACCTGCACGAACGGCCGCTACTGCGGCGGCGGTGGCCCCGGCGTGTGCGGCACGGGGCCGTGTGTCCCTCGCACGTGCGAGGAGCTCGGCGCGAACTGCGGCGCGATCGGAGATGGCTGCGGCGGTACGGTCAACTGCGGCACGTGCGAGAGCAACGGCAGCTGCGGCGGCGACAGCACGCCGAACGTCTGCGGCATCATCCTGCTGTGACTACCGGGTGAGCGCGCAGATGCACTGCGTCGGTGCCATCACGTACCCACGGCTCTCCTGATCCGGGTTGCACGCCGTACAGAGGTCCCCGAAGCCACGCTCGAGCGCGACGGCGTAGACGGTGCGGAGGCCCGGCGGCGCGACGATTTCGGCGGGGAGCTCCGCGACCGGAAACTCGCGGATCACGGTCTGCGCGTTCATCGGCCGTGGTCGCCTGGTCACCCACGCGATGGCCTGACCCCGATCCAGGTTCGTTGTTTGTCCCCATCGCAATGCGAGGATCGTCCCGAAGCGCTTCGATGCGACCGACTTCTGCGTGCCCGGGAGCTTCGCAGCCTCGGCGAACGGCGTGCCTTCGAGCAGGGCACCGGCGAGCGGGCATGCCTCGGCGAGGCCGCGGTCACAGGCACGTAGAAAGTCCCGGAGGGCGTTGCGTCGTTCGTAGTCCGTGATCGGCTCGCCGCTGTGTCTCGGGATCAGCGCGACCGTCGCAGCGGCAACGCAGGGCGCGATCCGCCGCCCAGAGCAACCGACCTCGAGCATCGCGCGGGCTTCGCCGTAGTCACCATCGGGCGTCACGAGCGACGCTGCGAGGAGGCACGCTTCGTCGTCGCCAGCGCTGATGCACGCGCGGGTGTACAAGTCGGACGCCTTCGCTGGATCTTTCGTAAGCAAGGCATCGGCCGCCTCGCGGCAATGAAAGCCCTCCTTGCACGCGTCGACGGGATCCTTCGCCGGTTTTGGCTCTGGCCGCCTCCATGTGGTGACCGCCTCCAGCAGCGCGTAACCAGCCTCCTGACACGTGCCCTCCACGATCCCGTTGCGAATCTCGTCGAGCGTGGCGCTGCGGTGACCCAGGATGCTGGTTCCGTAGGTCTCGTAGTGGATGTCGAGCTGGTCTGGAGGTTTGACATCGACGTGTGCCGTCACCCCGCCGAGCTCGATGTCTCCGACGAGCGCCACGCTCGGAAACGACTCCTGTGAGCTCTGCTTCTGGAACGTCGACTCACCTGCGGTCAGCTTCGCGGTCAGCTCCAGCTCGGGGATGCCTTGGGCGTCGAACGATGGACCGACGACCCTAACCACGCCTTCCCCGAGCACGTCCTTGAACGCGGCATCGAAGCCGGCCGCGCACCCGGCGCCGGTGTAGCCCACGAGGTCGTCCCCGATCTGGAACTTGCCGCGAAGCTGGACGCGGCTGTCGCCGGCGTCGACCTGCTCCGCGAACAACGGGTCGAGTCCGTCGCCGAGGCGCTCGCGGATCTGCGCGTGATGCTTCATCAGTCGCTTGGTCTCCTCGCTGCGAAGCAGCGGCTTGACGAGCTTCCAACCAATCACCGCGATCACCACCACCGCGATCGCGATCGGGATGCGGTTCCACATCCATCGCCCGGGGGAGTGTTCGAAGGTCGCGTAGCCAGAGGACATGCGGCGCCCCTCGGCCGCACGCCACGGGGAGTTGCGAAGAATCCTCCCGATGAAGAGCATTTCTCGTCGCTGCCCACGCTCGTGCGCAGCGAGGACTCGTCTCCCGCGCGACGACGCTTGCTCTGCCAGCAAGCTAGCCAAATCACGCGGGAGGTCGTGGCACAAACAATGCTCGGCTAGCCGGGATGCGAGCCGCATGTGCCCTGGCGCTGCTGATTGGCTGTACTGATGAGGTCGTCCCCAGCGACCGGCCTCGCGATCTGTTCGAGGAGGTGTGGGCCGCGTCGATCCGATCGGGCGACCTGGTGGTCGTGGTGCCGGGGACCGGGTCGTTCACCACGCTCGGCCTCTACATCGAGGACGAGCAGGGCGCGTTCGACGGCCGCACGTACCTCATCAACGTCGATCCGATCGAAGGTGCGATCGCCGCCGCACAGCGCGCCGGGTTCACGGCTGCGCAGCTCGAGGCCGGCGAGATCACGTTCGCGCTGTGGGGCGCGGGCATCACAAAGCTCGAGCGCTTCGACTACACGAGCGTCGGCGGACTGCACCTGTCGCTCGACGTGATCGGCGGGCTCAGCGCGTGCGGGACCGGTGGCATCGCCGACAACCTCACCAACTACAACGGTGGCAACGCGGAGCGAGATGCTCGCGATCTGTATCGTCGGCTGCAGACGTACCTCGCGAGCGGGTCGCCCGATCGCAACGTCACCCTCGTCGCGCACAGCTGGGGCGGCGTCGTCGCGCAGTACTTCGCGACGTTCCAGGCCACGCTGCTACAGGAGGAAGGCGCGCTCGGCGGTAACCCCGCGTTCGTGGTCTCCGGTGGCGTGCCCGGGCTGGTGCCTGGCTTCGAGACGCACGGGCCAGGATTTCGCACCGTCGACAGCGAGGATGAAGACGTGACCGCCGCCGTGAAGTCGTACGAGGTGGATCGCCCCGACGACCCGGTGCACACCTTCGATCCGAACGAGACCGGCCAGGGCCACCACTACATCATCATGTTCGACGACGCCTATCAGGGCTGGTACGGGGTGACGACGGACGAGCTCAGCTGCGCGACCGTGCCGGGGCGTTGCCCGAAGCGTATGTGATCAGCGCCGTTCGACCGGCACCTTCATGGCGCCGCCGATGTTTACCGGAACCTTCTCGACGCATCCCTACTACTCAGGCCGGTGCAGCTGACCTTCCACGTTCGCCGCGTTCGAATGAGCTGCTGATTTCACCCAGTTGGCTGCGAGCAACGTCCGCCGGGAGACCGTGTCTTTCGAGCTGTGACGAAGCTGCTCCTCCTGGTGGTCGCGCTCTCGGTGGTTGGTTGTGCGGCCCACGCTCCGCGGCGGGTGGTCGAGGCGCCGGATCCGTCGGTCGGAGATCTGCGGTGCCACGCGCCCCAGCTCGCGGTGAGCGAGTGGCTCTACAACGCTCCCGGTCCCGCGCAGTGTGCGGAAGACTGACTACTTCGAGAACAAGCGCAGCGCCTTCTCCATCGCGCTCCGCCGGCGCGTGAACGGCCCGGCGAGCCCGCCGACGAGACGGCGCCGACCGGCGGGACCGGCCGCGGACTCGCCGAGCAGCGCGATCCCGAACGCCGCGTTGATCTGGACGTTCTGCGCCTCGCCATCGAACGCCGCGAACAGCAGGTCGCGCGCGTCGGGCAGCTTGCAGACCAGCTCCGCGACGCGCATGCCGTGGGTCTCGTCGTCGGTCTCGAGCCCGGCGAGGAGCGCGCGCTCGACCGCACCTTTCTGCGACGCGAGCACGGCCTTGCACGCCGCGGCGACGCCTTCGTCACCACGCAGCGCCGCGACGAGCGAGGGCGCGGCCGCGATCACCGCGTCGTCCCCGAGCTTGCCGATCGCGCGTGCGGCGGCGGTCCGGACCCGCGCATCGTCGTCGCGCAGCGAGGCCGCGAGGGTGAGTGCATGGGGTGCCGCCGCCGGGCCGACGACGCCGAGTGCGGTGGCCGCATTCGCGCGCACGACCGCGCGAGCGTCGGTGAGGAACGGCAGGAGCTGCGCGGGATCGAGCTTGCCGGTGAAGGCGGCCGGCTCGAGCAACGCGCTCTCGAAGCCCGCGACCTCCGGCACGGTCGGGGCGGCGGGTGCACCGTCGAGCGCGTGGAGCGTGGCGAGCGCGATGTGGCGCTCCGAGGCGGAGATGCTCGTGCGGGCCGTCGTCAGCACCGGGCGCACACGCGACCGCTTCCCCTTCGGTAGCTCGAGCATGCCGCGCGCGGCGTTGGCTCGGCTGGTCTCGCGCGCGAACGCGTCGAGCAGGATCTCGACGGCATTCGTCCTCGTCAGGACATGCGCGAGCACCGGCGCGGCGAGCGCGTCGCTGTCGAGGCCGCGCACGAGGGCGTCGTCGATCGCGGGCATCGCGCGCGCGCCGAGCATCGCCGCGACCTGATCGCGGAGCGCCGCATCGGCGAGCGAGCGGACGAGCACCGGCGCGATCGACGCGACCGCGACATCACCGAGCAGATCGAGGCCACGCGCGGCCGCCTGCCGAACCTCCGGCGCGTCATCGCGCAGCGCGGCGGCGAGCGTGCTGACCTCGCCACCCACGACGCCGAAGGCGACCGCGGCATTGGCACGCACCACCGGGCGGGCATCCGCGAGGTGGCGCGCGATGCCGAGCGCGCCGACCGCGTCGAGGACGGGCTTGGCTGCGACCAGCACCTCGGCGCCGAGCACGCGCTCCTCGAAGCCCGCGATCGCGATCGGCGGCGTCGTCTGTGGCGGCCTCGGATCGAGGACCGCCAGCGCGCGCTTCACCGCCGAGCGCACGCGCGCGTTGCTGCTCGCCGAGACGGCGGCCAGCGCGGGAACGGCGAAGCCCGCGCGCGCCGGACCGAGGGCGGCGAGGCCGAGCGCGGCGTTGAAGCGAACATCGATCAGCGTGGTGGCGAGGGCGGTGGCGAGCCGCGTGGGGCCATCGCCGAGCCTGCCGAGCAACGCGGCGATCCGTGCCCCGTGGGTCTCGTCGGCGGTGTCGAGCCCCTCGACGAGCTCGTCGGCGACGGCGGCGCCGGCATCCGCGAGCGCCTGTTCGGCGGCGGCGGTCACCCTCGGATCGCCATCACCGACGGTCTTGATCAGCGCGGGACCGACGGCCGCCGCACCGAGCTTGCCGAGCGCGCGCGCGGTCTCGGCACGGACGGTGGCGTCCTCGTCGCGCAGCAACGCCGCGACCATCCGCGCGGTCGCCGTCGAGGCGGGCCCCTGGAGCGCGAGGATCCGCAGCGCGTTGATCCGGCTGTGCAGCCGCGCGGCTCCGAGCGCCCGCAGCATCTCGTCGACCGGCGCGATCTTCGCCGCGCTCGTCAGCTCCGGTGCGGTCATCTCGCGAAGCTCGAGCTCCGGGACCACCGCCGGCAATGGATCGGACGACTTGCGGCGAGCCAGCTCGCTCGCCTTGACCCGCTGGGCCAGCGTCGCGAACGCGGTGGTCGCTGCCGAGCGGACGTCGGAGACCTTGTCCTCCCCCGCGGCGCCGAACAGGGCGGCCATCGACGCGGCATGATCGAGCTCGCCGATCCGAGCGAGCCCGCGCATCGCGTTGATGCGCACGCGGGTGCGCTCGTCGCGTGCGGCCTTCAGCACCAGCTCGAGTCCCCGCACGCCGACCAGCTCGCACGCGCGCACGATCGCGTCGCACACCGAGGTCTCGGAGGTATCGAGCGCGTCGATCAACTCGCGATCGGCCTGACCGACCAGCTTCGACAGCATCTGCTCGACGAGCTCGACCACGTCGCGGCGCGCGCCATCGAGCGCATTCGCGATCGCCACGACGTTGGCGCGTTGCGCGATCCCGAGCTCCTTGAGCGCTTCGCCCGCGGCGCGCGCGACCTGCGGATCGCCATCGCGCAGGAACACCGCGAGCTCGGGGCCGGGGTGTCCCAGCGTGGCCAGCGCGTGCAGCGCCTTGGCCCGCACGGAGCCACGGCCATCACTCAATTGTTCGATCAGCTCGGGTACATCACTCACGAGCGTCCACGATACTACGAGCGTCAGGCGTTCGCGCGCATCAGCTCGGCGAGCCGGTAGCCGAGCGCGACGAGCGTGAGCCCGCTGTTCGCGATGCCGGCGGCGCGCAGGATCGAGCCGTCGCAGACGTAGGTGTTCGGCAGCTGCTTGGCCGAGAAGAAGGCGAGGTTCGCGTCCTGCTGCGCGTCGACGAACTTGTTCGCGGTGCCGGAGTGGTGCGCGGCGTTGCGGAACGCCCAGTCGCGCACCGGGAGGATCGACTTCTCGAGGATGTCGCCCTTGAACTCCTCGAAGAACGCGTCGACGCTCGCCTGGTACGACGCGAGCTCGCCGGGGGTGACCTCCCAGTTGAGCGAGGGGCGCTGGCCCGGGTGCATCGTGACGCCGCGCGAGGCGAGGGGCGTCTGCTCGCCGAGGATCAAGATCGAGAAGTAGTCGCCGCGGAAGCCGAGGCGCGTCTTGAACAGGATCGCCTCGCGGACCGCCTCGAGGTTGCCGAGGAGCAGCATGATCTTCTTCGGCGAGAACGGGTCGTTGC
>Ga0075163_10008098_pt1 | contig 13878 bp, 2 predicted proteins | sample JI1023141ADNA_FD_71478 | JGI IMG/M metagenome (GOLD analysis project Ga0075163, IMG submission 71478) | Wastewater effluent complex algal communities from Wisconsin, to seasonally profile nutrient transformation and Carbon sequestration -... | ecosystem: Engineered > WWTP > Effluent > Algae...
CCGCGCTCGCCGCTTTCCTTGCGCCGGGCCTCCTCTGCGGGGTCGAAGCGCACCTCCAGCCAATCAAGCAGCTCCGGTATCTCAGTGGAGCCGAGTCGCGAAGTCAGCTCGCGTGGTTGCCCAAGCCGGCGATCTGCAAGACCGCGCGCCGCCATCCGCTTCACACGGGACCGAATGTCGTCGTCAACCAGACGGCGCGTGCCAGCCAGCTCCCGCAGCGAGCTGAAATAGCCGACCAGTGTCATCCACGGATCGGCGTCCGCGCCGTAGTCCAGGTAAAGACGCTGCGCCGCCGCCAGGTGCGCCACGTAGACGCGGATGATCGCCCCCTTGAGCCGTCGGCCGGGCGCGCAAATCCCGAGGTAGCGACGACCAGCCTTCTCGCTGACCGGCCGCTGGCGGGCGAAGAAGTTGTCCTCGACGTTGAGTCCCTGCGGTGGGAACACCTGCACGTTGCGGAGGAACAGCGCCCGAATCTGATCGCTCGCACGACGAATCGTTGCCGTCGATGCGATCACTTTCGGACGGACACGCGTGCCGCCGACGTCCCATGAGCACAGCTCATCGACTGCCGTCTCGTAGAGTCCAGTGAGGGTGCCGAGTGGACCGCTGATGAGGTGCAGCTCGTCCTGGATGATGAGATCCGGCGGACGCAGCGGCCCGTGGTCCACTAGTTTCACCGCCGGCAGTGCGCCACGCTTCGGGTGGTTGCTGTCGTCGATCGAAGGCCCGACGAAGCCGTGGCGCTCGCACCGCTGCTCGACCTGACCGAACAGCATCCCCACTGCACCATTCCACGGCATCTGGGCGAACTTGTCGACCGTGGCGATCAACAGCGTGGGCAAGCGGCGATAGATCTCCTCATCGACGACAATTGCGGGGAGCCCTTCCGCCTTCGACTGCCGCTCCGAGAATGGACAGTTGCCGTTTCGGTCGCCGCAGTAGGTGAGCGTGCGTCCGCTGCCACTGGCGAAGGAGTCGACTTTCACATGCCGACCAGGCTCGATGGTGCTGCCGCACCAAGGGCAGCTCTTGAGCTGCACAGGAGAGCCTTTGCCCCCGATGTTGCTGGCCTGTCGCGCTTTGACATCCTTGGTCTGCTTGAGTGCCTCGGCGGCGTCCTCGGTCCAGTTCGGGGTGCTCTTCGAGCCAACCCAGAGTCCGATACGAAACGGCTCGCGTCCCCAGACCGGCTTGCCGGCCGCCTCCGCCTCGCGCCGGATCAACTCGCACGCGCAGATCAGTGCCGTCGCACGCTGGAACTGTTGCAGGGTTAGAAGGCGCAGCGTGTACCGCATCAGCACCGCGACGCCACACTCGCCCGAGCGGCCCGCGACCTCGCCCTGTAGGCGGCGCAGACCCATGGTGTAGGCGGCGAGCCCGAGGTACGCCTCGGTCTTGCCGCCGCCCGTCGGGAACCACAGTAGGTCAGCTACAGCCTTGGTCGGGTCGCTGCGGTGCGGATGGTGGAGGTTGGTGACGCTATCCAGGTTCAATAGCAGGAACGCGAGCTGGAAGGTCCTCCAGGTACGATTTTCGGGTAGGTCGAAGGCTTCGAGTGTCGCCTCGGTCCCCTGGCGCACTGCCTCCGAATACATCGTATGAATGCGCTGCTGCCACATGGCGCGGTTCGCGAACCGGAAGGCCTCGGCGGCGCTGTCGTTGCCAGAGAGCAGCGCGAGTCCATCGCGAATACGGGCGAGCGTCGCCTCGCACTGCTGCAGGGCCTTCTCCGCGTCGGTCGCGAACCCGTCCAGCCGTGCGTCTTCCTTGCGCATCCGCGCGCGCTGGCGGTCAATCCAGTTGCGGTAGGCATCCGGCAGCGCACGGAGCTTTCTTCCTAGGTCGGCGCGCGGCATTTCGGCCAGCTCGCGCATGTCTAGACAGAGTCCGTCGAGCTTTGGCTCGTCCTTGAGGGTTGGGGAATCGGTGACCAGGACCTCGTGCGCGGGTACGACGCGGGTCTCAACGCGCACCGCTCGCCGTGGGTCGTCGGCGCTGACTTCGGCATGGGCCGATATGCCGTGCCCGGTCGCAAACTCGACGCGGTCGCGGTAGAGCATCGCCATGAGGCGCATTTCCGAGTCAGCCCCATCGCCCGCAGGCAGCTCGTGACTAGGCCGCGCGAGGAACACCGGGGCGCGCTCGGGGGCTTCCACGATCAGCTCGGGCTGAAATATCCAGCCGCTGTCGGGGTTCTTCTCCGGCTCGTCCTGAACATTGACCAGGAAGAGGCTGATAATAAATCCACCCTTCACTTTGTTCGCGACGCCCCGGAGAATAACTGCCGTTTGGGGATTCTCGTCGGAAACCGGAGCCAGCGCGATCTTGTCGATGATTCCTTCGGCAAGTGGAGGCAGATCGATGGTGCGCTCCATCGCGACGCGCCGCCAAACGGTCTTCGGTTTGCCGGTTTCCGTTTCCTGGGTGTCACTGGGTCCTCGCTCATATCGGCCCCAGCGAGCCGTAGCGCGAAGCACGCCTGCGTCTGCCGAGACCATGAAGCTCAAGCCGATGGATGATGGAAACATCGTCGGTGCGGCGGTTGATGCGTCGTCGGTCGTGCCTTCCTCTGCGCCGCCAGACTCTTCGACCGCTAACTTCTCCTCGGGAACGGGATCGGTGCGCAGGCGCTGCGGGGCGAGCATGCCGACGAGGTATCGATCGCGCGGGTTGCCATCGTACTCGTGCAGTTCCTCGCCCGGTCCGCCTACAGGGCCGAGTAGTTCCTTGATCACGTATTCCTGGAGCTTGTCTCGCAGTTCAGCCTGGGTGGTCCGCTTTAGTATGGGACCTTCGGGGACGGCGGCAATGGGCTCGCTCATCACGACCTCTTTCGGGCGTAGGTGGTGCTCCGCTTCTCGCCGTGCTGCTCGACGAGACCTTGCGACTTGAGGGTCTGGATTGCGGCGGACCAGGCGGATTCGGGAATCTTCGCCATTTCAATTAGGGCGGATTTTCCAAGGGGGGCGTAGGCGGTGTTGAGGATGTGGAGAATGGCTGTTGCGTAGTCGTCGAGAGCCGGCACTTTGGTGGCACAAGCAGCAGCCGGCTGGGCTGCTACAGCAGGAGCATCCAGCGCGGCGAACCCAAGTTGCGCTGACTGAGGTTGTTGTTCGGCTACGTGCTTCGACTTGGCACGCGCAGACACTGACTTCGCCTTGCCCTTGTCATGCAGGCCGGCGAGGACCTCCTCTGCGTAACACTCGTGATTCAGTGACAGGAGACGATCGAGAACAATTCGACGGGCGGGCTCGCTAATCGTGTAGCGGGTGCCGTGCTTGGTTTCGTAGAATCCGTGCCCAAGGTCGAGGTCGTCCCATCCGTAAGCGGCGGCAACGGCGTAATCCATCTGTACGTGAAGTATTCGCAGTTCATCGATATCGGCTGACTTCTCAATCGGAGAGTGGAACCGGTTGTAGGTGACCGTCAAACCTTCATGCCGGCTCTTCATGGAGGCACTTCGGATTCCATAGAACTGCGTACCAATGCGCTCAAGGCTCTCCATTTGTTTGGGAAAGCAGAACGTTTCGAAAGCCTCGGCGGTAAAGTAGGTGTTCCGAGTCTCGTGCGTCGTTGTTCCCGGTCGGTAGGCCCACACTTCGTGAATCGCGCTGGAGAGAAGGGCGAACGCTGCAAACTTCTCGAATGCGAAGACGACGAGCCGTTCCGAAAGTACGATATCGGTCTGCGCAGCCGCGATGACGTGATGAGCAGTGACACGGGATATCGCGAAAGACCTTACCAATCCCGCAAGTGCCCGGTATAGCTCACGCGCATCATTTGAGAACAGCCACCAGTACCGTCGTCTCTGACGAGCGGTTGAGTTATTGTCGGGCAACGCAAGCCGCTGAGGCTTGACTCGCGCTTCGACGAGAGAGAAACAATCCGGGTATTCTCGGGCGCATTTCTCCTCTGACCAATCACGGAAATCGATTACGTATCGTGTAGGCTTTTGATCGGGCTGGGTGGTTAGATCCTCACCGCGTAGATAGAGACGGATAACGTCGCGGTTCTTTGGATTGCCACCGATGAGCGACTCAGCTTCTTCACGCGAAAGAAAAAATCCCTCACCGTAGGGCATCGCTCCCCTAAACGCCTTGCCGCGCCTAGCAACAAGGGGATGCGCCTTTCCAGTCACTTCCCCGGCTTCGCCCAGACCATCTGTAATACCCTGGACTGACAGTTGGTCGAGGATGCGCTCGCCATTCCAAGCACCCCGCGTCATCCAAACAGTCGACACTTGAACCGCGGCAGCTCCGGGCCATGGCGCGCTTGAAACTGCGCGGCTTATTTGATAACTCGATGCGCACAATTGCGACAGACCTACCTGCTTACTGTCGCCCTGGGCTATCGAATTAGTCGCTATTATTCCCATGCAGCCGCCGACCCGGAGCAGTTCAGCGCAGCGAAGCAAGAAAAAAGCCGATAGATCGTACTGTCCACGTGCGCCGCGAACACCTCTGCCAATATGGCGCACGACGAAGCTCCGCCAGTCTTCTCCGAAGAGCGTTGCCATTGCTGCGCCACCTTTGAATGGTGGATTTCCCACGCAGCAATCGAAGCCGTCTCGGTTCATGACCTCCGGAAACTCGATTGCCCAATGAAACGGGCGTCGCCGCCCAAGCTCTTGTGACGCCAGCCCTTCGAGAAAGCCTGGGCTGTGTTGTTCGACCAGCGCACGGATGCGTTCTCCCTCTGCTCCCCGATCTGCTTCGTAGGTCCGGTCCTCTGCCCGGAGCTCAAGACTGATGAGCAGGTCCGCTATCGCCCGCACCATCTCTATCGCCGTCTCGGCCTCCGCGTGAAGCTTTCTCTTCTGCTCGATCTGATCGTAGTGGTCCGATGGAAGTGCTTCCAATTCGCTCCGCTTCTGTGCTGCATTCTTGACTACGTCGCGCAGCCCCGCGCGTGCAAACAGCCCCTGCACCGGCCCGTCACGCAGCGTGAAATTCTCAACCTGCTCAAATTTTGTCACGCCAAGTAGCGAGTCACCGCACTTGAGAGCATGGTCGACAAACGTGAAGGGCCGATCTTTCTGAAGCGTGACGAGCCAAAGCGAAAGCTTGGCCATCTCCACTGCCATCGGATTGATGTCGACGCCATAAAGGCAGCGATCGGCCACGTAACGACGTGCGATGGCGAGGCGCTCCTCTGTGTTGCCAGCAAGCGCCCGTTCGCTAGGGTCGGCCTTGGACAGCTCGCCCTCGGGTGTGATGATCAGTTGCCCTCCGGCCTCCGTCTCCGCTGCTTCCCAAGTCTCGACGGTCCGCTCGGCCAAGTAGCGGCATGCCTGCACGAGAAATGCGCCCGATCCCATAGCAAGGTCGCACACGCGAAGCGCTAGCAGTTCCTTCGCCGTCCTCAGCTTCCATTTCTCGCGCAGCCACCCCTCCGCCGGCCCCTCGTAGACCAGCGGCTCAAGGGCGTACTGCACGATCGGCTCAGTAAGGCTGCGTGGCGTGTAGTGTGTGCCGGTGGAACGTCGCGCGGTTCCTTCGGTGACATAGACGGAGCCTGACGGAAATATGACCGGGTGGCCGTGCGAGTCCTCGCGGATAAGTCCCGCCCAGCCTGCAACCCTACCGTACAGAGCGCCGTCGTTGTCACAGGCGGTCAGGAAGTGGCGCGCGGCGTGGTCATCGATCTTATACTGGAATCCTCGCTGGATGGCTGAAGGGCTGCGTCCAGTCTCCACGGCCAGGTACGAGACAAGCTGCTCCGGTTGTCCCTGCGCCCGACGGCGCTCCAACTCTTCCAGTTCGATCTCCGGCTCCAAATTCTTCGAGCCACGTAGGCTGACCACCGGTCCTTTAGCACGCTTCGCTGTGTGATCAAGAAGTCCCTCGTACACATGGCCGATCTGCTCGACTCCTAGCGCCCGGAATGAGAGCCGCCGGGTCTCAGCGGGACCACTACCCGGCATCTTCACTTGCAGAAGCTGGAGAGAGTTCAGCAGGTCGAGGACGGTCAGGCTATCGATTGGCAGTGGCTGCGCGGGAGTATCGACGTATTTGGTCCCGGTCGCGCGACCTTCGAGGAATGGGAATCGATCGGGGTCAAAGAGCGAGCCCCCATAAGCGGGCAGCCGCATCGACTCATGCTGCACTCCGCCATGCACGGCACGGAAAGTGGCAAGGAGGCGCGACCACGCGTCATATCGTCGCTGAAGCACCTCCTCCCCGTGCGCGTCGGCAACCATCTGGAGTTGCTCTCGTAGCGTCGAAACTGCGTAGTATTGGTCGTAGAGCGGGTCGCCGAGTAGCAGGAGCTTACGTTCCTCGGCAGCAAACAGGAACACCAGCCGCATCATCACCGTGACCGCGGACTCGTAAAGCTGCTGCTCGTCGATGCCTCGCAGCAGCGTGCGCCCGCGGTCGCGGTCAATCCGGTCGATGGTCTGGATGAGCACCTCGACGGCGCGCCGCACCTGGACGCCAAGCTGGTCGGTCACCTCCTGCTGGTTCTCGCTGCTCTTTGCGAACAGCGCTTCAAGGGTCTCGTCATCGCCGACCCCGAACAGACGCCGCGCCCCGACCAGGCTGTGGAGCGCCTGCAGGGTCAGCGGCTCTTCCAACCAGAGGCTTGCATAAAATGAAACGAAGCTGGTAGTATCGCCGGGCTTCGCGTGAACGAGCATCCAGTGCTCGCCATTGGTCACCAAGCCGATGGGGACCGCACCCTGGGTGCCGTGCAGCAGCGTCATCATTCGCGTTGCGGGCGATGCCTTCCAGCGATGGCCCTGCAGCGCTGCGTCGAGCCCCTGCGACTTCGGCACCACGTTTATCAGCACCCGCGGCTTGCCAGCGCTCGGACGCCCCTCGGGATCGCAGAGCACATAGTCGGGCGCGAGCCGCTCGCCGTGCTCCGCCAGGGTCACGCTGAGGCTCGGCGGGACGCTTTGCCCTTCCAGGAGCAGCCCATCTTCGTACTCCAGCACCTCCCGCAACACGTGGCGCACCCAGGCGCGATGAATCGACGGATCGCCGGCCGTGCCCGTCTGGCTGTCGAGCCACTCCTCGTTGCCGACGTGGAGGCGCGACCGACGATCGCGCTCATCGGCGAAGCGGTCCAGTCCATCCGGGAAGATCCCGAGCAGCACCGGCATGGACAAGAACGGGCCGGAGACTTCGACCAGAGAAAGCCACTCGGCGTGATGACGGGCAACAGACATGGGCTTCAGCCTCCCGCCAGTCGCTGGGGAACGACGTAGGTGATGGCCACGGGAAACAGGCGCGGCGTGGGGTTTTCGAAGCGGGCCCGGATGGCGGCGGACTCACGTAGGATCTCATCTGGGATGCCGGCGACGCGAAGACGCAGCGCCTCGCGGTTGCGCTCGAGCTGCTCTTTCTCGGGTACGAGCCAGTCCAGCTGCTTGGGCGGCTCGGTGTGGAGCTCGTTGAGGATCGCGCGGCGTAGCTCTTCAAGCACGAGGGTCACGTCGGCGATTTCCTTGGCGGCGCGCTCTTGCAGCTTCGCCTTGAGTCCTTTATTGCGTTCCTCCATCCGGACCCTGAGTGCTGCGGTGACGCCCTCGATGTGCTGCGGCCATAGCTCGGCAAGGCGCTGGCCCACACGCTCCGGCGCGGCATGGGCACGATCGGAACGGACGGCTTCGATCGCGGTCTTGGCCTCGTTGACGTTGAGCCGCTGGAAACGTCCCTCACGCAAGAAGCCGCCCGCGGCGATGACCTCTTCGTGAAGCCGGCTGCTGTCGGCACCCAGAACCACCAGGCGCCCGAGCGCGATCAGAGCAGGGTGTTCCAGCGTCGCATCCGGCACGACCCGCGCGGAGACGCGGTGCAGCTTCCCCTGGCCCTCCGGCATCCAGACCTCTGCCCGGAGCAGGCGCAGGCACATCTGCACCAAGCGGTGGTTCAGGTGGGCGAGCACCACGTCATCGCGGCCGACCGCCACCGCATGATCGAAGGTGATCGGGCGCACCTCGTGGGTGTGCTTGTGGGTGAGTCCCTCGGCGCACGGAGCCCAAGTTCCGCTGAGCGGCGGCAGATGCCAGGCCGGCAGGGTGCCCTTTCCTTCGGGGCCGGGGATCTTTGTGGGGCGGAGCGGCGGCAAGCCGGCCAGCTCCATTGCCACCTGGACTACGCTCTGGACGTTCTGGGGAGACAGGCGCAGCTCGTCGCGGCTTTCGCGCAGGCGCTCGCGCAGGCGTTCGAGCTGCTCCTTCAGCTTGCGCTCGAACCGGAGCATGGAGCGCACCTCGGCGGCGCGGCGGTTATTGGTCACCGGGTCGCGCAGCGTGCGCGTGCGGCCGAGCATCGCCTGCTCGACATTCTGAGCCAAGACATCGCTGACGTTGCCGAGGTCCTCGCGGATCTGGTCGACCTTCAGCGCTGCGCGCATCAAGAACTCCAGGTCTCCCTCGAGGTCACCAGGGGGACGACCGACAAGCTGGTCGCGCTCGAAGCCCTTGCCGACGAAGTGGAAGATCTCGACGCGCTTGGCTCGTTGGCCGTGACGATCGATGCGGCCGTTGCGCTGCTCCATGCGGTTCGGGTTCCACGGAATCTCGTAGTGGACGAGCCGCGAGCAGTGGTTCTGCAGATCGATGCCTTCGGACGCGGCGTCGGTCGCCAGGAGGATGCGCACCTCGGAGACGTCGGGGTGCGCCTGGAAGGCCGCCTTGGTCGCCTCGCGGTCTTCGGTGCGCATGCCGCCGTAGATCGTCTGCAGCCGGCCATTATGGGTCAGGCCCTCGGCCGCGAGCAGGTCCTGCAGCCAGTTCTGGGTGGCGCGATACTCGGTGAACAGGAGCACTCGTTCCTGGTTCCACTTGCCACCTGGCCGGAGCGTCGCATTCAGCCAGTCGATGAGTCGGCGGGCCTTGGTGTCGGCGCGGCCGGCGGCGCGCTTGGCCCAGGCGAGCATGCGGTCGATCAGCCCCGACTCCTCGCCATCGAGCGGGCGAAACACGGTGCTGGTCGCGGTCACTGCTTCGAGGTTTCGATCCTCGAACGCGTCGTCGTCAGCCGCGTCTTCTTCAGCGCAGTCGACCTCGCGGCGGAGGACTGAGATGTTCGGGCGGGTGACGGTCGGCTTGCGGGTCTTACCGGAGCGCACCGAGTCGGCATGCTTTTCAAGCGTGATGCGAAAGGCTTCCGGCGAGGAGAACAGCCGCTTTTTGAGCAGCTTGAGCACGAACTCGGTCGCGAAGGCTTCGGCGGCGTCGCTGGCACCCTTCTGGCGCAGCTCGGTGTAGCGCTGCAGGTCGCGGTGCACCTGGCGCTCGTCCTCGGTGTAGTCGACTGCGATCGCCTCCAGCTCGCGCTTGGGAAAGCGGGGCTTGCCCAGATCGTCGGGCGGCAGCTCGCTCTTGAGCCGGCGGACCATGACCGCACCGAGCTGCGCCTTGTCGGGCGGGACGCCACGGTGGAAGCGCTGGTCGTCGAGCAGCTCCAGCAGTGCCGAGAAGCTCTCGCTATAGCCGTTGTGCGGCGTGGCGCTGAGGAACAGCTTGTGCTCGAAGTGCGGCGCGAGCAGGCGGATCGCCTCGGTGCGGAGAGAGTCCTGGGCATAGTTGCCGCGCCCGGATGGAGCGACGTTGTGCGCCTCGTCGACGATTAGCAGGTCAAACTTGCGCGGAAACGCTGGCTGTCCCTCGGGTGGCAGCACCTCCCGCAAGAGCCGCAGCGGGCGCTCGCGCTTGAGGAAGTCGATCGAGGTGATGAGCCGCGGGAAATGCGTCCACGGGTTTACGTGGAGGCCACGGCGCCGGCGCAGCTCTTTCATCAGCTCGCTGTCGACGATGCGAAACTCAAGGCCGAATTTGTCACGCATCTGATCGTGCCACTGGATTTGAAGGCCAGCTGGACAGACGACCAGGATGGTGCGAGCACGGTGGCGGAGCAGCAGTTCCTGCACGACCAGCCCCGCCTCGATCGTCTTGCCCAGGCCCACGTCGTCGGCGATGAGGAGGTTGACGCGCGGCATCTGGAGGGCACGGACCACCGGGTCGAGCTGATAGTCTTCGATGGTGATTCCGCTGCGAAACGGGGCATTCAGCTGGGAGAGGTCGGCCGAGGCGACCGCGCCCCAGCGCACGGCATCGAGGAAGGCGTCGAGGCGCTTGGGGTCGTCAAAGCCCTGCCGGGGGTCGGGGAGCGTGGCGCGCTCGTAGACGCCTGCGCCGGGTTCTAGCTCCCAGATGACTTGCAGTTCTTCGCCCAGGCCGTCGTCTTCGACGGATTGGAGGGTGACCAGGTGCTGGGGGGCGTGGCTGGCGGCGGGAGCGAGGTCGGTGGGCGGTAATGCACCGGCGGCGATGGCGCTGACGACGAAGCGACGCTGGCGGACGGAGACGAGCTGGCCGGGGGTGGGGATGGTGCGGACTAGAGCGGGGGCGTTCATGGGCGAGCTCGCGGCCGGGGCGGGCGACGTGAGAGGGAGTTGCGATGACCTTTGGCCGGCGTTTCGTCGGCAGGCGGGCGCTGCATGGGGTGGGTATATCACCTCAGTTCGGTAGAGTTGAAGAGGTTCGCGCGGGATTGCGATTGGTCGGATATTTTACCAGTGAGCAGCGCGGCGAGGGGCCCGGGTTGGCGGGAAAATGAGCGCCAAGCCATGCCGCTGGTGGCCTCAACCTGTCCCGACGGCAGCCGCCGACGGCCCACCTTAGCCTGGTGGCCTTAGAAATCGATCCTACGATGCGCTGCTATTCTCGGCTCAGCCTCAAAGCATGTCTCGGCTAATCGCTGACCGTGTTCAGCCAAGGGTCGGTCCATTGTTACCCCGGCGGTCAGTTACGTGACGACCCGCTTGTCGGTGGAGTTCGCCGGCAGAGGCGTATTTGGGCATGCAACCGACGGGTCTGTGGCGCCGAGCGTTCCGTCATCGCCAGTCGCCTGTTTTTCATCGCGGAATGATGTTGGTTCGGTGATGAGGCGCAGTGCTCTTGCGCCACGAGGTGGTCGGCCATCCAGGCGTCTATCGATGCGGTGAGCGCCACAAGAGCAGGCAACCACCCAGAAACTGACTACCGTCGTCCTCTCTGCGGGCGGCTTGAACCTCGCAACGAGCGCGGTCAGACTAGCTCTATTCAGTGCTCAAGGACTCCCTTCAGCCACCAGTTCAGATGGATGATCGGGTAGGAGATATCTTCCCCGACACCGGAGGGCGGAGGGAAATGAAGACGCTGGAAGACCTTGTCCAGGCACTGCTGCGCCGCTGGAGCCGGAAGCGAGGACGCCAGAATGAGAGTACGAAAGATGGATCACTATGAACTAGCAACAGTTTAAGGTGGTCCACTCATTGAAGCGCCTCGTTGTCTCGGGCCTCCCCTGAACCCTCTGCCCCCGGTCGAGGGCGGGGCTGGCCTTCAACACTACTCATACGAGCTTTGCGCCGTCTAGCTGCGAGGATCGTGAAGCCCAACCATGCACATGCCTCTCGGCCAGGCAGCCCGCGGCGGACGCACCGGCCAACCTCGTGCACCGAGAACCAAGAGTCTGTTGACAACGAGCGTGCGGATGCGCGACGGTTCAGGTCGGTTGCCTCGATGAAGACACGAATAAGTGAAAAAAAACGATACAGACACTCAATACCCGGAGCCAGCGCCATCAGCCGGTAGCACCCCAGCATTGCCCAAACGGGTGAGGTTCTCCCCGGAGGGGTAAGCGCAATTCAGGTCAGAACAAGCGTGTAGAGTAGAAAAAATGGAATCTAGAGTAACGCCAAGATCGTCAGCGAATGCCTGCCTGCCTGTGCCCATTGAGCAGATTAAAGAAATTGCACGTGCACTGGCTAATCGAGTGCAACGTCCACATCTCCATCAGGCGTTAATTGATACGCGATTGGTAGACAGGGGATCCAGCCGCGAAGAGCTTCGCAAGAAGTTTCCTGACCCAGCGAGTTGGGTCCAGTTCGTGACCGACGGACTATCGAACGAAACGACTACCGACCTAGCCCTCCGCACGTTGGCCAGTTTGGTCAACCACTTCCTTCGTTCCGGTGATGTGGATCATCGCATCTACGTGGTCATCAACAAGGCACGGCATGCGGCAGAGCGCGGAGACTTACAACGAGTAAGCCGCGAATCCATGAAACTGAAAGAGTTGCTTGAAGAAGTCCAGATTCCCGGTCTCAGAGAGCACCTAGCGCTGCTGTACATTGCCTTGCCTACAACCTCCACGCGTCGATACGTCGATGAATTGCTGCGCAGCAATGTGAAGTCCGGTTTCTTAGGGCACATTGGGGATGCAATTGAGGAACTGCATGTTGAAGAGTTCACGACAAATTCACAAACGGACACAGTTACCCAGCCTTCTGCAAAAACGCCAGCCTCACATGCCGAGCCATCCACTGCGCTTATCGAAGCAGACCCCGTGTCCTTCCTTCGAACTCGGCTTACAGGCCTGGCTTCTCCCCTTGCGCCCCCGAAGCAACCGGTATTTTGGCCTGTTGATGAAATCGTCGCCCAGATTAAGCTGCCGACCAAGCAGATCCCTTGGCCATCCGCTGTAGACGTGACTGCGGCCACTCAGCAACTCCGTGGCGAAATTCTGGCTGCAATGCCTGTTGAATGGGATGGCGCCAAGTTTTCCATAGATGATCTCCCGATGCTCAGCCAGCATTTAGAAACCATCATCGCGCAGCTCGAAAAAGCACAGGAAGTCAGGTCAAGAGTCCAAAACTATCGCGACGCGGTCTACGCCACCGCGCAGACTTACCTTAGCGAGCTGCCTCTGGACGACCTGAAAAACACTCAGCACCTGCTCGGTGAGCTGAAGACTGATAGTGGATTTGTTGAAGCGGTAGATGCATTAGAGCGCGTGGCTGAGAGCCTACATGAGCAAGCTCGGAGTCACGTCGAGAGCATGGTGGTGCTTGTAAGAGCCATTCAGGTGCTCTGTGTAGAGAACCCCGCCAAGGATCTCCAGCACGTCTGGCAGCGTGTTCAGACGCATCTTTTGAAGCAGGATATGCAAGGGTTGTCTCAGCTACACGACGACATCCTTAGGCAAGAGGACTTACGCAAGGCACTGCAGATATGCATACAGTACGCAGCTAAGTCGGCTCTGGAGTCACTGAAAGAAGCGACCCCTTCCCTGGTTTCTCAGTCCATGGTTCAGACCTGTCTCGCAGCAGTCTTGGCTGGTGACAGCACTCAGGCATCCGAAAGTCTGAAGCCGCCGCTTCCGTCTACGATTCTCACGTCAGCTTCCCCCATCGCTGCTCCCGTTGCAGTAGTGCAGCCAACTGGGTCAGATGCAAGCGAGTTGCTGAATATTTCCGTTGCCCTAGAGGATTTTTCTCCGCGAAATCGCATCAGCGCTGAACAATATCGGCGACTGCCTGCCTCCTCTCAAGGAGGAATTTCGCTCAGACAGATCCTATTTGAGGTTGAGGATCCTGCCGTTGGATCGGCGCGATGTCTACAGCTCTTAGGCTCTATCACTGCCAACGGAGAGAAACCGCCAGCGTTGCTAGTATTTCTGCTTTATCGTGGGCTGGAGGCAATCGAGCGTGGCTCAGCTCTGGGCCTGATGGATCACGCGCTTGATATCCTGCTGCTGTCTGCACGGGCCACCCGTGGGGCCGAGGAATGGGCTGCGGTAGGATTGCTGTTATTATCAGTTCCTTACCCAGGCGGTCTTGCGCAGCCAAGCCGATCGCCAGCTTACGATGTGCTTCAGGACATTAGAGTCCAGGGTCGACGCGCATTGATCGATTCGCTGGTGCGGCTGTGCCGAACCTCGAGTTTGGAAGCGGTCTTTGCTGAGCGCTTCACACAGAAGGAGGTTGGGCCGTTCGTTTCATTGCTGGCAGAGTCAATCGAAGCAATTAGTCCTGAGCAGCTTCGCTATGTGCGCGAAGACATCGCGCGCAGCGTCGGCCGCGGCATAAAGTATGGGCACGAGG
>Ga0075163_10008100_pt1 | contig 13874 bp, 7 predicted proteins | sample JI1023141ADNA_FD_71478 | JGI IMG/M metagenome (GOLD analysis project Ga0075163, IMG submission 71478) | Wastewater effluent complex algal communities from Wisconsin, to seasonally profile nutrient transformation and Carbon sequestration -... | ecosystem: Engineered > WWTP > Effluent > Algae...
TTGATTTTCAGCACGAAACTACATTGCCGAACAGCAATGCAAGGGAATGATCGCCGTTTTTTTAGCAACTGGCTGAAAAAACAAAACGGCCTCCCTGCCGCACAAGGCAGCAGGGAGGCCGTAAAAGAGGGAAAAACGCAGTTGTCAGATTTTCATTTCTGGCTGTTTTTTCAAAAATGCCGCACTGATCAGCCCGACAAAAAGCCCATAAATAGCGCCACCGATCAGACCCTGTTTGACAGTTTTCAGGATGTCGCCCGAGTGCTCAAACTCTTCCAGGGTTTTTTCCAGCGCATCGGCGGGCATTTTTTCTCCCCAGGTTTCCACAAACTGCTCCTTCAGGGTATCGATATAGCCGGGATCGATAAAATTCACCAGAATATAACTCCAGAAACTGGAGATAAATACCCCGAGAAACACCGTCAGCAGACCGACCAGCAGGGCCTTGCCGTAGGTGATATAACCGCCGTCGAGCGTGTCGCGCTGGTGCCGGGTGGCCATGATCGCAAACACAAACCCGATCCCTAAAAGGCACAGGTAAAAAATGGCCATGCCTCCGAAGGTCATCATGTTGAAATTGATGAGGTACATCAGCAGGGACAATACGACGTAGCCACCGGCGCAATACAAACCGTAACGCAGGACGGTATCCCAAACGGGCGTATTGGGCAAGGAGGGTTGGGGTGTGTCAATGGTGCTCATGATTTTTTCGTTTAGTGATAGATTGATTTTTGATTTTCCGGACGAATCTACACCCTTGTATCCACCTGTTTCCTAAATCTTACGACTACTTTTTTGTTTTTACCGACAAAAACCAACCTGACACGGGCTTTTCCCCGAACTTTGCAGAAATAATTTGGTTTGAAGGGTGGCTGTGCTGAATATTGGCGGCGTCAAAAAACCGGTTTGTTTACCGCCACCATTTCCATCCCCCCATTTCCAATTTCCCAATTTCTAATTTCCAATTCCCCACCGTCATCCGCCATCAATGTCTGATTCAAAAAAATTTGATTACTCCCTGTTTCGCCGGGTAATGGCGATGGTGAAACCTTACAAACGTACTTTTTACCTGACCGCCATGCTCACAGTGGTGCTTGCGCCGCTGGCTGTATTGCGCCCCAAACTGGTGGAAACCATGGTGGACAAGTACATTTTCGTCGGCGATGTCAAAGGCATGACCATTTTGGCCTGCATCATCGTCGGCATCCTGATGCTGGAAGTGGTGCTACGGTATTTTTTCCTCTATTGGGCCGACTGGTTGGGACAGGCGACGATCCGCGACCTCCGCGTCCGGATATTTAAACACGTCACCAGTCTGAATCTCAATTACTTCGACAAAACGCCCATCGGACAAAGTACTACGCGGACCATCAACGACATCGAGGCGATCAACACGGTGTTTTCGGAGGGCAGCATCACCATCTTGGCCGACCTGATGACCCTGAGTGCCGTTTTGACCATAATGTTTTACACCTCCTGGAAACTGACGCTCGTGGTACTGGTCGTGTTTCCATTGCTGATCTGGGGCAGTTACCAGTTCAAGGAAAGCGTGCGCAAGAGTTATGAAAAGGTGCGCAACCACATCGCCACGATGAACGCCTTTTTGCAGGAACGCATCAGCGGCATGCGCATCGTCCAGATATTCAACGCCGAAAGCCGCGAGGCCGACCGTTTTCGCCAGATCAACCGCGACTACACCTCCGCCAACCTGAAAGCCATTTTTGCCTACGCGGTCTTTTTTCCGGTGGTAGACATCATCTCGGCCCTTTCGCTGGGCCTCATGGTGTGGTATGGCGCGCGCGGGGTGCTGTCGGAAGAAGTGACCATCGGTATGCTGGTGGCTTTCCCGCTTTACATCACCATGCTGTACCGCCCGATCCGGATGCTGGCCGACAAGTTCAATACCCTGCAAATGGGCCTGATCGCGGCAGAGCGGGTGTTCAAATTGCTGGAAAACGACGACAAGGTGCAAAACTCCGGCCACCTGACGCCCGAACGGCTTCAGGGAAAGGTGGAGTTTGACAACGTGCACTTTTCCTACAACGGCGACCTCGCCGAATCTCCGATTCTCAAGGGCGTGAGTTTTGAAATAAAGCCGGGTGAAACGCTGGCCATTGTGGGCAGTACGGGCAGCGGCAAAACGACCATCATCAGCCTGCTCAACCGTTTTTACGAAATTCAGAAAGGGCAAATCCGCATCGACGGGCACGACCTGCGCGAATACGACGTGTTTGCCCTGCGCGGCCGCATCGCTGTTGTGTTGCAGGATGTGTTTCTGTTTTCCGGGACGGTGCTCGAGAACATCACCCTGCGCGATCAAAGCATTACCGAAGAACAGGTCATAGAAGCAGCCAGGATGATCGGCGCCCACCAGTTTATCATGAAACTGCCGGGCGGCTACCAGTACCAGGTGATGGAACGCGGCGCTACCCTATCGATGGGTCAGCGGCAACTGATCTCTTTTGTGCGGGCACTGGTATTCAATCCCGACATCCTGATCCTCGACGAGGCCACCTCGTCCATCGACCCTGAAACGGAAGGTGTCATCCAGCACGCCATAGAAACGCTGATTGCCAAACGCACCAGCATCATCATCGCACACCGGCTTTCCACCATCCGCCACGCCACCAATATTCTGGTGCTGGAAAAAGGAGAAGTCAAGGAATTCGGTTCGCACCAGGTGCTGGTGGAACTGCAAGAGGGCAAGTACCGCGAACTGTACGAAAAACAGTTTTTGCAGGTTTCAGAAGCCTGATTACCCTTCTTTTGCCTTTTTATACACCGGCACCGTGGAGCACGGCTCGCCGAACATGATACTTTGGGCTACCGGCTGTAGCCGGCGCGTGATTTCGAGATAGGCCGAGGGTGGCACCGGTTTGTCGCTGCAACCCTTCACCACAATGCGTTTGCCTTCGTATGCGCGGAGGTCGAGTGCGGCGAGTTTTTTCATAAATGCCGTTTCGGCAAATAGTTCGGGCGTCGTCTGGGTGATGTCGGCGGCGAACGGCGCGGCGCTGGTGGCCACGAGCATGTAGGCCCACATGGGAATGATGGCGTCGGCGGAACAAAAAACCGCCAGATTTTTTCCCTGGTACTGCGACCAATCGAGTGCTTTGAGGGCCTCGCGAAAATCCTTTTCCTTTAGAATCAGTCCCATGAACAGGTAGTCTTTCAGGTCGAAAGGCACAATTTCACCGGCCGGGTACAATTCTTCCAGGTCGATGGTCACCAGGCCGCTTTGCGCGACGCGGTTGACAAGCGGTTGTTCGAGTACGGGATCCATAGACATTTTTTGCAGTTGCGGTCAGTTTTGGCTCTCTTCGGTATGGGTGGCAGGCGACGCGGGAAAGTCGGCGGGAGTGAACTCTTCGATACTGGGCACGTCGCCCACCGAATTTTCCACTTCTTTGAAATCCCTGGGCTTGGGCAAATCATTCAGGCTGTTGATGCCGAGATAGTCCATGAATTTTTCGGAAGTGGCGTACAACAGCGGTCGCCCGGGTCCTTCGCTGCGGCCGGCGATTGTAACAAGTTCTTTTTCCAAAAGTTTCTGCAAGGCGTAATCGCAATTGACGCCCCGGATTTCTTCCAGTTCGGATTTGTTGACGGGCTGTTTGTAGGCGATCAGAGCAAGGGTCTCCAGCGCAGCCTGGGAAAGCCGCTTTTTGGTCGTTTGCTTGAGGTGAATGGCCACGGTGTTGTGGTAGGCGCCTTTCGTCAGAAATTGCCAGCCGCCGGCGATTTCCACCAGTTCGAACGCATAGTCGTCCTGCTGGAACCGGGTCCTGATCTCGGCAATGACCGTCATGACGTCGGCCTCCGGGATTTCGGCCTGCAACGCCTCTTCCAGCACCGAGCGGATGTCGCCAGTGGAAATAGCCTGCGGCGAGGCAAAGATGAGTGCTTCTATGTGCTGCTTCATAGGGCAAAGGTAAAGCACCTCCGGAATGAAATTGTCGCGATGCCTATTTTACCTTGATTACCGGTTTGAGCGAGTAGGAACCGTTGCCGGTTTTTACTAAAGTCCGAATTAATTGGCAGCCACTTTTCCGCTCCCCACCCATCTGCCCTCCGATTCGATCCGGTAGTAATAAAGCCCGGATGGGAGCCCCTGGCGACCCAGCACCCATTTTGACCCGGAAAATACCTCCTGCCGCACCTGCCTGCCCAAGGCGTCGAACAGGCGCAGGGTGGCAGGGCCGGACAATACCGGGCCTTCGACCTTAAAAGTGATGGATTCGGTGAAGGGGTTGGGATAGTTCGTTACAAGGTAGGGATTGCCCGGCTCAGGTTTTGTATCTATAATGCCGACCGTCAGAATGGACGTATTCGTTTTGACCGGAGTATTAAAATCGAAAAAAATATCCGCCCCGTTTTTAACAAGCGCCCCCGGAGCAACATCCGGCATCTGCGATACGCGGAATTTGACAAAACCGTTGGAAGCCAAAGCGTTGATGTTGCTGTCGGGCAATTGTATATTATCAAAAACGAATCGCAACACACGCTGATCACGCACTTCCATAGTAAATGGATGACTGGCCACGACCGGGGTTACAGTTGCAAGATCGAGGAATGTGGAAAGCCGGTCTTCCACCACCACACGGAATGCGGTATCAGTGCCGGTATTCTGAAAACGAATGAGGTACTCGATCTCGGTATCGGGCAATACATGCCCCGGCTCTTCTTTGCCATTCACAAAAGCGCGTTTGTCATTGGGGTCAAATGAACCTGTGTTTTCCCTGCATTCCTGGTAAACAGCGCGAGGCTGGAGCGCTGGCAAACAAAGTTGATCCGGGTAAATGTGTGCGGCAATGCAGTGCGTCAGGCCCAGCGGAGCATCACAGGAAACATTGACAACGATTTGGAATATCCCGGACTGTCCCGGTGCCAGATCGCCGAGGTTGAATCTGTACGTACTCCCGTTTTGCGTAACAAGCGGCAATGTCGCAGACTGGTAATTGAAAAACGAATCAAGTGTAATGTCCACATAAGCACCCGTAGCGAGTGCTGTACCTTCGTTTTTATATTGAACGGTGTATGTTGCATCAATGCAGCGCCGCAGGGCGGGTGTGGCCAGGTTAATGCCCAGGTAGGGGCACTCGGCAATGGCCTTCAAAGGCAGATTAACGGTTACACTGTCGTTAGGGCCGTCTATGGTTACCGGTACATTGGAAAAACAAGGTTCAAAGAGTGGATTGGGAGGCTGGATGTTGAGTGAATAAGAACCCGCGGGCGTCGTCATTGTAAAGGTTCCGTTGTATCCGGAGAAGGAAGTAAAATCACCGTCGCCATTGGCGGTGACTGCCGTGGAAACCATCCATTGTTCGCCCGGGTCGTAGCTACAGTCAGCGTCAGTATCAAGCCATACTTTGCCAAATATGAAGTTGTTTTCGGCAGTGGGCTGGGTGCTGCGATAGATGACATCGCCATAATATCCAACATACAAGTGTTGATCCGGCGCGAGATAGAGCGAAGAGATAACATTGTCCGTTGTCGGTGGCGCAATCACTTCCCAGGTATTGCCGTCATCCTGACTTTTGTATATCAGGTCATCAACGGCTACAAACACATCGCCTTCAGCATTTGAAACGATACTTCTGATATAGTACAATCCTCCAAAAAACGAAACAGGCATTGGATCATAGTTGCCATTTGGCAGAATCCGGTAAAGACTGAAATTACCAAATGAAGGGGAAGTTGCGCTCATATAGACCACACCATTCGCCGTACAGTGGATTTGATCGGCACTGAAAAAAGGCTGATCCAAAATATTTAACTCTATCGTTGTATCCTGCGCAGCGATGTAAACTTTCGGGTGAGAAAAATCTGCCAGAAAAACATCCCCATTGGGATGAAAACCGGGAGTACTGTAAAAATCATCGCCTGCTAAGTTTATCGATTGCCACGTATTACCATTGTCGTAGGTTTTCCAAACTCCGCCCATATATTTAAACAAGTAAAATGCGCCATAGGAGTCTGAAAAAAAACTGAATGTTTCATATGGCAAACCTTGCTGGGTGCCAATGTTTGTTATTTGCGCCCAATTGTTTCCATTGTCCAATGAACGGTAAAGTTTGTTATTGCCTCCAACCGCCATCAAGACGCCATTGTGGTGAGCCGCAAGGCTTTTCACAATAACTGCAACACTGTCTGAAATAACAAGCGGCGACCAGGTATCTCCTCCATCAGTTGACCATTCATAGTATTCTTCCTGACAAGTTAAAGCATACAGATTTCCGATCCCGTCCTTTTGAATACGATACACCACCGGTGCCTTCAATGACCCGGTCAAGTCTGTCCATGAAATACCGGCGTCATTGGTTCGCTGCAAGCCACAGCCTGCATTAAACCAGGCATCGTCAACCTTGGAAAAAAAATCCCCCATACTGGATAACATCGTGAAATCCGCCCAGGTAACACCATTGTCTTCCGAGAAAAAGATATTTCCTTCATAAGTGTTAGCCCAGATTTGCCCGGCGGATTCAAAGGTCAATTTTCTAACATGTTTCGAAGTCAATGGCGTCGGAGGCAAGTCCTGCCATGTAAGCCCTCCGTCTGTGGACCGTTTGAACTGCCCGGCGTTCATAAAAAAAACAGCCCCGGTAAATGTATTGTATTGCAGGAGTATATCCGAATTAGTTACACCGGAAATAACCTCTTGAACCGTGCCGTCTATTGAAAAGTGGTAAACTTTGCCGTTCGTTACAAAAAGGTTATGCACATCACTATAGGTAGCAATCCGTTCAATCCACCCCAAATATGAACTATCGAAAGACACTTGCTGAAAAGTTTGGCCAATGTCCGCAGAATAATAAACATCATCTTCATTGGAATCAATGGCAAGCCATAGACGGCCTTGCGGGTCAATATCAAAAACATCGATGTATGATCCGAAATTAAAAGAAATCAGACTCCACGAATTGCTGGCTGGTATATATCGATACACGCCAGTGGCATTTTTGGGGAGCATGAAAAATCCTGCTGCTGGAGATTGAATAAATCTTTCAAATTCAAGGTTATCCGGCAACCCATTGTTACAGTCGTTCCAGCTGTCGCCGTTGTCTGTTGAGCAGAAAATCTTGTCAACCACATCACCCATGACCAGAAACAATACACCCGAGTCATTCGAGGCAATATCCTGGACATTCATAACGCCGCTCGGCCCGTTCAAGGGCTCCCATAAGTTGTTTTGTGAAGAAACAAAACCTGTGGTAAATACAAGGCAAAAGACTGCAAGTATCCGGTAGCGAGTAATCATTTGATAGAAAGTAAATTTGGTGAACAGATGAGGGAATAAAATTCAGCCGGCTGATAGACTGAAGATTTTTAAAAGGTATCAATAAAAGTACATCACGCCAACTTACCCTTGTACGATGGATGAGTGAATCCCCCTGAAACCAATGATGAACGCTACTTATGAGTGAGTAAAAACAAACATGAGTCATCCCGAATTTTGATTGGATGACATAAAAACGAACCTCCTGTGTAAATTTGAGTATTACCACACACTCAAAAGCACAGGAGGTTCTCATGTTTAAACACTTATTACAAACAAAAAGCAATTTTGGGAAAGCAGCAAGCGCTGGCGAATTTTTAATGAGTCAGTCAAGTGTTTACCTTTAGGTTCTCCAGAGTCGGTTAAATACGCTGATCGACGAACGCCTTGGGTGCACTTTTTTTGACCTGTTCATGCAAGAACGGGGCAAGCGCATCAGCATCGCATGGGCCGCCATAACACACCCAGAATTCCCTGACAGTCAATTGTTTTTGGTCATTGTCCGAGACAAGCACCATTACAACGGGCCAATGTATTTAATCACCTCCCTGCCCATCTGCTCGCCTTGTCAAGCATGGGAAATCTGCTTCTCTTACATGCACCGTTGGAATATCGAGCAGGCATTCCGCTTTGGAAAATCTGAACTCGCTATCGAATCTCCAAGGCTCTGGTTTTGATAGAACTGAAAATCGGTACCGAATTGCTTCGATACCGATTTACCGCTAAGGTTGGCCATCTCAACCTGCCTAATAGCATTTGTCGCTCAAAATTCGGGATGACTCATGTTTAATATTCTGTTTTAAAGGCCGGTTTTTTGTCCGTTAAGGCTTTACACAATCCCAAAAAAAGACATAAGTATCCGAACTAATGGGCAGCCACTTTTCCGCTCCCCACCCATCTGCCCTCCGATTCGATCCGGTAGTAGTACAGCCCGGATGGGAGCCCCTGGCGGCCCAGCACCCATTTTGACCCGGAAAATACCTCCTGCCGCACCTGCCTGCCCAGGGCGTCGAACAGGCGCAGGGTGGCAGGACCGGACAATACCGGGCCTTCGACCTTAAAAGTGATGGATTCGGTGAAGGGGTTGGGGTAGGCATCAACCCTTCCGGCATTTTCAGGAAGTGCGGCTGTGGCGCCGGTTGTTACCGGAGCGGTACTTCGGTGGATCACATTGCCCGAAAGACCGGCGTAGAGATGCTGGTCCGGAGCATAATAAAGTGCGGTAGCGAATCCAATAAACGGAAGTGTTCCTACGGTATTCCAGCTGAGACCGTTATCCGAACTTTTGTAGGTGTGGGAACTCCGCATCCCGAACACCTCGCCGACAGGATTGGAAGCCAATTCACCAAATGTATTGTTCATCGGAAGCATTTCCGGAGTTCCATCAATGTCCAGCATCCGGTACAGGACGGTGGCTCCCGCCGGAGAGGTGCCATTCAGGTAAAGCACACCCGTAGCGGTACAATGGAGAAAATTGACATAATTGCCATTGAGAAGGATGTTCATGGAGCCGGTCGAGTCGCCATCGGCGTAGTAGCGGTAGGATTTATTGAAAATATCGCCGCCTGGATGAAACACCGGTTTGCCTCCATTATACCAATAATTGATGGGTTGCCAGCTATCGCCGTTGTCACTTGATTTGTAAGAGCCGCCTAATGACTGGAACATATAAAATGCCCCCTGATGATCGATATGGAAACCATCGTAGTACGCGGTTCCGGAAACCGGATGGCTCAGTCCTGGTATTTCCGACCAGTCAGCACCGTTGTTGAAGGAACGATAGTATTTTCGGTTGGTTCCAACAGCCATTATCATTCCGTCCGGTCGGGCGGCAAGGCTGATTGCATATATCCCGGCCGTATCCTCCAGAAAAAGATCGCTCCAGGTAACACCGCCGTCCTCCGATTTTTCGTAGGCATCGTGCCGGCAGGTGAGCGCATACAAGGTACCGGCCGCATCCTGTTGCACATCCTCCACAGTTGGTTGATCGAACTGGAGCGACAAATCTGTCCAGGTATTTCCTGCGTCATTAGAGCGGCCCAGTGTCGGAAAACCGCAATCATTGTTTACGTACCATTGACCGTCGACGGCCCGGTGAAATCGGCCGGTTACCAGGCTGAGCGGAATGTCCTTTATCCAGTTGAGGCCGTCGTCATCCGAGTAAAACATACCCAAGAACGTTTGGGCCCAAATCCTTCCGTCCGGTTCAAACAACATGGTGCCCACCGTCGGCTGGTTGGGCAAGCCTGGCACAAGGGTGATCGTATCCCAGTTGAGGCCGCCATCGGTCGAGCGTTGAAAAGAATGCAAATCGGAATAAAAGGCGATTCCGTTGTATGGGTTGTAGCCCAGGAATTCCAGATAATCATCGACGTCAATTACCTTGGTTACTAATCCATCCAATCTGAAATGATACACCCGCTGGTTGGTGGCAACCAGGTTGTGGGTGTCGTTAAAAGTGGAAAGCGTATTGAAATTAAACGTAATCGAGCCGCCGGGAGGAGTTTGTTGAAAAGTCTGACCGCCGTCATCCGAATAAAACAGTTTGGTGCTTGAATTATTCGTCGCCACCCAGATACGGCCTTGAGGGTCTATATCCCATCCGTTGAAGGAATTGGCGCCAGTGGTCACCGGGATTGGGGTCCATTTATTTTCGACAGCATCGTAACGATACAACTTGTTCTCACTTGAACGGTCGATATAAAATACCCCGTCGGGAGATTTCAGAAACCTCTCAAAAGTGACGGTGTTGGTACCCAGGCCGTTCATACACAAAGCCCAGGAATTCCCGGAATCGGTAGAACGGTATATTTTGTATTCCTTCCGCATGAGCATCAACCCGGAGTCGTTCGATGCAAAGGCATAAATTTCCTGAATCCCCTTCGGCCCGTTCAGTGGTTGCCAGAAAGACAACTGGGCGACGAGGTTACAAACAGGAAGGGTCAGACAAAAAACGAGGATCATTTGGTAAAGTGGACGCATATCGGAATTCTTATCTGGTTAAATGATGCGATAAAAATAGTTGGATATCCGGAATAGTCGTCGCCAATCATGATACACGTCGCTAATCAGCCAAAAAACAAACGAGGGTGTCTCAAAAGGTTGATGATGGTTTATAAAAGTTTATCAGGTTGATATTTTGATCCAAAAAAGGCACGGATTCAGCCATTTTCCAATCAAAATATCAACTTTTATAAACGCTATCAACTTTATCAACCTTTTGAGACACCCTCGTTTGAATTCGGGCCGGAGTGTACTTACGCTTTTACGTGTTTGCCCTCGTCCTGACCGCCGTTGACGATCTGCTCGTGGGTGCGGTACTGCACGCCGTTGAGCATCTGGATCAGGCCGTCGCGCACCACTTTGAATTCTTCGAGCACCGCGCCCTTGATGGGCTCGGGCTGTGGCAGGTTGAGCCGCAGGTGGTCCACTTCGCGGCCGTTTTTCCAGAAACGGAAACACACGTGCGGGCCGGTAGCCAGCCCCGTGGAGCCCACGTATCCGATGGTTTGCCCTTGCGCCACCCGCGTGCCCGGACGGATGCCTTTGGCAAAACCGCTCATGTGCAGGTATTGCGTCTGGTAAATACCGTCGTGGCGGATTTTGACGTAAATGCCGTTGCCGCCCTTGCGCGTGGCTTCCACCACGGTGCCTTCCGCCACCGACATGATGGGGGTGCCGTGCGGCGCTGCATAGTCGGTGCCAAGATGTGCCTTGTGGTAGCCGAGAATGGGATGCAGGCGGTGCAGGTTGTAACGGCTGCTGATGCGCGAGTATTTGAGCGGTGATTTCAGGAAAGCCTTGCGGGCCGGGCGGCCGTCGAAGTCGAAATAGTTGGTCTTTTCGCCTTGCTTTTCAAAGTTGAAAGCGAAGTACTCCTTGCCTTCGCGCTCGTACACCGCAGCGATGATCTTGCCGGTACCCACCGGTTCGCCTTCCACGATGTGTTGTTCGTACACGACCTTGAAACGGTCGCCCTGTTTCTGGTGATAAAAGTCCACCGAAGAAGCCAGGATGTCGATCATGCCGTCGGCGAGTTGGTCGTCGAGACCGTTGTCCATGAGCGCCTGCCAGAAACTGGTTTCGAGTACCCCGGAAGAAGCGATGGTATCGGTCACCACGTGGCGTTTCACCACCGCTACGTTGTACGGTTCCTTCAGTTTAAATACGACGTATTCATAAGGGGACGGCTCATAGGTCATGTAGTCGGGCGACTGGCCTTGCTGTTTGGCGAGGAAATTCAGTTTGCGGCCCACCCGCATGGAATTGATGTTGAATTTGCCTTTGCACTGCTCCACAATGGCGTTTACCTGCGGATAAGTCAATCCCTGCTCCATCAAAATTTCGCCCAAAACATCGCCCGATTTGAGGGGCGCTTCCGTGAGTTGGAATTCGCCGAGGGCAAAACCCCAGCGCATGTTTTCCGGCACTACCGGCAAGGCGTCAAGAGAAGTATCTGCATAGGCGAGCGCAGCAGCCTGCCGGTTTTTGGAGAACTGAACGGTTGCAGCAAACACCCCGATTCCCAGGGCTACACTTGCTCCAAGCACGACATTTTTCCGCAAGCGCAACCGCTTTAAATGCTGCAGCCCTTGCCGCAGCCAGTTGTTGTCTGATTTCACGTTGTGTGTAAGATTAGAACGAGGTTCAGTGAATCGTCTTCTTGGCCGGGGAAGTGGCAAAAATAGAATTGCATTTGGTTTTTCTGCCAATTGTGTCCTTTTTTTAACTAACAGTTACCAACGATCCCGGGTGTTCAAATGTGGATAACCGCGGGACTCACTTTGATAAAGCGCTGACAATGAACCATTAAATTGCAAGCCGCCGCCCGGAATATACCTTCTTTTTCTGCGCACGAAATACACGGCCCAGCCCCCTGCTTTTTGAAATTCAGGCCAAATGCAACTACCTTTCGTCCACATCAGAGCGCCTGCACATGCGATTTTACCATCTTTTGCCACTGTTGTTTGCACTGCCTGTGGCGGGCCAAATGAGTACTTTTGATACCGGCAACGAGGGCTGGTCCACCTTCGGCGACGCCACCAATCCCAATGCTACCTGGATTTCCGGCAACGGCAACCCCGGCGGTCATATCCGCGTCACCGACCAGTCCAGCGGCGGCACCTGGCACTTCGTGGCGCCCGACAAGTTTCTGGGCAACAAATGCGACGCCTACAATTCCTTTTTTCGGTACGACCAATACACCAGCGACACCACGGAGGAAGACCTGTACGGCGACCGGCCCGACGTGCTGCTGTTCGGCGCCGGACTGGTGCTGGTGATCGAAAACGCCGAAAACCCCAACCTCGACTGGACGCACTACGACATCTGGCTGAACGAAAACGCCGGCTGGCGGCTCAATTCCATCACCGGCGCCGTACCGACCCAGGCTGAGTTCCAGTCCGTCCTGAGCGACCTGACCGAACTGCGCATCCGCGGCGAATACCGCCCGAATGCCGACTACGGCGGGCTCGACAATGTGGTGCTGGAAAGTAATTTCGGGTTCGACCTCGATGGCGACAACAGTTCGGGGCTGAGCGGGAGCGATTTCCGCAGCGATACCCTGTGTCAGCCCTTCGGCGCCGTGATCGACCTCGACGGCCTGCTTTTTTCCGGAAAAAAGATTGATTCCATCGTCGTACAGGTTCAAAATGCAGGCATCGATGAGTTCATCGAAATCGATGCCATACCGGGCAACCTGGTCATCCAGAACGTCAACGGAAGCACCCTGGTGCTCAAAAATAACGGCGGCGCGACGGCGGCCGATTTTCTGCTGGCCCTGCAGTTGCTGCATTACACCGACCTGTCCCTCCAACCCCTGCGCGGCACCCGTACCATCCAGTTCCGGGTGTTCAGCGAATGCGGCGAAATCGCCCGCTGCTACACTTACCTGCCCGTTTTCCCGCGGCCCGATGCGGGCGACGACGGCGAGACACTGGTATGTGCCGGCAGCCCGCCCTTTGATTTGTTCGCCTTGCTGGGCGGCACGCCCCAAACCGGCGGTATCTGGCAGCCCGCAACAGCCGCAGGCAAGGGCCTGTTTGACCCGGCCAAGGACCCTGCCGGACGTTATGCCTACACTTTTGCAAAAGCCGGTGATTGCCCGCTCGACACGGCTTACGTCAACGTGGCAATCCTGCCCGCGTTTCAACTCCGGCCGGACACGACCCTGTGTTTCGACGATACCCTGATGCTAACGGTGCCGGCAGGTGCGAGCGATTGGCAATGGAGTACGGGCAGCAGAAATGAACAATTAACCGTCACAAAATCCGGGACTTACGGGCTGACGGCCCAAACGGCCGGCTGCACCTTCAGTGACAGTGTCCGGGTTGATTTTTATACCTGCCTGGAATGCCCGCATTACGCACCCAACGTCTTTTCGCCCAACGACGACGGCGACAACGACGTGTGGCAGGTGTTCCTGCCCTGCAACTGGCTCGAATACCGGCTGGAAGTGTACGACCGCTGGGGCAACCTTGTGTTCAGAGCCACCGATCCGGAACGGGGCTGGGACGGTTATGTCCGCGACCACGAGCCTTTGCCGGGCGTGTACGTCTGGCGCCTGCAATGGACGGGCGAACTGTTCGGTGTACCGAAA
>Ga0075163_10008101_pt1 | contig 13874 bp, 12 predicted proteins | sample JI1023141ADNA_FD_71478 | JGI IMG/M metagenome (GOLD analysis project Ga0075163, IMG submission 71478) | Wastewater effluent complex algal communities from Wisconsin, to seasonally profile nutrient transformation and Carbon sequestration -... | ecosystem: Engineered > WWTP > Effluent > Algae...
CAACCGTCGATACAAGCGCGCTGGACCCCTGCCTTCTGCCTCGGAAAAGGAGCCAACAGGAAAAAAGATGCCCTCTCCACCCGCATTAGGAACCTTGACGGGTCGTTTCATATCAGAGGTTGGGTGAGGGTCGGCTGCGACGGGCGGTGCGGCCCTCACCCAGCCTCTCCCGGTGGGAGAGGGGAGCGACGGCCAGCAGCTCACAGTCTCTGGGAAGGCGGATTAATAACGGTAGTGGTCGGGCTTGAAGGGGCCTTCGACGGAGACGCCCAGGTACTTGGCCTGCTCGGCGGTGAGCTTGGTAAGCTCGACGCCAAGTTTGTCCAGGTGCAGGGCGGCGACCTTCTCGTCGAGGTGCTTGGGCAGCACGTGCACGCCCAGCGAGTACTTCTGGGGCTCGGTCCAGAGCGCGATCTGCGCCAGCGTCTGGTTGGAGAAGCTCGTCGACATCACGAACGACGGGTGGCCGTTGGCGCAGCCGAGGTTCACCAGGCGGCCGCGGGCGAGCACGGTCAGGCGCTTGCCGTCTTCGAAGATGAACTGATCGACCTGCGGCTTGACGTTCTCCTCGCGGGTGTTCTTCTCCAGCCAGGCGATGTCGATCTCGCAGTCAAAGTGGCCGATGTTGCAGAGGATCGACTGATCCTTCATGACCTTCATGTGCTCGGCGCGCACAACGCCCATGCAGCCGGTGGCGGTGACGAAGATGTCGCCGAGGGGGGCGGCCTTCTCCATGGTCGTGACCTGATAGCCCTCCATCGCGGCCTGCAGCGCGATGATGGGATCGATCTCGGTGATGATGACGCGGGCGCCGAGGCCGCGCAGCGACTGCGCACAGCCCTTGCCGACGTCGCCGTAGCCGCAGACCACCGCGACCTTGCCCGCGAACATGACGCCGGTCGCGCGCTTGATGCCGTCGCCCAGCGACTCGCGGCAGCCGTACAGGTTGTCGAACTTGGACTTGGTCACCGAGTCATTGACGTTGATGGCCGGCACCTTGAGCTTGCCGTGCTTGTGCATCTCGTACAGACGGTGGACGCCGGTGGTGGTCTCCTCGGAGATGCCGCGGATGGGGTCGGGGCCGCTGAACAGCTCGGGATACTTTTCGTGAACGATGACGGTGAGATCGCCGCCGTCGTCGAGGATCATGTTGGGGCCGCGACCGCCCCACTTGTTGGGCGAAAAGGCGTGCAGCTGCTTCTCGATGCAGTCGATGTACTCGGCCTCGGTCTCGCCCTTCCAGGCGTAGACCGGGATGCCGGCCTTGGCGATGGCCGCGGCGGCGTGGTCTTGCGTCGAAAAGATGTTGCAGCTCGTCCACGTGACCTCGGCGCCCAGCTCCTTCAGCGTCTCGATCAGCACCGCGGTCTGGACGGTCATGTGCAGACAGCCAGCGATGCGTGCGCCCTTGAGCGGCTTCGCCGAGCCGTACTCCTTGCGCAGGGCCATCAGGCCCGGCATCTCGCTCTCGGCGATCTGAATCTCTTTGCGGCCCCACTCGGCCAGCGACAGGTCTTTGACCTGGAAGGGCGGTAGCTCGCGTGCAGTGTCAGCCATAGGTTCTCCTTTTCTAGAAGCTATTATTCACAGTCTAGGGGTTGGTGCCACGCAGTAGCATTCTGCGTCAAGTGAAGTGGTAGACTACACCGAACGCCGTGACATCTGCCACAGAGCAATCACCATGAGTGCCCCCGTCACCGAGCGCATGCAGATTGGCCGCTACACGAACCTGAGCCTGCTCGGACAGGGCGGCATGGGCGCGGTCTACAAGGCGCATGATCCATCGCTGGATCGCACAGTTGCGCTGAAGGTCGTGCTGGATCAGAACCCGCAGTTCCTGGCGCGCTTTCAGCGCGAGGCCAAGGCGGTGGCGAGGCTGTCGCACCCGCACATCGTGCAGGTCTACGACTTCGGACAGGACGAGCAGGGCAATCCCTTTTTCGTGATGGAGCTCGTCAAGGGTCGGGCGCTCGACGCGGTGCTAAGAGAGAGCGGACCGCTGCCGCCGACGCAGGTGGTGGCGCTCTTGCGGCAGGCGGCCGAGGGGCTCCAGGCCGCACACAGCGCCGGCATCGTACATCGCGACATCAAGCCGCAGAACATGCTGCTGGGCGACGACGCGCAGCTGAAGCTGGTCGACTTCGGCATTGCTCGCGTCGAGGGTGTAAACGAAGGCATCACCGCCAACAACGAGGCGCTGGGCACGCTGCACTACATGGCGCCGGAGGTGCTGTCGGGGCAGGCGGCCGACGCGCGCACCGACGTCTATTCGCTGGGGCTGGTGGTCTTTCACCTGCTCACCGGCAAGCCGCCGTTTACCGCGCCGAGCGCGGTCGGCGTGGCCATGAAGCAGATCAACGAGCCGCTGCCGGATCTGCAAAAAGAGGCGCCCGCGACCCCCGCTTCGCTGCGCCGGCTCGTCGAGCGCATGACGCAGAAGGAGCGCGACCAGCGCGTCCAGACCTGTCAGGAAGTGGCCGAGCAGGCGGCGCGCATCGCCGAAGAGCTGGCCAGCACAGAGCAGGTGACGGTGTCGCTGCCGCCGATCACGCGGCGGGTGGTGGTGATTGCCAGCGGCATGGGTCTCGCGTGCGCCGCGCTGCTCGTGCTGGTCATTGTCAGCGTCGGAAACAAGCGGCGGCGGGCAGCGCATGAGAGCCCGCATCCGGTGGTCACACAGGCCGGCGGCGCCGGTCCCGCAGAGCCGCTGCCGACGGCGACCGCCGCGGCCAATGAACCGGCGAGCAAGGAAAAGGACAAGGGCGCAGCTGCCGCCAGATCGCGGCAGACCGGTCCGATCCGGGTCACGGTCCTGCGCTTCCGCAACCTCGGCAGCCTCGCCGGACAGCTCGATCCCGGCGAGGGCATCGCAGAGGCGATCACCGTCGCGCTCGACGGACTGCGCGGCAAGATCCTGCTGCTCGAACGCAATCAGATGGAAGAGGTCAACCTGCCCGAGCTGAAGCTCAATCAGGAGGGCTTCATGGACAAGGAGACCGCCGCCAAATATGGCCGCGTCATCGGCACCGAGGTGCTGATCCAGGGCTCGTTCCAGCGCATCGAAAACACGCTGCGCATCAGCGCGCGCTTTACCCGCGTCGAGACCGGCGAGGTGCTGGACACCGCGACCGTGACGCGCCCGTTTACGAACGCGAAGGATGTCTTCGACATCCACGACAGCGTCGGCGAGCTCGTGCGCGAACACCTGCTGAAGTTATTGCCGCGGGCCCGCGGCTAGCGCTTATTTGGGCGGGGCGAGGGGCGCGAGCATCGCGCTCTCGCGCTCCTTTTCGGTGAGCTGAAACGCCGTCGCCTCCCTGAGCCGCTGGAGGATGGACGCCAGCTCCCACTCGTTGTCCCAGAGGTAGCGCACGCCCTGGGTGGGCCCTTCGGTGATGAGTTCGCGGAAGTCGGGCCTGACTGCGACCAGGTGATCCAGGCGGTCGGAGGCGAGCAGCAGCACCGGCGCCGAGCTCTGCGGCCAGATTCGCGTCGCACCGCCCGACTCGGCGGTGATGACCGTCTTGTTGTCGCTGGTGAATGCGACCAGCGCGACCCAGGCGCGGTGGCCGCTGAGCACGCGAGTCTCGACGACCCCTTCCAGATCCCAGACCCGCGCCGTCCAGTCGGTCGAGCCGGTGACCAGCCAGCGGCTGTCGGCGCTGATGTCGAAGCTGATGATGCGCAGCGTGTGGCCGCGCAGCGTGAGCAGCGCGCCGCTGCGCAGGCTGTAGACGCGAACCGTCTTGTCGTTCGAGATGGCGATGAGCTTGCTGCTGTCGGGCGTGAAGCGCATGGCGATGATGGGCGAGCCCGCCGGCACGTTCGCCGCCCCAGAGCCGCCGCCCAGCTGCTTGAGCGCGATCGCTCCGCTGGGCAGCACCGTCGCGCTCCACAGGCCATCTGGGCTCGTGACCTTTTTCTGGTTCTGGTGCAGCGAGACGTTGTTGGCCCAGATGTAGCCGCCTGCCTTGTGGGCGTCGTCTTTCCATACCCTCGGTTGGGTCAGGTGCGTGCGCGTCGCGTCCCACACCCGGACGATTCCGTCGAAGGCTGTGGTGATGATGCGCGTGCCGGTGCTGTCAAAGTAGCCTGCGTTGACGCCGGTGATATGGCCCAGCAGATAGTAGGGCGGGTGCGCGTCGACGACGCTCCACAGCGTGGCAGTGCAGTCCTGCGAGCACGAGAGCAGAGCGCGACCGTCGGGGCTGAAGCAGAGCGACCCGACAATTTTGGCGTGACCATCCAGGGTCCGGCGCTGGTGCTCGGACTCTGCCTTGGCGGGATAAAGATAGACATCCCCCATCTCCGTCCCGACGGCAACAGTGGTGCCATCGGGGCTGAAGGCGACCGCCGAGACCTTGTCGAGCTCCATGTAGTCGGGCTCGTCGGCGTCCTCGTCGGGCTCCAGGTCGCCGATCACGATCGAGCTGTCGGGATGCGCCAGATTCCAGATGTAGGCGAGGCAGTCAGCCGAGCCCGAGACCACGCGCCGACCATCGGGACTCCAGGCGACGGAGCGAACCGGGCCCTCATGCTCTTCGAAGACCTGCAGCTGCTTGCCGTCCGCGCTGTTCCAGATCCGCACCGTGCAGTCTTCCGAGCCGGTGGCGATGCGCCGGCCATCGGGGCTGAACGCTGCCGCGCAGGCATCGTTGGCGAAGCCTTTCAGCACATAGTTTGTGTCATCGTCGACCTTGAGCAGCCGCACGGCGCCCTTCTGGCTCACCGTCAGGATGAGGTTGCCGTCCGGGCTCAGCCTGACGATGCTGAGCGGTCCATCCGGACTCTTGACCTCGGTCACCTCTTGGAAGCTCGGCCCGCTCCAGAAGCGCAGAATGCCGTCGGGTGAGGCCGACACCACGGTGCTGCCATCGTGGGTAAAGCAGCTGTCGCTGCCCGAGTGCACATGCACGAGCTCGCCCACGGTCAGAAGCTCGGTGTGCAGGATGTCGTTGACCGTCTGCCACCAGCCGGGGATCAGCTTCGCCGACTTCGAGGTCGCCTCGCGCAGCACTGCGCAGACGCGCGTGTCATCGTCTCCGAATGCCGCCTCCGCGGCCAGAAAGCACATCGCATCGCGCGCGAGGCGGTTGCGCTCTTCGAGCCGCTCGCGCTCGACTTCGCTGGCCGCCAGGAGCTCGCGCGCCTCGCTGCTCAGCGCATCGGGATAGCGGGCTGCGATCTCCTGCAGGTAGCCGAACTGGCTGTCTTTGAGCAGCGTTCCGCGCTGCCGCCACTCGGTGACCCACGCCTCCATGGTCTCGCGCGCGGCCAGCATCGGGCGCTCCTCCTGCACCCAGCTGAGCAGCCGCTTCCACTTGCGAAGCAGCGTCTCGTGCGCGACCTCGACCAGCTCCTCGCCGTCGCCCGCCTGATCGATCACCAGCAGCCGCTCGTCGACCAGCCGCAGCAGCACGCGATCAAAGCGCTGCTGCTCGCTCGCATCGCTCGGCCGCAGCGCCGACACCGGCATGCGGCGGCGCAGCCCCTGATGCGCTGAAGACCACTCGCAGCCCAGCCACAAAAGCAGGTGTCGCGCCTGCCTGCGATCCGCTTCATCCATGGTATCGAGCAGCCGGTCGGCGTGCGCATGCAGCGCGCCGGTCACGCCATCGAGCTCGACGTACGCGGCCTGCGTCAGCCAGTTTCCCTGCCGCTGCTGCCACAAGAGATCCAGCGTGTGCGCAAGCAGCGGCAGCGCGCCCGGCTCCACATCCACATCCTGAAGCATGCGCTCGGCCAGCCCCGCTTCCAGCTGCAAGCCCACCAGCTGCGCCGGCTTCACGATCGCCGCCAGCAGCTGCTCGGGCTGAAGCGGCGCCAGCATCAGGCGATGCTGGTGCGCACCAAAAAGCGCAGCGAGCGTGTGCCCTTGCGCATCGAGCGGGAGCGCGCCGAGCTGGCGCACAAAATCGCTGCGCAGCGTCATGAGCACGCTGACCGCGGACTCGCCTGCGGTCGGCGGCTTTTTCGCCAGCGCCCACAGCCGCTGGAGAAACTCGATCCGCTCGGCCTCCGATTCCGTCTGAACGATCAGCTCCTCCAGCTGCTCGACGATCAGCAGCAGCGGCCTCCCGCCCCGCGGCAGGGCCAGCGCTCTTTCCAGCGCCTGAAGCGGCGCATTTCCCGGCAGCAGCCGCAGCGCCAGCGCCTGCGGACCCAGCAGCGCGAGCAGCGGCTGCGACGCGCCTGCCTGCACGAACGACGACTTGCCGGTGCCGGATGCACCGTCGACGATCATCATGCGCGGGGCCTGAGTCGTCAGCAGTGTCCGGAAGCGCTCGCAGAGCTCGCGCACCTCTTTTTCGCGGCCAAAAAAGAAGCGGCGATGCTCGGGCATAAACGACAAGAGGCCGCGATAGGGACGCAGCACCAGCGGCCGCGAGAGCTCCTCTTCCGAGCGCTGATAGAGCTGCAAGCTGGCCCAGTCAAGACTGCCGCCATCCTTGGCCAGCGACTGCCGCGCCGCGATCAGCGCCTGCTCCACGCTGGCCAGGTTTTCGACGAGCTCGCTGTAGAACTTTTCGGCAAAGTGGATCGAGCCGCTCACAGACAGCGGAAAGCGCGACGCCACCACCTGCGCCACGCCGCCGCGATGCAGCGTCTGCGAGACGCTGCCCAGCTGGTTGCCCAGGCTGCCGCTGTTGCCGCTGTCGCACGCGGCGATCACCACCAGCCGCACCATGCCGGCAAACGGCGCCAGGAGCTGCCGCAGCCGCCCCGCATCCATCACCACCGAGCCGGTCGGCGAGTCGGCGTCATCGAGCACCAGACCGTAGGTCTGCCCGATGGCGCCGCCGTGACACAGAAGATGCAGCACCGAGATCGGGCGGCCCTCCTGCTGCGCCGCCTCCAGGGTCGCCACCAGCTGCGCCGCCGACGCATGCGGCAGCTCATCGCGACTCGGATCGAACGGCTGCGCGCCCAGCTGGCAGGCGCGGGAGATGGCCTGGAGATGCTCGCTCGCCGGCACCTTGCCCGCCGCTGCCGACCACGCAAAGAGGATGCGCCCGCCCTCGGGTCGCGGCAGCGGCTGCTCGGGCGCAGACTCGGTGTTGGGATACTCGTAGCGCACCACCACCGACGGCAGCTCGCCCAGGAACTGGCCGGTTGCGCGCAGCGTCACCAGCTCCCACGGCAAGGCGTAGAGCTCGGCCGCCTCCGAGCGCAGGGTCAGCACCACCGGCCGCCGCGCCTTGACCGCCGCCAGGATCTCCGCCTCGTGCGACGCCCAGTCGGTCTGCTTGAGGAAGCGCCGCAGCGTCTCGCCCAGGCGCTGCACGACCACGGGATCGCGACCGGGCCGGCGCACGGCCTCCAGATCGGCCAGCGTCTCGGCGGTCCAGGGAAAGCTCGCGGTGTCGTAGCTGCCCAGGCCCGTGCGCAGCTTGTAGTCCTGCGGCGCAAAACGGAACCCATCGGGATCGCCGGTGCCGTCGACGCGAACAAATTCCAGGGTCAGATGCAGCGGATTGACATCGGCCATAGACGGACTCCCAAAATCGGTGCTCCGCAGCCGGGCGCCCCCCGGGCCAGGCTGGACTCGCATATCGCGAGAACCACATCATATATCGCTTCGGCCAGCCCAGGCACAGCCGCTGGAGTCTCGACGCTGACGACGCTGGCGACCGGGGCGAAAACTTACAAAATCGTCACTTGCTGGCCGCGAGCGCGTACTTGGCGCGCTGCGCCGGCGTCGGCTTTCCGCCCAGCTCCTCGATCGCTTCGTAAAGCTCGACGATGGCGCCGTTTTCAAAAGCGCTCGCGCCCGCAGTCGGCTTGCACGCATCGAGCGCCGCATTCAGCGACGGCAGCGCCGCCTTGTCGCCGTAGTCGACCAGACAGGCCGCGCCGACCTCTGGAGATTCCTTCAACAGCGCGAGCAGCTGCTTGAGGATGCGCGGATCCTGCACGCCCAATCGCCCCAGGATTTCGCACAGATAGATGCGCGCATCGATCGAGACATCCTTGAGCCGGCGCAGCACAGGATCCAGCACCACTGCGCCCAGCTCCGAGAGCGCCTGCATCGCGGCGTTGCAGCGCAAGAGGCCGCTCGCCGACTCGTCGACCACGGCATCGAGCAGCGGCTCGATCGCAGACTCGGCGTGCAGAAGCCCCAGCAGCCACGCGGCGTGGCACGGCGCCATCCCTTCGCCGGGCGCATCATCTTCGAGCAGCGACTCATCGCCGAGGAGCTCGATGAGCGGCGCCACCGCCGCCTCGCCCATGGCCAGGATCTGGCCTTCGTCGCTCTTGTCCAGATCTTCGCCGGCGGTCAGCAGAATTTTCCGGATCGCCTCGGCGGTGCCGGCATTGGATTTGGGAGCAGCGGGAGCCTTTCGGCGCGTGGGCATGGCGATCTCCTGAGCCCCAGCACCGTATCCGCAGCAGGGTGCCGAAGCAAAAATCTGTTGATGCAAAAATCTGTGGAAGCCAAAAGCGGGCGGCGCAAAAAAAGCGTCGCCAGCCCGACAAGCGGTTAAGATCACCAGCGCGCGTGGCCAGTCGCCACAACACAATCGAGGACAAGCATGGGCAAGTTTACCGTTACCCACGAGATCAACTGCGACGCCGAGACCTTCTGGAAGGTCTTTTTCGACAAGGGCTTCAACGAGAAGCTGTTCCGCGAGGTGCTGGGCTTTCCCCAGTTCCAGATCGAGGCTGTGAACGACAGCGACACGCAGATCACCCGCAAGGTGACCGGCACGCCCAAGATGAACATGCCGGGGCCCGTGCAGAAGCTGCTCGGCTCGGGCTTCAGCTTCACCGAGGATGGCACGCTGGACAAGGCGACCAAGGTCTGGCGCTGGAAGATGACCCCCAGCGTCATGGCCGACAAGCTGCGTCAGGAAGGCACGATGCGCATCGAGCCGGCTGGCCCGGGCAAGGTCCGCCGCATCGCCGATATCACCAACGAAGCCAAGGTCTTTGGCATCGGCGGTCTCATCGAGAGCTCGGCCGAGAAGCAGCTGCGCGAAGGCTGGGACGAGAGCGCGCGCTTCATGAACAAGTACCTCGCCGAAAACGCTCAGTCGGCGTCGTAGCCAGCAGCAGAAGCTAGGTTGCGCGCGGGGTCATGGCCGCTGTCTTGGCCTGATCCGAGCCCCAGCGCGCAATCAGCAGTCCTCCCACCGCCGCAGCCGCCGCAAAAAAGGCCCACTCCGGAAGCAGGTTGTGCTCGATCAGGATCCCGGTCAGCGCCGGCGCCACGATCGATGCGACCGCGGTCAGCGACTGCGTGAGACCCAGCACCACGCCCTGCTCGTAGCGCTCGGCGCCCTGCGAGATCAGGCTGCTCAGCGCGGGCCGCAGCACGCCGTTTCCAAACGACGCCAGCGTCGCCACGACGATCAAGAGCGGCACCGAGTGGACCAATCCCAGGCCCAGGTAGCCGATGGTGATCGACACGAAGCCGGCGCGCGTGAGCGCTGGCTCGCCCAGGCGCTTGACCAGTCTGTTAATCAGCCCGCCTTGCAGCACGATTCCCAAAAATCCGGTGTAGGCAAAAAGGAATCCGATCTCGCGCGGAGAAAAAGGATGTCCGTTCCAGGAAAACGTCCGCTCCGCAAACAGGGCAAATCCCGACGTGAACGTCGCGAAGCAGAGCGCGTAGAAGAAGAACTGCACCAGCAGTCCCGAGATCACCGGACGGCGAAAATATTCGCCATACGCGCTCCACTGAAGGATCGACAGGCGCCGGCCGCCGGGTCCGACATCGCCGCCCGCAGACTCGGGCGAAGCGGGCGGCGGACCGCCGGGCAGCAGCACCAGCGTGCACAGGATGCTGGTAAACGACAGCCCGGCCGCGGCCAGGATCGGCGCCGCCAGCCCGTGCTTGACCAGGATGCTGGTCACAAACGGACCGATGAAGAAGCCGAGTCCGAACGCGATTCCGATCAGCGCAAACGAGCGCGCGCGCTGGCTGGGCGCCGTGTGATCCGAGATATAGGCCTGCGCGATCGATAGGTTGCCCGCGGTTGCGCCGTCGATGACGCGCGCCGCGTAGACCATCCACAGCGAGGTCGCGCGCGCCATCAGCAGAAATCCCAGGCACGTGCCAACCTGGCTGATGAGCAGGATCGGCTTGCGGCCCACGCGGTCGCTGAGCGCGCCCAGAAACGGTCCCGCGATCAGCTGACAGGCGGCGAACACCGAGACCAGCAGCGCGGCCTGCGTCGGCGTGGCGTGCAGGCTCTCGGCGTAGATGGCCTGGAGCGGAATGACCAGCGTCATTCCAAAGATGTCCACAAGGACAATCAGAAAGATGGGCAGGAGAGCGGCCTTCCTGCGCGTTTCGTCGGTTTCCACGGGGCGCATCAGAGGGACAAAAACGTCTTTCGTCAAGTCGTTAAGCGGGCTGCACCGCCCAGGCGCTAGGGCTCGCCGCGGTAGATGCAGCCCGAAGTGCAGGTCTCGCGGACGACAACCTGGCTCAGCTGCGGCAGGCTCGGCCGCACTTTTTGCCAGATCCAGCGCGCCACATTTTCGCTGGTCGGGTTCGACAAACCCTCGATATCGTTCAGGTAGTTGTGATCGAGCATCTCCAAAAAAGGCTTGAACGCAGCTTTGATATCCGCAAAGTCCATCACCCATCCGAGCTCGGGCTCCAGCGGTCCGCGCACGTGCAGCTGAACGCGAAAAGAGTGCCCGTGCAGCCGGGCGCACTGGTGCCCCTCCGGCACGCTCGGGAGGCGGTGCGCAGCCTCGAAACCAAACTCCTTAAAGACCTCCATGCGTGTCTCCTGATTCCTTCTTTATGGATGGGCGAGGGCGCTGAGCTGCGACCAGCTCTGGTCGAGGTAGCTGGTCTGGACCGGGCGGCCGATGAAATCGGAATAGTCCAGGGGATCGCTGTTCGTTGCGCTGTGCGGCTTGGTGGTGATGAGCGTCAGGTGCAGACACCACGTCGCGCCCGTCGCGCAGCCGGCCCGATCGGCGTTTATGGTCATGAGCTCGGTGCGCGCTCCGAGTGCGCGCGCCTGGCTCATCATCGTCGAGGCGTTGGGCGACTCGGTGCCGGTGCGGCTGTCCTGGGCATAGACGAAATAGGTGCGGTACAGGTGCGCGACATCGTCGCTGGTGAGGCCGCCGCCGCCGTCGAGGTTGAAGTAGACGGTGCGGTCGCGGGTCTTGCCCTCCTTGTCGTAGCTGCCGCCGGACAAGAAGCCGAAGAGCTCGTTTGCGACATAGGCTCCGCTTGAGTGCGCAGCGACGAGGATGAGCCCCGTGTTGGCATCGATGCGCGCGAGCAGGTGCGCGATGAGCTTGGTGTTGCCGATCTCGCGGCGCGAGTAGCTGACATCCGCGGGGCCGCGCACCGCGTAGACGTGGCCGACGCCCAGGGCCTGCAGTCGCGCCGGATCCAGCGCATCGACCCACGCCTGCGACTGCCCGTCCGATTCGTTGTAGCCCGCATAACCGATAAACACGTTATTGCCGGTTACGCCGGTGGTGCGGTAGTTCACGCCAAAGCCGATCACCCCCCACGGTGTGGGCACCGGCGGCGGGCCGGCATCCGGCGACCCGGGCTGCATGTCACGGTCCACGGCGCCGGCGTCGGGCACGGGCTGCTCCTCGGCGCCGGCCTCCTCGCCCCCGCAGCCCGCGCACAGGGCCCCGAGGGTCAGCCCGAGGGGTAGGAAGATTGCCAGCGACAACCGGAATGGCGGCCGATTCGCGTCCATGCCGCGGATGCTAGCAAAGCCAGGCCGGGATTGAGAATTTAAGGGAGCGAAACTAGCCGGGCAGCGCGAGCGGGGCGATGATCGAGATCAGGTAGGAGGCGCTGGGGCTCTGGGCGCCGATGCCGGGGCCGATGCCGTAGAGCACGTTGCCTTCGCAGCCCATGATCTGCACCGTGGTCTGCTCGGCCTCGCGGGTGAAGGCGGTCAGCGTCACGGCGATGCGCTCGGGAGTCATCAGCCACAGCGTCAGCAGCGTGCGCTCTGTGGAGCGCGGGCTGAAGGGCTTGATGCCCTGGACGACGGGATCGGCCCAGTGGCGATCGCTGAAGTAGTGGCGCAGCTCGCCTTCGAAGCGCGGCGGATTTTCGCCGTAGCGAAGATCGCCGACCGCGTAGCCAACGACCATGTTGTCCTGGTTGGTGACCATGGTGCAGGGACAGCTGGCGCCGAAGGGCGCGTGCAGAAGCGGACTCGCAAAGCGATCCTGGATGAACTCAAGCAGCTTGGCCGCGGACGTGCGCAGCGTCGTAGAGGTAGCCATGGCTTTGTCCCTCGGAGCGGAAAAATGCTGTGCCATGTTAGCACGAGCCCTCTGGGCAGGGTGCGTCTAGCTGGGCCCAAGTCAGCCTCCGACCGCTCGACCCGCCGCAGCCTGTTTCGCGTCGGTGCTCCGGCGCAGCCGCAGGGCGCGCTTGACCACCTGCGCACACGTTGACCCACAGAGCGCCGGCCGCGCGCAGCGCCCGGACGCGCTTGCATTAGACATCCCGCCCCGGTGCGAATTTGGGCTATTCTCTGCCCATGCAACCCAAGACCACGTGCCCCATCTCTCGCGCAGATTTTCTCGCCCACGCCCAGCCGCTGAAGATCGACATCAACGGCTTCCCCATGGTCGCCGAGCCCCGGGAGTTCTCCACGGGCAGCTTCGGCTGGTACGTAAACGGCAAGGCCAGCCAGGTCGTCGACGGCAAGACCGTCTCGGTGCAGGTCGGCATGAACCTGATCGTGGTCGGCAGCAAAGAGGCCAAGCCAGCCAACGGCTAGCGCCTGGGGCGGTCGCTCAGCTCCGAGATCAGCAGCGCCAGCAGCGCGGGCAGCGACTGACCGACGAACACATCTTTGCTGCCCAGCGACGCCGCGCCATAGATGCCGGCCACGATCACGCAGCCGAGCATGAAGCGGCGCATGAGCCGCGACCGCGCAATGAGCGCCGTCACCAGCCCCGCCGCCAGGAAGCCGTTGTACAGCCCCTGGTTCATGGCCAGCACCGCGCAGGTGTCGGCCTGCGCCTGGGTCAGGCTGAACGTCTTCAGGCCGATGTCGGTGCGAAAGAGGAACATCTCCAGGATCAGGAACCAGAGATGCTCCAGCGCCACCAGGGCAACCAGGATGGAAGCGGCAAGCTGCATCGCCGCAGTATGCGCCGATCAGCGCGACGGAGCCAGCGCTGATCGGAACGTCGCAAGCGCGCTCGTCACCATCGCGATGAGCCCCCAGCTCAGCCCCACCACGACGCCGCCATCGACGATGCCGCGCCACGGCTGCTCCAGGAGCTTCACCAGCATCACCAGCCCCGTGATGCCAATGATCAGCAGCCACGAGGTCACCAGGCGCCGCCGGGGCGCGGCAAACAGCCCCATGCAGTAGGCCGGCGCCAGCAGCGACGCCAGCAGCGTCGGCGACTGCGCCAGGTTCAGCGCCCGCGCCGCGCAGCTCGGTGCGAACCGCAGCTGAAAGCCGCGATAGCCCTCGGCATACGCGGTAAAGAGGACCCACGCCGCGTAGAGCAGCGCCTGTCCAACGGTCAGCTCCCCCGACTGGAGCGGCGCCACGGCCAGCGGCCACAGCCGCCACAGCGCATGGGCCAGCAGCAGCGCGACGCCCGCGATACCCCACAGCGCCGCCAGCAGCCCAGGCAGCGACAGCGACGCGCGCGATGACTTTGCGGGGAAGGCGTCCATGCGACCGAGGATTTTACGATATCACACTTGCGGCTCGGGGCCGGATGGCGGCAGCACGCGCACTTCGCACCGTTCGAGTGCGCTCAGCCGATGCAGCGCAGCCACGCCGCTGCCGCTGGCATCGTGCGCCCACTCCATCGCACCCTTGGCAAGTGCGATCGAGCCCAGCGGGCGGCCGTCCGCAGCCGCGCACGCGATCACCACGCTCTGCTGACTCATGCAGGCA
>Ga0075163_10008102_pt1 | contig 13872 bp, 9 predicted proteins | sample JI1023141ADNA_FD_71478 | JGI IMG/M metagenome (GOLD analysis project Ga0075163, IMG submission 71478) | Wastewater effluent complex algal communities from Wisconsin, to seasonally profile nutrient transformation and Carbon sequestration -... | ecosystem: Engineered > WWTP > Effluent > Algae...
TGAAGATGGTAAACGATCCGAATCAATCGAATCCACATTATCTGATCGAAGACAAAATCACTGTAATCAAAAGAACCAATGCGGATGTTATCGGCCCTGCTGGTAGTGTGTGGTCATGTGCAGATGATATGAGTAAATGGGCCTTGTGTATGCTCGATAGTAGCAAATATGCAGGCGGACGTTTGGTAAAACCTGCCACCTGGGTTGAACTGTTCAAACCACAAGTAATGGTAACGGCTAGTCAGTTTTATCCCACTGCTCAACTAACAAAACCCAACTGGACTACTTACAGCCTCGGCTGGTTTCAACAAGATTACAAAGGAAGAAAAGTGAATTTCCATACCGGAAGCCTTGCGGGAGAAACGGCTATTCATGGACAATTGCCGTCTGAGAAATTAGCTGTTTATGTTTTCGGAAATTACGATCACGCAGAGGTTAGACATGCACTGATGTTTAAAGCCTTTGATCATTTTGCATTGGGTGGAACCCGCGATTGGAGTGGTGAGTTTAATACCCTCTATAAAAATATTCAGACAGGAGCGGATAAAGAAGAAAAAGCATTTGAGGCTGCGCGCATAGCTAATACAAAACCATCCCTGGCTTTGGACGAATATACGGGTAAATACACCGACCCACTTTATGGAGAAGTTATAATCACCCGTGAAAATGAGGACTTGATTTTGGTTGCAAACCAGTATCTGAAAGCCCGATTAAGTCATTGGCATTATGATACCTTCCGGGGGTGGTATGACAAACGCTGGTATGGAAAAATCAATACCAGCTTTACATTGGACGAAAAGGGGAAAGTCTCAAAGGTGAGTTTCGATGGAATACAACTTACTAAGACCGGGAAGTAGAAAATAGATACTGGATTCTGAGTGCTAGTAACTAGTATCCAGAATCCAGTAGCTACAATTATCCTATCTCAATCACCACATCATCGGTCATCGGGTGACCAACACAGGTAAGTACGTAGCCTTCGGCACGCTCTGATTTTGATAAACCCTCTTCTTCATCGAGTTTTACCTGACCTGATAAAGCTTTTCCGCGACAAGCAGTACAAAGCCCACTCTGGCAAGAATAGGGTAAGTCAATTCCGGCATCGAGGGCTGTTTCTAAAATAGTCCGGTTAGGTTCAACCTTAAATTTATATTCCTGACCATCATATCGAATGGTTACTTCGTGAGCTTTCTTTTCATCGGCCGATTTTACCTCTGCCTTTTTCTCCTCCTTATCAATAGTGCCCTGAACAAAACTTTCTTTAAATATTTTTTCCCTGGCAATGTTTCTTTCAGACAAAAGCGCCTCCACATTCTTCATCATGCCCTCAGGGCCACACATGAGGTAGGTAGTTTTATCAATTCCCCAATCTGGAATACGCTCAAACAATTTTGTAAGCATATCGTGATTTAGCAACCCGGAATAACCTTGCCAATTCATAGGTGCATTGTCAAGCACATGAATCACGTGCAAACGACCAGCATGTGTGATCTGGAGTTTCTCAAACTCATCTTTAAAAATAATACTGTCAATATCGCGGTTACAATAAATAAGTGAACAAATACTTTCCGGTTCCTGGGTGAGTGTACTTTTAATCAACGACATCATGGGCGTAATTCCTGATCCTCCTGCAAACATGATGAGGTGTCTCTTATTTTCCTTTTTGTATTCGGTGGTGAAATGACCCGTGGGTGCCATCACCTTCATGGTGTTCCCTGCTTTAAGATTATCGGGCAACCAGTTTGACATAAGACCCTTCTCAACTCGCTTCACAGTAACCACAAGATCAGCATCTGTAAAAGGTGACGAACTCAAAGAATAGGCTCTGCGAACTTCCTTACCCCCTACTGTTGCAATCAATGTTAAGAACTGACCTGCCTTATACGTAATTTTTTTTTCGGGTTGTTCAAATACAATACTGATTGCATCTTTTGTTTCCTGAACAATATGCTTCACCTGCAAATCAAAATAATGAGGACCGTGATTTACAGGCTTCTCATCTTTTTTCTCGCTCTTTTTAAAAAAACCAAACGCCATCTCCTTAAGAATTAAAGTGGCACAAAATTACGGATAAAGTACCAATCCCAAAGGATAAGATCTAAGACGCGAGACAAAAGCCGATCAGAATCAGATATTAAGCCAATAGGTAAACTTTAACACTAAAGCCCTGTTTTTACTCATCAGGTGTTCCGGCAGGTAGTTTTCAGTATAAACAATGAAGAAATCGGAGGCTGGTTTGTACCGCCATTGAAACCGGGCGTTGAGATTTACATTGTCATAGCGATCATTATATTGGACAAACGTGGTAAGAAACAACTTGTCTGTTAGAGTAAAATCCAATCTCGGACTTAACAACAGGAATTTGGCACTTCCATATTCAGGCGGTAGAATAATATCATTGTAATCGCCCGTAAGGGATATACTACCATAAGGTTGAATGCGATACGATAATGTACCACCAATACCCGTTCTGGTACCATTGTAAAATTCTCCGCCACGCAGGGTAATCATGTAGGTAAAAAGTTTGCGTGTGTTTGAGGTATACTTTACTTCAAACTCATTCCAATGATACTCTTCGCCTTTAAGAAGAATCGAATCTCCTTCGGGGTCCAGCACATCAAAGTCTGCTGGTAATTTTTGGAAAATATCTTTTAACGATGCCGTTAACATAGCAGTATTTCTGAAATTCATGGCATAGCGAAGCGTGATGTTCCGGTCAGTAAGAGTACCATCCGGGATGTAATTATTGTCGTAGGTTACCCCGGGCATTATTAATACAAGTGGCCCTGATTTTGGATAAAATTTATAATCAATCATAGCCACGCCTCCGATTGTACCAGGATACACATCAAGGCTTGGTACGAAACCAACTTCGGCATTATAATTTTTACCCAGTCCAATAAATCCACTCATCAAACTAAGGTGCTTCGTATTATAGGATGCATACCCTCCAAACGAATACCGATCCTTTTCGGAAAAATTATCAAATGAATAATGGTAATAAGCCTTTCCACCCCACTTATTATCAGCTGTAATCAGGTTGAAATCTGCACCAACTACGCGGTTATAGGTATTGAGTTTGGGCACGCTGTCCGTTCCATTCCAAACCTCGTTCACCAGGCTTTCATGGTAGTACTTATCGGGATCATACTCTCCCAGCCCTGTAGATTCCTTGTTCACTAGAAAAACATCAAAATTTGATCTCTCAAGAATTTGCTTCTGCAAAACAGCCACTGTATAATTTTGTGCAGGCAACCCTAATGACTTTGTTTCTTTAGTTTGAAGATTCATAAGTCCAACTCTCCATTTCTGTCCCAATTTTCCGCTGATGCGTGCTCCATACAAAATAGGAACCCGGGTAAGATTATCGGTTGTGTCGGTAGCCAATCCAATTCTTCTCGAAAAAAAAGGTTGCGTAAGTGAGGTGAACCCGGGTGCTGAAAAGAGATCACTATTCTCTAAAAAGAATTGTCTTCGCTCAGGAAACTGAAATTCAAAGCGCGTAAGATTGATAACCTGCTTGTCTACCTCTACCGTGGAAAAATCGGGATTTACCGTGAGGTCAAGGTTTAGCGAAGGGGTAATTGCAACCTTTGCATCAAACCCGGCATTGAAGGTATTTTCTGAAGTACCATCTTCATTATCCTTTGAAGAAGATGTTACCGCATAAGGTATTAATGAAATGTTTGTACCTGCATGAGGAGCGGGACTTTGCCATTGCAGTTTGCCACTATAGGCAAACGAGGCCGGAATGAACTGAATAGGAGTGGCAATCCAACTGGATACTTCATTCCGTTTTAAGTCCTGTCGCACAAAGGTGATGTTCCAATTCGGCTGACTTTGATTGTATCGAAATGATTTGAACGGAATTGCCAGCTCAGCTACCCATCGGTCTTCGTGACGGGTTACGGCCGAATACCATTTATTATCCCAATTATTGTTATAAGATTGCTCTCTATCAGACCCCCCATAGGACATTATTCCTTCCGATTGAACCCCATAGGGAGTTATTGTAAAATAGAATCCGTTGGTGAAATCATTGAACGGATCAAGATACATACCGACATTGTCATTCAGAGACCATTCAAAATCTCTTCGCAGCGATTGAACCACGGTGGGCTTACTGTCATCATAACAAACAAACGACACGTAGAAAAAATGGTCATCAAATGTAAGTCTTGCCTCAGTTTGAAAGGCTGGAGGCAGAGAGTCAACCGGATAATTAAGGAAGAAATTAGTTGCGGCCCCTGCCGACTTCCAATCTTCCTCATCTAATATTCCATCTATTTTAATTGCTCCGTGTGCCTTGGTAATGGGCAAATCAATGCCGGGCTTATTTTGGGCTTCCAGGCCAATGCTGATAAGGAGTAGTAAAAGAGACGAGATATAAAACTTATTCATGAGGGGCGCAAAACTAACAAAAAGAGTCTTTATAAAAGAACCTATACGATTTCCACATCAACAGGTTTCCATTAAGTACGGAGAAGGTTGAGTATCTCCAACCATTCCAAAAACCTTTTCGTATTTTTGAACCTTAATTCGTAACTGTGCAACTAACTTCCCTGACCGCCATTTCGCCTCTGGATGGGCGCTATTCCGGAATTACCAAACCGCTGGCCGCTTACTTCTCAGAATTTGGACTCATGTATTATCGGGTTCGGGTTGAGATTGAGTATTTCATTGCACTAACCTATGCATTGCCTGAACTAGCCGGAGTTTCAAAAGATCTCGAAACGAAACTTCGTGCGGTGTATGAAACGTTCAGTGAGACGGATGCGACCGCCATCAAGGAGATTGAGAAAACCACGAACCACGATGTAAAAGCGGTTGAGTATTTTATCAAGAAAAAATTTGATGACCTGGGTCTTACAAAATACAAGGAATTCATTCACTTTGGGCTTACCTCTCAGGATATCAACAACACGGCAATACCTCTTTCATTAAAAGAATTCATAGATCGGGAGTTTGAACCCGCACTTCAAAAATTAGTAGCTGAGTTAACTACTCTTTCAGTACAATGGAAAGACATTGCTATGCTCGCGCGCACCCATGGACAACCCGCATCACCTACCCGGTTAGGGAAAGAAGTCTACGTGTTTGTAGAGCGAATCCACAAACAGCTGGATTTGTTACACACTATTCCTTATTCTGCAAAATTTGGGGGTGCTACCGGTAACTTCAACGCACATCATATTGCTTATCCCGAAATCAACTGGAATCATTTCGCTAATCTGTTTGTAACGGTACAACTGGGTTTATCGCGCAGCCAACCCACCACACAAATTGAACATTATGATAATCTCGCAGCGCTGTTCGATAATTTGAAACGAATCAACACAATCCTTATTGACTTTAGTCGCGATGTGTGGCAATATGTAGCGATGAATTACTTCAAGCAAAAAATCAAAGAGGGTGAAATTGGTTCCAGTGCCATGCCGCATAAAGTAAATCCTATCGACTTTGAAAATGCCGAAGGAAATCTTGGTTTAGCCAACGCGCTTTTTGAACATCTCTCGGCCAAACTTCCCATCTCCCGTTTGCAGCGCGACCTCACAGACTCAACTGTATTGAGAAACGTGGGGGTGCCCCTCGCTCATACTTTTATTGCTTTGAAATCATTGGAGAAGGGGATCAGCAAACTTGAGCTGAATAAAGTCGCTATAGATCACGATCTGGACGAAAACTGGGCAGTAGTAGCCGAAGCTATTCAAACGGTACTGCGAAAAGAAGGATATCCAAATCCCTACGAAGCCTTAAAGGCACTTACGCGGAAGAATGAAAAAATTACCAAACAAAGTATTCATTCATTTATTGAAGGACTGGATATCAAGAAGGAGTTAAAAGAGCATTTAAAACAAATCAGTCCGTTTAATTATACTGGAATCTAATACGACTACGATTTTTTTATCGCTTGAATAACATCAAGCACATACCTGACTTTTAACTCCAGCGCTTTCCAATCCTGCTTCTCAAAAAGTTCTTTAGTAAACAACTGGGAACCAAGCCCTACACACATAGCGCCAGCACCAAACCAGGCCGATAAACTTTTTTCGGTTGGCTCAACACCACCCGTAATCATGAGCTGAAGGCTTGGAACTACTGGAATAATAGAAGAAACAAACTGAGGCCCTAAGACAGAACCAGGGAACACTTTGATTACTTCAGCCCCGTGTTGTTGTGCTGTTACAATTTCAGTTAATGTAGCGCAACCGGGTATCCATAGCTTATTATATTCATCACACACCGTTGCCATGTCAGTATTGAGAATCGGAGAGATAATGAAATGTGTTCCGGCTGCAATAAACTTTAACGTTGTTTCCCTATCCATGATGGTACCAATGCCCAGCATCAGGCCAGGAAGTCGCTCAGCAGATTTTAATAAGTGCGTAAACACTTCAAATGAATTAGGTTTTCGGTTGGTATACTCAAACACCCGCACGCCTCCGCGATAGGCGGCCTCCATAGCTTTTTGAGCTACGTCTGCATTGTTATGAGAGAGCAAAGGAATAAATCCCGTCTCCTTCATAGCCGAGACAATTTGTTGCTTAGTAAATGTCATTCCTTATCGCAAAAGTTTACCAATATTCTCGCCATTCAAAACTGCATCAATTTCTTGTACAGTACATACGTTTACATCGCCTTCAACGGAATGCTTCATTGCGCAGGAAGCAGTTGCAAACTCAAGGGTTTGCTTTTCTGTTTTCTCATTAATCCAACCAAAAATAAGCCCCGCCATAAATGCATCGCCAGCGCCTACCCGATCAACAATATGCGTGAGATCGTATTGCTGTGATTTCAGTAGTTCCTTACCCGTCCAAAGCATTCCCTCTATTTTGTTATGTGAGGAGCTGATGGACTCACGATGTGTGTTGGCAATTTTCTTTACTGCCGGGTTTTTTTTCTGAACCTCCTTACATCCCTTTTCGAAATCAGTAACAGTAATTCCCAGACAATTTTCAAAATCAGTAACTCCGCCCACAATAATATCTGAAAGCTCAATGAGCGAAGGCATAATGTCGATGGCACGTTTACCGTATTGCCACAAATTTCTCCGGTAGTTAATATCGGCCGAAATTGTTACGCCTTGCTTCCGTGCTGCCAGTAAAGCTTCTTTGCAAACATCCGCTGCGCCTTGTGAAATCGCGGGAGTAATTCCCGACCAGTGAAACCAGCGGGCGCCTTTCATCAACTCACTCCAATCAATCATGCCCGGTTTAATGTAGGAAAACGCTGAATCAAAACGATCATAAATAATGCGTGAAGAGCGTTGCATCGCCCCATTCTCCAGAAAATAAAGACCAAGGCGCTCGTCACCATAAATAATAGAACTCGTATCCACCCCAAATTTTCTCAATGATTCTGTGGCCGCTCTTCCAAAATCATTTTCCGGAAAACGGGTGACATGAACTGCAGGAACCCCCCAACCCGCCAATGCAGAGGCAACATTACCTTCAGAACCTGCATAGTGGATTTTGAACGTCTCGGTTTGTGTAAAGCGGGCGAAGCCTGGTGTGGAAAGCCTCATCATTACATCGCCCAGTGTGACTACTTTTTTGTTCATAGAATTCTTGAATAAAAATACGCACAAACTTCAGATTCTTGCATGCCTTCCGAAATTTTGTCGTGTCAGGGCGTTTTATCATCTAGAGCCTGGCGTCTAAACCAATGAGTTTGGTTTAAATAAATACCTGCTATTTTATACCTTGTGCATTCAATTCAAAGACTCTTAATAATGGCTCATAAGTTCCTGAAAATTAATCCTGCTGATAATGTATTGGTCGCACTTAGCGATTTGAGTGCCGGTGAAAAAATAGAAACAACGGGTATTACGATTCAATTAACACATTCGATCCCCGCCAAACACAAATTTGTAGTAGACAATATTCAACCAGGCGAGGAAATTATCATGTATGGAGTGGTGGTAGGTAAAGCATTATCGACCATTCCTGCTGGCGGACCGATCACTACCCAAAATGTAAAACATCAGGCTGCTAACTTTTCTGGAAGGTCAAAAACGTTTCAGTGGACCGCCCCTGATGTTTCGCGATGGATAGACAAGACATTTATGGGTTATCACCGGCCCGATGGGCAAGTAGGAACCGCTAACTATTGGATTGTTGTACCCCTTGTATTTTGCGAGAACAGAAATGTTGATGTAATCCGGCAGGCCTTTGAAGAAGAACTCGGATTCGGAAAACACAATGAGTATAAAAGCTATGTACATGAATTGGTTCAACTCTACCGCGGAGGGAAAGCCGAATCGATCAAAAGCATAACCCTCAAAGATTCTATTAAGGGATCAGAACCAAAACTCTTCGAAAATCTGGACGGCATCAAGTTTCTAACGCATCAAGGTGGTTGTGGTGGTACGCGACAAGATTCAGAAGCGTTGTGTGCACTGCTGGCCGGGTATATTAATAATCCCAATGTAGCCGGTGCAACTGTACTTAGTCTCGGTTGTCAGAATGCACAAGTAGATATTCTTCGCGAAAAACTTAACAAACACAATCCGAATTTTGCTAAACCGTTGATTGTACTTGAGCAGCAAAGAGAAGGTACTGAAACTGAATTGCTGGCACGTGCTATTCGTGAAACATTTTTAGCGCTGGCTGAAGTAAATAAGCAAATCCGAAAACCTGCGCCTTTGAGTAAACTGGTGGTTGGTCTTGAATGCGGTGGCTCCGATGGCTTCTCTGGCATTTCTGCTAACCCTGCAATTGGTCATGCATCCGATTTAGTGGCAGCTCTCGGTGGCACTACAATCTTATCTGAATTTCCGGAACTCTGTGGGGTGGAGCAAGAACTTATCAATCGCACAACAACTGATCAAACAGCTAATCGTTTCAGCGAACTTATGCGCGCTTACTCAAAAGCAGCTCAATCAGTAGGTTCAGGTTTTGATATGAACCCCTCTCCCGGCAACATCAAAGATGGATTAATCACCGATGCAATGAAGTCGGCAGGAGCTGCTAAAAAAGGGGGCACTTCGCCTATCACGGATGTATTAGATTATGGAGAATACGTGCGGAGACCTGGATTAAATCTGCTATGCACACCGGGTAATGATGTAGAGAGTACCACCGCAATGGCTGGAGCAGGTGCCAACATTATGCTATTCACCACGGGCCTGGGAACTCCTACGGGTAATCCCGTTGCTCCGGTGATCAAACTCTCTACCAATACAAAGCTTGCTAAAAAGATGCCCGATATTATTGATATTGATTGTGGGCCGATTATCGCAGGTGAAAAAACGATAGAACAAAAGGGCGAAGAGATTCTGGACTTCATCATAGAAGTTGCCAGCGGAAAAATCAAACCGAAAGCAGTTCTATTAGACCAGGATGATTTTATTCCGTGGAAACGCGGGGTTTCGTTATAGCCAATTAATTTGCTTCAGGAGTATACAGCAATTGTTTATTGGCAAAATCAAAAAGCGTTAATCTCCGTAAGTCATAATAAGCAGTCCAAAAAGATTTTAACGCATCCAGGTAACTTCGTTTGGCATTATCTTTTTCGGTAAGAGCGATATTCAGGTTGGTGATATCAATCTTGCCAATCAGGTACCGGTTTTGCGCCACGTTGTATCGCTCCTGTGCCACCTGATCTGATTTTTTTGTGATCTCAATTTGAAGCCTCATCATTTCAAACTGCCGCACTTTCGTGATAATCTCCTGTTCAAAAATTATTTTACTCTGCTCGATTTCGTAATCCCTTAATTTTTTATTGGCAAGCGCTGTTTGCATAAGCGCTTTTCTCCGTCCCCAATCCACCAGAGGTACATTGAATCCAACATTGGCAATTTGTTGTTTAGAAGGGTTGTCATACAAATCAGAAACAGAAGATCCGGTATTATTCAAACCGAAAGATGCAGTGAGTGTCGTTTGATATCGCTGACCTTTTGCCTGTGCCACTTCACTTTCAGCTTCCATTTTCCTTCGTTCAAAACCGATATAATCTGCCCGGTTCAGCTTAGCATAGGTAAGGGCTTCTTCCACTTCAACCTCAAAGTCTGGAATATTATCGGGTAACACCAACGAAAATGCATCTCCATCTTTTAGGCCAATGTAAGCACGCAATTGAAGGCGCGCATTCTCCAATTCCATTCGTGCCTGGGCCACCTCCTGCCGGGATCGAAGCAACTGTAATTCAACCTGCAAGAGTTTGTCTTGTGAAGTTGTTCCAATATTATATCGGCCTTGTTCAATTTTATAAATGGTATCGTTGTTGGCCAGGTTGTATTGTGCAATCTGCTCATTCACCTGTTGTCGTAATACATCGAAGAAAAAACTAACGGCATCGCGCGAAATTTCTTCCTGGCGCTCGACAAAAGAGCGCTTCGATTCCTCATACACAACAGGTCGGATGCGCTTATCCCACTTTAAAGGATTATAAGCGAAAATGGGTTGCGATAACTGAACATTCATAACCGTTCCACTCCACTGGGTTACATCCGCGGAAATATCATTGAAGAAATTATAGTTTGTGTTGGCTGAAAGTGTACCACCTGTTAACCCAATAGGTTGTGTAAGGGCAAAGTTAAGATTGGGATTTATTTGATTAACCGGCAAATACAAAAGTGATCCATCGGGTTGCCGAACCGGAGCGACATAATTTGTATAGGTTGGCAAATTACCATTTAAGCGAAGTTGCGGATTGTAGTTGGTGCGAAATGAACGATATTGCCAATAGCTGGTTTCCTTCCGGGTCTCCGCCTGCCTGGAAAAAATAGATTGCTCTTTCGCTCGGCTAATTATTTCTTCAATAGAAAAAACATTTTGGCCTTTCACTTGAAAGGCACAACTGGCGATTAAGCCAATGACAAGAATTTTTTTACTCATATCGTAAAGAGGCTATTGGGTCCTGACTGGCCGCCTTGCGGGCGGGAGCGATTCCAAAAATTAAACCAACCGTTGCAGCAACACCAAAGGAAAGCACGATGGAACTGAAACTAACGATGGTAGGAATGTTGGCAACAGTGGAAACGATAAAGGCCATGGTTACACCCAGCACAACGCCAATTAATCCACCGGTTACGCTAATCATCACAGCTTCAAATAAAAACTGCTGCACGATATCACTCTTTTGAGCACCTATGGATAACCGTAAGCCAATTTCCTTGATGCGTTCAAGTACCGAGGCTAACATAATATTCATGATACCTATGCCACCTACCAACAGAGAGATGCCTGCAATTGCGCCCAGTACATAATTAAAAATATCGTTGGTGCGTTGTTGTTGCTTGAGCAGCAACTCAGGAATTTCAATTTCAAAATCCACTACCTCATAATGCTTTCGTGCCAACATCCGCGATAGAATCTCAGCTGTTGATTGAAGTTTTGAGGTTTCATCCACCTGAATTACGAGACGATCGAGTTGATGATAGTTTTTCTTTTCGAGTTCGCTTTCAGCATCTGATTCACCACCAGAAGAGATAAAGACCATTCCGCGGCTACGCATGGCTGATAATCTCAGTGCTTCCGCTGTAATCAAATCTCGGTTTTCGTATCGGATCAAAACGCTCTGTAAGGGAGCATATACATCCATGTTAAAATCACGAATACCCAACTTACTGATACTGCTTTCTGAAACCAGTCGCTCGCTCATAACCCCCACAATGGTGAGCCAATGCGGTCCAACTTTAATACTCTTGCCTATCGGATTTTCGGTAGTAAAAAACCTGGATCTGAGAGCCGAACCAATAATACAAACCGGAGCTCCCAACTTCATTTGCTCGGCATTGAACATTTGACCTTCGGCTAGTTGAAAATCATAAATCTCAAAATACGTTGGTTCAACACCCACCAACTTGGCCGACCTGCGAATTCCATTTCTGATAACGTATGTGTTGAGGATAATTTCCGGACTTACCCGTGACAATCCCGGAATTGTAGTTCTAATGCTATGTACATCCCGAATCGTGAGGCCCGGAGAAAACTTCTTCTTTTCTTTTTTCCCATTAGCCTGCTCATTCAGGTTTTCTTCCTTTTGCTCAATAATTGGCTTAACAACAATATTGTTTACGCCCACCAACTTAATCTGATTGAGAATTTCCTGCTGCGCGCCATTCCCAATAGCAAGCATGGCAATCACAGCAGCCACTCCAAATATGATACCCAGGGCGGTAAGTAACGAGCGTACTCTATTGGCAATTACCGCATCAATGGCGATGTACAGGTTAGCCAATACGCGGGGTGAGAAATACCGATTTTTGATTATCACCGGATTAGTTGCTTGGGGTGGAAACAATCTTTACATCAGGTGTAACTGCTTCCTCTTTATCTTTCTTTCCCCTCTTTCCATTCAACTGAGGCAATAGTTCTATTTTCTGCTCCTCCAACTTGGGAGGTATCGAAAGAAATATTCTATCATTTTTTTCTAATCCTCCGAGGATAACAGCCTCATTCGCATTTGTATCTCCAACAATCACCTCCTGCTTCACTGTGTTGAGCCCATTTTTCTTAAATACATAAGTGATTGAATCAAACTGGCTGTGCAGACTCTCTAAGGGTACATACAGCACACTATCGATTACACTTGCTATAATCTTATTGCTCGTGGTCATCGATGGCCTTAAGGTTGCATCTGTTCCATTAATCTCAACCGCCACCTCAAAAACCTTTGCGTCAGAATTGGGTCGTTGCTCACCCACGTTAGCGACCCGAATCACTGAACCTGTCAATTTTTTATCCGGGTAAGCGTCAAGCCCAACTTCAACCGGTTGACCTACTTTTACTTTTCGTACATCCACTTCGTTTACATAGGTTTTTGACATCATGGTAGTAAGATCGGGCAAGGTAGCTACGGTGGGCTCCCACATCTGAATTTGCGAGCCAGCTTTGATTGGTTTACCGTCCCAGCCCTTTTCATAAATCACCATCCCATCTTCAGGTGCCATTACATTAAAGGATTCAAGCACTTTTGTCATGCCTTCAAACTCAGACTGCACTTTGCGTAATTCGGCATACACCTCGCGCATCTTTTCTATATTTTGATTCTTCTTGATTTTATAGTTCTCAACGGCCTGTTGATAGGCACGTTTGGCTTTATCCATATTTATCTCAGCTTGCTTGATAGTGGCCGGAGGTTCAAACTTGGATTGTTCCAATACAATAGCAGTTTCTTCCACTGCATACTTCAGGTTAATCAATTCATCCCTCGACTGCCTTAACTGAAGGGTAGTGTCCAATTGGGTCTGATTAAATTTTGAATTTGCTTTATCGAGCTCAATCTGCTTGGCAGTAAACTTATTTTGAAACTCCGAACGATCGAGGGTGGCTACCCAATCACCCTTCTTCACAACAGTGCCTTCGTTAATTATATTCTGTATGGTTACTTGCCAAATCTGAAAATTTCGCAGGGATTGTGGTCCAAGTATTTTCACAGAATTCTTGGCTTCCAATTCTCCAGTTGTTTCAATATCAATCCGGAATTGTCCTTGCTTGACAGTGGCCATGATGGAGGCTGCTTCATTGGCCTTGCCCCCTCTCAGTACAAAATAGCCGATCAGTAGTACGACAAGTATCCCTGCCCCAATTAGTACATTTTTCTTTTGCATAGCCAGGTGTTTAGTTTAAAGATAACTGTAACAAGGGCACATTAGTATTCTACTAGTACTGGTATTTAGTACGCAGGGTTACAAAGTATGACCGAAAAAAACAGAAAAGGCAAATAAAAAGGGTGAAAGGTACTTTCTATAGTCTTTCACCCTCAATGTGCTTATTGATTACTTCCTTTTTTTATTGAAATTTTATTGAGTGCTGCTTCCTTGGTCAGCTTACCTGAACCATAGTTGTTCAACACATCAGCCTGCACGGATAGCTCTAAGGAAGAAGGAATACCGCATTGCTGGCACTTGGTTAGTTTGATGTTGAA
>Ga0075163_10008103_pt1 | contig 13872 bp, 9 predicted proteins | sample JI1023141ADNA_FD_71478 | JGI IMG/M metagenome (GOLD analysis project Ga0075163, IMG submission 71478) | Wastewater effluent complex algal communities from Wisconsin, to seasonally profile nutrient transformation and Carbon sequestration -... | ecosystem: Engineered > WWTP > Effluent > Algae...
GGCGTACGCCCCTGAAACGTATGCGTCTACCAATTCCGCCATTCCCGCAACTGTTCGTTTCAAAAGCGGCTGCAAATGTACAATCGTTTTTATTCTGTGCAAGTCCTTTTCTTTGCAACTTGAAAATTTTTCAATGAAATTTCTGATTCTTCAAACCGCCTTCATCGGAGACGTGGTGTTGGCTACTCCTTTGGTGGAAAAATTGCACCGTTTTTTCCCGGATGCGCAGATCGACTTTTTGCTGCGCAAAGGCAACGAAAAGTTGCTGACCGGCCATCCACACATCCGGCAGGTGCTGATTTGGGACAAAAAGCAGGACAAATACAAGGGATTATACCGAATAGCCCGGGCGCTGCGCCGGGAACGTTACGACTGGGTGATCAACTGCCAGCGATTTGCAGCGTCGGGTTTGCTCACGTTGTGCTCGGGGGCAGCCCGTACGGCCGGCTTTGACAAAAATCCGTTTTCGTTTGCGTTTTCGAAAGTGGCCCGGCACCGGTTCGGTACGGCGGAACAACCACTGCACGAAGTGGACCGGAACCTGGCACTTATACGGCACCTCACCGACGAAACTTTCGAACGTCCGCGATTGTACCCATCCGCTGCCGATATGGACAAGGCCCGGCATTGGGGTGCGGGCTCGAAATACGTCTGCATTGCACCCACCTCGGTTTGGTTCACCAAACAATTCCCTGCCCACAAGTGGGTGGAACTGGCGGGCAGGATTCCGGAAGATCACCGCATTTTTTTGCTGGGGGGAAAGGATGATTTTGACGCCTGTGAAAAAATCCGCCTGGAGTCGGGTCACCCCGGCGCTCAAAACCTGGCAGGTCAACTCTCCTTTCTGGAATCGGCGGCTTTGATGCAGGGCGCCGTGATGAATTACGCCAATGATTCTGCTCCCATCCACATCGCATCGGCAGTGAATGCGCCGATCACGGCAGTGTTCTGCTCGACGGTGCCTGCGTTTGGCTTTACGCCGCTTTCCGATCAGAGCACGGTCGTGGAAACCCCGGAGCGGCTGGATTGCCGCCCCTGCGGGTTGCATGGTCATCGGGCCTGCCCCAGGGGACATTTCCGGTGTGCGGAGGGCATTGACAGCGGCAGGCTCCTGGAGGTTTTGCGGTCGGTTTGACAAGGGAACGGCGGCTTTTTGAGAGGGAGCGGCGGTTTTTTAAAAAAAAATTTAATAAAAGTAATTTTTCCAGTTTTTGCATTCCTCTCCAAAAAATATCAATTTATTTTCAGGTGTTCTGCGGATTTCATTGCTGTATTCGCAAAAAATCGCATATAGTTTTGCTGCATTGAAAACAAAAAAACGCCGGTTTTGAGGGTCTCGCAGCAGGGGGATGTATCACTGAATGGATTTTTTCGTTCATATTTGCATCACAATTAGTTGCTCACCTGACAACAAATGTAACTTTCAACTAACCGATACCTACACACCAAGATCATTTCCCGGTTGCCGGTTTCGTAAATCAGAGTTCATTTCGGATGAGCCGTGCTGTTAAAAGGCACACTTTGAAAAGCAAAGCACTTTACACCATATCCTTCAAAAGACCACACAAACTATTACGAGAAAACATAACCATTAACCCCAATCAATCTTTTTGACAGAAACCAGGGCGAACGTTTTTATTTCCGTTGCCCGAAAAAAATAAAGCTCGAAAGAGCAAAGACAACCGAAGGCGGGGGCCCTCCGGTCCTTTCAAATGAGAAAGGGCGGAGGGCTGTTTTTTTTGCTCCAATAAAAAAGCGGGATTGCTTCCAGACAGAAGCAATCCCGCTTTTTTATTGACTTTGATTCCGGTCTCTGTTCTATCGAATCGAGGACATGCCTGTTTCTTCACGTTTGGCATCCGGGGCATTGTGGCCTTTTTTTACGCGCCATACCGCCTGAAACTGTGGTTTTCGACCCTCGTTGGCTACCACCCAGCAATCCCCGTCCCACTGCGTCACTGACTCATACTGGCGTGCGATGAGGAATTTGGGCAGGCGTTTGCGTTCCTGCTTCCCTTGCAGGAAATCGCTACCCGAAAAACCGGTGAAGTAAAAAACACTGGCCTTGGTATAAGGCAGGAAACCCAGTCTTTTTCCGATGATGTAGGAAGTCAGGGCCAGCGTTTGGCCATCGCGGCTGAGTGCCGCCCCGGTCACCACCCGGTCTTTCAGGCAAATGCTGTCGCGCAACTCAGCGACATAATTGCCTGGTTGTGCGGGCAATACGTAGTGTTTCGTGTAAAAATTACCATTAAAATTGTTTTTGGAAAACAAGTGCAGGCTGTCTTTGAAAAAGACCATCGCTTCGCAATTGAAATTCCAGTCGTGTTCGTCAGCCGGGGCGAATGCCTTTTGATCGGGGTAGCGGTACAGAATACTGTCGAGTGCCTGCGTAGCCGGGTTGTAGCGGTAGATGCGCAAATCGCGGCGGGCATTGCGGTTGTTGCCGATGTCGCCGATGTACAGGTTACCCTGATCGTCGGTAGCGAGGTCTTCCCAGTCGCGGTTGGCCACCGGCAAACGCCGTGTTTCCAGCAGTTTTTGTTGCACAGGATCGAAGCGAAACAACTCGGGCGGATTTTTACTGTCGTTGAGCATCCACAGATCGCCGGAAGGTGTGCGCACCATTCCCGACACCTCCTTTAGCACCTTGGGCAGGACTGTCCGGCGGGAAATTTTGTTATTTTGAGCAATGGCAAAAAGAGGCAGAAAGCCGATCATTGCCACCAACATGAGGCGGTAATTTTGATACATTACATTCAGTAGTTGTGAGCAAAAAGTCTTACGCTGCAAGCCTTAGGCCAAAAAAGTGCGCAGCCCCCCTGTTCGTTTGATTATTGTCTTGAGATTGACACGAAAAAGCCCGAAGTGACGCGCGCACTTCGGGCTTTTTTATATCAGAACTGAAACCCTGATTATTGCTTCACGAACCGGGTGGTCCATGCCGCATTGTCTTTTTCAAATTGAATGAAATAAACACCGGCCGGGAAGGTCTCTACCTGGATCGATTGCACCGGCGCCGGGTTTTCCATCGACACAGCCAGTACACCGATTGCATTGAAAATGCGAACGCGGTCAAATTGCAGGTCTGTTTGCAGCAGCAGTCGGTCGCTGACCGGGTTGGGGGTCAGGCGGACGCTGGCGCTGAAATCTGCCGTTTTGGTGCCTACCAGCGAACTCACATCGGCGGTGTACCGCGGTGCGATCTGGTAGTCGGAGAGGTAAGGCGAAGAGGCATCAAACTGCCCGCCCAGGCCGGTCAGGTCGAAAGGCTGGGGGGGAGCCGGCTGGTTGTACAGGTCGATGTCGTTGTCGATCCGGATAACGATGGTGTCCTGCGGGAAGTCGTCGGACACAGCCTGGACATTGAAACCAGCGCCTACACCGGTGGCCCACTGCGCCGTGTTGACAAAGTGCAGGTTTTTTATCTGGATCAGGCGCGATTCTGTGTTTTCTTCTGGGCGTACGACCAATTGCGGCGCTGAAAGCGTGTTGCCGCCGGAAATCAGCGTGATTTCCTGTGCAATGATCTCGGTGAGTCCGTTGAACTGGGCAATCACACCTTTTACCTTAATCTGATCTTTTTCCTTGACGGTATAGCCCAAAGTGCTCGTTGTGTTGAACACGTTGATACCGGCAGCGTTGGTGCCGTCGATCAGGGTGAATTGCACACCGGTCGCGCTGGCGCGGGTGTTGACACCATAAACGTATCCCGTCAGTTCGCAAGACACATCCACTGAATCGGCGAGGCCATTGGCGTCCTCGGAAGTCACCTGGGCAATGGTGTATGCCGGGTAGCAGGGGATGGAAAGGGATACTTCAGCCGTATCGCATTTATTGGGGTCGCACACGCGGTAAGTGAATGCATCGCTGCCGCAAAAGTTGTTGTTGGGGGAATAGTCGATGGTGTTATCCGGGTTCAGGGTAGCGATACCCGATTGCGGGTTATCTACAATTTCCACGGTGATATTGGCCGGGTCGGGGATGTCGTCGTTGGCGAGCACATCAAGGGTGCTGGTTTGATTGGGAAAAGAGGTGAAGTTGTCCGGTTTGGCATTCAACTCGGTAGCACAACCACCGCCGGCACCGGGCGTAGCCAGTATTTCAATGCCGGCGATGAATACACCGGTCGATGTAGAGGCGGCGTTCCAGTTGGTGGCATCGGCGTTGTCGCTGTTGGGGTCGCAAAGCACCAATGAAGGGCCGGAGCCGTTGGCTTCCGTCGGCCAGGGGGCCATATTGGTATAGTCCACGATGTCCACCACCTGCGTACTGTCGTTGGTGGTCAGCACAATATCTTCACCGGAGTTGGTCAGGGCGCCATCCCACAGGAAAGTGGTGAGACCCGGAAAGCGGGCGGAGAAGTAGTCCACGTTTTCCGAGATAATGACATAGCCATTGGCAGGAATGACGGTATTGGGCGGGAAAGTGAAGGCAAAACCCTGCGTAAAATGCCAGCCGGAAACATTGACGGCTCCGTTGGTATTGTTATACAACTCTACGTATTCCAGCGTATCGGTACCGGAAGGCGGAGGGTTGTACATAATTTCTGTGATGACGATTTGGGCGTTTATGCTGATCAGGAAGGAAAGGAAGCAGGTGAGAGTCAGGATTGTTTTTTTCATGTATCAGTTGTTTTGAATAATTCGCCCCAAAAGTAGAGAAAAAACGAAGAGTTTCTGCCCGGGCGGATGGCAGGGCATCTTTGGAAAAAGTAGAAAGTAGTTCTGTAAAATTTTTTGTCTCGGCCTGCTTTGCCTGATTTTGTTTCAAAATTTGCCCAAAGTGTTTTGTTTTGGACATTTTTTTTCATGTTTCCATTTGCTGAAAAAGCACAAAACTTAACGGGAAGTTAACAGGCTATGCTTACTTTCGCCGTCGAATTTCCTCTTTTTCACTAAATCCGTTACTTGTATGAATCATTTTACTTTTCGAAACCTGGCGGTCGTTCCGGTAGGCAAGGCAGCGCTTTTGTTCGCTTTGCTTTTTTGCGGACTTACTACATTCGCCCAGGTGACAACCTCCACCATCACCGGCCTGGTGACTGACAGCAATGGTGAAGGCCTGATCGGTGCTACAGTCGTGGCTACCCACGTTCCATCCGGCACCCGCTATGGCACGGCTACCAATGCACTCGGTCGCTTTACGCTGCCGGCTGTTCGTGTTGGCGGACCGTTCACAGTGACCATCAACTACACCGGCTTCGAGCCCGAAACCCGTGAAAATGTGTACACCAGCCTGGGTACCGCTGCCAACGTTGATTTTACCTTGCGCGAATCCGGCACTGCCTTGGGCGAAGTGGTCATCAGCGCCAGCCGTTCGGACATCTTCAGTTCCGAACGCACCGGTGCAGCCACTACCTTCAGCAGCAATGTATTGAGAACCGCTCCGGCGGTCGGTGCGCGCTCTATCGGCTCCATCACCAAATACAACCCCAACGGCAACGGTTCTTCGTTCGGCGCTCAGGACAGCCGCCTGAACAACTTTACGGTGGACGGCTCAGTGTTCAACAATGGTTTTGGCCTTGGTACCGACGCCCAGGCAGGTGGCCGTACCGGCTCCACGGCGCTTTCGCTGGATGCCATTGAAGAACTCCAGGTGAACGTCGCTCCTTTCGACGTGCGCCAGACAGGCTTTGTGGGCTCGGGTATCAACGCTGTAACGCGTTCCGGTACCAATGAATTTACGGGCACAGCCTTTGTCAGCCTTCGCAAAAACGATACGACGGGCGTTTTCAACCGCACCGAATTCAAAGACCTGAACAACGACGGTAAAAACGACAAGATCACGATCGGTCAGTTCGACGAAAAAGTATACGGTCTGAGCCTTGGCGGCCCGATCATCAAAAACAAACTTTTCTTCTTCGTCAACGGTGAAATCCAGCGCCGCACCGAACCTGCAACCACCTGGGTAGCAACGGGCAGCCCGCTGGCACAACCGGGTGGCAACATCTCGCGCACAGCCTACGACGATCTGGTGAACCTCAGTCAGTTCCTCAAAGACAAATACGGCTATGAAACGGGTCCGTTTGAGAACTACGACAACCTGACCAACAGCGACAAGTTCCTCGCGCGCATCGACTACAACATCAATGACCGCAACAAACTGACGCTGCGTTATGTACACCACGACTCCGATGCCGACCAGCTGATCTCCAACAGCTCGTCGCTGGGCCGGGGTACACGCCGTACGAATGCCAACTCGATGTCGTACCAGAACTCGGGTTACATCATTCTCGACAACACCCGTTCGTATGTGGCAGAACTGAACTCGACCATCAATGATCGTATGCACAACTCGTTCATTGTTGGTTACGACAAACAAATCGAAGACCGCAAATACAAAGGCGCGTTTTTCCCCACGGTCGATATTCTGAAAGACAACAGCACTTATCTCTCTTTCGGTTTTGACCCCTTTACTCCGGACAACAAACTCGACTACGGCACCTTCCACGTGACGGACAACGTATCGCTCTATCGCGATCGCCACACCTTCACTTTCGGCGCCAACTATGAATATTACAAATCCAACAACCTCTTCTTCCCGGGCAACAACGGTGTGTACGCTTATAACTCGCTCGACGATTTCTACGCAGCAGCCAACGCAACCACTGATACTTCGCCGGTGAAAGTCAACCTGTTCCAGTTCCGCTATTCTGCATTGCCGGAATTCGCCAAACCGCTCCAGGTTTTGAAAGTACACAAAACGGACTTGTACGCACAGGATGAATTCCAGATCAACAATCGCTTCAAACTGACCTACGGCATCCGCGCCGGCATCATAGCCTTTGAAGACACTGGTTTGGAAAACCCGACCATCACCGCACAGGAGTACATCGACGTGAACGAAAATCGCGGTTACCAGGTCAATACCGGCAAATTGCCCGACACCAAAGTGTTGTGGGAGCCGCGTATTGGTTTCAACTGGGATGTGACCGGCAAAAAAAGCACTCAATTGCGCGGTGGTACGGGCATTTTCACCGGCCGCCCGCCATATGTATGGGTATCGAACCAGATCGGCAACAACGGTGTACTGACCGGCTTCCTTGAGTCGTCCAACTCCACGAAATATCCGTTTACCACCGATGTGAACGGCGCCTTTACGCCGGATTCTCCGACCCTGCCGTCCACTTTCGACATTGCCGGCACCGACAACGATTACAAATTCCCGCAAGTGTGGAAATCCAACATCGCCATCGACCAAAAATTGCCGCTGGGATTTGTCGCTACTGCTGAATTCATGTACAACAAGAACGTCAATGCCGTTCTGTATTTCGACGCCAACCTCGAGCCTGCAACGCGCAATTTTGCCGGTCCTGACCAGCGCCTGCGCTTCCCGGGTTCCGGCCTTTCCGGTTCGGGCAACATCAACCCGGCCGTCCGCATCAACGACAACGTATCGCGCGCAGCCGTAATGACCACCACCAACGAAGGCTATTACTTCGGTACTACCCTCAAACTGGAATATCCATCCAAAAAAGGCCTGTACGGTACGGTTGCATTTACTTACAGCGAAGCAAAGGACCTCATGAGCGCAGGCTCCATCGCTTCCGGTTCGTGGACCGGCGCACGCTCTGTCAACGGCAACAACAACCTCGCCCTGGCATTTGCCGACCAGGATCTGCCCAATCGCTGGGTGGGCCTGTTGGGCTATCGCCTGGAGTACGGCGGCACCTTTGGCGGCGCTACCCAACTTTCTATCGGTTATGTGGGTGAGAACCGCGGTTTCAACCCCGGCGCCGGTATTACGACTTCCCGCTTCAGCTACCGCTACGCCGGTGACATGAACGGCGACGGCGTTGTCGACAACGACCTGATCTACGTTCCCACTGCGGATCAATTGGATCAGGTTCAGTTTGACGACATCAAGGATGCTCAAAACAACGTGCTGTTTGACGCTGCTGCACAACGCGCTGCTTTCAACACCTTCATCGAGCAGGATGAATACCTGAGCACCCGCCGTGGTCAATATGCAGAGCGCAACGGCGCCCTGTTCCCGATGGTGCACCGTTTCGACCTTTCGATCGTACAGGAATTCTCCCTGAAAATCGGTAAAAAACGCAACCGCATCCAGTTCCGCGCGGACATTCTCAACGCGATGAACCTGTTCGACAGCGAAGCAGGCCTGGGCAACAACGTAGTGAACGACCGCATGCTGATTTTCCGCGGCGTAACTGCCGACGGCCAGCCGCGCTACCAGTTGGCCCGCCAGACGAAAAACGGCCAATCGGTTCTGATTCAGGACAGTTTCACCAAGAGCCGTACTCAATTCGATGTATGGGGCGCCCAATTCGGCATCCGCTACATCTTCGAATAAAAGAGGAATGGTATTCTTACAAGCAACAGGCCGCTCCGGGAATCCCGGAGCGGCCTGCGCTTTTGAGGTGGTATTATTTTGTGTGGCGCATCAATCGACCACATGCACCACGTTCGGCACTCCGCTCATGCCCGGCACATCGCGCTGATCGATCATGGCTTCAGCGCCCGGTATGGTGAAGTAGTAAACCTGCCGGGTGACACCACCGGTCACGGTCAGGCTGCTTTTTCCGATATAGCGGAATTTGGAATAGGAGGGGGAAGAGGTGGCAGGTGTGTTCTGCCAGTTCTGGCGTTTGGAGTTGCAGCAGCTCATTTTTCTTCAAATTGGTTTGGGTGAACGATGGGTTTTTCTTTTTCTGAAAACCGCTGGAGCAGGATGGCGGCTCCCGACATGGCCCACCAAAACAGGATCTTTTCAGGCCAACTTTGCCCCAGCACCAGGGCAAATGGAAAGGCGACCCACAGGCTAAGGCAGTAAAAACAATCGGTCAGTTGTCCGAAAAAACCGTTGCCCAGCAGACGGCGAAAACGCACGAACAGGTCCCAGGGACCGTCTTCTGCATTGAAAAGATGCGTGATGCGCCACACAGAAAATGTGCCGAGAACAAAAGCGAGCCAGGGTTCCATTAGGTTTCAGAATTGTACAAAAATAGGGTTAAACTGCCCTGATTGTCAAGCCCGCCGGTATTTTTAGTCGTATTTTAATCAGCCGGGCACCTGGATGGGCATGTCCTTGATGCTGATGATGTGATCGTTGATAATGTCACTTTCGATGAGTCCGTCGCGCATGCGTACGATGCGGTGGGCGTGCATGGAAATATCCTGTTCGTGTGTTACCAGGATGACGGTGTTGCCGGCACGGTGGATTTGTTCGAACAATCCCATGATTTCGTAGGAGGTTTTTGTGTCGAGGTTGCCCGTGGGTTCGTCGGCGAGAATGATAGCGGGGTCATTTACAAGTGCCCGGGCGACTGCCACACGCTGGCGCTGTCCACCCGATAGTTCATTGGGTTTGTGCATGACACGGTCGCCCAGACCCACGGCTTCCAGTGTTTTGCGGGCTTTTTCGAGGCGTTCTTCCCGGCCGATTCCGGCATATACCAGCGGAAGCGCCACATTTTCCAGCGAGGAGAGGCGGGGCAGCAGGTTGAAGGTTTGAAATACAAACCCAATTTGTTTGTTGCGCACTTCGGCCAGGTCACCGTCGTCCATGGTACTCACTTCGATCCCGTTGAGCCAGTATTCGCCACTGGTGGGGGAGTCGAGGCAGCCGAGCAGGTTCATCAGGGTGGATTTGCCGCTACCGGATGGGCCCATGAGCGCTACGTACTCGTTCTTTTTGATTTCGAGCGTGACGTCTTTAAGCGCTTCCACTTTCTCGGCGCCCATGATGTAGGTTTTGTTGAGGTGTTTGATGGAAATCAGCATATGGTGACGATAAAAGGTTGATAGTTAAGTGAAAAGGCCGTATTCATTCAATCATTTTGGGTACTCTGAAAAACTGCCCGTCGTGTTTGGGCGCATTTTGAAGTGCTTCCGATTGCGTCAACTGTTGAGCAATTTCATCATCCCGCAGGGCATTTTCAGACTCGCTCAGATAAACCAGCGGTTCTACGCCCGACGTGTCCAGTTCCTGAAGTTTGTCCACCATGTCGAGGATGCGTTGCAGGTCGCCGGTTAGTTTTGATCGTTCGGCATCGTCCAGTTGCAGGCGGGCCAATTTTTCAAGCCTCGAAATAAGGGTTGTATCAATTTGCATGGAAAAAGGATAGATGATTGTAGATGATTGTTCGTTGAACGTTGCCGGTTGAACGTTGAACGATTTGGGTGTTGGTAAAAAACGAACCCCGAAAAACGAACAACGCAATACGAAGTTATACCTTCGCTGCGCACAAATTTACAGCAATGAACCCAGGTTTGCCCTCTGACAAGACACTTATCAAACACGTCGCCCTGGCCGGCAACATCGGCGCAGGCAAAACTACACTCTGTGAGGTCCTCGCCCGACATTTCGGCTGGGACGTACACTATGAGGATACGGAGAACAATCCCTACCTCTCGGATTTTTACCTCGACATGAAACGCTGGTCGTTCAACCTGCAGGTTTTTTTCCTGTCCAGCCGCTACCAGCAGATGCTTCGGATCCAGCAGGGCAACCGGACGGTAGTACAGGACCGCACCATTTACGAGGATGCCTTCATTTTTGCGCCCAACCTGGCGGATATGGGGCTGATGGAGCGACGCGATTTTGAAAATTATACCACTCTTTTTCAATCCATTATTTCGCAAATCAAGGCCCCTGACCTGCTGATTTACCTGAAATCCAGCATTCCCACCCTAGTGGAGCACATCCAGAACCGGGGCCGCGATTACGAAGGCAGCATCAGCATCGAATACCTCAAACGCCTCAACGAACGCTACGACAACTGGATCAGCAATTACCACGAAGGCCGGCTTCTGGTCATCAATGTGGACCAATTTGACTTTTCAAACAACCAGGAACATGCCGCCACCGTACTGGAAATGGTGCAGGCGGAATTGCACGGGCTGTTTTAACGGAATTGCCTCAAATACCCAGCGTTATGAATGTCGACACACTCACCGGACTGCTTTATCACACCTACAACAGTCTTTTTCTCAGTTTGCCGTTCCGTGTAATTGAACGGACAGGTCCACACCTTCCACTTTTCAGCCAACATTGCGGCAAGGGATTCAAGGAAGGTAAAAGCCCTGTGGCCCTGGTGGAATCGTTCTGGGATGAATACTTTGATGAAGCGAACCCCGGCGAACGCATGGATTTGCTGTTCAACTTCATTCAATACGCCGAGCGCCAGGTGGTTTTGTTCGATTCCGTAGAAGATGCCCTGTTCAGTCAAACGCATGATATGAACGGCCCCGGCTCCGTCCGGCACCTGCTTTCGCGCCTCGATTCAGAAACATCCCGGCAAAAACTGCTCGAAAAAATACAGGATTTTGGTTTGCGGCTGGTGCTCACGGCACATCCCACACAATTCTATCCGGGCAAAGTGCTGGGCATCATCAATGACCTGGGCGTCGAAATAGAAGGCCACAACCTGGAGCGCATCCGCTTGCTGCTTATGCAACTGGGCAAAACGGCATTCGTCAATCGCCAGAAACCCACGCCTTACGACGAAGCCATCAGCCTGGGCTGGTACCTCGAAAACGTTTTTTACCACGCACTGCCCGATATTCTGTTCCGCTTGTTGCGCGGTTTGAACCAGGATGTCACCACCTTCGCCAATCCGGGGCTGCTGGCCCTCGGTTTCTGGCCTGGCGGCGACCGCGACGGCAACCCGACTGTCAGTGCGGACACGACCCTGCTTGTAGCGCAACGACTTCGCGAAGGCGCACTGCGTGGATATTACCGCGACATCCGGCTGTTGCGCCGGCGCCTGACTTTCCGAAGCGTGGAGGAATACATCACCGTCGCGGAGAAAAAACTGTACAACACACTCTACAAACCGGAAGAACAGGAAAAATACCTGTCCTGCCAGGAGTTGCTCCACGAACTGTATGAAGCACGCCGCGAACTCGACAAGGATACCGACAGCCTGTATCTGAGTGAATTCAAGGATGAACTCGACCTGTTTATCCTGAAAATCAGGGTGTTCGGGTTTTATTTTGCCAGCCTCGACATTCGGCAGGACAGCCGGAAACACGGTGAAGTGTGGCAGGCAATCGTGCAGAACTGGACCGAAAAATTTCCGTGGTACGATGCGGCCGAATTCTACCAGACAGACGAAAAAACCAAAATCAACCGCCTGCTTTCTACCAATTTCCGGCTCGACGAAAATGACTTTGCCGACCCGTTTGTGAAAGAAACGATCCGGTCCTTTCGCGCCATAGCTGAGATACAACGCAACAACGGCGAACGCGGCTGTCACCGGTATATCATCAGCAACTGCCAAAGCGCCTTGAATGTGGCCGAAGTGCTGGCGCTCGCCCAACTCGTGCTCCGGGAAGACCGCGAATCAAAAAATGAGCCTCAGATGGCAAAAAGCGGTGCAGACCAGGGATCCGCGCCGCTCCCGCTGGACATAGTGCCCCTGTTCGAAACCATCGACGACCTGGCAGCCTGCGGTGAGGTAATGACAACCCTGTACACCAATGCTTACTATGCCCGGCATCTGGCAGCACGCGGCAATGTGCAGCACATCATGCTCGGTTTTTCCGACGGCACCAAAGATGGCGGCTACCTGCGCGCCAACTGGAGTATTTATCGCGCCAAGGAAGAACTGACGCGCGTCAGCCGGGCGCACGGCGTCACGGCTATCTTTTTCGACGGCCGGGGAGGCCCTCCCGGTCGCGGCGGCGGCAACAATGCAAGCTACTACGCTGCACATGGCCAGGACATTGAAAATCACGCCATTCACGTCACCATACAAGGGCAGACGGTCAGCAGCACCTACGGCACACAGGCATCCGCAGCCTACAACATCGAACATTTGTTGACGGCCGGTCTGGAGAATTTTCTTTTCCCTGACCATGCCAAGGAATTGAAACAAGCCGACCGCGAATTGCTCGACGAACTGGCGGATACGGCATATGAAGCCTACCTGTTGCTAAAAAACAACGCTGATTTTGTTCCCTACCTCGAAAAAATGACCCCTTTGAAGTGGTATGGGGACAGCAATATTGCCAGCAGACCCACCAAGCGCAGCGGCAATGCAGAATTAAAACTGGAAGACCTTAGGGCCATTCCGTTTGTGGGTGCGTGGGCGCAGATGAAACAGAATATACCCGGCTACCACGGGGTGGGATCGGCCATCCTTCAGTTGAAAAAGACCAAAGGCAAAAAATTACACGAGCTTTACCAGCACTCGCTTTTTTTCAGGACACTACTGGAGAATTCGATGCAGGCGCTCTCCAAATCCAATTTTTTCGTGACCCGCTACCTCGAACAGCATCCGCGCTTTGGTACTTTCTGGAAAATGCTGTTGCAGGAATATGAAACAACCTGGAAAATGCTGCTCGAACTTTCGGGCCAGGAAAATCTGCTTTCCGACAACCCTGGCTCTCGGCAAAGCATCGCCATGCGTGAAGAAATCGTGCTGCCGCTGATTGCCATCCAGCAATTTGCCCTGCAAAAACTGCAGGACGAGAAACTTCGGCCCGACGAAATCGAAACCTACCGCAGTCTCGTCCTGCGTGCTATGTTCGGCATCATCAATGCAGCGCGGAACGCCGCCTGACAAAAATTACTCTTTTTTCCGGCCTGCCTTCACCCGGTTGACGAATGCGTCGGCCAGGGATGGATTGGCGGGGACGATCTCGTATATCTCGCCGTCGGGCATTTTGATCTGGGTTTCCTTGGCTTTCATCCCGATGAGTGCGTCGTTGAATCGGGTGCTGCTCGACACCACATTCATGGCGCCAGCCTGGTACCCGAAGAAATACCACAGGTCGGCCGAAGCCCGGACGTACAGATAAAAACGGTCGTCCTTGTTGAGCGGAGCGGCATTGCGCTCTTCTTCCTTGGATTTTTTCTCTTTTTCTTTCTCCTTGTCCTTTTCTTTCTCTTTGTCCTTGTCCT
>Ga0075163_10008104_pt1 | contig 13871 bp, 9 predicted proteins | sample JI1023141ADNA_FD_71478 | JGI IMG/M metagenome (GOLD analysis project Ga0075163, IMG submission 71478) | Wastewater effluent complex algal communities from Wisconsin, to seasonally profile nutrient transformation and Carbon sequestration -... | ecosystem: Engineered > WWTP > Effluent > Algae...
CCCGCAAACGCACACGCCGTCACGTACGCGTAAAACCACTGCTCGTGCCCCGCGTTCTTGAACCAGAGCGCGATGTACTCGGCCGTGCCGCCAAACAGTGACACGGCAATCGCGTACGGAAACCCCACGCCCAGCGCGCGCATCCCCGTCGGAAACAATTCTGCTTTCACGACGGCATTGATAGACGTGTAGCCGCTGATCGCCAGCAGCGCGATACACAACAGCAACAGTGCTTGCGGAATCGTCCGCGCCTGCTCGAGTGCGCGCATCAACGGAATGGTGCCCAGCGTCGCCAGCACCGCAAACGACATCAGCACAGGCCGCCGCCCCACCACATCCGAAATGGCGCCCACCAGCGGCTGCACCAGCATGAACAGCGCCAGCGAAATCGCCGACACCAGCGTCGCATCACTCTTGGTGAAGCCCGCCGTGTTCACCAGAAACTTCTGTGCGTACGTGGTGAACGTGTAGAACGCGACCGTGCCACCTGCCGTCAGGCCGATCACCGTCAGTACGGCGCGCGGATGGGCACGCAGCGCCGCCATGCCTGACGGCTTGTGCGTGCCGGCCGCCCGTGCCGCCTTGGTTTCTTCAAACGCGTGCGACTCCGACAACGACGACCGCAGTCGTAGCGCAATCACCGCGCACGCGGCGCCGATGAAGAACGGGATGCGCCACCCCCAGCTGTCGAGCTGTGGCGCGCTCAGCGTGCGTTGCAGCAACAGCAGGACGCCCAGCGCCAGCAACTGCCCCATGATCAGCGTCACGTACTGGAAGCTCGACCAGAAGCCGCGATGTTTGGCGCCGGCCATCTCGCTCAGGTACGTCGCGCTGGCGCCGTATTCGCCTCCGACGCTGATCCCCTGCAGCAACCGCGCCAGCACCAGCAGGATCGGGGCGGCGACGCCGATGGTTGCGTAACTCGGCGTCAGTGCAATCATCAGCGAACCACCGCACATCAGCAACACCGAGGCGCTGAGCGCGGCACGCCGTCCGTGTTTGTCCGCATACCGTCCGAGCAGCCAACCACCGACCGGACGCATGAAGAACCCGACGGCGAATACGGCCGCGGCATTGAGCAGTTGCGCCGTCTGGTTCGCGGGCGGGAAGAACGCCTGCGCGAAATACAGTGAGAACGCCGAGTAGACGTACCAGTCGTACCACTCCACGAGGTTGCCGATGGAGCCGCCAAAGATGGCGCGCAGGCGTTGCGTGGAGGTCGCGGGGGCGAGGGGCGCCGCGGGAGCGTTGGAAGGCATGCGGCAAGGTGGCACCCCGCACGCCGTCTGTCGACCACGGGGTGCCACTATGCAGCGGGAGCGCATAAATTCCCACCTTCACTCCCGACAGGCGCGGCCCCCACGGCCGCGCCTTCGACGTTCCGGCAGCCTGTTTCGGCCCCCATCGCCATGGCACAGCGTCCTCATCGCGACTTCCTGAACATCAGCGACTTCTCGACGCATGAGACGTTCGCGTTGCTCGATCTCGCCGAGCGGATGCGAACACGTGCCTACGATCGGAAGCCGCTCGCCGGAATGGCGTTGGCCATGATCTTCATGAAGTCCTCCACACGCACACGCGTGTCGTTCGAAGTGGGCGCCACACAACTGGGCGGGACGGCGCACTTTCTCTCGCCCCGTGACGTGCAGATCGGGCGCGGCGAACCGATCGAAGACACGGCGCGAGTGTTGTCGCGCTATGTCGACGGCATCATGATCCGCACCTTCGCGCACGCCGATGTCGAGCGGCTGGCCGAGTACTCAGGGGTGCCGGTGATCAACGGCCTGACGGATCTGTCACACCCGTGTCAGGTCCTCGCCGATGTGCTCACCATGAAGCAGCTCCTCGGTGAGGTGCGTGGCACAACGGTGGCGTGGATTGGCGACGGCAACAACATGGCAAACTCCTGGATCGAAGCGGCCGCGCACTTGGGCTTCGCCCTGCGTCTCGCCTGTCCCGAGGGATACGATCCGAGCGCCGAGTTCATGGCACGCGCAGCGGCGGCCGACGTGACCCTGCTGCGCGATCCCGCGGAAGCCGCGACTGGCGCACACGTCGTCACCACTGACGTATGGGCGTCGATGGGGCAGGAAGAGGAACAAGCGAAGCGCGAGCGCGCCTTCGCCGGCTTTCAGGTGGACGCCGCGATGATGGCCCGGGCCAACGCCAATGCCATCTTCCTCCACTGCCTCCCGGCGCATCGTGGGGAAGAGGTCTCGGCCGAGGTCATCGACGGTCCGCAGAGCGCGGTGTGGGATGAGGCCGAGAATCGCTTGCACATCCAGAAGGCGATCATGGCGGTGCTCATGGGCCGCGAGACGTTAGGCTGATTCTCCAGCGACGCGCCGTACGCTGACATTCCCTCTCCGTGCCCGATATGCCCATGCCGCAACCAGGTGCGCTGGCGCCTGACTTCACGCTGCTCACCGACGCAGGAAAGCCGTTCACGCTTTCCGGGCTCCAGGGCCGACCCGTCGTGCTGTATTTCTATCCCAAAGACGACACGTCCAGCTGCACGGTCGAAGCGTGCGAGTTTCGGGACATGTTCCCTCGATTCAAACGTGGCAAGGCTGCCGTGATCGGCGTCAGCCCGGACTCCGTAAAGTCCCACGCCAAGTTCAAGGCCAAGTACGAATTGCCCTTCACGCTGCTCGCGGACACCGACAAGCTCGTCGTCCAGGCGTATGACGTCTGGAAGGAAAAATCGATGTACGGCCGCAAGTACATGGGTGTCGAGCGTACCACGTTTCTCATCGACGCCGCGGGACGTATCGCGCAGGTCTTTGAGAAGGTCAAGTCGGCGGGGCACGCAGACGAGGTCATGGCGGCACTGAAAGCGCTCAAGGCCACGTAACGGCGCCAGCGCCCGCCGTGGAGGTGCACCGCTTGCGGTGCACCGCTCGCGGTGCGGCCGCTCGAGGGCTGCCAGCGTGGCATTCGACCGGCGGGGTGCTGCCATTTTCGGTACGGGAGAGGCATCTTTCAGTCTCGGTCGATCACGGCCGAGCTAACCGGACCCCTCCCGATGACTGCCATCGCTCCCGGCGCGCTCAAGCGCACGCCGCTCCACGACGTCCATGTCGCGCTCGGCGCGAAGATCGTTCCCTTCGCCGGCTATGAGATGCCGGTGCAATATCCGCAGGGCATCACTGCCGAACACAAAGCGGTGCGCGAATCGTGCGGCATGTTCGATGTGTCGCACATGGGCGAAGTTATCGTGCGCGGTCCTGATGCCATCCGATTCGTCGCGTCGATGACGAGCAATGACGTCGCCGCGCTGGCCATCGGGCAGATTCACTATTCGACGCTGCTTCGCGCCGACGGCACCATCGTGGACGATCTGCTCGTCTATCGATACCCCGAGCATCTGATGCTCGTGATCAATGCGAGTAATCGCGAGAAGGACATCGCGCATCTGGCCGCGCACATCGGCGGCTTCGACTGCAGCATGACGGATATCAGTGACAGCATCGCCCTGCTCGCGATTCAGGGACCGCAAGCGGCCGCGGTCGTGCAGTCGCTGGCCGATGCGCCGCTCGACGGCGTCAAGTACTATCGGTTCACCGAAGGCAACGTCGCCGGCGTCTCATGCACGATCTCCCGCACCGGCTACACGGGTGAAGACGGCTTCGAGCTGTACTTCGACGCGTCGAAGGCCGTCGATGTGTGGAACGCGGTCATGGCGACGGGACACGTCACGCCGACCGGTCTTGGCGCGCGCGACTCGCTTCGTCTGGAAGCCGGACTGTGTCTGTACGGCAACGAACTCGACGATCGGACGACGCCGCTCGAGGCCGGACTCGGCTGGATCGTGAAGCTCGGCAAGAGCGAACCGTTCATCGGAAAAGACGTGTTGCAGCGTCAGCAGACGGAGGGCACCGATCGGAAGCTCGTGGGCTTCACGATCGACGAGCGCGCCATTCCGCGTCACGGGTATCCGGTCATCTACGGCGGCGTGCCGTTTGGTGAGGTGTGCAGCGGGACGATGAGTCCGACGCTGGGTGCGCCCATCGGCACCTGCTATTTGCCGGCCGCTGCCGCCGTGCTTGGTACAATGTTCGAGATCGATATTCGCGGCAAGAAGTTGCCGGCGCGTGTGGTCAAACTGCCGTTCTACAAGAGGCCGGCGCGGACATGAGTGCCCGCGCTGCGGCGACGCGGCGTGGAGCGGGCGGCGACGACACGCTTGGTGTTGTCGCCATCCTGATGAGCGATGTCGAGCCGGCCGTGCGACTCAACGCAGCGCTCGAGTTGATCGGGTACGAGACGGTCACGATCTCACCGATGGACGATGTGCGCGGCGACCTGCGCCGCGCGGCACCCGACATGCTCGTATTGACCGGCGCGTTGCTCGACCCGGCCAACGTCGCGCTCGTGAGACAGCAACTGTGGGATGGCGTGCCGGTGGTCGGGTTCACCGACGTCTCCGATCCGGTGATGCTCGAGCGACTGCGCGAGATCGGCTATGCCGAAACGTGGTCCAAGCCGGTCGTGATCGAGGATGTGGTTGATGGTATTCGTCGACGGCTCGAGCGGCAGCGCTTGGCAAGGCTCACCGGCCTCGTCGGCGAATCGGAGCCGATTCGCGAAGTGCTGGTCAAGGTCGAGCAGATCGCGCCCGTCTCGAGCACGGTGCTCATCGAAGGGGAGAGCGGCACAGGCAAGGAGCTGGTGGCGCGGGCTATTCATCGGCTCAGTCCGCGACGCGCCAAACCGTTTATCGCGGTGAACGTGGGCGCGTTGCCTGAAACGTTGCTCGAGAGCGAACTCTTCGGACACGAAAAGGGCGCGTTCACTGGTGCGGCGGAACGTCGACTCGGACGTTTTGAACTCGCGGATACCGGCACGTTGTTTCTCGACGAAATCGGCGAAGTGCCGTCGAGCACGCAGGTGAAATTGCTGCGTGTGCTCGAGGAACGCGAAGTCACGCGCGTCGGCGGCTCGTCCTCGATTCCACTCGATGTGCGCGTGGTCGCGGCGACGAATCGACCGCTGCGCGAACACGTCGAGGAAGGCGGATTCCGTGCGGATTTGTACTACCGGTTGAATGTCCTGCGGATCTATCTGCCGCCGTTGCGTGAGCGACGCGAGGATATTCCGCTGTTGGTGCGTCGATTCGTCGCGGAGTTTTCGAAGCAGCACGATCGTCCGTTTCATGGCATCTCGGCGGACGCCATGGCGCTTCTTGTCGAGTATCCCTGGCCCGGGAACGTGCGCGAGTTGCGCAACCTCGTGGAGAGCATGGTGGTACTCGCCCATGGGCGGGAAATCGTGGCGGATGACATCCCTCGGGCCATCCGGGACGGCGGGGGGCGGCGCCTGTTGCCGGTACACGTTGGTCCGGCGGTGCGCGCTGGTGAACAGGCGCAGGGTCGCGAGCTCGAGTTTATCGTCCGCTCGCTCGTGGAACTCAAGTTACAAGTCGAAGAGCTTCGTCGTCGAATGGACGTGGAGTCGCGCCCCATGTCCGGGGCGTGGGTGGGCGAAGTGCGCTCGGGTCCGATTGGGTCGCCCGTCTACGGCGATATCGCTCAGACCGGCATGGTTCGAGCGATCGAACCGCGCGAGACGGTGATCCCGCCGACGGTCATCACGCTGGGCCCCGGCATGACGATGGCGGAGATCGAGCGGATGGCGATTCAGGCAGCGTTGCGCGACTCGGCCGGGAACCGACGGAAGGCGGCCGATCTGCTGGGTATCGGGGAGCGTACGCTCTACCGTAAGTTGCGGGAATACGAAGGGCAGGGGGATGGGGAACTGTCCCAGCTCGGGGAGGAGGGCGACGCCGCCCTCGACGAAGCTTGAGGTGCGAACCGTTACGTCCATGCCGGACAACGCCTTGGAAAATTTCGCGCCTTGCCCGGAAGCGATCTCGGCCACATATTGGCCTGCGAACGTGTCGGTCGACCCCTGTTGGTCCGATCCCTCTGCGGAGCCATACCTGTCGATCCCAGTCAATTTCGGGCCCGGTTCGCCATCGCTTCCCATACCGCCGAGTGCGGTAGTCGGGAGCGTCCTTCCCTTGCGTCGGGCTGAGCAACTCATCGCCACCCTGCCGGGTGTGTTGTCGGTCCGCATCGTGCCCAGCGAGACCGGCGCGATCGATGAGATTCACGTCCTGACCACCAGCGAGATCGCACCCAAGAACACGGTGCGAAATATCGAGAGTGCCCTGATGGCACAGCTCGGTTTGCGGGTGAATCACCGCAAGGTCAGTATCGCCCAGTCGCTGGATCCGGCCCGAGCGGCCGACCAGCCCGACGCCCCACCGACGGCGTCCGCGCCGCGGCTGAGTCATCCGGCGGCCGTCCCCGGTGTGGCGTCGTCGTCCTACGTGCCCTATCACGCCCCCACGCCCGCTGTCGCCGCACCTGCAGCCGACGTCGAGGTTCCGCGGGCGCCGGACCCCGCTATTCGTCCCGAAAAATCTGAGGAAATCCCTTCGGCTTTGGCGCCACGAGCCGATACTCGGATAGGTGGACGTCGAGTCCTGATTTTTGACGATGTCGAAGTGCGCCGCTCGCGGTCTCGCGGCGTGCTGTGCCGGGTGACGTTGAGTCGTGATGGTCAGGAGTTCGTTGGCGAATGGGAAGGGCAGGAGAGCGAACGCTCGCGCATCGAGCTCGCCGCCCGCGCCACGCTGCTGGCCATTCTGGAGTCCCTGAAGGCGACGCCGGGCGGTAACCGGAATCTGGCGCTGGAAGGGTCGAAGCTGATCGAAGCGTTTGACCGCGAGTTTGTCTTCGTGAGCGTGCTGGGGCGTGTGGGTCGCGAACCGGCCGTGCTGACTGGCAGTTGCGAAGTGAAAGAGAGCCCCGAGACAAGCGCAGTGCTTGCGGTGCTCGACGCCACCAATCGCTGGATACAACTCGAACGATAACGCCCTCGACTTGATCGTCCTTTTGCGCGCCGGCAGTGTCACTGTCGGCGTGTGTCACCTTCATCGTCGCCCGTAGACGATATCGACAAACGTCCCCCGTCATCCCGGTAGAGCGGAGCTGAGCGGGCAGGCCACAGGCAGCACGAGCGGAGCCAACCTGGACATAGCACACAGCATCCCGAGCGGGACTGTGTGACTGCCCCGATGGGAGGTGACGCAACATGGCAATTCTGGCCCAGCTCGTAAGCGCAGTCTGGTCGTTCGTTTCGGCCGACGTTCATAGCTGGACATAAGTCCGTGACGGTCGGGGGACAACTTAAGCACTATGCCGAAGCGAGTTCTCGTATTCGTGAGCCTAGTAGTTGCCAGTGCGGTACTCGCGCTGGTCGGGCTCGTGGTACGCGATCCTCACATTCAATGGTCGTTAATTGGCGGTACGCTGAGTTTCTCAGTATTGGGCGCAGTTGCATGCTACTTCAGTTACAAGTTGCACGCGACCACCAGTGGTGCTGCCACGCTTGTCCCGTTCTTGGTAGCAGTTATTCTGTACCCTTCGTGGCCGACGCTGGTGTTGGTCGCGCTCGCAGTGTGCTTTGCTGAATCGAACAAGAAGAAGCAGCCCGCGATCAAAGCAATCTTCAACATCGCGCAGCAGGCTCTCGCTGTAGCTACCGCCGTCGCAGTATTCACGTTGTTGGGCGGACAGAGCCTTCAGGTTAAACAGGACTTGCAGATCCTGCCGGAAGCGCTCTCGATCATCTCCTTCTTGCTCGTCAATACTCTTGCCGTTGCTGCCGTAGTAGGAGTCAATGAGCGAAAGAACTTCATTCTCGTTTGGCGAGAGAATGTGAGAGGTTCGCTTAAGAACTATGTGGTTTCCATTCCTTGGGTTCACGCGTTCGCACTCGTCTACTGCAAGTTTGACTATTGGGGCGTCTTCTTCATCGCGATTCTCCTCTTTGGGCTTCGCCAGCTCAACTACTCGACGATTCAGCTCCAGAAATACAATCAGGAGCTGCTGGAGTTGCTGGTACAGACGGTCGAAATGCGGGACCCCTATACGTCTGGTCACTCGCAGCGTGTGTCTCGCTACGCGCGCATCATTGCGCAGGCGCTAGGTATCCAGAAGGCAAAAATCGAACGGATCGCAGTAGCCGCACTGCTGCACGATGTCGGGAAAATTCACCAGCTGTTCGAACCAATTCTCAAGAAGCCCGGAAAGCTCACACCCGAAGAACGGGCAACAATGGAGCTCCATCCGCTCAAGAGTGTGGAGTTGGCCGAGAAAGTGAGTGAACTTGAAGATGTCCTCCCCGCAATTCGCCATCACCATGAGAACTGGGATGGTACTGGCTATCCGGATCGACTTGCGGGAAGTGACATTCCTCTCGGCGCGCGAATCATCATGTTCGCCGATACGATCGACGCAATGACTACCGATCGTCCATATCGAAAAGCTCTAGGCGAGGCAGAGGTTCGCGCAGAGCTGATAAAGCTCCGAGGGCGCCAGTTTGACCCCGAAATCTGCGATGCGCTGCTCGCAAGTCCGCACTATCCGAGGCTGTTCGCGGGCGAAGACTCGAGAGGAACGCCGTCCATCACGCAGATATTCGAGCTCGCAAAGAAGAAACGCACTCCGGTCGCGTTTGAGGAAGAAGTCATCGTAGCGATCTCGCGGTCGTAACCATCGACTAGGACGGACTCCGGCAACTAGCGGTCCAATTGCCGAGTCCTCAGGTGCGAGGTTGCCTGCTTGAGTCGCGCCCCTAGAGGGCATACTTCTCGTCGATTGACGCTTGTGTAACTCGCCAGCACCTGCTCTGCGGCCGAAATCTGCTCTTGTCTGATCAGGCTTTCGATCAGAATTGCAGTCAGGTAGTCTGACGTCCCGTATCTGGAAGTCTGGGCGTGCAAATCAGCCAGCGACCGAACGCGATCGTTCTCTGGGATCCATGTTCCATCCAGCAGCTCAATGGCGGTATCAAGTGCCAGAGAATAGGCATTTGTCTTACGACTAGCCATTCTCGGGATGTTCCTTTGAAACGTCTCGAACTGCACTCTCGCGGCTGTCGCGTCTCCCCGCTCAATCGCTGCGCGACAGAAGAGTGATACTGCGAAGTTGCATGACACGGGGTCGCCAATGCGGTCGTACAGGTCACTAACCGTACGAGTCCAGGCCGAGAATTGCGCGCTGTCACCGAGTTCAAGATATGACTGCGCCAGCAGCCACGCGGCGTTCAGTCCATGGTACGGAACCTGCGCCTCTTCCGCGATGTGGACCGCAAGGCGAAGAGCGTCAATGTGAACCAATCCGTCATCGACGATTCGCAACGCAAACCCTGCTCTCATCGCTTGGTGATACGCCAGAGGCGAAGGTGGCAGCGATTGCGCTTGTTTGTAAAGCAAAGAGGCGAGTTGAAGCGCCGTCTCCCGTTCGCCGAAGTGGGTATGATAGACGACGCCAATTCGGCGGCACGTGTCATCGTTTGACATCTCACTCGGTGAGAGATCAAGTGCACGGAAGATGCGATCCGCGCGGTGTTGATCACACTCGTTCGAGACAATGACCAGCCCGATGTCTGCTGCGCGAAGTCTCGACTTTCGCTGAATCGATGTTAGTTCAGCAATGGTGAGGGCAAACTCAATCAGTCTCTCGCGGTCAACAAGCGGATCGGCGCGGTACGCAGAGTCAACAAGGGAAAGCGCCGTCTCAACTTCTTCGTCAGTGAGTCCGCTTGAGGCAACTGGGAGTTCCACTCCACTCAAAGGATCTCGAAGCGCCTTCGCGTAGTCTCCTCCGTGTACAAGGAGCTTCGCAGTGGCGTCAACGACGGATGCCTTCTCGGACTCGGAGAGCATTTCTGACTCTAGGATCCTAAGCACCCTTAGTCCGGAGATGGGCGAGCTGAGGCTCGAGATCTCTTCCAGGTGACGAATCGTCAACCCGCGCACCACCTCCTCCTCCCCCGCCAAATAGTACGCCTCCAAACTCGACAGCAGGATCTCCGTATCACCGCTCGCCATCGCGTCGGCGTACAACACCTCCGCCGCGCGCTTGTGCAGGGTCCGACTCGACAGCGCGGACAGACGCGCACGAGCGGCGCGGCCCAGCAGTTCATGCACCGCCAAAATCGCACCGGACCGCGAGGCGCTCGCCCCCAGCGCTTCGATCTGCTCGATGCACGTCAGCATTTCGTTCGCGCGCAGTTCCAGGACTCGCACCACACGGTCGACCGTCGCCCAGCGGCCGAGTATCACCGCGGTCTGCAGAACCCGCAGTGAATCGCCGTGCAGTTGGCTGATGCGCTGCTCGATGACCCCCTGCAACGTGGGCGGCACGCCGCCCGCTTCGCCGGTTTCGATCCAGTGGTTCACGAGGGCGCGGAGAAACAGGGGAATCCCCTCGCTCGCCCGCACAAACCAGTCGCCCAGTTCGTCCGACACACTCGCCGACAAATCGTCTCCAATGGCGCGCGACAGGCGCACGCACTGCTCGGCCGTCAACGAGGGCACCGCCATCATGCGCAGCGCCATCGGCACGCGCGCTGGACGGGTGGGCCGCGCGTGTGGCTCGCGTGAGGTCAGCACGACACACACGCGCAGGCAGTCGGCACGATCGATCAGGTCGGACAGCACTTCCCACGAGTGTTCATCGATCCAGTGCACATCATCCACCACCAGCAGCAACGGCTTTTCATCGGCAATGGCGGCCACGAGATCGATGATGGAGCGACGCAGCTGGGCCGCCACCGGCAGCGGATCGCGCTCACTCGCACCGTCCGCCCCGAGTGGACCGCGCTCGGATGGCACGAGTCGCCGCAGTGCAGACAGGCTCTCCGGCGCCGCCCCGAGTGCGCCGGGCATCACCAGCAATTCGGGGAGCACGTCGAGAAACACGGCGAGCGATCGCTGCGTGTCGCTTTCGCGACAGGCGGCCCGGGCGATGGTGACGCCCTCGATCGTCGCCACTTTCTCGAGCTCGTGCGCCAGCCGGCTCTTGCCGATGCCCGCCGTCCCATGCAACAGCGTCGCACTGCCGTCGTGCCAGCGCGCGCGTCGCATCGACAAGGTCAACGCCGCCAATTCCTCTTCGCGCCCCACAAAGTGCCGCTCGGTTGGCGCGAACGACACGCGTCCACGAACCGGCGGCTCGGCGATCCGGCGGCGCAACATCATCGCGGGAATGCGAATGTCGCCGGCCGACGGACCGAGGTCGGCGAGATAGCGATCGATGATGCCGAGCGCGGTGGACTTGGAGCCGGAGAGAAAGGCGCAGTCGGCCAGCGTCAACGTCGCTTCTTCGTTGAGCGGATCAAACTGCAGCAGCCATCGCGCCAGCGGATCGGCGCCGCCCCAGTCCGCACGATCACGACGCTGACGCAGTTGCTCGACGAGCACGCGCCGAATCTCCGCGTGCATCAGCTCACGCTGCTCCGAAATCCAGTCCTGCTGTTCAGGCCACGGCACCACAAATCCCGGCAGAAACGGGCCGAACGGCTCATGACCGAGTGTGACATCGCGTGCGAATGTCTCGCTCGACCCGTCAAGCGAAAAGGTGCGCAACACCTGTGCGGGATCGAGCTGCACGACATCGCCATGCATCGACGCCCGCACGCCCGTGTTGCGCAGTTTGTACAACGCTTGCCGCAAGTTGGCGCGCTGACGCGCTTCGGCCTGTTCGGGCCAGAGCGACGTGAGCAGCACGTCCCGCCCCAGCAGCATCCCCGGCGAATAGGTCAGACGCAGCAGCAGGCAGAACAACGTCCCTGCCGACCCGTTAATGCGCTGATCTCCAACCAGAATGGTCGACGCCCCGAGCGTCTGGAGCCGAATCAGCGGCTGACCATCGTCCAGGTGCGTTGGAAGCACGCCGCTGGAGGTGAGCGGTGGGGAACGATGGAGGTACGGTCGAGGGCGGGCCACAGTGTTCTCGCAGGGTCGGGGTGCACCCAAGATCGGTCCGATCGTCAGCGCCCCGTCATCATTTCACGATTTTACGGTCCACAATCCGGAAAACCAATCACCACAACGAGAAACGCCGCACCGCAGAGGTCGGCAGGAGCCGTTTCGGCGGTGCGGCGTCATTCGGTTTGGCCCAGCCACGGCCTATCGCGACTACTTCGGCAGCTCGATCAACTCCTCGATCGGGATGCCATCCGCCTCGGCCTGAAAATTCACCACCATCCGGTGGCGTAGCACCGCCGGCGCGACCGAGCGCACGTCGTCCAGATCCGGCATCGCGCGGCCGTCCATCGCTGCGCGCGCCTTCGCACCCAGGACGAGGTACTGCGACGCACGCGGGCCGGCACCCCAGCTCACATACTTCTTCACGCGCGCCGTCGCTTCTGCCGAATCGGGACGCGTGCTGCGCGCCAACCGAACGGCGTATTCGACCAGGCTCGGCGCCGCGGGCAAGCGACGCACCAGTCGCTGCATCGACAGCAGTTCTTCCGCGCCAAGCACGGGACGGACGTCGCCTTCCTTGTCCCCGGTGGTCGACATCACGATCTGCTCTTCTTCCTGACGCGTCGGGTATCCCACGCGCAGTTCGAACATGAAGCGATCCAGCTGCGCTTCCGGCAACGGATACGTGCCTTCCTGCTCGATCGGATTCTGCGTGGCCAGCACGAAGAACGGACGCGGCAAGTCGTACGTTCGCCCCGCCACCGTCACCGTGCGTTCCTGCATCGCCTGCAGCAGCGCGGCCTGCGTCTTGGGCGGGGCTCGGTTGATTTCGTCGGCCAGCACCATGTTGGCAAACACCGGGCCGGGCGCAAAGCGAAACGCCCGTTTACCCGTGCCGGGTTCTTCTTCCATGATCTCCGTGCCCGTGATATCACTCGGCATGAGATCCGGCGTGAACTGCACGCGTGAGTACGTCAGGTCGAGTGCGCGCGAGACGGTTTGCACCAGCAGCGTCTTCGCGAGTCCGGGCACACCAACCAGCACGACATGTCCACCGGCCAGCAGTGCTGCAACCAGATCGTCGACCACATGAGTTTGTCCGACGATACGCTTGCCGATCTGCGACGCGAGTTCGCGCCGGGCGGTGGCGAGTCGGTCGAGCAACGCGAGATCGTTCGCGTCGTTGGAAACGGTCACGGGCACGGAGGCAAAGGAGAGATGAGTCGACGCCGTGCACACATGATGGATGCCATCATGCACAACGACTGACGCGTCGCGACGGACCCTGCAGAAACACGTACGGACGTCCGTGGACGTCCGTTGTCAAACTGCAGTCCGGCTCCTGGAAAAACTACTGCAGGATCGCGGTCAGCCGCTATTGCAGGGAAAACGCGACGCGCTGCTGCACGGGATAATTCTCACTGTGCAGTTGCGCCACGAGCGTGTACTGGCCCTTGGCCGACGGCGTCCAGCGTTCGGCGTAGACGACCGCATCGTGCGCTTCGAGCAGGCGGTTCTGCATGCCCTGCGTGAACATCCGTCCGGCACTCCAACGCCACACTTCACGTCCGGCCGCGTCGAGTACGACGAAATCGTGCGTCCGTCCATCCGCAAAGTCGAGTTCGACACTCTTGCGCGATTCGTTCGACACCTCGATGGCAAACCGCACTTCGCCACGCGTCGTATCGACCATGACGTGCGAGGTGACGCCGCGTTCGACACTGGAGTGCGGACGCGCGGTGGCGACCGGATTCGGCGTGCGTGGACCGCACGCGAAGACGAGCACAGCCGCTGCCAGCAGTGGAACGATGATGCGTGAAAGCATCAGCTCGGGATGAGGAAAACGGTGACGGAGTGAAAACGCTGCACGAGTAGTGCCTGCAAGGACTTGGACGACTAACCGTCACAATTCGATACTCAGCCATGTTATCAACGGTCCCAGCAGGTGTCAAGCAGGAATTGACACCGTAAGTGATAGTGGTGACTGCGTTTCCCGTTTGTGAATCGAATGCCGGTGTCTATTCGGTACGCCTCTGAAAAGTCGCTTGCGAAAAATTTCACAAGCGTCTAGCTTCCGCCCCGAATG
>Ga0075163_10008107_pt1 | contig 13869 bp, 10 predicted proteins | sample JI1023141ADNA_FD_71478 | JGI IMG/M metagenome (GOLD analysis project Ga0075163, IMG submission 71478) | Wastewater effluent complex algal communities from Wisconsin, to seasonally profile nutrient transformation and Carbon sequestration -... | ecosystem: Engineered > WWTP > Effluent > Algae...
CTTATCAATAATTTGATTGCACTCTTGCAAATGTGTACTTTGTGGGTAAAGGTTGATAAACACTTGCATTTCTTGGATGGCACTAGTCGTATTTGACTGGTCGAGACTATACGGTGGCGATGTTAAATAAAAACAATAAGCACTTAAGTAAGTAGCTTCTTCTACCCATTGGCTTTGCGGATAAGTTCTAGCAAAATCTTTAAAGTGATAACTCGCCAATAAATAATCCTCAATGGCATAATTTGTTTGGGCAAAATAATAATGTATTCTTTCAGCTCTGACCGTTCCTCTCATCACTGTTACCAATTCCTCTAAAAGTGGTAAAGCACGCGCATAATCTTTCTTTTCGTAATATTCAATTGCTTTTTTATACTTCAATTCGTAATCGGAACTTTTAAGCAAACGCTGGTAGCTCCCTTTACAGGAAAATAACAATGTGCTTATCACAATTACGACAAAAAAGTAGTTGAGCTTTTTAAACATAGCCTGCAAAGATACTAAAAATAGGTTTTAAAAATGAAAAAAAGCTTTAAATGTCCCGATTTTTCACAAATTGACTTTAAAAATTGTCCAATTTTAGCTCAAAATTGCTTAGCAGTTACTTTACTCCAAACTTCCAATCCTCCTCTAAATCCCAATTGGCACGCAAGCTCAAGGTGGTATTCATAAAAATAATTCTTTCTGGTTGTTGTTTTTTAAGAAAATGGCCGGTATCCCATTGATCATTTTTATTGGAATCTATCACTATTTGTGCTTTATAGTTACCTGGCTTAAGATTCAAATAACTTATAGTTCCATAGTCATTGATTCTTTGTTTTTCTAAAATTTCCCCTTTTTCATTGGTGAGCTGCAAAAGAAAAGACTCCTTTTTAAAATCAATCAATTTGGCCGTACTATCGGCACTTATGGTCAAAAACAAATTACCAACACTTTCAACTGATGGAACCTTGAAGTTTGACCGAGTTGTATCATTCGAATTGCCAAAGCAATCTTTAAAAGCATCCGGTAAAATAGTTAAACTATAACTGCTATCGTTAAAAAGTTTAGCATCGAGCTCATATTTTTTGCCCAAACTATCCTTTTTCAATAATTTAAAAGGCTCGCTTTTTTTTCCATTTAAAAATAATATGCTGTCAGCATTCACAGTCATAACTGGATGATTGAAAGAAAGTGAAACAGGACTATTCAGATTTTTTTCGCTGCCATTTGCCGGATTAACTTTAATAATTGTTTTTGAAATAATAACACGATTATTTTTGTTTTTAAATTTTTCTTTAGGGAGAACCGGAAACTCAACAGTATCAAAAGCTGTGTTATTATTTTTAAGGGCAAGTTTCAACGTGTCGATTTTAAAATCTTTGAGGAAAAAATTTATTGTATCGTTGGTTTTATTTTGTTCGATATAGGCCCAATCTTTTAGTGTTGATTTGTGCAAGGCAACTATTTCGAGCTGTGGGAGTGCCTTATTAAAAATTAAAGTAAAGCAACCATACTCACTATTAAACTTGTTTTTTAAATATGTTTTGTGTTCAATTTCATTAAACAATTTGAAATCAAGAGTGCTATTTGCAGTCAAGTTGATGGTTGAATCACAAAATCCAATACCTTCTTCAAAGCTATCGAAAAGGTAATTGCTATTGGCATCTTTAAGTGCTATGGCCTTGTATTTACCTTCTTTTACATACTTTATTGCGTAATTACCTGTTGCATCACTAAGGGCAAAGTAATCAGGAAGTAATTTATAAGGAAAAGAATCTTCCTTACAACGACTTTCTTCATAAAGCATCACTAAAACCTCTTTTTCTTTGGTATTGTTAAATGATTTAGATACGCTTCCATTTAATTGAATAGAATCAATAAATGTTCCAGTGCTAAAAATATAGCTGAGGCCCAACAATTCATTGCCTTCATTTACATCTGCAATAGATTTTCCAAAGCTAAAGCTGTACGTAGTATTTTCTTTTAGCGTGTCATCAAAAGTAATGGTAAGCAATTTGCCTTTAATTTTATATTCAGGTGTAGTTTTTAGTGGCGGTGAAATTATCCATTGTTTACTTACATCCCTAATCACAAAAAACTCATTGAACTGAATACTGAATGCCTTTCCATTAAAGTTAAGCGTTTTATTTTCTGGCAAATACTTCACAACTTGAGGTGATTCTGAATCTGTTTTACCACCAGTTGGGCGCACCACTTGTGCACATGCCGCAAAAAGCAGTATGAGACTAAACCATAACGGTTTCATCAAAATAAAATATTTATTTAAATTTTTAAGCATGTTTGATGGGTGCAAAAGAACACAATTTTTTTACTCGTTTATAGTTCTCATTGTAGCTTAATTATGTTAATTACTTTGTTTATACTAAAAAGTAAGATGTAGCAAATAAAATAAAGTGGCATGTACCTTTGCAGGCTAAGGTGTTTTAAATTATGATAGAGATTCATATTTCAGATATATTGTTTGGAATTTTTACTTTTGCAGCGGCAGTGCAACTTTTGTACTACCTGTTTTATTATTCCCGTTTGGCATGGTACAAACCCAAAAGTGATTTTCATACACAACCACCCATTTCGGTAGTTATTTGTGCCAAAAACGAAGCATTAAAATTACATAAAAGCATTCCTTTGTTTTTTCAACAAGATTATCATCAATATCAAATTGTGGTGGTAAATGATTGTTCTGTGGACGAATCAAGTGATATTTTAGAAGAGTTTCAAAAAAAGTATCCGAACTTGCATGTTGTAGAACTTAATGAAGACGATATTAAGGCACATGATAAAAAATTGGCATTAACATTAGGCATTAAAGGTGCAAAGTACGAGCATTTATTGCTCACCGATGCCGATTGCATTCCGGGCGACAATCGTTGGATTGCTAGTATGGCGCGTAATTTTAGCAACGAAAAAGAGATTGTAATTGGTTATGGACCTTACAAAAAAACAAGTGGTTTGCTCAATAAACTTATACGTTTCGATACCTATTTTATTGGTGTGCAATACTTGTCCTTTTCCTTGGCAGGGAATACTTACATGGGCATTGGCCGTAATTTGGCTTACACTAAAACCTTATTTTTTCGCAACAAAGGCTTTGCTTCTCAATATCACATTCAGTCAGGCGATGACGATTTATTTATCAATAAAGTAGCCACCAAACAAAATACTGTGGTTGAATTGCATCAAAGTTCTTTTACCTACAGCGACCCTAAAACAACTGTTGGCGCTTGGATTAAACAAAAGCGAAGACATTTAACCACGGCCAAACACTACAAAACCGCACACAAACTATTATTAGGTTTGGGCAGCTTATCGCAATATTTATTTTTTATCAGTTTTGGGGCATTGCTATTTAGTTCTTTCAACCCATCAATTGTTTTAGCAATTTTTGGCTTACGTGTTATTACTCAAATAGTAGTTTTACGTAAGAGCATGATCTTAATGAAAGAAACAGATTTACTTGTATTTTCGCTCTTTTTTGAAATATTATTATTAGTTTTTTATCCAATTATTTATATTGGCAACGCTTTTGTAAAAAAACACAAATGGAAATAGGTAATAATTTAACCGAAAAAGGTCAGTACGACTACAAATTAGTGTTATTGGCTGTAGAACATGGCGATCAACGTGCTTATGCCGAATTGATGGGTCGTTACAAAGAGTCGGTTTATTTTATGTTGCTAAAAATGGTGAATAATAAAGACGATGCCGATGATTTAACTATTGAGGCATTTGGTAAAGCTTTTAACCGTTTGGCTCAATATACTCCCAACTTTGCATTTAGTACATGGCTCTTTAAAATAGCCACCAATAACTGTATTGATTTTATTCGTAAAAAGAAAAATAACGCCACAGTTTCCATTGATAAACCTTTTGAAAATGATGAAGGAGGCGAAGTTTCCATTGATATTAAAGCGCCAATTCTAGATCCAGAAGAAAATTTTATTAAAAAACAGAAAAATATTTTAATGCGCGATGTGGTTGAAAAACTTAAACCCAAGTATCGCACTTTGGTCGAAATGCGCTATTTTGATGAACTCTCTTACGAAGAAATTTCTGAAAAACTTGATTTACCGCTTGGCACAGTAAAAGCACAACTTTTTAGAGCAAGAGATTTGTTGTATAATATTTTAAAGAACAGCCAGGCCGGGATATAACTTAACTACTCTTCATTATAGCTTTTTTTATGAGGGCAATACGCTTGCTTCGCAATCGCCCGGGCTTTTGCGCGCTGCGTGGCAGCCAGCTTCAATCCCTATTGCAATTTTGTGCTAAAAAAAATATAAATCATTTTATAAGTGAAATGTGTAAAGTGTTATTTTTTTTGTTTTAATCGTATTGAATTTTACTTTTTAATTTAATCTTAATCTACTAAGAATTTGCATCATTTTTAAAATATTTCAATCTTTATATTTAAAGAACTTTATATTTGATATCAGATTTTAAAATTTAATAAACGTCAAAAATTTATCTATCATGAAACTTAAATTGATTTTATTCTTAGCAATTTTAAATAGCATTTCTTTTGCACAAACAGATTTACCCAATGATGGTATTACCAGCCCATCTCACAAAAAATATATGAACAAGATTGTTTTTACCTCTAGCTTAGCGCCTTTAAAATTTGGAGCAGAAGTTGAAAGCGGTTTTGTCAATAAATTTGAATTAGGTCAGCCTATTTTCTTTAGAGTCTATTTAGATAATTCGCTTTTTAATTATTCTAACAAACTTATGCCTAATCAAAAAAGGGAGGAAATAAATAATAAAGGAGGTTTTATCGTTAAATATTATTTAGATAATGTAGAATATTATTCAGGAAATGCTTGTGATGGAACCTCAGAGTTTAAGCCTAAAGAACAAGAAGAGTTAACAAGTTTTAAAGGAGCATTAAGAAATCCAGATGAGAGAGGAATTGGAGAAAATGGCTATGATAGATTTTTATACAAAGCATTAGATAAACTGACTGCCGGAGAGCATAAAGTAAAGATTGAATTTTATCCAACAGTATCAGGTACTAAAATGATTGTAGGTGCTGTGGTGGCAACGGGAGAGTTTACATTACAAGTTACTGAAGCATACGCCAATTTCTTCAAAGGAAGTTATAAAAACTTTTCTAAAATGAAGTTTTCAAAAGACTTTAATGATAATAAAATTGCAGTAGACAATAGTGGAAAAACCATTGCTACATATACCAAAGGACCTAGTAATAATCAAACAACGGTAAAAGATAATAATGGTAACATTATACATACAGAATCAGTGGATTTCAATGGAAACATAGAATTAAAAACTGTGAATGGATCATGGTTAGGTACATTTAAGAAAGATTTTAATGGCAACCTCACCTTTGAAAGTGGGAATTAATTTAAAATAGATTCACTTTTTATTTTATAAGATGATCTTTGAAAATAAATCATTTCGCATTTTACTAATCATATTAAACAGCATCGTTTTATTAGGTCAGTTATGGCCCGCAGGTGCCCCTCCTTTTGCTGTTTATGTAAATATAATTACGCTTATTTTAAACTTAGCATTATTAATTTTTATGCTAAAAAAGAAATAACATGTATAGAAATCAATTGCTTGCACAACGCTTAAGAGAAGTATTTTTAGATGGCAAATGGATTGCAAATACCAATTACTATGAACAAATTAGTGATATTTCTTGGAAGGATGCTATAGTTAAAATTCATCAATTAAACTCAATAGCTTTGCTTACTTTTCATATCAATTATTATTTAGAAGGTCTCATACAAGTCTTGAATGGCGGGGTGCTTGAGATTAGCGATCGCTATAGTTTTGATATGCCATTGATCAACACAGACAAAGAATGGAGTGATTTAAAAGATAGATTTTTAAAGAATGCAGCAACTTTTAGTAATAAAGTGGCTGAGCTTGATGATACTATTTTAGATCAATCATTTGTGGATGAAAAGTATGGTACTTATTTGCGAAATATTGAAGCTGTGATTGAGCACAGTTATTATCATTTAGGTCAACTAGTTTTGATAAAAAAAATGATTTTGAATACTTATAGTTAAACAGGTATTTCAAATTATTATCTACAAAAGATGAAATTTATTGCCATTTCAGACACACATGGATTGCATGCACAACTTCAATTACCAAAGGGTGATGTACTATTACATGCAGGTGATATTTGTTCTAGAGGAACTGAAAAAGAAGCTTTAAATTTTTTAGCTTGGTTTAGAGAACAAGATTACAAATACAAAATATTTATTGCGGGTAATCATGATTTTTATTTTGAAAAAAATACAAGTGCATTAATCAATAAAATTATTCCTGAAAACGTAATATATTTATGTGATAGTGGTGCACAAATTGAAGGTATAAATATTTGGGGATCGCCCGTTTCACCTTGGTTCTACAATTGGGCCTTTAATCGATATAGAGGTTCAGACATTAAAAAACACTGGGATAAAATACCACATCACACCGATATATTAATTACGCATGGTCCGGTGTTTGGAAAGCTTGATATAACGGTGCAAGGCGAGCAAGTAGGTTGTGTTGATTTATTAAACGCATTAGAAAAAATAAATCCCAAAATACATCTGTGTGGTCATATACACGAAGCTTACGGTGAAATTAAATCTACCAAAACAACATTTTTAAACGCCTCAGTGCTTGATGAAAATTACAGGTTAGTTAATGAACCAATGATATTTGATTTATAAAAATTGATATTAAATATCAAATGTTTCAATTAAATGAACGCAATTTTTTCCTTATTTATCAATGCTTTCAGAACATAACTTCAATTAAAAATATTAATTTATGCAATTGATATTTGGGCTTAGAAATAGTTATTTTTTTAGCCCATTTTTTTCATAATTTTATCTTTCAACATCAAAATCTGATGTTTTTTGTCACCTGTCTTTTTGCAAAAAACAGGCATATTTTTTACTTTTAAGGAATTTCACTTGACTTAAAATGCCTTTATTTACAGTACTTACAGCGTGTTTTTGTGTTTGCAAAAAAAATATTTTAAAAATCATCCTTCGAGGTGACAAATTAAAATTTTGGAACCATCTATCATTGTCATGCAATCAAATGCATTTCGAAATACAATTGAAAAGTTCATTAAAAATTAATTAAAACAACTAAAAAATTAAAACAATGAAAATAACTAACTATTTAAAAACTAAACTTGGCAAAAGCCTGCATATACTATCAGGTTTAAGTGCCTCAATGATTTTACTTTCTGCTGCAAATGTTAGTGCACAAAGTACATCAGAAATGATTAAAAGTGATTCACATATTGGTGGGTACAATATTAAATGTAACGGACAAAGTACTGGAGTACTTGAAGCCATTCCAGAATTTGGTACAGCACCTTATACATTTTTATGGAATACAGGAGAAACTAGTGCTATTGTAACTGATAAACCTGCTGGTATTTATTTTGTGACAGCTATTGATGTAAACAACAATATGCAAACAGATACTTTTGAACTTAAGCAACCGAGTGAATTTACATTTGAAAGCAGAATGAGTGATTACAATGGATATCAGGTAAGTACAAATGGCAATAACAACGGCAAAGTTGAAATTTTAGCTAATGGTGGCACTCCCCCATATCAGTATTTATGGAGCAATGGAGATAACACAAATTACAGGTCTGGTTTGTCTGCTGGTAGTTATGACTTTGTAGTTTCTGATGCTAATCAGTGTAGTGTAAATGGAACCGTTATACTTACTGAGCCATCACCACTTCAAGTAAGTTTTACCAATGTGCAAGGTACTAGTTGTTTTGCAGGAAGCGATGGAAAAGCAAGCTTAAATATTAATGGTGGTTTAGGTGATTTTAGTGTGATGTGGGAGAATGGCAGTTTTAGTTTGAGTCCTGATGATTTAAGTCCAGGTTACAATGCCGTTAGGATTTTTGAACAAGGAAAAGCCGTTTTAGATACTGGCATTTTAATACCTGAACCCAATGCCATAGAAAGTGAGTTTGTATTGAGTGAATATAATGGTTTTAATGTGAGTTGTGCCGATTGTTTCAATGGAAGTATAAATACAACAGTTACAGGCGGAACAGCACCATATAGCTTTCAATGGAATGATATAAATAATAGCACTACACAAATACTTACCAATTTAAATGGAGGTGATTATGTTTTATTAGTTACAGATGCAAATGGTTGTACATCAAAAAACGTGGCCCGTTTAACTATGCCTTCACCAAAAGATTGGAGTAGATTAGGTAATTCAAATGTGGATGCAGCAGAATTTATTGGTACCACAGATAACAGTTCAATCACTTTTAAAACCAATAATGAAGTAAGAATGAAAATGACTGGTGATATCATACAAATAGATGCACAACTTAAAATGAGCAATGTTGAAATTGATACCATAGTTGGCGATAGTACTAAAATATTAGCTTTAGATGCTGATGGTAATATAAGAGCGATTTATAAAGGTGACGCTGTTGTTGCGCCAAATCATCCTATTGGCTGTATTAACTGTGGTTGCAGTCCAGTGCTAGGTTGGGGGCATTCTGCCGACTTAATTAATGGAGTTGCGGTTCCATTAATAAACGATGATATTGTAAAATGCCCTATTTTAGGTAATGTTGGTATAGGCACTTCAGCTCCAGAAGCCAACAGCAAATTAGATTTGAACGGAGAAATTGCAATAAATGGAGAAAGACTTAGTGTACTTTATAATGGAAAGGTGGGTGTAGGTACTTCAATTCCATCAGAAAAGTTTGAAGTTTACAATGGTAACTTTAAAGTTACATGCCCTTGGGATGAGCCAAATCCTGTATTATTTGCAAACTACGCCAATAGAAATGTAGGAATTGGAACAAGTACCCCACGAGGAAAATTTGAAATTAAAATGGATGCTTCCGATCATATTTCTTTTGGTAGAATGCGCACAGAAATGTCGGGTTGGGCTACTTCTTATATTGGATTAAATGCCTATAGAGAAGATGGAGGAATTTGGAAAACTACTGGTGATGTTAACAACAGTGGAGCGGCTGTAATGTTTGCCAACTCTTTTGGAGATTTAATGTTTACCACTATTAATGGAGCCAATGCCCCTTATGAAGTGCTAACTGCCGATGCTGGTATTAAATCAGGTACAAAAATGACATTAACCAATACAGGTGTTTTGGGTATTGGTATAAACCCTCATAATCATGCAGATTTATTAACTTACAAACTGGTGGTTGATGGTAATATCAAATGCAAAAAGTTACGTGTAGACTTGCAAAATTGGGCTGATTATGTTTTTGACCCAAGCTATGACTTAATGGATTTAAATAGCATTGAACAATATATTGCAGAAAACAAGCATTTACCAGGTATGCCAAGTGCAAATCAAATTGAAAAAGAAGGAGCCGATTTGGGAGAAATAGTAAAAATGCAACAAGTTAAAATAGAAGAATTGACTTTGTTGATGATACAAATGCAAAAGAAAATTGATACACCAACTCACCGCAACTAACATAAAGGTTTCTAATTTATTTGTCCATTTTAAAATATTATCTGAAAAATAAATAAATTGGAAACCTTTAAGGCTAAACACAATTAGTACGACCAAATAAATTTATAACTAATAAAAAAATCAAATGAAAAACTTTCCTTTAATTATCGCACTTTTCATCAGTTCAATATTGATTATCTCATGTAATAAAGAAATTTCTGAACCTGAGCATAAGGCCGATGGCAGCAATGTAGTTTATTTAAAAATTGATGATAAGGAAGAATATATTTTGGATGCTAGAAATAAAAGATTACACAGAAAAACTGCAGGCAAATTTGATGATTATGACAATACTATTGTTCGATATTCTGAATTTGATGTTAATGGTAGAAAGGTTGATTATTACTCGATGTGGTTTGAGCCCTATAACACAAAAAAAGCTGAATTAGAATTAGCTGCCATGATTTTACAATTTGATAAACAAAAGCAAGCATTAGACACTGCTTTTTTAAATCAGCATTTGACAAAGGATGAAGGTTCTTACATTAAATTCAGAATTAAAGATGATTACGATAGGAATTATTACATTAATTCAATTATAGATTATAAAGTTATTAGACTAGATACAGAAAATAAAATTTTGACCTTTTCTGCCAATTGTACTTATAGCCGATTTCCCTTTACCACACCAACTAATCCAAGAATTTATTTTTATATAGACGTAAAATATTCATTATGAAAAAACTAATATTCATTTTATCGCTTTACAGTACAATCCTTTTCGCACAGAATGTAACCGATTGTCCTTTTCAAGCCCGAAAATATGTACATTATGATGGAAGAATAGAATCATCTACTTCCTTTATACCAACAATTTACAACCAATTCATACAAAACAACCCTAATTATTATAGAACGAATAATCAATTAGGCAGCGCTGCTAAAGGAACATGTTTCTATAAAACTTCAATACATAATCAAAATAAAATTAAGAAACCTTTTGTATTTGTGGAAGGCATCTCGTTTGAAAAAATTGGAGCGAATATAAACACTTACACAATGGCTGAATACTTTAGACAAGGATATTACCCAGATCCTCATCCTTATGAATATGAATGTGTCGAAAGTTACAATTCAGCTCCTCAATATCTAAATGAACAAGTTGGTTATTCTACCTTTAATTGGGCCACCTTGGTTACAGGTATTGATGCCGAAGGCTATTACTCAGGAGATCCTTTAAAAGTCGAAAAGTCACCAGAATTATTGAATCAACTCTGCTGTGCAGGATACGACATTTGCTTTGTTGACTTTGAAAGTGGCGAAGCTTATATTGAGTCCAATGGAGAAGTATTGTATTCTCTTCTCGTTAAATTGCATGATACATTAGTTGCAAATAATAGCACTGAAAAAATGGTCGTTTGTGGTGCAAGCATGGGAGGTTTGGTGGCCCGTTATGCCATCAATAAATTAGAAGCCGAAGGCCATACCGACTGGGTTGAAAAATTCATCAGTTTTGATTCTCCTCAAATGGGTGCCAACATTCCGCTTGGTGTGCAATATACCTTGAAACACTTGAAAGGTTTGAATGCTGAATTAGAAACAAAATATAATAAATTGGTTTGTCCTTCTGCCTCTCAACTAGTAAACTACTCTTGCCTAGAAACTAATTTCGGTAGTCCAATTGTATATACAGTACCAAGCCCATCCATTGAAAGATCTGTTTTTTTAAACAACCCTTATATGGGCTGGCCGCAACATTGCACTAAAATTGCTATCAGCAACGGCAGCCGGATGGGATATACCCAATCAAGTAATCACCAACCTGGTGATAAAGTATTGGATATAGATGGTTGGCTCAATTTAGACCTTAATGCATTACCACAAAATGACAACAACTATCAAAAAATATTTGATTTTGATCCACCTTATTGTTTATTATCACATTTTCCATTGCTTTGGGCTCTTGGTATTACACAGCAATCTGTAAGAGTTAAAAATACCATGGCCTTAGATTTAGCACCAGGATCTTACAGAACTGATTTAAAAGATATAGAATCTCAGCTTCCCGATTTTATAACTGGTACTTTAGGTCAAGTGGAAAGTGCCTGTAATTTAGGCTGGATAGATAATTCAGACAACAATGATAAACTCTGTTTTATTCCATTTGTAAGTTCTGTTGGTGCTGTTGATTATGATTTGATTTTGAACAATCCTCCAAACTTCACTAATGGTTTCATCAATCTTACTTTTAATGGCAATCAAAGATTCGAAGATTATTCGCATAATTATTCTTACTTTGATATTGCCTATGCCCCTGTTAATAACCAAAGTCATGTGGAAATTACAGATGAAAATATTTCTTGGCTCATGTATGAATTAATGAATATGCCTCCTACCATTGTGCATGAAAATAGAAATATTATTCCATACACATACAAGGCTTCTATATCTATTTCTGCTGGCAACAATATTTTTAATAACCCTATTTGTAATACAAGTTATTCTGGTAGCAATAATCCATGTGGTGATGCCTATGTTGGAACCGGCAGAACTGTTTATTATAAAGCCGGCCAGTTTGTTGATTTGGAACCTGGCTTTTATGTTGAAAATAATGCTGTGTTTCAAGCAGAAATTATTTCTGTTCCTTCATGCTATTCAAATGGAAGAACATCTGCGCCAAGCAATAATGAAGAAGCTGGTAATTCAACTATAAGTAATGAGTTTGAATCAAAAAGAAATGGAAATGTCAAAGAGGAATTAGAAATGGCTGGAAAATTTATTCAATTATTTCCAAATCCTGCCCACCAGTACTGTGATATTAAGAGTAGCGATATCATAGAACAAGTTTCTATTCATTCGCTCGTTGGCAATCACATCAATACACAGCAAGTTAATGAAAGGAACTTTCGCTTATTTACTACTGAATTAGCTGATGGTGTGTATCTCATAAACATTAAAACTAGCAATACAACTGTGATAAAAAAGCTGATTGTAAAACACGAATAAGCATTTCAAATAGGCACAGGCAATAGTCTGTGCCTATATTTAATTAAACAGGTAGTCATTCTATTTTACATGTATATAAAAAAAGATATTTGTATCAATAGCAAGGATTACTGACAAAAAATTTATTCATTAAAAAAATAAATATGAAAACATTAATCATAAAAACAATACTATTTGCAATACTTCTAGCAGGTTTTGCTGCCTGTAGAAAAGAAGTTTACCCCGATCAACTTCACTTTGTAGTGATAGATAGTTTTACAAGAGAGCCTATACCATATGCTACAGTGCAATTGTATAAAGTTTGGCAGCATCCTATGAAGATGGCAAACAATGCAAAAGACGGTGCCTGGTTTCCCGATTATGGACGCAAACATATGGAAGAGATGCAAACAGGAACAACTGATGAAAATGGAAAAGTGAGTTTAACACAAGACCATAAAAAATACTTGTATATTCTGCCTGGCGCAACAGCAGTGGGTTACCAAATGCCCAGACTGGATACATTAAGGAAAATTGAAAAGCGTAAATCAGATGGTTCGGTTTATACTATTGTGATGCAACCTTTAATTAAAAGCACCTTTATTTTTAAATCGCACATCACAGGCTCAGAAAATGATTCTATCGTTTTTTCTTCTTGCGATAAAGTTAAAGTAATGCGTGGCTCAATTATAGATGACCGTTTAGTTGTTTATAGTACAAACGGTACTGAAAACTATGTAAAATTGTGGTATGCTGGTACCATTTATCGTGGTGGTAAAAAGGTTACGCTGTGCAATTATGTAATTGCTCATCCCAATGCAAAAAATGAATTTTCTATTGATATAGATATATAGAACGAATGCATTGAGCAATGTTATCAGCGATGATGCTATAGGTGATATTACATTTATCATTCAAGAAAAATCAATAATGATTTTTTAAACATTTAGTTTTTTAGTAATTGCTTTTCAAGCAACTGATCATGCCCTGCCTTGTGTTGGGTTAGCAATCTATTTTCTTTTTTAAAAAAATAATGAATCATTAGCGTAGATTAAGGGACTACAACAATGTTCATTATGGCACCAAGCGGAAGCTTCATTTGAAGCCATGTTTGGTGCTTTTTTTATTTTAGCGCAAACATTGTTAAAGTTTTAAACTTTAACAATGTTCTTTTACAATTTTCTAATCTCAGAAATATATTTACATTTATTACATCAAATTATAATCCATTTTAACATGTTAGACCAACTCATTAACTTAGTAAAAGAACACGCAGGCAGCGCTATTATTGATAATAACGATGTACCCAACGAAAAAAACGATGCTGTAATCAATACCACAGCCACAGGTATTATGGATCATTTTAAAAACTTAGCTGGCAATGGAGGCCTTAATAACATTACCAGTTTACTACAACAAGGCAGCAATGGCAAT
>Ga0075163_10008108_pt1 | contig 13869 bp, 10 predicted proteins | sample JI1023141ADNA_FD_71478 | JGI IMG/M metagenome (GOLD analysis project Ga0075163, IMG submission 71478) | Wastewater effluent complex algal communities from Wisconsin, to seasonally profile nutrient transformation and Carbon sequestration -... | ecosystem: Engineered > WWTP > Effluent > Algae...
CATAGCGACAAGTTGCGCGACGCTAAAAAGATTAAGTTCTATGCCGAAGCGGAGATAGCAAGGCTGGAGAAGTTGGAGATGGAGAGACGCAATGGAAACTAGCCAAACTAACAAGTGGCTAAACATTGGTATTACTCCGCCAGCCATCCTAGCTAGAATAAAAGCAGAGCAAGCAGCTAAAGCTAGGATGGATTATAGGTTAGCTGCTAGAAAACGTAGCACTACCTTTGATTACTTAGCTTTCTTTATACAGATAGAAGAGCTATTTAAGCAGGAAGAAGGGTGGTTTGTAGTCAATGATATTGTTGACTTTTTTGGTAATAGTAATAGCCGCTGGAGGAGCGTGTTCGCAGAGTGGCCAGAGCTGTTTGAACTGGAGATGCGTACTAATCCAGCGGCGCGCGGGGCTAGTGGCAAAGTAGTTTACCGTAAATTGAAACATAATTGGAAGGAACTTTATCATGAAAGATTATGATCCCTACGGGGGCAATAGAATCTACACTGCTGGCTCTGCTACCATTGCTCTTATGCCAGAATCTTTTATCCAGATGATGCTGGAAATTAGGAATAACCATGCAGGGCTGTGGGCAATAGTGCAAGAAAAAGCCGACGTACCAGAAATATTGGCAGAGGTCGGCGCTTACTTGGGATTGGAAATGGAAGGTATGTATTCCATTAGTACAACTTGTGAGGACTTTTGGAAGTTGCTACGGCAGGCAGGTAGTACTATTATCCTGCCTATTGGAACAGCGGTACATTAAACAGTTAGCTATGTACTGTTACTTACATAGCATTTTATTAAAGGAAGTATCATGAGCAAAGACGAACAAGTTATAGAGCAAGAAATTCAAGCTAAGGGACTCAACGCCCCGCGCTTAACGCCAGAAGGCATTGAAATGGCTATAGCAGGTGAGGAATACACCGTGTTTTCCGGGCGCTTGACTGTATGCGTCTTGACGCTGCAAAACGGTTTCTTGGTGACTGGCGAATCCTCCTGTGTCAGCACCGCGAACTTTGATGCAGAACTTGGCCGCAAGATTGCCCGCGATAGCGCCAAGAACAAGGTGTGGGAACTTGAAGGCTACTTACTAAGGCAGCAACTGGCAAGCAGCTAACTGCCAGCTTATTCTTCCATCCCTTCTTCCGGCATATTGCTATAATCCGGAAGCTGTTCCCCTCCCATAACATCTTGCATTCTCCTTCCTAGTGGCGAGTTGGCTTTGTTCATAAGCTGATTCGCCACTGCTTCATCGGTATTCTTAGTAAGATTAACCATAAACCGATTGAAGCCCTCTTGGGTTCCGCCATACTTAGCGTACTTAACCGCTGCGGTTTCCATATCTTCCTGCGTTACTTCCTCACCAGCAAGCATCTTAATCTTAAGCGCCCTGCCAAGATCAGCACGAAGTTCCTTATCATGTGCCCTATAAGCAAGCATGCGATAGTTGGCATCCATAGCTACAGCTTGATCCATTGGCTTACTACCGATAATCCGCATAGCAGTGCCCCAACTAAGGAAGTCCATATTCCTTGCGATTAAGTTTCCTTGGCTAGTAGTAGCTTCACCTTTAAGAGAAACAGCCAAGCCGGATAGCGGGCGGGATACTCCGTTATGTTCTACAGCGTAGGCAAAGCTTTCAACTAAACCAGCACCGCCGGATAGATTCTTAACAAAATCAAGTCCATTGTTTATAAACTTGGCAGTCGCGTTTACTACTGGCGTATCCATAGGGTTAATAGGAACAACTGTCATATTCCTTGGAGTTATATCGCCGCGAGTATATAGAGCGGAATCAGTTAGCCAAGCTGCGGAACCATATAGCAGGAAATCAGGAGTTTCAGAGAAGAAATCCTTATGTTCCGGATTGCCCGCCGCGTTTCCAATAAGATGGGTATTGATAATATGGAAACCGGGCAAACCCTGCAAGCCAAATATGCTAGCTTGTAGTCCTAGTAAAGCGCCAGTAGCCCAGTTATCATTATTCCGCCGGTGTCTAAATACATTTTGCAGCAAATTGAATTGATACGTTTGGAATAAACCAATAGCTTGGCCCAGGGGCCCTTGGAAAAGCACAGGGCGCTGCGAAGCTAGGTAGATACCATTAACGCGGTTAACAAAGGTATTCATGTAGGCAGCGGATGTTTTAGCATCCAAGCCAGCCAGCGTTGTAAGCTGATCCATTACGTTGGCAGATATAAAGCGAGTAAATCCTTCGGCTAGCTCGCTGCCGCTAATAATGCTGCCTTTTTCAACTATAGTTTTCATAGCTGCTTTAAGCGCCTTAGGCGTTTCATAGCCAGTAATAGCTATATCGTCCAGCATATCATGGTAGAGGTCTAGCTGGTTACGGACGAATCCTAGGGATTTATACTTTTCCCTTAGCAGGGGCCCTTCTACCGGATCAAGCATATTAGCCATAGCTTTATGCAGCAAGCGAGTAGCTGTAGGTAGTGTATTCTGCCCAGCTTGTCCAGGAATACCGCTAGGTACTTTGTAAGTAAGCAGCTTAGTTAGCTCGCCTACGCGCTCTGGATCTTTAATACCCCGCATGATGCTAGTTAGCTCTGGGCCAAGAAGCACAGGAAGGGAGAAGGCGTTAACAAAGCTGTTAGCCATATCCAGGCGAAGGGTTACAGAGGCAAGGGCGCTATTAGCAGCGGAGATAAACTGGGTAAGCGTTTGTCGGCCATAGTTGGTATTCTGGTAGCTAGCAAATTGCATCTTAGCTTCCCAGATTTCATTACCCATGCTTTCATAAATTCTACCTAAGCCCATTTTTTCAGCTGCATCGTTAGCAGCGGCAAAGGAAATTTCTCCTTTAGCTGCCAAGCCAAACGCATCTTTAGCCATACGGAAAGCAGAGGAAATAAAAGCATCTGCCTTTTCATTAGCATCCGCCCACATGCGATGCTCGCTAAGGCGGGAGAGATCCAAAGCTGTTTTAATATAGCTACGGAACGGATCGTCCACAGTAGCTTCGTAACCCTTAGCAACCTTTCTACTAAGTGATGTAGCTTCGGCGGTATAAGCATCGCCAAGAGTTCTTAGCTCTTCAAACTCCCGCGCATAGTGCAGCTCGGTATAGTTCCTGGTAAGCTTACTTACCTGTTTGCGGTAGTAATCCAGCTGACGCTCGATAAGTTCCTTGCCATTCAAGCTAGGATAGAACTCAGCCAGGATACCCTCGCGCTTAAGGAACTGATCGGCAGCATTTTCATTCATCATCAAGGAGTATTCATAATCTCCTTGCGCACGATGGTATAACTCGGTATCTGACTTTTTAATTATATCGTAACTATTTGTATCAATCCGCGCCAGGTTAGTTTGAAACTCGCTAAGATCGCGGCCAAACACTGCGCCAACAGTAGATGTTTTACCCAAGTAACCTTGCTTCTCCCGGATAAAAGCTATATGCTGGAAGCGCTTTGTATCTACCGGAGCAAAGTAAATATCATCAGGATTTAAATTCTGCCGCAGGCCTTGGGCAGCAAAGAAGCGATTGCTTTGATTGGCAAAGTCGCCAGTAATTTCATGATGCGCTTTGATTACGCTGGCTACATTAGGATCGGTAATAGCAATAAATGCTTGCTTTTCCCCTTTGGCCGCGTTGGCAGCAACGGTAAAAGTGCTAGGCAGGGAAAGCTTACCGGCAGTTAGCGCTTCTTGAATAGCTACGCGCGCATCTTTGCCAGCGGCAACCCCGGCATTAGCTACATCAGCTACATTGGCAATAGCGATACCGATATAATTTCCATTAATATCTCTTACTGCCCTGTACTTTTCTCCCGTCCGCTGCACGGCGTTAGCAATAAGACCCAACTCGGTAGCTGCCTCTTTGCTTTCAACGATTTTAGCAGAACCAGAAAACGCTAGCTTTTCAATAGTAACGTTTAATTTATCCTGTATGTATCTATGTACGGTAGCGCCGATAAATTGAGCTTGAGATGCTAGGCTGCCATAGGAACCATCAGCAAAGGAAACACCGCCGGCGCCAGCACCCGTAGTAGCAGTAGCATTGTTACGTAAGTGGTTAAGTTGTAAAGCAGGTAGTTGGTTAAAAGTGTTTCCAAAGAAAGTAGCGCTGGCAGTATGATTAACTTCCTGTACCAAGCGCATCCGTTCCTGCACTTGTGCCATGCCGCGAATAGTCATGCCGGCTGTAGGCAACTCGCCGCCACCTATGTTATAAGTAAGCCTGGCGAAGCGAGGTAGCTCTGTAAACTTCATCCACTCGCTGTTAGTATAGTGCGGTGCTACTGCTTGCCAGGAGAAATCAAGCTTATCTACTACTTGCCTTGGAAGATTAACAGCATGTGCTATTTCATCCATGCTTCGCCCTGCATCGAGCATGTTATCAACCGTATCGCGTAGAGCTGTTTCAATGGAAATTTCCAGGTCAGGCGGTAGATTAACTTGTTGTGGATCATAGCCCCCTTGCTTAGCTTTAACCAGGAATGGTAAATCCCACTCGCTAATATCATCGCCGTTTTTAATACCACGCTTGCCAGCTAAACTCCAGCGAGCTGCGAAATCCAAATAGCTTGGAGGCAACACAGCTGATTCAAAAGGATTATCGGAAAACTTCGCTAGGATCTTTCCATTAAGTACAAGTTCCTCGCCCTTGCCAACTACGCCTGCTTTGCTAATATCATGCAAATCGCTAACACCTGCGAGTACATGGTCAGCATAGGCGCCATTAGATAGATCCATATAAACGGAGCCCTGCAAATTAGCCGGCGCCAGACCAGTAGCTTTTCTTGCCTTCTCTTGTGTAATAGATAGGATAGTATCTTCGCCTGGTCGAGCAGTGCGAGTTATTGCCTTACTATTAGGATTGATATGTACTACATGCTTAGCATCAATAACAATATCATAACCCTTAGCATAGCCTTTAATAGCTGAATCAACGCCGTTCATACCTATGTAGGTAATAGTAGGAGCTTGGCCAGGAAGTACCTTGTAAGCAACATCAGCTATCTGGTCAGCAATCGGCTCGGTAGAAATAATATCACCAAAGCCATTTACCTGGGCACCAGGGCGCTTGCGAATATAAAATCCGCGCTGGTTAAGCTTATCCCAATCATCAAGGTGGCTGCCTGCATGCGCGCGAGTGATGCTAGTAGAGTTGCCAAAGACGCTGTAAAAATCATCAACAGCGGCGCCTTTAGCCCGGGCAGCTAGTTCCATATCAAGCATTGCTTTGCCAAGTGCTGCATCGCCGCCTGCCATTTCGTTAGCAAGCGCCTGTGCTTTTTGCAAAGTTTGTTGGATAGTTTTTTCCTTTACCGCTGCCATTGCAGGCGCATAGGAAGAAGCATACGGAACAGCAGGTAAAGAATCTATATGGTTTATTAACGCAGCGATTCTATCGCCCTGCTTATATGCACCGGCGCCTGCTTCTCCACCAGCTTCAAACGGACGCACAACCTTTTCCCGCTCGCGAAGCGCTTGCTTAAGCAGTGTGCTATTAGCGAAGTAATCCAAACCAGCGCCGATACCAGTACCAAGGCCAACGCCAATCAAGCTAGTCCATGCCATATCTTTCATGTCCATAGCTTCAAAGATAGGAGCTTGATGCATGGTAGCAATGATTGCTGTTTCAGCAGCGAGGCTTTGTACTAAGTTATCCTTTAAACCCATTACGCCTGCGCGGTTCTTAGCAGCCCTTAGCTGGCCAGACAATCCGGTACTAGCAGTTTTGATTTCATCCAAAGCATTTTTAATTACATCATCCCGCTTTGAACCAAGCAAACCAGTTATCCTGCTACCGGCGCCACCCCATTTGCCGGCTTGAAATGCCTTAGTAGCTTTAACAGCTAGGATCCCAGGAATCAAGCTAGTGCCAATGAAACCAATAGTATCAATAGCTGTCTTGTGCTCGTTGTAATAAGCAGCAAGATCATCGTCGTAATCGCGCAGCGCGGAAGAAGTATCAATAGGATCGGTATCGGTAATACCAAGCGCATTACCGTACCAGATGGCACTATTAGCTACAGAATGAGCAGCACTAGCAACGGTAGCACGACTGCCATACCAAAGATGGTCCATAAAGCCATAACCGGAGCCGGACGTTTCATGATACTCTGCGTAGTTAACATAGGGGCTAGGCATGATTATTTTCCTGTGCGATAATTAACTGGCTTGGTATTTCCAGCGCTAATTGGATCCACTAGGCGCAGTTGGCTAGCTATACCACCCCCCAGTGCAGGATTGCCTACCAAGCTAAGCAGCAACTGCACATCGCCCGGCTTAGTAAGATCAAAGAAGCGACGCGATAGCTGTTCAGGTATGCCAGCATTAGCAAGTTTAAGCAGCTCGCTAGGATTAATTTTATACCCATGCTCGCTAAGCGCTTGCTTTGGCAGCCCGAATACATCAGGCGCGTAGCTAGTAGCTGTGTAGTTAACTGATATTTGAGCCAACTTAACAATGTCATTTAACAGCTGGGTGCGCTTAACATTATCTGCTAAATTAGCAGGATCGGCAACAGCCATACCGATAAGCTGTTTCAAACTAAACTGCTTGGTATCTGGTGCGCCAGCTGCATACTTTTTATACAGTTTTATTTGATTGATGCCTTTTACTTGTTTAAGTTCGCCAACAGCAGGCAAGCGAGTAAGCAAACTATTATCGCTATCGCCAAGCATTTCTTGCCTAGCAAGTTTAAGCAGTTCTTCATCGTAGAACTTATCTATTTTATCCTTAGGAGCTTTAAGCAACTCTGGCGGAAGCATAATAGATTCGCTCTTTTCTCTTACCCAACGAGTAGTGGGCAAGACAGCAAGGTAGTTACCAGGATTACCCATGCTTTCAATTGCATTTAGTGCCGAATAAGGGCCTACAGAAGAACTGCCGAAGGTATTAAGAAAGTGGCTCTTAAGCGCCTCATTATTAAGTATGCGCTCTTCCGGCGCGCGTTCAATATCAGCAGCATTGCCGCCTAAAGCGATGGCATGGTCGCGCATACTTCTTACAAGTGCAGCTTTGCCAGCCTTATCCTTTAACGCATCTTCATATTGCATAGCAAGAATCTTATACCGTAGTTCATCCTGCTTGCTATCCCGCTCGCGATTAGCCTGGTCAGCTTGAAGCTGCGCTGCTTTGAAATAAACCTGATGTTCATCAGCAGTCATATTATAAACGCTACCTAGCGCCGATAAGTTTAATCCTGCATTCTGCTGCCGTTGCTTAGCAGCCATGGCGCCTGCTTCTGCCGCTTGCTGATCCAACGTAGCTTGCAATTCCACCTGCGTTTTAGCCAACTTGCTCTGCACAATAGTTTGTACATTTTCCTGGGCAAGCGTATGGATACCTTGCATTTCTTGCAAATAGGCTTGCTTGGCAGAAAGCGCTGTTGCTGCATCCTGCTCTACCTGGCTAAGCTTAAATTGATTAACTAAGTATTGAATAGGATTATCCATCAAGCCCACGCTATTAAGCTGCTGCATTTCTTCAACTTTAGCGCGGTGTGTATTGCTTTCTTCCTCCAGGTAGCCTGCTAGTTTAGCCATGCGATCGCTAGCTGGATTATTTGCATCCAAGCCTAACTGCCGCTGGCGAAGCAAGATTGCCTCCTGCTGGCTTAGCTTGCTGGTTTGCTCCGCTAGCGTACCAGCACGAACAGCGGCTTGCTGTTTAGCCATAGCTTCAATAAGCAAGTTGCCATCGTTGGCAATATCTACCTTAGCCCGCCCTGCTTCCTGCCGCATAGGCTGCAAGCTTTCATTGTTAGCAAATACTTGCTGGATTAAACTGGCTACATCAACAGGGCCGGCGGCTGGCATAATTTTATTCCTTTACTTTACTTTTTAAGAAGTGGCAATTGCTTCTGCGTGTTGAGACATAGCGCGATAGATGCTAAGCGCCTTGTAATTATCCCCAGTTTCAATAGCAGCGATAGCTGGCACAAGGTAGCTGTTGTAAATATCCGCATAAAACTCTTTGGCGTCAGAACGGCTGCTTAACTTAGCAACTACTTTCGGAGCTACTTCATAATAGTTAGCAACCAACTCTTTACCCGCCGGAGTAGCTTTCATAAAGTCATCGCGGAACTTACGCATGGTTGTAAGCTCGTAGCTATTATCATCGCTATTACCAGTTGCCACCATAGTAGCTGTGGTAATGTAGCAATTATCTATACCAAACCAATCATCCAGCACACCATTGGAAGTAAAGCCAGAGATAAGAGCCAGTGCTGTGCCAATACCTGGAATAGCATTAAGGGCCATAGTAGCGCCAATATCACCGGCGCCCTGTGCATAGTCGCCTTGCATAAAGTTTCCCATGCCAGCAAGTATTGGTACCCCTGTAACACCGAGTCCTGGAATATCAAATTGAGGAGTAAAGAATTCGCCTACAGAACTAGCAGCATCTCCTACGCTACCAAGTGCACTGGATATACCAGAGCCAATAGTACCGGTACCTTCTAGCCAATCAAGCCCTTCGCTAAGTCCACCTTTCATCCAGCTAAGCAAGGCATCATTGGACATACCGCTAGCTGCTCCTGCAGTTCCAGCTACAGTGCTTCCAGCGGCGCCAGTTCCGCTACCAGCCGCAGTACTACTGGTAGTACCAGTAAAATCAGCAGCTAAGGAACTAGCTCCGGCACCGCCAGTAGAAATAGAACTAGCAGGATTATAGCTAAATACGCCCTCACCAATATCGCCAAAGCCTGTTAACTCATCCACGCCAGAAGAACCTAGCAAATTGTATATATTGCTACTAGGCGTTGCTATGGTCGGTATAACGCTAGCTTGAGCGCCTAGCGTATTAAGATTACCTATGCTAGCGCCTGACGTATTGGGTATATTTAAGGAGGCATTAGCAGGCGCTATGCTATAGCTACTACCTCCTGACGCTTTTTTTCCTAGCAGCCCTCCATCCCCCATAAGCTGCTTAATAATAGAATAGCCAGCTAACGGAGCAGCTAGGCTGCCTAGGCCGGCCGGGGTAGTTTCGCTAGTAGTACCTGTAGCTGCGGCCTGACTGCCTAGTAACTGGCTAAGAATCTGCGCAGTTTGATTTTGATTCTGGCTTGCTGCAAGCTTGGCATTAACCATAGCTTGCAAGGAAGCATCGGTAGCTTTAGCCATAGCATCGCCGCGCAGTGCTTCCAAGCCGGTGGAATTATAGCCACCAGCGGCTGCCTGCATAGCTTGATTAGGAGCAAAGCTTCGCTGCCCCTGAGTCATAATACTTTGCAAGAGCTGATTAAGCTCGTCCTCGCTGATAGCGCCTGTTTGCGCTTGTGGCATCATAGTGCTAAACAGCTGATTGAACTGAGCCGTAAGGTCTGGAGAAATTGATTTCGTAGTACTGGTTTTCTTATCCAGTAACAACGGCGCTAGCGTTGAAATTAAATTTGCTACATCCTGAGCCATGATATGCTCCTAATTAAAAACAATTTATATAAACATAGCCAGGTAATATACCATGGCCTACTTTTTGGATTAGCCCGCTACCCGGCGCAGTGGTAGTAATAGTACCAGCTACTGTAGCTAGGTAATAGATAGCATTAACTGTAGCGCCTTCTACAGCTAGCAATCCTTGGTTAATGATAACTTCCATGCTATCTCCAGTCTCTACGCCGCCAGGTACATTGCAAAAGCCAACAGCTATATAATCTGCGCTACCGCCACCTACAGCCAACCTAGCTTTTACAATGGACCCATCTAAATAAAGATTAACCATCGCGCCAAATGGAATATCAGCGCCGGCGGTTACTAGCAAACGATTAAGATTCTGTGGCTGCAGCAAGGAAGGACTAGCTAAATAGCGTTCATAGTCGCTGCTAGCTATCCTGCTTACACCACAAGCATAAAGGAAGTTTTTATTTACCGAGTGCATAGCCAGATACAAAGGCTCAAGCTGCTCATATAGCTTGGCATCATTTGTATCTGGTAGTTTTGGTAGTGATAAATAATAGTTACTCATGCTATGTTTCTTTATCTTCTTGAAGAATGCGGAGCAAAGGTCAGTGTAACAGATGATAGATCGAAGCTACCTGTAATGCAAATGAGGTGATTAAGCCCAGTTATACGCGAATCAAATCTTACACTTTTATTTAGCTGCCTGCCATCTGGAGTTGCAGTCCTAACTGAGCCATCGCTAGCTTCTGATTTTATAGTAGCTATTACTTCTCCTACAGTAGCTGCTGCTACTTCTACTGATACTACTGTAGATACTTGCTCGCGAACAAGTTGAAACGGGCCAAGAATAAGAATGCTATCTGTAGTATTTTCATACCGCCCATCTATGAACTTTACCTCGCCTGTCTTAGTTACAAGTACTATGCCAGTATCAGTGTTGGCGCGAATCAGTCCGCCCGCTAAGGATTCATATGTATGCTCCTCTGGATAGGCGCTATATAAATCAGCTCCAAAGGAATATATAGTTCTCCATATAGATACATTTTGAAAGGGATTTTCTACTGCAAAGCTATGAGCAATAGGTAATTTGCTATAGCGATTTAAGCTATCCTGGTAATACACCAATCCACTAAATTCATCACTTTCTTCGCCGCCGTAGGATACAACCATTTCCCCTTTTCTAGTGTATAAAAACTGGGAAGTAATAGTTCCTATATAAGATTCATTTATATCGAAATCGGCATCTACTGTATCAATGATAGTGCCGCGAATAAAGGAGTTAATAGTATTCATAGCAGGCACAACACCTGACTTGCTAACCTTACTAAGATTAGCGCCAGATCTTACCAACTGTGTTTGGCTCTGGCCATAGGAAACTGATTGCACACTATCAATACCGCCTACGCCCTTTAACTCTTTAAATATGAACGGGAAGCGAATATCGGTAGAAGCTAGAGCATATACAGCATTTACAGTGGTATACATAATAAAGCCAGATTCCGCTGCACGACATAATACTATATCGCCATATAGCTCTTGCACATTGCTACTACCAGCGCCGGTAATGTCGCTAGGTATGAAATCCAGTGGATCGCTAAGGGATGACCAAAATGGCTTTTGTACGCTATAGGCAATAAGATAGCCGGAGGATGCAAAGATACCAATGATAGCGCTCGTAGTTAGTCCACCAAGAGTTACCTCCGCTAGCGCGGTACCATCAAATTCATACGTTATAGTGCCGGCTACATGGATAAAGATCCTGCTATTAACTGCAGCTACAGTTATAACTACGCCCGCTGCATAAGCTGCATCCAGCGCCAGCAGTTGAATCCAAGATAGCACTCCGTTCTCATCTTGCCCTGCTACCCAATGCCCTGTATTTTCAGCTATTCCGCTATCCTCAATATAGGCATAAATGAAGCTACCTAAGGAAGTGGTAGATATAGAATCAGCAAATACTACAGTAGCGGTAGGGCTAATGGGATCAAGTAATATAGAGGTAGCACATGACTTATAGCCATAATGCGTAGCTAGCACGTTTTCAGCAAAAGCAAGCATTGGCACAGTAGTTTCTGCTGGTTTCTGCTGCTTATTATCCTCCACATGCTTACTTGCATTTATATCATACTTACCAATTATCACAGGCTCGCGAATGCGGCGCGACAGCAGCGGAACTTCCTCAGTAGATAATGTAGCTGAAACTGTGATATTAGCCATGATAATTTATTCCTAAAATAGGTTGCTTAGGTTTTAATGATAACGCGGCTAGGCATGTAGGATTTAACGGCGGGTTTTGGCACTTCATACTTAGATCCGCCGCCGCCAATTAACATAGCACCACTAGATAATTGGCAATATGCCATACGCATGTAATAGCTGTCTACAAGGGAAGATAAAGAAGCAGTCATATCTTCCCAAGTTATAGGACTAGTTACAGCAAGCAGCCTAGTTAGCGTACCTCTATATATTTTCACATCCTCGCTAGCATCCACGCCAATAGCTAAGAAGCTGCCATCCAGGAATGCCTGCATCCATACATATTTAAGCGCCGTAGGTAAGACAGTATTAGCGATGCATACAAGAGCATTAGTAGAAACGCGATAAGCTAGGTAAGTTTTATCGCTAGGAGTACTGGTGCCAACTCTACCGCCTGCTAATACGTAAAAACCACTAGCTATATTACAAACGCCGCGCTCTCCTACGCCATCAGTAAGGCCGGTGCTTAACTGGGTGGCTATGCCAGAAACCAAATTCATAGCATAAGCAGAAGCTGAAATATTAAATCCAAGTATCTCATCTACGCTATTGCCAACCACTCCATGGAAGTTATCACCGGCAGGCCAAGCAGAAGCTACCGTAGTCCAGGAAATAGTAGTTCCAGATATAGTACCTCTGAGGAATGTGCTGAGGCTATTAAAGCCAAATAAGCAAACTTGCCCGCTGGAGTTTACTGCACAGTGCTGGCCAAATCCTGCAAACGGCATAGCAGTGCCAGAGGCCCAGGTAATTGTTTGTGTAGAGCCTGATCCGGAAATAGTACCAAAGTAAGTAGAGGCGTACTGCACGTTTGATTCATCTTTTCCGCCCGCTATAAATAGCCTGCCATCCGGTAGTTGTACTATTGAATTACCTATAACAGATATAGGCAAATCTGTATAGTCGATTATAGTTGAATCGCCGGCGCTATTAAGTAAATTTGGCAGGTTAAACGTAGTGCTACCGTCCCCTGCGCCATAGCTAGTACCAAGCAGGTTGAAAAGATCAGCATAGTCAGTTCTACTAATCTCCTGGTTAGCAAATAACCAGCCAGGCGGCTGCTCTGCTCCTATGTAATCTACATAAGTACCAGTAGGAATCTGCGCGCTGCCAATAGTTTGCATGTATTCCTTAATAGCGCGGATTTCTGCTTGGATGCAAAAGATGCTATCGCTTTCTGCAGGGGTAGTTACATCTGTAGCATCTGGGGTACAAACTGGATAGGCCATGATAGCTCCTTAGCAATTAGGCTGCGTTAGTGATAACAAGCATGGAAGCATCATTTGCAGTAGCCGCTGCGCCGGCTGATACTATGCGCTTAAGCCACAAGCCCGCCCAGGAAGTACCACCAGCAGAAGCAGGGGCTAAATCTCCTATAGTAACAGCAGCAGCTAAATTAGCTGCGGATGAAAATGTTACACCCGCAGGCGCGGTAGTCTCTGCTGTAATAGCAGTAATAGTATCCGCATCACTTTTAATAGCTACGCCTATTTCTAAGGACGTATTAGGACTGGATGTTTGAGAAGATATATAGGCTTTTAATCCTATGAAATCTTCATTAACATCTGTATTCTGCATTAGCAAAAGTCTATAATCTGTTCTGCCCGCTGCTGCCTCGCTAGGCTGTATAGCGTCAAATAGCTCATTAAGATTGCCTAAAAGTAATGCTGCATAGGCAGGCGGAACTACTTGAGTGCCACCGGCTGCTACGCCTGATGCTGGTACATTACCAACTCTTTGTAAAATTAGCTTTGAAGCAGTAGGCATATAGCCTCCTTATTGAATTTGCCAAGAAAGTAAATAAGTTTTAGTTACTACATCAGCTATAGTCCAGCCGAGTGGCAATGTTTTAATTACTACTTCAGCTATAGCCCAGCGAACTGGATAAAAAGCACTAGCAGTTTCATTAAGATTCCAACTAATAGGTAATTCAACAGCTATGATAGCCGCTGCTGCTATTTCCCAAGAGATTGAATAGTTTATAGCAACAGGCGGAATTATATTCCAAGAAACTGATAAAGCTATGGTTGTTCCAGTAGACTCTACAGCCCATTGAAGCAAATAGCTAGCTGTAATCGGCCCTGCCAGTTCCCAGGCTGCTCGGTAATTTATAGCAACAGGAGCAGCTAGTTCCCAAACTACACTTAGCTGCTTTGCAATACCAGCGCTACTAACTTCCCAGGCAACATTAAGCTGCTTATCAATTTGGTTTTGTATTTCCCAAGCAACGCTTAACTGGGTAGC
>Ga0075163_10008109_pt1 | contig 13868 bp, 8 predicted proteins | sample JI1023141ADNA_FD_71478 | JGI IMG/M metagenome (GOLD analysis project Ga0075163, IMG submission 71478) | Wastewater effluent complex algal communities from Wisconsin, to seasonally profile nutrient transformation and Carbon sequestration -... | ecosystem: Engineered > WWTP > Effluent > Algae...
CTTCGGGTCCTTCGACAGGATCAGCTCGTAGCGCTGCTTCGCCGCCTCCGCCTCGCCGAACGACGCCAGCACCGCCGCCGAGCTGCACACCGCCGCGACCTTCGCCTCGGCCGACGCCTCGTCGCGCAGCGCCACCTCGTCGTACAGCTTGACCGCCTCGATCCCCGCCTCGCGGTCCTTGGCCGCGCGGGCCTGCAGCGCCAGCGCCAGCGCCTCGAGCGAGTCGCGGTACCAGTCGCCCTCCTGCTTCGGCAAACCCCGCGCCGCCGCCAGCACCCCCGGCACCTCCTCCGCCGCGTCCCACAGGATCGTCACGTCCAGCCACGTCTGCACGCGCGCCCGCTGCAGCTCCGCGTCGCCCGCCAGCTTGCCCGCCAGAGGCGCCCGCACCAGCGCCAGAGCCAGCGCCCGGTCCTCGGCCATGAGCGCCGCCAGGTGGACCATGCGCCGCACGTCCGGCGACTCCGGGAATTTGTCCGCCAGCACCTTCGTGCGCGTCACCAGCTCGCGCGCCCCGAGCTTGCCGACGTTGTCGTCCTTGCGGTCGATCCGCGGCAGCGCCGCCCGCATGATCTCCTCGAGCTCGAGCACCACCGCCCCGCGCGCCGGGTCGAACGTCTGCAGCCCCGTCGCGTACTCCTTCATGTCGCCCAGCATCGGCCCCAGCATCTGCACCACGTTCATGTTGGCGTCCGACTTCATCGCCGCCGGGAACACCTCGGTCACCAGCTTGGCCCCGAACACCCCGAGCGCCACCTCGAAGAAGTCGCGGTCGCGGTTCGCCAGCTTGCGCCCCGCCTCGATCCACCGCGCCCCCTCGGTCAGGTTGGCCGCCTGCGTCACCGTCGCCTTGGCCAGCCCCGCGAACGGCCGCGCGTCGTTCGGGTGCGCCGCCCGCAGCGCCTCGTACTGGGCCCGCGCGTCCGCGTAGCGCCCGAGCAGGATCAGCAGGTGCCCGCGCTCGAGCGCCGGCGTCAGGTCCGTATTCTTCGGATCCCTCACCCGCGGATCCTCGGTCAGCGCCCGCTCCCGCCGCGCTCGTTCCCCGACCTCGACCGTCAGGTCGACGCGCTTCTTGAACTCCGCGACCGCCTTCGCGTCCTCCGGCTTGTCGCTGCCGAGCGCCTTGCCCTTCGCCAGCGCCTCGTCGCCGCACGCCGGATCCAGCGCCCTGAAGCAGGTGTCCGCCAGCTCGAGCCAGTCGCCGCCGGTCGCCGCCTTGCCCATCCGCTCCGTCGCCATCTGCCGCAGCTTCAGCGACTCGTGGAACCGCTCGCTCTTCCTCGCGTCGTCCGCCAGCCGCCCGAGCACCTTCGGCACCTCCGGGTGATCGCCGTGGCGGCGCAGCAGCTCCGCCGAGGTGCGCCGGTGCAGCAGCGGCGCCCGCGTGAACACCGTGCGCAGCGCCGCCATCAGCTCCGCGACGTCGACCCCCTCCTCGCCCGGCTTCTTCGCCTGCGTCGCCGCCATCGCCGTGAATTGCAGGATCTGCTGGAACATCCCGTTCTCGTTGGAGAACGCCGGGTTGCTCAGGATCGAGTACGTCTTCGACAGCGCCAGCAGCAGCTCCGGATCGTCGACCCCGTCGGCCACCGCCTGCTCCGCGAGCACCAGCCCGCGCCCCAGGCTCATCAGCGACATCATGAAGCTCTCGCCGCTGGTCGGCCGCATCTTGTCCCACGCCAGCAGCGCCTCGCGGATCTCCTTCACCGCGACCTCGCGGTCCGGCGTCGCCCCGACCTTGCCGCGCAGCCACGCCGGCAACCCCTCGAACAACGGCTTCTGCGGCCCCGGATCGACCGCGTCGGCGACCGCCCACAGCTGTGGATCCGCCGTCTCCTCCTCCGCCTCGGACACCGGCGTCGGCGGCGTCGTCGTCTTCTTGCCCTGCGTAGCGCAGCCAGCCAGCATCAACGCCCACACCCATCGTCGGATCAGCATCGCCACCTCCCGCGACCGAGCGCCGCGAATGTCTGTTACACGCGCCCGCGCGTGCGTTGCACGAAGGCGAGCGCCCCGGTGCGGATCTGCAGCCCCTGCATGCGCGTGAACAGCTGCCGGGGCCCCTCGCGACACGAGCACATCAGGTTCTGCCGCCCGTCCTCGTGCTCGAGCCCGAACAGGTGCCCGAGCTCATGCGCCAGCGTGGTCGCCGGCGCGTCGCCGCCGAGGATCAGGTACTCGCGGTTGCGCAGCTTGCGACGCAGCCCGCGGTAGCGCCAGTGCAGCCCGCGCACGCTGCGGTCGGTGCGGAGCGAGCTGCCGAGCTCGACGGTGTCGACGAGGAACACGTGGATCGTCCCGTCCGCCGGGGCGAACTCTGCGAGCCGACGCCGATCGCGTCGGTGCTTGATCCCCGCGTACCCCTCGGGCAGCAGCGTGATGCGGGCGATGTACACCTCGATGCCATACGCCGCGAGCGCCTGGTTGGTCCGGTCCACCGACCGCGTCAACCGGTACGGATCCACCGCCAGACGATCCGCGTCGGTCGCGACGTGCACCGTCAGCGGGATGCGGATCGCCGCACGCGTCCGCTTCGCCTTCGTCGTGCCCTCGCCACGCAGGTCCGGGACCTTGTGCTCGCCGGACGCCGAGACCTCGGGCGCACCCGCCAACCACAACACCACGGCCAGCGCCGCCCGCCAAACCCAGCCAGTCTCGACCCGCACCGACACTGGACTTCATCATGACAAACCTCGCCTCGCCAGGGAAGCCCGTGCACGTCACGACGCAGCCGACGGGCACCATGACATCGACGTCACACGGACATCTGCCCGCACGCGCGCCGCTGACCCCGCCGCCGCCGCTTCACAACTTCGATGCTCCGTCCCCTCGACTTGCTATGCTGCCCCTCCGCCCATGTTTTTGTTCGGAAGCTCCGCCGCCGCGCCCGCCCCCAACTTCCTCCCCGACGAGGACTCCCGCAGCGCCATCGCCGACGCGCTGCAGGCCGTCATCGCCCAGCTCGGACCGCCGGCGGCCGCCCCGCGGTGGCTCAGCGACGCCGCGGCCCCGCGCGACCTCGACGGCCTGTTCGACTTCCTCTGCTCCGTCCAGGCCCAGGTCGGCCAGCAAGACATCGAGTTCACCCTGCTCGACGTGCGCCCCGGTGAACCGGTCCCCCCGGGCTTCGTCCCGCTCGGCGACCCCAGCGGCCACCTGCTCCGCACCTACGCCCGCGCGCGCGAGCTCGTGCTCTACGTGGTCCCCCAGGTGTTCAAGGTCCCCAGCCTGCTCCTCGGCAACGTCGCCCGGGAGATCGGTCGCCTCGGCCTCTGGCAACAACCCACGACCCCCGCCGTCGCCGACCTCGACAGCGAGGTCGCCGCGGAGCTCGCCGGCGTCGCCCTCGGCCTCGGCACCTGGGTCGCCAACGGCGCCTACATGTTTAATAATGCCTGCTGCGGCGGCGGCTGCGGCATCGACCTCGGCAGCGTCCGCGCCGCCCTGTCGCTCCCGCAGGCCTGCTTCGCCGTCGCCCTCGACGCCCGCCGCAAGAACCTGTCGCGCCGTCACGCCGCCCGCCAACTGGAGAGCACCCAGTCCGCCGCCTTCAAGGCCAACTGGGACCCCTGCAGCAAGCAGCTCGCCGCCCTCCCCGCCGCCGCTACCGCCGCCTCCCTGCGCGCCTGACCTCAGCGAGCCATCGCCTCGCTGAGCCTCTGAAAAAATCGCCGCGCGTGCACCGGGCTCCGCTCGCACACCCGCGCCGCGGAGATCCTCCCGATCAACGCGAACCCGTCGCGCTTCGAGTACGCCCGCGTGTCCCGCGTCGCCTTCCTGAGCGCCTCGAACAGGTCCTGCTTCGCGACATCCTCGACGTTGGCCCGCGCCGGGATGTCCTGCGCGCGAAACTTCTGGCCATAAAACTTCGCCAGAGCCTCGGCGTCCGCGATGAGCCACGCCTCCATCGCCTGCGCCATGAAGAACAGCCGGTCCTCCCCGACCCCGTCGGGCCGCACCCAGCCGTCGCCGACGCGCCGCAGCACGTGCTCCCACGCCGCGACCCCATCCCCGACAGGCGCCTCGCTGTCGACGAGCAACAGACAAAGATCCCCGGGGTACTTGCGGACTGCGATCGAAAAATCCCGGAACGCCCGCGCCCGCCCGCCGCAGGCGATCACGGTCGGCTGCGGCAGCTCACCGAGCCACTGCTTGATCAACTGACCGAACCCGACTCGCAGCGGCGTCTGTTCTTGCCGAGAGTCTCCGCCACCCTCGACGAACACCCAGACCTTCCTGCTCACCACCGAGTCCCCCCGATCTGCCCCTTCGTCCACAGCTCACCGAGCGAGTAGTGCTCGAGCCACTCCGCCAGGTCTCCCGCATCGAGCCTCCGAATCGTGGTCGTCGCCTCGTGTCGCTCGCACACCTGGACCGACTCCGGCGTGCTCGTGAACGCATCGACGAGCCCCACCGAGTGGGTCGTGACGATCAGTTGCATCCGCTCCGCAGCGCTCCGCAACAGCCGCGCAAGCTCGGGGATCATGTCCGGATGCAGCCCGAGCTCCGGCTCCTCGATGCACACCAGTCGTGGCGGCCTCGGGTCGAGCAGCACCGCCAGCAGCGACAACCACCGCAGCGTCCCATCCGACAGCCTCGACGCGGGGATCTTGCGACCTCCTCCCTCATCGAGAAAGAGCTGAACCGTCCCTCCCACGATCTGCACGTGAAAGTCGACGATCCCGTCGTAGAGCTGTCGCAACGCGGCCAGCACGCCATTGTGCGCATCGCCCTCGATTCGAAAGCTGTTGAGCACCAGAGCCAGGTTGCTCGCGTCCTCGAGCAGATGATCCGTCGGCAGATCGGCCGGCTGAGGCCAACGCGGCGGTGCATGCCGTCCGAACGTCCAACCCCGGTAGACACGGATCTCGTCGTAGGCATCGCTCAGAAACGCAAGGCCAGGGTATTGCTCCGGATCTCTGCGCTGGCCCAGGACGGACCGCTGAGGGTCGATGCTCTCGTTGCGACCGGCCCGCGGATTCCCATCGGCGTAGATGGTCGTACGTCCCTTGCGCCGCGTGACGCTGTTCATCACCTGAGCCGGGTTCGAACACTCCTCGTCGATGTGTTCCTCGACGATCGAGAACCGATGGTTGTCTTCCGTGAAGGCGAGGCGATGACGCAGGTTCCACGCCGAAGGGAGGCTGATCGTGGCCTCAAGCTCCCCCTTGCCGTCTCGATCGCCCCTCCAGATCCACGCCTGCGGTCCTCCGCCTTCACGGACGACCGTCGTCAGGTCTCGCGGCGCCGCCTGCAGCAGCGAGATCGCGTCGAGGAGGTTCGACTTCCCCGAGCCGTTCGGCCCAATAATTAAATTGAGCGGCGAGAACTCGACCGGCGGCGACTCGGGTCCGAACGACAGGACGCGGCGGAGCTGGAGGCTGCGGAGGAGCATGCGCGCGGCTCACCTCTGGGTATCACACCCACGCGGTTCACGGCACCGGGAATTTCAGCAGCGCGTAGTGGACGCTCTCGCCGACCGTCTCGACGCCGGTGCGCAGGTCGGCGGGCACTGAAGTCCGCACGCGCTTCGCGTGAGCGACCGTGGTGATCAGCCACATCGTGCGCCCGTGTCCGCGTTGCTCGTCGAGGAATCCGACGAACTTGTCCTTGTCGAGCTCCTTGAGCACCCAGATGTTGCCCTTGGAGAAGAATGTCTCCCCGCGATAATAAAACCACCAGCTGAGCAGCGGGTCCTCGGGGCCGCGCTGGTCGTAGTACATGCGGAGCAGCGACCGCTGCGACCAGTGCTCGGACGCCGCGGGCAGGTAGCCGTTCATGATCCACCCGAGCGTCAGCAACGCCGACAGCACCATGCCCGCCGCCGCCGCCCGGCCCCAGCGCGCGGCCCACAGCAGCAGCCCGAGCGCGAACGGGATCGCCATCACGATCAGCCGCTCCGTCGGCGGCGCGCCTTGCCGCCACATGTGGTCGTACAGGTACGTCGTCAGGTGGGCGATCCACGCCGGCTCGACCGTCGCGTCGCGCAGCACCAGGCCCAGCACCCCGACCCCGACCCCGGCCGCGACCCACGCCGTCCGCGCTTCGCGGCCATCTGTCTTTTCGGTCAGCTCCGCCAGCCACAGCCCGACCAGCGCCGCCAGCGGCGGCAGCACCGGCAGCAGGTAGTGGTAGTACTTCGTCACGCTGTACGTCAGCAGCGCCAGGGTCACCACCGCCCACAGCAGCACGAACCGCCGCACCGCCGCGGCCCTCGTCACCGCCGATGCATCCAGCGCGTCCGGCTGCTCGCCGCCGGGCGTGCGGAGCCAGCGACACGCCGCCCACAGCGCCGCCGGCAGCGCCGCCGACCACGGCAGCGCCGCGACCCCGAGCGTGCGCACGTAGTACGCGAACCCGCCGACCGCCTGGTCCTGCTCGCCCGAGCCGAAGCGCGCCAGGTTGTTGATGACGATGAGCTCGTTGATCCACCCCTTGCCGCGGTACAGCGCCATCGCGTGGTGCCACGGCAGCGAGGCCAGCGCGAACAGCAGCAGCCCCGACCCGAGCCCGCAGCGGCGCAGCAGGTCGAAGCGCCCGCGCACCGCCAGGTCCGCGAGCACGATGAGCCCGACGATCCCCGGCCCGATCATCCCCTTGCCGACCAGCGACACCCCCGCGGCCACGTACAGCACGCCCATCCACACCTGCGAGCGCCGCGCCCAGCGCAGGCTGACGACCAGCAGCCCGATCGCGACCGCCCAGTAGCCGAGCAGATGGAAGTGGATCTCCCGCAGCGTCGCGACGCTGGGGATGTTCGCCTTCTTGCTGAACTTGGCGACCCGCGCGACCGTGTCGTCGCTGATCACGTGCATGTGCAGCATCGCCAGCGGCACGATGGCCGCCAGCACCACCCCAATTAAAAACACCGCGTACGCGCGGTCCCAGGGGATCGTCCAGCGCAGCGCCCTGCGCTCGCTGTCCGGCCGCCGCACCAGCGACCCGATCGACCGCCGCCGCAATTCGCGATCCGGCTGCAACCACGCCAGCGCCCACGCCCCGAGCGCGACCGTCACCGGCATCACCAGGAACATGTCGGTCAGCGCCTGGCGCGTGACGATCGCCCACTGCGGCATCGTCGCGAGGACCACCGCCGTGAAGATCCCCGCCCGCGCCGCCATGGACGGCCCGTCCGGACCGCGCCGCCGCGGCGCCGCCTCGTCGCGCAGCAGTCGCCACACCACATAGCCGAGGAACACCGCGCACAGCAGCCCCGAAATTAAACTCGGCAGACGGATCGCCACCTCGGGCCACGGCGAGCGGACCATCTCGTCGACCTCCGGCCGCGAGCCGACCCCGAGCAGCCCCATGCTCAGCGCCATCAACCAGAACGGCAGCGCCGGCTTCGACCAGAACGTGTTCTCCGCGTTGCCGTCGGGCCCGAGCCCGGGCCGCCACCACAGGTCCAGCGGGTCGTGGCGCACGAGGATCTGCCGCGCCACCTCGCCGTAGTGGGTCTCCCACGGGTCCCACGGCCCACACGCCGTGATCGTCGCAACCTCGATCACCACGATCGCCAGCGCCGCGAGGGCGATCCACATCCATGTCGGCAGCGTCGGCAGGCGCACGGCGACCGAGGTCTTACCGCACGCCCGCCGCGCCCGTCCAGCTCACTCGCCCAGCTTCGCCTTGACCTTGACGATGCGCTGCTCCGCCTTGGTCTTGGTCGTCTCGTCCAGCAGGGCCTTCTCGTACTGCGTCAGCGCGTCGCGGTAGCGCAGCGCGTTGTAGTACGCGTCGCCCAGCTTGATGCGGTACGTGCCGTTCTTCGGCGCGACCGAGACCGCCTGCTCCGCGTAGCGCTGGGCCCCCTGCGTCGACCCACGGTCGAAGTGGATGTCGCTCAGCCCGATCAACGCCTCGGCGCACTTGCGGTCGAAGCTGATCGCATTGTTGAACAGCCCCTCCGCCTCGGCGCGGCGGCCCGCCTTCAGCGCCGCGGTCCCTTGCGCCGCCAGCTCCGACGCCTTCGCCGGGTCGCGCTTGACTGCCGCGTTCTCCAGCTCGCCGTCCGCCAGCTCGTCCGACTTCTTCTCCTTGCCCGGCGTCCTGCCCTTCTTGCTCGGGTCCTCGACCACCGGCGTCGGCTCCACCGGCGTCGGCTCCACCGGCGGCGGCTCCACCGGCGGCTTGACCTCCGGGTCCTTGTCGGGCGGCGGCGCGGCCTCGGGCATCACCACCCCGGCCCCGCGCGCCGTCTCCTCGAGCATCATCTTCCTGGTCAGCGGGATGCGGTTGTCGGCGATCAGCTTCTCGACCGCCTTCTTGCGACCCTCCTTGTCGGGGTTGATCATCGCCGTGGCCACCGCCATCGCCGACTTCTCGCCCTCGCTCAGCTTCCCGGCCTTGAGCCGCTCGAGCATCGCCTGACGCTCGCTCGCGGTCCGCGGCGCCCGCGAGGCCGCGTACGTGTTGTCGCCGTCGAACACCAGAGCCCAGTCGTAGTACTCGAACGCCAGCCCGCGGGTCGCCTCCTGGTCCCAGAACTTGTCGGCCACCGTCACCAGCTGATTGCTGAACTCGGTGCGCAGCACCTTGCCGCGCTCGTCGGCCACCGCCTCGCCCGGCCCGGTGAGCGCCTCGAGCTTGAAGATCGTCATGATCGCGACCGCGTCGCCGTCGGGCTCGGGCTCGACGTAGCGGCCCACGCTCGCCGCGTCGCGGGCCTCCTTGCTGAGCGCCTCGATCTGCGCCGTCACCTCCGGCGGCACCTCGGGCGAGCCGATCGTCATCAGCAAGATCCCCGTCGCCGCCGCGGCGCCGAGCGCCGCCGCCACCGGCAGCAGCCAGCGCCGACGCGGCGCCGCCACCGGGTTGACCCCCGGCATGCGGCTGAGCAGGCTCGCGCGCCGGTCCGGATCCACGTCCGGCAGCGGCAGGTCGTCCCACTCGGAGATCACCCCCGCGGCGATCTGCGCCTCGCAGATCGCCGCCTCGAGCTCCGCCATGTTCGCGTAGCGGTCGGCCGGGTCCTTCTCGAGGCAGCGCATCACCACCGCCTCGAGCGCCTTCGGCTCGGCCCCCGGACGGACCTCGCGCGGCGGCTTCGGCTTGGTGTTGAGCTGCGCCAGCAGCACCTCCGCCAGGTTCTCCATCGGGAACGGCGGGTGGTGCACCATCATCTCGTAGGCCATGCAGCCCATCGCGTAGATGTCGAGGCGGGCGTCGAACGCCACGCCGTTGATCTGCTCCGGCGCCATGTACTGCGGCGTGCCGGCGATCGGTCCGCCGCCATCGCGGCGCGCGTCGAGGATCGCCGCCACGCCGAAGTCGACGATCTTCACCATGTCGCGCCGGCCCTCGTAATTGATGAGGATGATGTTCTCCGGCTTGATGTCGCGGTGGACGATCCCCGCCTTGTGCGCCGCCCCGAGCCCCTTGCAGATCTGCCGCAGGATCGCGAACATCCGCCCCGGCTCGATGTCCTGCTCGGTCAGCGCCGCGAGGTCGGTCCCGCTGAGCAGCTCCATGCAGAAGAACAGGCGCCCGTCGGGCAGCTCGCCGAAGTCGAAGATCTCGACGTTGTTCTTCGAACCGGCGCGGGCCGCCGCGCGGGCCTCTTCGCGGAACACCTGCGCCGTGTCGCTGCGCTCGCTCAGCTCCGACCGCAAGATCTTCAGCGCCACGCGCCGCTCGATGTCGATGTGCTCGGCCTCGTAGACGACCCCCATGCCGCCCTCGCCGAGCCACTTGAGCAGCCGGTAGCGCGTCCCCGGGATCGGCTTGCCCGCGATCAGCCGCAGCCGCGGCTTCTCGACCCCGGGCACGACCTCCATCTGGTGGGCCGCCGCCGCCGCCGCGCCCACGCCGTTGATGTCCGGCGTCGTCGCGTTGTACTCGCCGGTCTGCGGCCGCCGCAGCGCCTGGTCGTCGCGCCCCGGCACCTGCCCACGCATGTCGTGCTGCGTCGCATCCACCTTCGGCCGCGCCGGCGCCCGCACCTCCGGCTCGGGCGGGGGGATCGTCCGCCCGGTCACCGCGCTGAGCAGCTGATGCGGCAGCGCGTGCAGCGTGTGGTCCGCCTTCGGCGCCGCCTCGGGCTTCAGCTCCTGCCCGCGCGCCTCCGGCTGCGCGCGCAGGTCCTGCTGCAGCTTCGAGGCCGCCTCGGCCACCCGGCCGCGGGATGGCATCGGCGCCGGGCCGACCGGCGGGCGAGCCATCGGCGCCGGTCCGGTGCCGCCCGCACCTGTCTTGCTGGCCGTGGGTATGCCGATGCCGAAGACCGTACGGCCCTTCGCTTCGCCCTCTTGTTCGTCGGCTCCGCCGGGCTTCTGCAGCAGCGGATCGTCGTCGTCCACCATGGGGTCCCCTTCGCGTCGGCGATTATACGGGTTTACGTCCCTGGCGCGGTCTCGGCGTGCCCCCGTAAGTTCCACGGTTTTCGGACGGAGCACCGCGCCGCGGAATCGAGCACGTCCCGAAAAAACAGTGATAGCCTCGCGTCGCCATGACCACGACCACCACGTTCCGCAGGCTCCTGGTCGCCAACCGCGGTGAGGTCGCCGTGCGGATCGCCAGAGCCTGCGACCAGCTGGGCATCGTGCCCGTGCTCGCCGTCTCCGCCGCAGACCGCGGCGCCGCGTACACCCACGGGCGCGAAACCGTGTGCCTCGGCGGCCCGCGTTCGCCGCAGAGCTACCTCAACATGCCGGCGATCGTGCAGGCGGCGCGGCAGACCGAGTGCACCGCGCTGCACCCGGGCTGGGGCTTCCTCTCGGAGAACCCGGTGTTCGCCGCGCTGTGCGAGGCCCACGGCGTCACCTTCATCGGCCCGCCCGCGCAGGCCATGCACCTGATGGGCAAGAAGACCCCGGCGAAGACCGCCATGCGCGCCGCAGGCCTCGCGCTGATCCCCGGCAGCGACGGCATCCTCCGCGACGTCGCCCACGCCCAGCAGGTCGCCGACGAGACCGGCTACCCGGTCCTCCTCAAGGCCGAGAGCGGCGGCGGCGGTCGTGGCATGCGCATCGCCCGGTCCGCCAGCGAGGTCGCCGGCGCCTACGCCGACGCCCAGGCCGAGGCCACCACCGCGTTCGGCGACGGTCGACTGTTCCTCGAGCGCCTGGTCGAGGGCGGTCGCCACATCGAGATCCAGGTCATCGCCGACCGCTACGGCCACGTCGCCCACCTCGGCGAGCGCGACTGCACCGTCCAGCGCAACCACCAGAAGCTCATCGAAGAGTCGCCCTCACCTGTCCTTCCGGACAGCGAACGAACCCGCACCCTCGCCGCCGCGGTGGCCGCCGCGCGCAGCATCGGCTACGTCGGCGCCGGCACCATGGAGTTCCTGCTCGACCCCGACGGCGTGCTCCGCTTCATGGAGATGAACACCCGCCTGCAGGTCGAGCACTGCGTCAGCGAGGTGCGGTCCGGCCGCGACCTCGTGATCGAGCAGATCCGCGTCGCCGCCGGCCACCCGCTGTCCTTCCAGCAGTCGGACGTGACCCTGAAGGGCCACGCCATCGAGTGCCGGATCAACGCCGAGGACCCCTTCGAGAACTTCCGCCCCGCCCCCGGGAAGATCTCCCGCTGGTCCTGCCCGCCCTCGGCGGACCTCCGCGTCGACACCCACGTCACCGACGGCTACGAGGTCCCGCCGCACTACGACAGCCTCATCGCCAAGGTCATCGCCTCCGGCCCGACCCGCGACGCCGCCTGCGACCGCATGATCGCCGCGCTCGAAGCCCTCGTGTGCGACGGCGTCGCGACCACTGTCCCTGTCCACCTGGCCATCCTCCGCTCCGCCGCGTTCCGCGAGCACCGCTACGACACGCGCACCATCCCGGGCTGGCCTCCGGCGACCTGAAGGAACCTGTCCCATGGCACATGTCCCGCTCATCCCGATCGGCGCCGCCCGCGAGCAGACCGGCGACGACCGCACCTACCACGAGCACCGCGCCGCCCTCGGCGAGCTCGAGGCCACCCTGCGCGCCCGCCGGGCCGCCGTGCACGCCGGCTGGGGCGACAAGTACAGCGAACGCGTGCACGCCCGCGGCAAGCTGACCGCCCGCGAGCGCATCGCCCGGCTGCAAGACCCCGGCACCCGCATGTTCGAGGTCGGCACCTTCGTCAACGACGGCGTGATGTTCGGCGACATGCGCTCGCCCGGCGCCGGCGTCGTCACCGGGTTCGTCCGCGTCGAGGGTCGGTGGTGCATGGTCATCGCCAACGACAATACCGTCGCGTCCGGCTCGTGGTGGCCCAGGACCCCGGAGAAGATCGAGCGCGCGCAGACCATGGCCCTGCGCCTGCGCGTCCCGACGATCTACCTGGTCGACTGCAGCGGCCTGTTCCTGCCCGAGCAGTCCAAGGCGTTCCCCGGCGCCACCGGTGCCGGCCACATCTTTAAAATGAACAGCCTGCTGTCCGCCAACGGCGTGCCGCAGCTGGCCGGCGTGTTCGGCGACTGCATCGCCGGCGGCGGCTACATGCCGATCATCAGCGACCGCGTCTACATGACCGAGCAGGCCTACATGGTCATCGCCGGCGCCGCTCTGATCAAAGGCGCCAAGAGTTTGAAGATGACGAGCCTCGACATCGGCGGCCCCGAGGTCCACGTCCACCTCAGCGGCTGCGCCGACATCCGCGTGCCGAACGACGAGGTGCTAATCGACTGCCTGCGCCGCGACGTCGCCCGCCTGCCGAGCAGCGGCGCCGACTTCTACCGCGGCGGCGCCGGCAGCATCGAGCCCGGCCAGCCGACCCACGAGCTGCGCGGCATCCTGCCCCGCGACCACCGCGAGGGCTACGACGCCTACCAGGTGCTCGCGCGCCTGTGCGACCAGAGCCTGTTCTGGGAGAACATGCCCGACGCCGGCGAAGAGATGATCTGCGGCGTCGGTCGCCTCGGCGGCCTGTACGCCGGCTTCATCATCAACCGCCAGGGCCTCGTCGGCGACCCCGAGCGCCCCGGCGCGATGCGCCCCGGCGGCACCCTCTACCGCGCAGGCATCGCCAAGATCTCCGCGTTCAGCCGCGCCTGCGACAGCGACGGCATCCCGATCGTGTGGCTGCAGGACATCAGCGGCTTCGACATCGGCGTCGAGGCCGAGCGCCAGGGCCTGCTCGCCTACGGCAGCAACCTCATCTACACAAACAGCACCAACACCGTGCCGATGTTCACGGTCCTGCTGCGCAAGGCCTCCGGCGCCGGCTACTACGCGATGGCCGGCCTGCCCTACGACCCCGTGGTCCAGCTCAGCACCTGCATCACCCGCCTCAGCGTGATGGAGGGCCGCACCCTGGCGATCGCCACCTACAACACCAAGCTCGGCGACGACTTCGAGATCCTCAGCCAGGACCCCGCCGAGCGCGCCGCGATCGAGGCCGGCATGCAGTCCGTCGAGAAGCGCATCGAGTCCGACATGGACCCGTACGTCGCCGCCCGCCAGATGGACACCGACGAGATCGTCGAGCTCGGCGAGCTCCGCGACTACCTGACCACCCTCGTCGAGATGAGCTACCAGGCCACCGGCCATCGCAGAATTAAAAACCCGCGCATCTGGTCGCTGCACGACCTCGCCGTGCTCACCGGAGGGATCCGCTGACATGCCCGCCGCCATCACGCAGCAAGACAGCCGCCTCCACCCGCCCACCATGCCCGCCAGGCTCGTCCGCGAGCAGGACGGCAAGCTCCGCCTCGAGGCCCCGACCGTCGGCCTCTACCGCGGCGCCCCGCCGCCCGGCAGCCTCGTCGCCGCCGGCGCGACCATCGGCCAGCTCGAGATCCTCGGCGTCCTCCACCACCTCGTCGCCCCCGCGGGCGCGACCGGCCTCGTGCTCGCCCACGACGGCCCGCGCCTGACCCGGCGCCCGGTCGGCCACGGCGACCTGCTCGTCGCCCTCGACCCCGACGCCGGCCTGAC
>Ga0075163_10008110_pt1 | contig 13868 bp, 10 predicted proteins | sample JI1023141ADNA_FD_71478 | JGI IMG/M metagenome (GOLD analysis project Ga0075163, IMG submission 71478) | Wastewater effluent complex algal communities from Wisconsin, to seasonally profile nutrient transformation and Carbon sequestration -... | ecosystem: Engineered > WWTP > Effluent > Algae...
AAGCCGAGCAAGCCGAGCAAGCCGAGCAAGCCGAGCAAGCCGAGCAAGCCGAGCAAGCCGAGCAAGCCGAGCAAGCCGAAGGCGATGCAGCTCCAGGTCGAGTCGGGAACGCTGATCAAGGGCGTCACCGCCGCGCAGCTCAAGAAGGCGATCGCCGGCGAGAAGTTCGCGATCCTCGGTGGCGGTCCGCGCTCCGGGACGTACCTCCAGACCGCGGCGCAAGACGAGGCCCCGTTCCTCTACATCCTCGAGTACCAGGAGGGCTCGCTGAGCGAGCACTTCGAGGCGGTCCACAAGGGCATCGCGCTCGACGCGATCGTCGCGACCTTCACGAAGTACCTCGCCGGTGATGCCTCGTGGCGCGACGACTTCACGTGGAAGCGCATGAAGCTCTAGCGAAGCTTCGCTCGCGGGAGCCCGGAGTCGCGCAGCTCGGCGCGGCGCACGAGCCACTTCTGGAACGCGTGGACGGCGGTCAGCACCACCGCGAAGGTCAGCCCGGTCACGTAGTAGACGAAGCGATACGCGCCGCGCTGCGAGCCGGGACGGAGCTCGTCGGGCGTCGCGAGCTGATCGCAGACGAAGTACGCGACGCCGGCCGCGAGCACGGCGATCACGAAGGCGATCGCGAGCCGGCGCAGTCGGCCTGTCTCGTCGAGCAGGTCCGGAACGTCACCATCCGCCATCGCGAGAGCGTGCCACAGGAATGATCTGGATGATGGCGCACGGCGGCTTGCGTGGCCTCGGGCAACACGGTTACATCGAAGCTTCGTCGGGGTGACATGAGCACGAATACGGAAGCACCGGTCGCGGCACGTGGGGCAAGCAAGGCAGAGGCGGGCGGAGTAGTTATCGACAAGGAGCGCGAGCGAGCCCGCTCGATTCGCGACGACATCAGCGGCTGGCGCAAGTGGGGGCCATACCTGTCGGATCGTGCGTGGGGCACCGTCCGCGAGGACTACTCGGCGCACGGCGACGCGTGGAACTACCTGACGTACGACAAGTCGCGTTCGAAGGCCTACCGCTGGGGCGAGGATGGCATCGGCGGTATCTGCGATCGCTATCAGCTGCTGTGCTTCGCGCCCACGTTCTGGAACGAGCGCGATCCGCACCTCAAGGAGAAGTTCTTCGGGCTCAACCCCAACGAGGGCAACCACGGCGAGGACGTCAAGGACTACTACTTCCACGTCGACAACACGCCGACGCACTCGTACATGTGCTTGCTCTACAAGTACCCGCAGCGCGAGTTCCCGTACCGCTGGCTCGTCGAGGAGAACCAGCGCCGCGCCGGGCAGGGGCCCGAGTTCGAGACGATCGACACCGGCATCTTCGACGAGCAGCGCTACTTCGACATCTACATCGAGTACGCGAAGGGCACGCACGAGGACATCGCGATCCGGATCACCGCGCACAACCGCGGCCCGGATGCCGCGCCCCTCCACATCCTGCCCACGCTGTGGTTCCGCAACACCTGGGCGTGGGGCAAGAACCCGAAGCCCGAGCCGCAGATCAAGGTGGAGCGGACCGAGGGCGAGTCGGGCCAGCAGCTGGCGTTGCTCGCTGACGACGGCGACATGCCGCCCGATCGCAACATGCCGCCGTTCTACTCGCTCGGCATGCGCTGGCTGATCGGCCCGGCCGATGGCCAGGTGATGGTCACCGACAACGAGACGCACGGCGCGCGCGCCCACGGGCCGGGCAACTCGTCGCGCAAGCCGCACCAGAAGGACGCGTTCCATCGCTACCTCTGCGAAGGCGAGCAAGGCACGCTCAAGGCGGACGAGCAGGGCACCAAGGCCGCGCTCCATTACAAGTACCTGATCCCCGCCGGCGGCAGCGTCACGCTCAAGCTGCGGTTCACCGACGGCAAGAAGCGCGACGCGCTCGCGGAGGTCGACGCGATCGTCGACGCGCGCAAGGCCGAGGCGGACGTGTTCTACAACAACATCGCGCCCAAGACGGCGAGCGCCGACGAGAAGCTCGTGCAGCGCCGTGCGCTCGCGGGGCTGCTGTGGACGAAGCAGAGCTACATCTTCGACGTCGCGAAGTGGCTCGACGGTGACAACCCGGACCTCCCGCCGCCGCAGTCACGCCATCGCATTCGCAACCAGCACTGGCGCCATCTCAACTCGATGCGCGTGATGTCGATGCCGGACAAGTGGGAGTACCCGTGGTTCGCCGCGTGGGACCTCGCGTTCCACATGGTGCCGTTCGCGCTGATCGATCCGCGGTTCGCGAAGGACCAGCTGTGGATGCTGCTGTTCGAGCAGTTCCAGCACCCGGCCGGCCAGCTGCCCGCGTACGAGTGGGAATTCTCCGATCTCAACCCACCGGTGCATGCGTGGGCGGTATGGCGCGTCTACAACATGGAGAAGTCGCGGTTCGGGCACGCCGATCGCGAGTGGCTCGAGCGCTGCTATCACAAGCTGCTGATCAACTTCGCGAACTGGGTCAACAAGGTCGACAAGGAAGGCAACAACGTCTTCGAGGGCGGCTTCCTCGGGCTCGATAACATCACGGTGATCGATCGCAGCGAGAAGTCGCAGGACGGCTCGACGCTGCATCAGTCCGACGCGACCGGCTGGATGGGCATGTTCTGCCTCAACCTCATGCGGATCGCGCTCGAGCTCGCGAAGGAGAACCCGGTCTACGAGAGCATGGCGAGCAAGTTCCTCCAGCACTACGTCTACATCGCGTACGCGATGAAGCACATGGGCGGCCGGGACTACTCCCTGTTCGACAAGGAGGACGGCTTCTTCTACGACATCCTCGAGAATCAGGACAAGAGCTTCCACAAGTTCCGGGTGCGCTCGCTCGTCGGGTTGATCCCGCTGTACGCCGTCGAGCGCCTCGAGCTCGAGTGGATCGAGCCGTTCAAGGAGTTCACCGCGAACCTCAACTGGTTCCTCAAGAACCGAAAAGAGATGGTCGAGCACGTCATCCATCCGCTCGAGCAGCCGGACGGCAAGACGACGTACCTGCTCACCATCTGCAACCTCGAGCAGCTCAAGGGCGTGCTCAACCACATGCACAACGAGAACGAGTTCCTGTCGGAGTTCGGGATCCGCTCGCTGTCGAAGAGGCACGAGGCGAACCCGTTCCGCTTCGGCCACTCGGTGGTCGGCTACGAGCCGGCCGAGTCCGCCGGCAAGATGAAGGGCGGCAACTCGAACTGGCGTGGCCCGATCTGGTTCCCGACCACGTTCTTGATCATCGAGAGCCTCCGCAAGCTCGGCACCGCGCTCGGCGGTCGGATGCCGGTCACCACCCCGGCGTCCAATGGCAAGCCGATCGTGATGAAGGAGATGGCGAAGGACATCGCGCGCCGGATGATCGACATCTTCCTGCTCGACGAGAACAACCAGCGCCCCGTCTACGGTGGCGCACGTCACTTCAAGGACGACCCCCGGTGGCGGGATCACATCCTGTTCTACGAGTACTTTCACGGCGACAACGGCGCCGGCATCGGCGCGAGCCACCAGACCGGGTGGACGGCGCTGGTCGCAAACCTGATCGACGAGTGGCCGAAGTAGCTTAAGCTCGGGCTCATGAAGGGCTCGTGGCTGTTCGTCGTGCTCGCGCTCGGCGCGTGCGGTGAGGTGTTGGAGACTCCACTCGATGGCCCCGCCGACGACGGTGGAGGCGATGCACCGCCGGATGTCGCGGTCCGCGGTCCGGTCACCGTGACGGTGCTCGATCGCACGGGCTCCGGCGCGGTCGCGATCGGTGTCCCGGTCGCGTTCGTCGATCCCGACGGCACGATCGTCGCGGTCGAGGCCACCGACGGTCAGGGCAAGGCCACCGCGGAGATCCTCCCCGGCGGCAGTGCCACCGCCGTGGTGACGATCGGCAACGGCAAGAACGCGACGACGATCCTCGCGATCGCCCCGGGCGACGACGTGGTGATCGGCCGGACCAACCCGGATCAGGGCACGGCCGGCACGTTCGTCGTCAACTGGACGCAGCTCGGCGGTGCCAACGAGTACGTGATCTTCGGGCCGTGCGGCTTCCAGGGCTCGGCGGCCGCAGGCGTGACCACCAGGACCATCACGCTGCGCAACGACTGCAACCCTGCGACGATGGAGTTGCTGATCCAGGCGCGCAATACCAGCAACGCGACGATCGGGTTCTCGTCGAAGGCCAACATCGCGGTCGCGGCGGGCAGCACGACGATGGGCCCGTTCAACAACAGCCTCGGCTTTACCGGATCGTTCACCAACATCTCGCGCACCACCAACCTGACGATGACCCGGCGGGCACCGGACGGCCTCGGCTTCAGCGACTCGATCACCAAGGACGTGAGCGCGTTGACGGAGACGACGGCGTCCGCGACGGTGCCGTCGACGGGGAGCGCGCGCGTCGATACCACCCTGAGCGGGACGCAGAACGACTCGCAGGAGATCCATCAGCGCCTCGCCGGCAACGCGTCGACCTATGGCCTCGACGTCGCCGCCGTCGCGCTGCCGTGGATCAACGCGCCCTCGCTCGACGTCGCGACGCGCACGATCACCATCACCGCGGATGCCACGGGGACCAGCGGCGACGTGCCGGATCTGGTGCAGACCAGCCTGTCGTGGCGCCGCGGCGGTGCCACCTCGTATAGCTGGGTGATCTTCGGGCCGTCGCTCGAATCGATCACGCTGCCCGCGTTGACCGGCGATCTCGCGGACGCGCTCCCCACGGTCGGCGACGCGGCCACCGGCAACCGGGTGGTGGCGTACGACGCCGATACGTTCGCCGGCTACGCCGCCGTGCGCGAGGCGACCGGCGCCGCGATCGTCGGCACGTTCGATGACTCGCCCCGTGGAACCGCGGGTCTGGTCCGGATCTCGACGTCGGTGCCGGGCAACTAGCAGCGCTCGTAGCTGACGCCGCCGCGGCCGCCGAGCGTCTTCACGCAGCGGGTCTTGCCGAACGTCCACGGCGTCGGCGTGCGGTCGAGCTGCGCGGTGCCGGTGGGCAGGCACTGCCAGACCTTGTCGGCGGTCTTGTCTCGCAGCGTGACCTGCGCGGTGGTGCACGCGAACCGGATCTTGGGCGTCACCGGCTTGCACGTCAGCTGTGCGACCGTGCCGTCGCTCGGCTTCTTGGTGTGCGTGCAGGCCCGGGTGCCGAGCACGACCTCGAGCGCGAGCGTCGCGCCGGACTGCTTCCAGGTCCCGCTCCACTGCTGCGTCCAGGTCTGGAGCTCCTCGGTGCTGTAGCTGGCGTAGAGGTTGTGCTCGCGCGACGTGCCGGTCTCGCGGCCGACGAGCCTGCCGTTGCTCTCGAGGTCGAGGGTCAGCGTCACCTCGTCGAACCAGTTGATGGCACCGCCTTGGTTGGCGATGTGGAGGTTCTCGCTGCGCAGGTACCGCATCTCGAGGGGCGCAGCCGACGCGACGGTCGGAACGAAGAGAAGGAGCAGCGCGCGCATCCAGCGAGCATGACACGCGCTGACTCCGGACGAAAAATCTGCCGCTCGCTGACCCATGCTCGCGTCGGTGTGAGATCGTGCCCGCAACTTTCCGAGCCTGGGGGCTTTGGAAACACAGGGGAGATTCGACGTGACCGAAGCCGAGCTCGATCAGCTATGCGTGAACACGATCCGGACCTTGAGCATGGATGCCGTCCAGGCAGCCAACTCGGGTCACCCGGGAACGCCGATGTCGTTGGCGCCCGTGGCCTACACGGTGTGGCAGCAGTTCATGGATTTCGATCCACAGGACCCGATCTGGCCGAACCGCGATCGGTTCGTGCTGTCGTGCGGTCACGCGTCGATGCTGCTGTATTCGATGCTGCACCTGACGCAGACCAAGGCGGTCAACCCGAAGTACGAACGGCTCGGCCAGGTGTCGGTCGCGCTCGACGACATCAAGAAGTTCCGCCAGCTCGATAGCCGCTGCGCGGGTCACCCGGAGTACCGCTGGACCTCGGGCGTCGAGACCACCACGGGTCCGCTCGGCCAGGGCGTGGCGACGTCCGTCGGCATGGCGATGGCGCAGCGCTGGCTCGCGCATCACTACAACAAGCCCGGCTTCACCGTGTACGACTACGACGTCTACGCGCTCGCCGGCGATGGCTGCTTGATGGAAGGCATCTCGACGGAGGCGGCGTCGCTCGCCGGCCACCTCAAGCTGTCGAACCTGTGCTGGATCTGGGACAACAACAAGATCACGATCGAGGGCGAGACCGAGCTGGCGTTCAGCGAGGACGTCGCGACCAAGTTCATCGGGCTCGGCTGGAACGTCACCCGCGTCGGTGACGCGAACGACCTCGACATGCTGAAGCGCGCGTTCAACGTGTTCAAGCAGACGACCGATCGCCCGACGCTCGTCATCGTCGACAGCCACATCGGCTACGGCTCGCAGAAGCAGGGCACGCACTCGGTGCACGGCGCCCCGCTCGGCGAGGAAGACATCAAGCACGCGAAGCGCCTCTACAAGTGGCCCGAGGACGCGAAGTTCCTGGTCCCCGACGGCGTCTACGATCACTTCGGCAAGGGCATCGGCGATCGCAGCAAGCAGGCGCGCGAGGGGTGGGAAGCGATGATGCAGAAGTACGCGAAGGAGCACCCGCTCCTCGCCGAGCATCACAAGAAGATGTGCAAGCGCGAGCTGCCCGAGGGCTGGGACAAGGACCTCCCGGTGTTCCCGGCGGATCCGAAGGGTCTCGCGGGTCGCCAGGCTTCGCAGAAGGTGCTCAACGCGCTCGCGAAGAACTACCCGTGGCTGATCGGTGGCTCGGCCGACCTGTCGCCGTCGACGCTGACCAACCTGACGTTCGAGGGCGCCGGTGATTTCGGGCCGCACGAGACCGGTCGCAACCTCCACTACGGCATCCGCGAGCACGCGATGGCCGCGGCGATGAACGGCCTCGCGCTGTCGAAGGTGCGCAACTACGGCTCGGGCTTCTTCGTGTTCGCCGACTACTGCCGGCCGCCGATCCGCCTCGCGTCGATCATGGAGATTCCGGTCATCCATATCTTCACGCACGACTCGATCGGCGTCGGCGAAGACGGCCCGACCCACCAGCCGATCGAGCACCTGGCGTCGCTGCGCGCCATCCCCGGCCTGATCACGCTGCGCCCCGGTGACGCCAACGAGGTCACCGAAGCGTGGCGCTACATCGCGCAGCTCAAGCACCACCCGGTGGCGCTCGTGCTGTCGCGCCAGCCGATGCCCACGCTCGATCGCTCGAAGTATGCGGCGGCCAGCGGCGTCGCGAAGGGCGCGTACGTGCTCGCCGATTCGGGCGGCACGCCGGAGGTGATCCTGATGGCCACCGGCACCGAGGTCTCGCTCGCCGTCGCGGCGCACGAGAAGCTCGTCGCGAGCGGCGTCAAGTCGCGCGTGGTGTCGATGCCGTCGTGGGAGATCTTCGAGGATCAGGACGAGGCCTATCAGGACTCGGTGCTGCCGCCCGACGTCGACGCGCGCGTCTGCGTCGAGTTCGCGTCGGCGTTCGGCTGGGAGCGCTACGTCGGTCGCAAGGGTGCGATGGTGACGATGAAGTCGTTCGGTGCCTCGGCGCCGCTCAAGGACCTGCAGACCAAGTTCGGGTTCAACCCCGAGGCGATCGTGCAGTCCGCGCGCGACCAGATCGCTCGTTGCCAGAAGAAGGGCTAACTCAGATGCAGCTCGGCATGATCGGTCTGGGACGGATGGGCGCCAACATGGTGCGTCGCCTGATGAAGGGCGGCCACACGTGCGTGGTCTACGATCGCAGCCCCGAGGCGGTGAAGGCGCTCGCCGCGGAAGGTGCGACCGGTGCGGATTCGCTCGACGCGATGATCGCGGCGATGCCGAAACCGCGGCACATCTGGGTGATGGTGCCGGCGGGTGGCCCGACCGAGTCGACCGTGGTCGCGCTCGGCGAGAAGCTCGAGGCGGGAGACACGATCATCGACGGCGGCAACTCGATGTTCAAGGACGACGTCCGGCGCGCGAAGGCGCTGGAGTCCAAGAAGATCAACTACGTCGATGCCGGCACGTCGGGCGGCGTCTACGGCCTCGAGCGCGGCTACTGCATGATGGTCGGCGGCACGACCGAGACGGTGAAGCGGCTCGATCCGATCTTCAAGTGCCTCGCTCCGGGGCGCGGCTCCGTCGAGCGCACGCCGGGCCGCGACAAGGTCGAGGGTACGGCGGAGGAGGGCTACCTCCACTGCGGTCCCGTCGGCGCCGGCCACTTCGTCAAGATGGTCCACAACGGCATCGAGTACGGCATCATGCAGGCGATCGCCGAGGGCTTCGACATCATGCGAGGCGCGGCGAATCCCACCGTCGAAGATCAGTACAAGATGACGCTCCCCGTCGCCGACATCGCCGAGGTGTGGCGCCGCGGCAGCGTGCTGTCGTCGTGGCTGATCGATCTGACGGCGAAGGCGCTGGTCGAGGATCCGGCGCTCGCGAAGTTCTCCGGTCACGTCGCCGATTCCGGTGAGGGCAGGTGGACGGTGATGGCGGCGATCGAGGAGGCCGTGCCGGCCGACACGATCAGCGCCGCGCTGTTCACGCGCTTCCGCTCGCGGATGGAGGAGTCGTACGCGGAGAAGGTGCTGTCGGCGATGCGCTTCCAGTTCGGCGGTCACGTCGAGCGTCCGACCGGAGGGTGAGGGTGCACGACCAGTCAGACCTTCGAGTCTTCGCCTCGATCGACGAGCTGAGCGCACGCGCGGCCGAGGAGCTGTCCTCGATCGCGGTGGCCGCGGTTCGCGACCGCGGCGCGTGTCATATCGCGCTGTCGGGTGGCTCCACGCCAAAGCGCCTGTTCCAGATCCTCGCGAAGCAAGGCCGCTCGGCGTTGCCGTGGGACCACATCACGCTGTGGTGGGGTGACGAGCGTACCGTGCCGCCCGACCACTGCGATTCGAACTTCCTGATGACGAAGGAAGCCTTGCTCGACCCGCTCGGCCTCAAGAACTTCGTGCGCATCGAGGGAGAGCTCGAAGCCTCCGAGGCGGCGAAGCGCTACAAGGACAAGCTGGTCGCGCTGTCCCCCGCGGACGGTCAGTTCCCGGTGTTCGACTACGTGATGCTCGGGATGGGCCCCGACGGCCACACCGCGTCGCTGTTCCCCAACTCACCCGCCCTCGACGTGGTCGACGACATCGTGGTCGCGAACCCGGTGGACTCGCCGCTGACCAAGGGCGCGACCACGCGGATCACGCTGACCGCGCCGGCGCTCAACTGGGGTCGTCAGATCCGGTTCCTGGTCGCCGGCGCCGACAAGGCGGACCCGCTCGCGCAGGTGCTGCACGGGGCGCGCGATCCGAAGACGTATCCCGCGCAGCTGATCACCGCGCTCGATGGCCACCTCGCGTGGTTCATCGACGAGGCCGCGGCCCGGACGTTCTCGCGCGGCGCTCACCGACAGGCGAGCGCCGAGTGATCCTGGCCGGGACGATCGGCGCGAGCAAGACCGTCCTCGCGCTGTGCAACGTCGATGAACCCAGTCCGGACGATCGGTCTGGCGCGGGGGTGGCGTCGAGCCAACCGCGGGCCAGCGTGCGCGTCGCCCGGACCGAGCGGTACGCGTCGCAGGAGCTGCCGACCCTCGACAAGGCGCTCGATCTGTTCCTCCGCGAGCGCGACATCGAGGCGCTCTCCGGGGCGTGCTTCGGCGTCGCGGGGCCGGTCGTCGACGGCGTCGCGCGGGTCACCAACCTCGGGTGGGTGCTCGATGCGGCATCGCTGAGCAAGAAGTTCGGGATCGATGTCTCGTTGATCAACGATCTGCAGGCCACCGCGCTCGGCTCGCTCGTGGTGGCGCCCGACAAGCTCGTCGTGGTGCAGGAGCCGGGGCCAGCGTCCGGAACGGGCTCCGCGCATCCGCCGATCGCCGTGCTCGCGCTCGGCACCGGCCTCGGCGAGGCCACCCTCGTCCACGACGGCAAGCGGTATCGCGCGCTGCCCTCCGAGGGCGGTCACGCCGACTTCGCGCCCGCCACCGACGACGAGATCGGGCTGTTCAAGTTCCTCCGCGGCCGTCACGGCCACGTCAGCTACGAGCGCGTGCTGTCGAGTGGCGGCATCCTCGACATCTACGAATACACCCGCTCGCAGAGCAGCGAGCGCGAGCCGACGTGGCTGGCGCACGACATCGCCGCGGGCGATCCGAGCAAGGCGATCGTCAACGCGGCGCTCGACTCGCAGCGACGTGACACCTGCTGCGTCCACGCGATCGCGATGTTCACCGAGATGCTCGGTGCCGAGGCCGGCAACATCGCGCTCCGGGCCGTCGCCGGTCGCGTGGTGATCGGCGGCGGCATCCCGCACAAGCTGTTGCCCGCGCTGCAGGGCGGCGGGTTGACCAAGCGGTTCAATGACAAGGGCAGGTTCTCGCGGTGGGCGCAACACGTCGGCATCCGCGTGCTCGTCGAGCCCCGCGCGGGTCTGCTCGGCGCTGCCAGTTACGCTGCAACCTCGTAGGAGCCAACATGAGCGACCGATCTTCGTCGGGTACGACCCCTCCTCCCATCGATCACGATACGACCGGCGTCGTCGGCGAGATCCTCGGTGGCGAGCAGAGCAAGCGCCGCCGTCCGGAGCCGTCCGCGGTGGTGATCTTCGGCGCCACCGGTGACCTCGCCGGGCGCAAGCTCGCGCCCGCGCTGTTCAACGTGATGCTCGACAAGTCGCTCACCGATCCGACGGTGATCATCGGCGTGTCGCGCAAGAAGATGCCGGTCCCCGAGTTCGCCGAGAAGCTCAAGGGGCCGGTCGCCGTGCACTCGCGGCAGAAGGTCGATCCCGCGAGCTGGGACAAGTTCGTCGGCATGCTCGACTACGTCGGCGGCGAGTTCACCGAGGATCAGGTCTATCTCGATCTCAAGGCGCGCCTCGACGCGGCGAAGGTGAAGGGCACCAAGGGCAATCGGGTGTTCTACCTGTCGACGCCTCCCACCGCGTTCCCGGTGATCCTCCAGAAGCTGCACCAGCACGGCCTGATCGAGCGGCAGTTCCAGCAGCCCGGGAAGCCGTCGTGCCGCGTGATCGTCGAGAAGCCGTTCGGCACCGACCTCAAGAGCTCGCGCGCGCTCAACGAGATGATCGGCGGCTACCTCACCGAGTCGCAGATCTATCGGATCGATCACTACCTCGGCAAAGAGACCGTCCAGAACATCTTGGTGCTCCGGTTCGGCAACTCGATCTTCGAGCCGCTGTGGAACCGCCAGCACATCGAGTACGTCGAGATCACGGCGGCCGAGGCGATCGACATCCAGGGTCGCGGCTCGTTCTACGAGGAGACCGGCGTCGTCCGCGACATCATCCAGAACCACCTGCTGCAGGTGATGTCCCTCGTCACGATGGAGGTGCCGGCGTCGTTCTCCGCCGACGACATCCGCGACGAGAAATCGCAGGTGCTGCGCTCGATCCGGAACCTCGATCTCAACGAGGTCGCGAACTACTGCGTGCGCGGCCAGTACCACGGCTACCGCGAGGAGCACGGCGTCAAGCGCGACAGCCAGCAGGCGACCTACGCCGCGATGCGCTTCATGATCGATAACTGGCGGTGGATGGGCGTGCCGTTCTACATGCGCGCCGGCAAGGCGCTCGCCGAGCGGCTGACCGAGGTCAACATCCACTTCAAGAGCGTGCCGCTCGTGCTGTTCAAGGACGAGGCCGCCGGCTCGGTGCTGCAGCACGCGGTGCTGACGCTGCGGATCCAGCCCTCCGAGGGCATCTCGCTGCGGTTCGTGGCGAAGGTGCCGGGCGAGAACATCAACGTCGGCAACGTGCTGATGAACATGACCTACGCCGACGCGTTCAAGCGGCCGATCGCCGAGGCCTACGAGCGCTTGCTGCTCGACTGCATGCGCGGCGACGCGACGCTGTTCAACCGGCGCGACTCGGTGGACCGCGCGTGGGAGCTGATCCAGCCGGTGCTCCAGGTCTGGGAGGCGACGCCCGGCGTGCAGTACTACGACAAGGGATCGAAGGGCCCGCAGGGTGCGGACGACATGCTCGCGAAGGCCGGTCACTCCTGGCGCGAGCTCCAAGCGAAGTAATCCTCACGGGTTGCGAGTCCCACGAAGATTCGCAGAACCAAAAGCGCGGACCGCTGTCTCAGGTCTCGATGCTCGCACGCTACCTGCTTGCTGCTCTGGCGGATGGAGTGGCGGCGGCGGACGAGGACATCGCGCGGCGATCGATCGGCAAGATCGATTGGGTGCTGCGCGGTCGTGCGCTGCGGCGACTCAACCAGCTGCTGATCGACGCCCAGCTCGAGACCGGGGTGATCCATCACGACGAGTCGGCCGCGCGTCGCCACGTGCTGCGCGCCGCGGCCCTGATGGAGCTCGGCGAGCAGGTCGACTTTCGCGATCGCGAGGCGGTCGCCGAGCTCTATGCCGACAAGACCGCGGTCAGCCCACCGAGGTTTCCGATCGCGACGGTCGCCGCCGGGGCGATCGTGCTCGCGCTGACGACGACGATCGCGGCCGCCACCGTCGTCGTGGTCACCGAGCCGGTGCCGGGCGCGCCGGTCACGCGGCCGACGCCGCCACCACCCGCCGGTGCGTTTGCGGTCGGTGGCTCGCCGGGACACGAAGCGGCGCTCGAGCAGGTGTTCGTCGATCAGCTGCCGAAGCTCGTGTTGCATCAGCTGGTCGAACGCAACCCCGCGGCCCTCGCGCCCCATCCCGGGGTCGCCGCCGCGTGGCGCGACCTCGTCGATGCCGCGCCGGGGATCGACGTCGAGGATCGCTCGAAGGAGCCCGAGGAGCTCCGGGTTCGCCTCCAGGTGCTGTCCGATCAGCTCGCCGCCGCGAACCTCGGCTACTTCGCGTCGGTCGAGCGCACGCCGCGCAACGACATCGCGATCGGCGTCTATCGGATCGCGAAGGTCACGTTCGTGCGCGCGGATGCCGAGCGCGTGCGCGTGCTCGATGCGGTGCGCCTCAAGTCCACCGAGCCGCTCAAGCCGGTGCTCGGCATGAAGGCCGAAGGCATGGACGACCCGGTCGTGCTCCTCGATCAGGTGACCGCCCACGTCGCGAACCAGTACCTGCCGGTGCTCGAGGGTCACGCGTATGCGCTCGCCGACGACGGCTGGGGCCGCACCGCGCGTGGTCGCAACGCGACGATGGCCGCGACCCGCGCGATCCGCCGCGAGCTCGGCGCGGCGCTCGGTGCCGACGGGGCCTCGATCGACCGCGCGACCATCCGGCTCCGCAAGCTGGTGCTCGCCTCGGTGCGCCACCACGAGGCCCAGCACGGCCACGAGCAGGACAAGCAGCCGAGGTACCCCGAGGAGCTGGCGCGCTTCGTCGGTCCGCTGCGCGACGGCCACGGACGCCCGAACGCGATGGCGATCCGCGCGCGCAACGAGCTGTCGGCGTACACCAGCCAGATCGCGAGCGACATGTGGCTGCCTCAGGCCGCGCTGTGGAACCTCGCGCGCCACGCGTTCCAGACCAACCGCCGGGGCACGCCCGAGTCGTACGCCGCGGTGCTCGTGCTCGAGGGCCTCGCGCGCCAGCTCGAGGGGACGGGCGGGCAGATGATCTTGCCGCGGGATGCGAAGTCCGCGCTCGCCGACGGCAAGCTCGATCGCGATCGGCTCGCCGAGCTGATCGCGCCGCTGGCGAGCAAGACCACGATCGAGCTGCGGTCGGCCGCGGCGAGATTGTGGGGCGAGCTGTTCGACGAGCCCCTCGTGCGGCTGGTCGACGACGTGTTCGGCGAGTAGCATCGGCGGGTGCACCCGCTGTTCGATGGTCTTGCCGCCGTCTCGACCGAGATGCGCGACGCGGCGACCCGGCAGGCGATCGAGCTCGGCACCGAACAAGCCTCGCAGCTGCTGCTGTGGGAGGAGCTGAGCCCGTCGGATCGCGCGCGCCGGTTGTGGACGTTCATGGGCGTCCATCTGCGCCGCGGCACCGA
>Ga0075163_10008113_pt1 | contig 13865 bp, 11 predicted proteins | sample JI1023141ADNA_FD_71478 | JGI IMG/M metagenome (GOLD analysis project Ga0075163, IMG submission 71478) | Wastewater effluent complex algal communities from Wisconsin, to seasonally profile nutrient transformation and Carbon sequestration -... | ecosystem: Engineered > WWTP > Effluent > Algae...
TTTGACGGTGTTGATCCAGATCTGCATCCCGATCCCTTCCGGGTACTGCGGGGCGTCGAGGAAGACGCGCCAGATCGGCGTCACGTACATCGCCACCAGCAGGAGGGCGGAGAGGGCGAGGAGGAGGCGAGAGCGAGTGGAGAGCATGGCGGTCATGCCTCTAAGAGTGAAAGGGAGCGAGCCAGGCGAGCACTCGCCCCCTCGAACGCGTCAACCTATTTGCCGGCGCCCGTTGTGGCGGCGAAGGCATCCCGCGACTTCTTGCTCGTCGTCGCCGAGAGTGCCACCGCGCTCCCCGACGGGGCCACGCGGATGTAACCCTGCATCTCCTGGTGCAGCGCGCTGCAGAAGTCGGTGCAGTAGAAGGGGTACACGCCGGCATACTTCGCCACCCACGTCAGCGTGCGCGTCTGCCCGGGCATGACGAGCAGCTCCGCGTCGTTTGCCGAGCCGAGCGCGGCAAAGCCGTGCGGGACGTCCCAGTCCTGCTCGAGGTTGGTCAGATGGAAGAGGACCGTGTCGCCCTGCTGGATCCCCTCGATGTTGTCCGGGGCGAAGTGCGAGCGGATGGCCGTCATCTTCACGTGCACCGTGCGTCCCTTGCGGCTGACGCCGACTTCCTGCTCGTTGCGCGCCACGTAGGGGTGCTTGTTGTCGGCAAGCTTGAAGAACTTGAGCTGCTCACCCTTGATCTTGCTGGCCAGGATCGCCTGCGCGTAGTGCGGCTCGCCGATGGTCGGGAAGTCGAGCAGGAGCTTCATCTTGGCCCCGCTGATGTCGTACAGCTGCGCCGACTGCGTGAGCTCCGGCCCCGTGGGGAGGTAGCGATCCTTCGTGATCTTGTTCATCGCGATCACGTACTTGCCGTACGGCGTCTTGGTGTCGCCGCCGGGGACCGTGAGGTGCCCGATCGAGTAGTACGTCGGGACGCGGTCGACGACCTTGCAGTCCTTGAGCGACCACTTCACGATCTCGGACGAGATGAAGACCGAGGTGTAGGCGTTGCCCTGCGCGTCGAACTCGTTATGCAGGGGGCCGAGTCCTGGGTTCTGGACCTCGCAGTACATCGTGGCGTCGTAGTTCACCACCGGGATGCCGTAGGCCTCCTTCTCGAACTTCTTGTCGGTGATCGCCTGCTGGAACTTGCTGAACGAGTGCACCGGGATGACCGTGGCGAGCTTGCCGCCGCCGACGATGTACTCACCCGTCGGGTCGACATCGACGCCGTGCGGCGACTTGGGCGTTGGGAGGAAGTACACCGCGCCGGCGCAGTCCTTCGGATCGAGGACCTTGACGGTCGTCTTCATCTCGGTCGTCGCGGCGTGCGTCTCGTGGCTGTACACGTTGTGCGCGTACTTGGTCGGCCACGACTTCGCCTTGCCGGCCGCCACGCACTGCTCGGCGACCTTCCAGTTCACGGCGGCGATGTAGTCCTTGTCGTTCTTGGAGGCGTTCACCTCGAGCTTGGTGCTGGCCTGCTCGGTGTTGTACGAGGTGAAGAAGACCCATCCGTGCGACGGCCCCTTGCCCGGGCGCCCGAGGTCATAGTCGAAGCCGGGCATCAGGATCTGGAAGGCGACGTCCATCTTCCCCATCTCGTCGGCCTTCACGAAGGAGATCGTCCCCTTGAACTCGTCCTTGAACTTGTCGAAGGCGACGTCCTTCTGCGGAATCGGAACCGAGAAGCGCGTGGCGCCGATCACGTACTCGGTGTTCTCCGTCGTGAACGGGGCGCCGTGGTTGCCGCCGGTGTTGGGGAGCTCCAGCGTCTCCGTCGTCTCGAACGACTTGAGGTCGATGCGGGCGAAGCGCGGGGTGTTGTTCGCGTTGATGAAGAGCCAGCGCCCGTCGTGCTCGCCGGCCGTCATCGAGAGCGACGGATGGTGCGTGTCGTCCCAGGGCACGTTGCCCCACGACGTGTTGAGCATCGCCTTCGTCTCGACGTTGTAGCCGTACCCGTTTTCCGGGTTTTGGGAGAAGACCGGGATGACACGCAGCAGGCGCCCCGACGGCAGGCCGTAGACGCCGACTTGACCCGAGAAGCCGCCGGACGTGAAGAAGTAGAACTCGTCGTAGCTGCCGGGCGCGACGTAGGTGCGCGATGCCGCGTCACCCAGGTTGCCGATGCCGCTGGACTTGGCCTTGGGGGCGCAGGCGTAGAGCAACGTCACGCTCAGCAGCACCGCGCCAGCCGACGCCAGGACTCCTGATTTCCGCGTGAAGGACATGGGGGCCTCTCAATAGCAGTGAAGAACCGTTGATGGACTGGACCGAACGCTGGGCGCCCGGATCGCATCAATAGCTTCGCTCAACATGCAGCATTCCGCGGTAGTGGAATCCTCTATCCTTCGTGGAGGTTTTGCGCCCCCTGGCGGGGGAGTCTCCCGACGACATTGGCGCCAAGGGCACCCCACTTTTTGCTCCGGAGTCAGTCTGTCTTTTCGCCAGTCTCTCTGGAGTCGTTATGCGCCTCACCCGATTCACCGACAACGCGCTTCGAGCGCTGGTCTATTTGGCGCTCGACCCTGACGATATTCCGACCGTGGGCGAAGTCGCCCGGAAGATGGGAATGTCCGAAGACCATCTATTGAAAGTCGTCCAGCGGCTGTCGCAGCTCGGCTACGTCAAGACCATTCGCGGACGCAACGGTGGAATGCGGCTCGCCAAGCCGGCGGTCGAGATCGTGGTTGGGGAAGTCGTTCGCCGGACCGAGGACAACATGTCGCTCGTGCCGTGCTTCGATCCCACGGAGATCTCCTGTCCGATCTCGGCGGCATGCGGGCTGGCGCCGGCGCTCGATGAAGCGCTGCAGGCCTTCCTCGCCACGCTCGATCGCTACACCGTGGCCGACCTGCTCGGCCGGCGCAACGAGCTGCGGCATCTCGCGCAGTTCCCCGCCGAAGGGGTCATGGTGGGAGAAGGGGCGCCGCAGTAACGGCGCTCCAGCGTCACCCCGGGCCGCCGCTTCAGGCGCGCGGCGCGTCCCCGTTCCAGCGGCACCGCTACTGGTACTGGATGTAGAGCGGCTTGGGGTAGAGGGCGAGCACGTCGGCCGGGCGCATCAGGCGCCACCCGGCTTTCCGCACGTCGTTGTGGTAGAAGATCTTGAAGCCGGTGAACTGCACCGGCTCGCTCGCCACGTACTGATCGTACGACGCCTTCTTGAGGCTCGGCGACCCCCATCCATCCATGTGGATGACGACCTGCACGCGCGGGTCGAGGCGGATCTGCTTCGCGTTCGTGAGCATGGGACGCGTAAAGCGATGCACGACCAGCACCTTCGGCGGGAGCTTGTACCGGTCGACGATCTCCGCGAGATAGTCGATCGCCCAGTTCACGTCACGCGCGTCGTAGGTCCCCACGCGCTTCCCCGGGTTGTGCCCTGATTTCATCGAGAATTCGGGGTCGATCCCCAGGTGTACGTCGGGGCGTGACAGGTATTTCTCCAGCGGCGGCAGCTCGGCCTGCAGCGTGCTCTTCGCCACCTGCACGTCGAGGAAGAGGATCCCGCGACGACGTCGCGCCCAGTCGTACACGCGTTCCACGAGCGAGTCGGACATGCGCGTCCGCCACTTGCCGTCCTTCCCCGCGCTCCCCTGCGCCACGGTGGCGATCAGGTGCAACGCCGGCACCACGGGGGTGAGCGTGTCGGTCCGCGACCACTCCTTCACCTCACGATCGAGGCGGCGCAGCATGTCGTCCGCGTCGTACTCGCCCAGGACCCCCATGCGCCTGGAGAGCGGATTGCCGTAGTACGCGACGATGCGCTTGCCGGGGAGGATCGATCCGGGGAGCGGTTCGGGTCCCTTGACCGGCCACCCGGGGGCGAGTCGCGGCACCGACGGCTTGCGCGCCGCGGAGCCCCCGGCCGACTTCGTGACCCGCGACTTCTTCGACGTCGCCTGCTTTCGCGCCGTCGCCTGCTTTCGCGCCGTCGCCTGCTTCCGTGCGGTCGCTTTCGCCGCCGACTTCGACGCGGGCTTCGTCTGGTCGACCGGACCGACGAAGAGCGGCGCGGCCGATTCGGTTCGCGACGGAGGGGCGGACACGCGCCTGGCCACGGTGCTGGTGGCGGAGACCGCGAGCGAGAGGGCGAGCAGGAGTGGGGCGAACATCGGTGCCGGAAATGCAGGATTCGGGCGGGCGAGCGAGGCAGCCTAACGGGGACCTGCGCCTTCGGCAAGCGAGGGGCGCATCACCGAAAAATCGGACATTAAGTCCACCTCATCTGACTGAAAACGATACGCTCGAGATCGGTGAGACGCGACGGCGAGTTGCGCGTCATAGGAGCGTGAAACTCCTCGTACTCAACTGCCACGAGGCCTGGATCCACCAACTCGGTGTTCTCCGGGCTGAGCTCGATATCGTCGTCGGTCTTCCCGGTCGATATACGCGCGGATGGGACCAGCGCATGCGCCCACTCCCCGAGGGAGCGCGCACCGTCACGCTCGACGACGTCCGCTTCGGCGGCGTGCAGTACGACTGCGTGATCAACCACAACATCACCGACCTGCTCGACACGAAGTTCCTCGACGCCCCCAAGCTCCTCGTGCTGCACGACATGCTCGAGGGACGGATGGCGCAGCAGGACGCGGACTTCGATGCGCGCGAGATGCGGGCGGTGCTCAACACGTACCTCGCCTCGGTGGGCGGGCACGCCATCGCCATCTCCCGTTCGAAGGCCAAGTCGTGGGGGGTGACGCACGTGGTGGTGCACAACAGCGCCGATCCCGAGGCGTACCTCCCCTACGTCGGCGACCTGGCGTGCGGCCTGCGCGTCGCCAACCACGTGTCGTCCAAGCGCGTATTCCTCGCCTGGGACTTCCACGAGGAGGCACTGGCCGGGCTCCCGCTGCGCATCGTTGGGCACAACCCCGACCTGGCGGGGGTCGACGCCGCCGACGACTGGGATCACCTCAAGCGTATGCTCGCCTCGCACCGCTTCCTGGTGCACACGGCCGACCCGCGCTTCGAGGACGGCTACAACATGGCGGTCCTCGAGGCGATGGCGGCGGGCATGCCGATCCTCACCCACCGCCACCCCACCACGATCGTCGAGCACGGCGTCACCGGCTTCGTGGCCGAATCGCCGCGCGAGATGCGGACGTACGCCGAGCGACTGCTCGCCGACGAGGCGCTGGCGCATGAGCTGGGGGCCAACGGGCGGCGTCACATCGAGCGCCACTTCTCGCCCGACCGCTTTCGCGTGGAGTTCGGCAAGGCGATCCAGGAGGCGCGCAAGAAGTGGTCGCGACGCCGGGGGCGGACGATCGCGCGCTAGGCTGGCATTCCGTGAGCGGGCCCTGAAAAGCTCGACACGGGGGTTCACGGAGGAATCACGGGGGTTCACGGGGGGAGATCCTGGGGGCGAAGAGGTGTCCCCATTCCAAGCCGTGGCGCGCCCAAGTGTTGCGTCCGCACACGAATCCTGCACCGGCGCGTGCCTTCCTCCGTGAACCCCCGTGTGACCTCCGTGAACCTCCGTGTCATGCTGTTGAAGTAGTCCGGTCCACAGACGGCCGCACGTCGAGCCTCTGACGTCGCCCTCGCGCCGAAAAGAACCGCGCGCCTTCCCCCGGAAGTGCTCCTCGCGTCCCCCGCCAGCCACGCGATAGCTTCCCGCGCCTCTTCACCGCGAGAACTCCCGTGTCGGCACGTTTGCGCGCGCTCCTTGCCTCTCTTTGCACGCTGGCCCTCGCTGCCCCGCACGCGGCCGCCCAGGCCAAGCCCGGCGACTACACCCTCCCAGAGTATCGCTTCGAGTCGGGCGAGCGCCTCACGGACGTCCGCCTGCACTACGTCACGTTAGGCACCCCGCGGCGCGACGCCACCGGCGCGGTGGGGAACGCGGTCCTCATCCTCCACGGGACCGGTGGCACCGGGAGCCAGTTCCTGGGGCAGGGCTTCGCCGGCGAGTTGTACGGGCAAGGCCAACCCCTCGATACCGCGCGGTTCTACGTCATCCTCCCCGACAACATCGGGCACGGCAAGTCCAGCAAGCCGAGTGACGGACTGCACATGCGCTTTCCGCACTACGGCTACACCGACATGGTCAAGCTCCAGCGCATCCTCCTCTCCAAGGGGCTCGGCGTGGAGCGGCCGTACATCGTGATGGGGACCTCGATGGGGTGCATGCACGCCTGGGTCTGGGGGACGCTCTTCCCCGATGCGGCGCGCGCCCTCGTCCCGCTGGCCTGTGCCCCCACGCAGATTGCCGGACGGAACCGCATGATGCGGCGCATGATGATGGATGCCATCACCCAGGACCCCGACTTCAAGGGCGGGGAATACAGCGCGCCGCCGCGCGGCCTGCGCGCCGCCCTGGGGCTGCTCTACATGATGGGGTCGGCCCCGCTGGTGCAGCATCGGCAGGCCCCCACGCGCGCCGCCGCCGACTCCGTGATCACCGCCTATCTGGACGCGCGCATGAAGGCGACCGATCCCAACGACATGCTCTATCAGTTCGACGCGTCGCGCGACTACGACCCCTCCTCCCTGCTGGAGCGGGTCACCGTCCCCGTGCTGCACATCAACTCGGCCGACGACCTCGTGAATCCCCCCGAACTGGGGCTCATGGAGCAGCTGATCCCTCGGGTGAAGTCGGCGAAATACATCCTCCTTCCCATCACCGACCGCACCCGCGGGCACGGGACGCACACCATCCCGGCCATCTGGGGCGATTCGCTCCGCCGCTTCATGGCGACCCTCCCGCCGCCCCCCGGGGGCGGGCGGTAGCGGGCGGGACTGGCACTGATTTCGCCACGGAAGTCGACTGGTCCCGGGGATTGACCTCGGGCGACTCCAGTCGTCCCTCTGGTAATGCGCCAAGCTCTGCCTTATCGCCCACGCTTCAACGCGCCGCCCGCTGCGGTGCGACCCACGTCGGGTGCGCGCCCTGCGTCCGGCGCGCGTGTCGCGGCGGAGCGCCGGCCACGTCCAGGCGTCGCCCGATTCTGGTGGCTGGTGGGGGGGATGCTCGCGCTGGGCGCGCTGCTGCAGTCGGCAGAGGCGCAGCGCCCCGCGGTGGCGACGCGCCGCGCCCACGACTCGGCGCTGGCCGTTGCGACGGCCGACAGCGCGTGGGCCCGCATCGCGCACACCTTCTACGACACCACCTTCCGCGGCCAGGACTGGGCGGCGGTGGGGCGCACGGTGCGCGACCGCGCAGCCCGCGCCGAGGGGATGGACGAGGTGCGCGCGGCGATCGAAGCGATGTTCGCCTCGCTCGGGCAGTCGCACTTCGCCCTCGTCCCGTCGGAGGCGGTCGCGTCGTGGAGCGACGCCCCGGTCGATGGCGAGTCGTTAGGCGACGTCGGGCTCGAGTTCCGCTATCTCGACGGCGTGGTGATCGTGTCGCGCGTGGTCCCGGGATCGCCCGCCGACGTGGCGGGCGTGCACGCGGGCTGGATCGTGAAGACCCTCGGTGACCTCGACGTCGCCAGTTTCACCAGGACCCGCTTGCAGGTGCCGGCGGGGAGCGCGCGCAAGCTGGCGGAGTTGCAGCTGCCGCTCTCGCTGATGTCGCGGACGCAGGGGCGCGTGGGCTCGGTGCTGCGCGCCTCGTTTCGTGATGGCGAGGGGCGCGAGCGGACGCTGGCGGCGGCGCGTCGCCCGGTGCAGGGCGAGATCGTGCGCTTCGGCCACCTCCCGCCCCAGGTTGTGCGCTTCGAGACCCAGCGCTTCACCGACGAGCGCGGCTGTGTGGGCGTGGTACGCTTCAACGTCTGGATGACGCCGGTGATGCCCCGCCTCGACGACGCCATGGTCGAGTTCCAGCGCTGCCGCGGGATCGTGCTCGACCTGCGCGGCAACGTGGGCGGGGTGGCGGCGATGGTGATGGGCTTCGGCGGCTACTTCGTCGACACCGTCACGTCGTTAGGCACGATGACCACGCGCGCCACGGCGCTGCGGTACCTCGCCAACCCGCGCCGGAGCGACCGGCGCGGCGCCTCGCTGGCCCCCTTCGGCGGGTCGCTGGCGATCCTGGTCGACGGGCTGTCGGTGAGCACCAGCGAGATCTTCGCGGCTGCCATGCAGGTGGTGGGGCGCGCGCGGATCTTCGGCGAGACCTCCGCCGGGCAGGCGCTTCCCGCCATGCTCGCCCCGCTCCCTAATGGCGACGTCATGCAGTACGTGGTGGCCGACTTCACCGCGCCGGACGGCCAGCGCATCGAGGCCCGCGGGGTCACGCCCGACCATCGGCGCCCCCTGCGCCGCTCCGCGCTCCTGGCCGGACGCGACGAGGCCTTCCTCGACGCCCTGGCGTGGGCAGGCGGGGCCCGGGTGACGGCCACGACCACGGCGACCGATTCCCGTCCGGTCGTTCCCAAGCGCTAGGGCGTCCGGACTCCCGGTCCGCGAAAACTCCTGCAACTCGCGCCGCCCGACGTCCGTAGGATCCTGCACGAACGCCCCCGTTCCGGCACGTGTTAGCTTGTAGTCGGGCGCCGGTTGGCTGTCTGGCGTTCACCCACACTCTCGGAGATTCCGAATGTCGACTGTGTCCCTCCGTTCGCCGCGCGTCGTGCGCGCGCTTGCGGCTGTGCTCATGCTCCCCGTCGTTGCCTCGGTTGCCAGCGCGCAGGCGCTTCCGCCGGCCAAGGACCTCATCGCTCGCTGGGCGAAGGAAACCAACGCCGAGGGGTGGAAGAGCCACAAGTCCTCGCGCATGAAGGCGGCCTTCGACCTGCCGGCGATGGGGATGAGTGCGAACATGGAAGTGGTGACCGTATTCCCGAACCTGATGGCGTCGAAGACCGAGATCCCGGGGATGGGGGAGATGCGCCAGGGCTTCAATGGCGACGTGGCGTGGATGATCAACCCGATGCAGGGGCCGTCGCTCCTCACCGGGCCGCAGCTCGACGCGGCCAAGGAAGACAACGACCCGAGCAACTACTCGCGCATCTCGCCGGCCATCGTCTCCAGCGAGACGGTGGAGAAGGCGACGTTAGGCGGCCAGGAGTGCTACAAGGTCAAGCACACCTGGAAGTCGGGGAAGGTCTCGTTCGACTGCTTCGCGGTCGCGGACGGGATGATCACCTGGTCCAACGCCAAGTCGGTGACGCCGATGGGTGAGGTCGAGACGACCCAGACCTTCGCGGCCTACAAGGACTGGGGCGGCGTGAAGCGCGCCACGACCACGACGATCGACCAGATGGGGCAGCAGATCGTGATCACCGTCCAGGCCTACGAGTGGGACACGGTCGACGCCAAGGAGCTCGAACTCCCGGCCGAGATCAAGGCGCTGGTCGAGAAGAAGTAGGCGGGGCTGGCTGTGAGCCCCAAGACGCGCTGGTTCTGGTCGCTCGCTGCCACCGTCCTGGTGGGCGACGTGGTGTCCAAGCGACTGGCGGAGCAGGCCTTGCAGCCGATGCACGTCCCTCACGAAATCGTGGGGGACGTGCTGCGTTTCACCCTGACCTACAACCGGGGAGCAGCGTTCAGCATGTCGCTGGGCGAGTACTCCCGCTGGGGCTTCGCCGTCATGGCGACGATCGTCCTCGTCGTCCTGCTGCGTAGCCTGGCCTCTACCCCGGCTGGCGATCGCTGGCAGGGGGCGGCGATCGGGCTGGTGTCGGGGGGGGCGCTCGGCAACCTGATCGACCGCCTGCGGCATCCCAACGGCGTCGTCGACTTCATCGACATCGGCCTGGGCGACGTGCGCTTCTGGATCTTCAACGTGGCCGACATGGGCGTTACGTTCGGGGCGATCATGCTCATCATCGCGATGCTCAAGACGCCGGCCCAGGCTCCCCCCACCGAATCGGTCCTATGATCGCGCTCGTCCATGCGGCACTCGCGGCGACAGCCTGCCTCGCCTCGCCGGCCGCGGCGCTTCCCGGCCATCCGGTCGTCGTCGCCGTGGTCGCCTATCCGTCAGCCGCAACATCGGCGGTCCCCGACACCACGTACCGTCGCTTGTTCGAGGGCGGGGCCACGATGGAGGCATTCCTCGGGGCGGCGAAGGCGCGCAAGGAACAGTGGGCCGCCAACTACGCCCGCGGCGCCGTGGCCGACGCCGTCCTCGCGCGTGCGCGCTCGGCCCCGGGGCCGTGGAAGCTCCTCGTCGTCGCCGTCGACGGCTGTTCCGACTCGGTCAACACCGTCCCCTACATCGCGCGGCTCGCCGAGCAGGTGATGGGGGTCGAGCTGCGCATCGTCGACAACATCGTCGGCCGCGCGGTCATGGACGCCCATCGCACCCCCGACGGACGCGGTGCGACGCCCACGGTGATCCTCCTCGACGCCAACTACCAGGAGCGGGGCTGCTTCATCGAGCGCCCCGCCGAGCTGCGCGACTGGATCCTCGGCAGCAAGGGGAACAAGGCCGACAAGGAGATCTTCGACCACAAGATGTCGTGGTACGACGAGGACAAGGGGACCAAGACCGTGTCCGAGATCGCCGAGATGATCGAGGCGGCGGGGAAGGGGGAGGTGAAGTGCTGAGCTACATCTTGGGCTTCGAGCCCATGGCGAGGTAGTCGATCGCCAGCGAGGAGAGCGCCTTCACCCCCGGCACGAGCGCCGCTTCGTCGGCAAAGAAGCGCGGCGAATGGTTGGGGGCGATCTTCGCCGGGTCGGTCCCCTTGGGCGTGACGCCAAGGAAATAGAAGACCCCCGGGACCTTCTGCTGGAAGAGCGAGTAATCCTCGGACGTCGTCGTCTGCCGCCCGATCTCCACCTGCGCGGCGCCTAACGCACGACGCAGCGTGGGAGCCATCGCCTCGGTGAGCGCCGGGTCGTTGTACGTGACCGGCGTCCCGGGCGTGATCACGATCGTCGCCTTGGCGCCATTCGCGTCGGCCATCGCCGTGACGATGCGCTGGAAGCGGACGAGCAGCGAGTCGCGCGTGGGCTCGTCGAAGGTGCGGATGGTCCCGCCGAACTCCACGGAATCGGGGATGATGTTGTGGCGCACCCCGCCCCGGATGTAGCCCACGGTGACGATGGCCGGCGTGAGCGTGAGGTCCACCTGGCGCGACACCAACGATTGCATGCTGGTGATGACCTGCGACGAGACGGTGATCGGGTCGATCCCGTTCCACGGGAGGGCGCCGTGCGTCTGGCGGCCCCGGATCACGACGCGATAGGTGTCGCTCGACGCCATGAGCCCTCCCGAGCGATAGACGATCTTCCCGGTCTCGAAGGGGAAGACGTGCAGCCCGAAGACCGCGTCGACCTTGGGGTTGTCGAACACCCCTTCCTCGAGCATGACCGCGGCGCCGCCACGCTCCCCGACCGGTGCCCCTTCCTCGGCGGGCTGGAAGACGAAGACCACGGTCCCTTGCAGCTGGGCCTTCATCCCGCTCAACAACTCGGCGACTCCCATGAGGATGGCGACGTGGTTGTCGTGTCCGCAGGCGTGCATCACGCCGACGTCCTGCCCGTTGTAGGTGGAGCGCACGGTCGACTTGAACGGGAGGTCGACCTCCTCCGCGACCGGAAGCGCATCCATGTCGGCGCGCAGGGCGACCACGGGGCCGGGCCGTCCGCCGCGCAGGATCCCCACCACGCCCGTCTTCGCCACCCCGGTCCGCACCTCGATCCCCAGCGCCTTCAGGTGCTCGGCGACGAGCTTGGCGGTGCGGAACTCGCGGTTGCCCAGTTCGGGATTCTGATGAATGTCGCGCCGCCAGGCGACGACCTTGGCCTCGAGGGCGTGGGCGCGCCGGTCCACCTCGGCGTCGAGCTTGGTGGGCGCCTGTGCGGAGAGCAGGGCGGGGGCGAAGAACAGGGGGATCAGCGTTAGGCGCATGGTCGGGTGCCGGGCGTGGTGGGGCCTTGCTTCGCTACCGCAGAGAACACAGAGACAGTACGAGAACGCGGGGGGGATGGTGCAGCGTTGAATCCGGCGCGCGTCGTGCGGAGGAGAAGCATGACACGGAGGTACACGGGGGGAACACGGGGGTTCACGGAGGCGGACAGCAGCTGACCGGCATGATCGTCCAATGGCGCCAGTCCGCGAGAGGGAGAGGAGGATCTGATGTGCGGGCAGATGCCTCGCCACAAGGAACTCCTCCGTGAACCTCCGTGAACCTCCGTGAATCCTCCGTGAACCTCCGTGTCGAGCTCTTCAACGCAGCCCCTGCCGTGATGCGACGTACGCTCGGCGGCGCAGAAGCTCACCCAACAAACATCGGTCCCGCGCGCGAACACGCCCGCTCTGTGTTCTCCGCGGTGAAATACGGCCACACGCCCGAGCTACCGCCCGTCCCCCACCCGCCCCACCGGCGCAAAGAAGTTCACCCCGCGCACGTTTTCATCGATCGACAGCGCCCGCTGCAGCGACGGAAAGGCCCGCGCCTCGCAGCTGATGCGTTCGCAGGTGCGGCAGGTGATCCCCACCGGGACGGCGGCGTCGATGTTGGTGAGGTCGATGCCGTCGGCATAGACCACGCGCCGCGCCGAGGCGAGGTCGCAGCCCAGGGCGACGGCGTACATCACCGCCGGCGTGCGGAAGTCACCCGAGTGACGGCGCACCGTGCGCGCCACCGAGAAGAACGCCGTGCCGTCGGGGAGCCGCGACAGTTGCGTGCGGAACATCCCCGGCTGGAGGAAGGCCGCGTGCACGCTCCACAGCGGGCAGAGCCCCGAGAAGCGCGGGAAGCGCATCCCGGCAGGTGCAAACTTCTTGGAGATGTTGCCGGCGATGTCCACGCGCACCATGTGGAACGCGACCCCCTCGCTCCCCGGCTTGTGCAGGTTGGTGAGGCGGTGGCACACCTGCTCGAACGACGCGCGAAAGCGATGCCCCAGCAGCTCGATGTCATAGCGCAGCTGCTCGGCGGCCTCGAAGAAGTCATCGTACGGCATCAGCACCGCCGAGGCGAAGTACGAGGCCAGGGCGACGCGCGCCAGGGAGCGGCTCTCGTCGGTGGTGAGGTACTGGTCGGCGGCAATGCGGTCGAGGGTCTCGCCGCACTCGAGCAGGCCGATCTGGTGTGCGAGCTGGAAGTTGCGCGAGCCGCGGCGCAGCACCTCGGAGAGCGACAGCTCGCGGCGCGGGGCATCGTATCGCCGCACCGCCCCCTTCATCTCGGCCACCGTGCGGATCGTGACGCGCACGCCGTGCCGGGCTTGCAGGTGACGGGAGAGGGAGCCGAAGAGATTCTCGCGATCGATCGTCGCCTCGCGCCAGAGCCGCGCCGCCTCGCCTTCCAGCTCGGGGAAGTAGTTCTTGTTGCGCTCGAGCAGGTCCGAGACCTGTTCGCTCGACAGGCGCACGCGGCCGATGGAGGCGAGTTCCTGCGACATGTCCTCGCCGCCGCCATCCTGCGTGTCGGCCATGCGCTGCGCCATCGAGTCGAGCGAGGTGCGGCTCGTGGTGTACGCGTGGTGCAGCCGCACGACAGCGCGCGCGAGTTCGGGGGCCGTCTCGGACAGCTCGCGGATCTCGCGCGGGGTGACCGGGTGATCCTCGAAGAGCGGGTCGGAGAAGACTTCGCCCAGATCGGAAGCGAGGGGGGCGTCGGAGCCGGCGGCGAGGTCGCGGAGCTCGAGCCCGAGCACCTGCGCGAGCTTGAGGAGGAGGACCGTGGTAAGCGACCGGCGGTCGTGCTCGAGCAGGTTGAGGTACGACGCCGAGATCCCCAGCCGCTCGGCGAGCGCCGCCTGACTCAGGTTCTGCTCCAGTCGGGCCGCCCGGATCCGGCGCCCCAGTCGCAATCGATCTGACATGCGTCCTCCTCGCTTTACCGACTTTTCAATTTACTGAAAACGTTACCATTTACTCTAACAGCGCCCTGGGGGCCAAGGAAAGCGCCGATCGGTTCCGGAATTCGCCCCAGGCCCTGCATGGCTGGGAGCGTGGGAGGGGGGGAGAGGAGACGCTCGGAGGGGCGCAGGAGACTGTAGTAGAGCGCAGG
>Ga0075163_10008114_pt1 | contig 13865 bp, 11 predicted proteins | sample JI1023141ADNA_FD_71478 | JGI IMG/M metagenome (GOLD analysis project Ga0075163, IMG submission 71478) | Wastewater effluent complex algal communities from Wisconsin, to seasonally profile nutrient transformation and Carbon sequestration -... | ecosystem: Engineered > WWTP > Effluent > Algae...
CCACGAAAGCGAGGCGCGCATGACCACGAACAAGAAGACCAAGCTCGGCGCTACCGGACCGGACGTGTTTCCCATCGCCCTCGGTTGCATGGGGATGACGCCCGGCGCGTACACCACACCGGTGGAGGCCGAAGGGATCGCGACCATTCATGCGGCCATCGAGCGCGGCGTGAACCTGCTCGACACCGGCGACTTCTACTCGCTGGGCGAGAACGAGATGCTCGTCCGGCGCGCCATCGCGGGGCGTCGCGACAAGGTGCTGCTGTCGGTGAAGTTCGGCGCGACCCGCGGCCCCGACGGGAGCTGGACCGGCTTCGACACCCGCCCGGTCGCGGTGCAAAACTTCGTCGCCTACAGTCTCAAGCGCCTGGGAACCGAAGTCATCGACATCTACCGCCCCACGCGGCTCGACCCGGCGGTCCCCATCGAGGACACGGTGGGCGCGGTGGCCGACCTGGTGAAGAAGGGCTACGTGCGGCATATCGGACTCTCGGAGGTGGGGGCGGGCACGATTCGACGTGCGGCGAAGGTGCACCCGATCGTCGACGTGCAGCTCGAGTACTCGCTCGCAAACCGGAGCGCCGAGGAGGCGGTGCTCCCGGCCCTCGAGGAGCTCGGCATCGGTGCGACGCTCTACGGGGTACTGGTGCACGGGCTCCTGAGCGGGAGTCGTCCGGCGTCGCCCTCGGACTTTCGCGCGCATTTGCCGCAGTTCGCGCAGCGGGATCGCAACGAGCCGCTGCTGCAGCGGTTTCGTACGCTCGCCGAGGCCGGAGGACGAACGCCGGCGCAGCTGTGCATTGCGTGGGCCCTCGCCAAGCAACCGACCCTGGTCCCCGCCATCGGCGCGCGCACCCCGGCGCAGCTCGAGAGCGCTGTCGGAGCGCTCGAACGCCCCCTGACCGCGCAGGAGATGGGTCAGGTGGAGTCGCTGATGCCGCCGAACGCACTCGCCGGAGCGACGGCCGCCGCGTCGATTGCGCAGCTCACCGGGCTCGTGGTGGGCGACGAATCGTAACCGACTACTGCTTGACCTCGCTGGCGCGCGCCGCGAGCACGAAGTCGAGCACCTGTCGCTTGGCCTCCGGCGTGAGCTTCGCCTTCTCGGCCATCTCGTCGAGGATGGACGGCCATTTCTCGTCGGGAATCGCCGAGAGCAGCGGGTAGCCGTGGCATCGATTGCAGTTTGCAATGAACGTATCGTGGCCGGCGGCGATGGAGGTGGGCGTGCTACCGGGACGGCGCGCGGCGGCGGTGGTAGCGGCTTCCGGCGTGAGGGGTGCGGGAGCGGCGCCGGTCTTCGGGCCACAGGCGGCGCTGACGGCGGCGACCGCGAGCACGAAGGCGCAGAGTTTCTTCATGGCCGGAGTATGCCCTTCTCGACGAGCCGGCGACAGTGTGCCGTCGGGGTGGTGCATCTTGCCCCACTGTCGCGCGCTCAGCGTGCGGCAGAGCTCGGGTCGTCGCTGAGGGCGCGCTCGATGAGATCGAGAACCCCTGCGAGGCTGCGCCCGTGCATCGTCGCGGTGCTGCCGCGGGCCGCGATCTTGCCGCGCTGGATGGACTCGAAGGAGCGCACGGCCGCATCGACCACGCTGCGCACGTCGCGGCCGAGGACCACCAGACGCGCCGCTGCGTGCTCTGCGAGGTGCTGCTCTCGAGCGCGCGCGTACGCGGTCACCGCGCCGTCGATGGCCTCGTCGAGGCAGCGGTTGAAGATGCGGAACTCTTCGGCGGGAATGGTGAGCCCGGCGTCCGCCGCGAGCTGGGTGACGGCCTGGCAAACGTCGCCATAGGCGAGGACCACCTGCGCGATGGGCAGGCCGGCCAGCAGGAGCGCGTTGCCATAGCGCGCGCCGCACGCGACGATGTGCGGACGCGCCACGAGATGGGCCGACCGCTCCTCACGAAGGGCCTCGACGAGCTGCGCGAGCAAGACCGGGATGCCCTCCGCGATCTCGCTGTCCACCGGCATTGGCTCGATGCGCGCATCCAGGCGTTCGCGTACCCGCGCGACGATGAGATCCTGGTTCGCAGCGATGAGCTCGTGCAGCATGCGCCGACAGTGCGCCGGGCGCACCGGGTTGGCAAGCGTCGCGGTTGTCTACACGGGAAAGGCGTCGGAGAAGCGCGTCTATCGCGAAGGTCCCCGGTGCGCTAGTGGTTGGATCCCAAGCTCGGCGGTGGCGAGTGTGCTGCAGCCGAAGGATGCGAAGCCGCCGGCGTACCGGAGACGACGCGGGCGACGACCACCGCAACGACAGCGCCCAGCGCGAGCGCCAGCAAGACCCCCAGCGCGAGCTGACCGCGCGGAAGCGCTCCTACGCCACGACGCGGCGCGGGGGCGACGACGCTGCGTGGGGCGGCAAGGAGCCGAGGCCCCGTGGGAACGCGTCGTGCTTGCTGGTCGCGCTCACGGAGTAGCGCCTGCTCCGGCGGCAGAGCGACGAGGACCTTGGCGTCGTGCGGTGTGTCCTCTCCAGGCTTCGGCGCCGGGCGCGGCTCGGAATGGTAGCGAGCCGCGCTCTGCCCGTGCGTTTGCGCCTGCTCCACGTATTCGAGGTGCTTGGAGGCGGCGCGGAGCGCACGCACGCGCTGGACGAAGGCGTCGGCATCGCCGAGATCGCGGGGCGGTGAGCCCGTGCTCGACGACGCGTCTTCGTCTTCCGTCGCGCCTTCGGGTTCCGTGGAACGTCGCGTCATCCTCTGCCCATCTCGTGCATTCGCTGCCCCCTCACCGCTCGTATCCGAAGAAGCATACGACAAAAGTACCGGTCCTGGGCGCATTTCGCGGCCTCGTCGTGGGTCGTCGGGGTGACATGCACCGGGCTACGCGCCGCGAACCACGAGCCAGGCGACGTTGCCCAGGAGAGCAAGGGTCGTGAGACCGCCGGTCGCGAAGGCGATGGTGCGAAACGGCTGTTTTTCCGCCAGATAGGCCACCGAGTGGAGCAAGCGCGCGGCCACGAAGACACCGAACAGGATCATCGCCGGCAACGCCGGGCCACCGAGCAGCACGTAGAGGAGCCCGAGGAACAAGAACGGCACGCTGGCCGCCGTGGCGTTTGCGTGCGCCCGTAGCACCCGGGCCACGGCCGGAGGATCGGCCGGGACGACCTCGGCGCGCTTGGCGACCGTACCCACGTCTTCGGCGTTCATGACCGTGTGGGTCTTGCCACGAACGGCGCCGCTGTAGGCCCACAGCACGCCCATGTTGGCGGAGAGGGCCAGACCGGTGACGGCGTACGCGACGAAGGCGGGGGAATTCATCCAGCTTTGCATGAGGGGCTCCTGGTTCATGATCCGGAAGCGAACGAGCCGGCCCGAGATCGACAGCGCCCCATACTTTTTCTCACGGCCCAGCTTCGTCCGCCCGCCCGCGCGACCAACTCCTCACTCGTGTCACCTCGCGAAACGGTGCGTCCATGCGTGCAACTTGCACACAAAAGGACGCCCGTCCCCTCCCCCAGCCCCTCCCGCTCCGCGGGCGGGGAGCCGGAAGCCCTTCTGCCCTTCTGCCCTTCTCGCCCAGGCCCCGACCCCGAACCCGAACCACCTGCGACCTCGATGGGCGCCGCGCGCATACGTGCAACCTACACGCAAAAGGACGTCCGTTCCCTCCCCGCAAACCCCTGCTCCTACGCGCTACGGTGACGCGAAGATGGGCGCGTCCACGGCGGTCGCAAACGGCGCGTCGAGCGCAGGCTCACCGGACGGCGTGAGCACGTAGGGAAAGTAGACCACGACGGCGTAGCGGTCGCGGTGGTCGAGGCGCACCGCGATGGCATCCTGCTTCTCGGCCTTCTTCGGCGGCACCACGCGCACGTCGTACACGAGCGCAGTTGCCTTGTACTGGGCCTCGGCGGCACCGCGACGAAAGCCTTCCTCGAGGAGGCGGATCACGTCGAGCGACGGTGGCTGCTCCTGCCCCGTGTGGGCGGCCGCGAGAATCACCTCGTTGGACGGCGAGAGCGTCGCGCCGAAAGGAAGAAACTCACCGTGCTTGGCGAGCAGCTCTTCGGCGCGCGGCATGACCGCGCACATCAGGTCTTCGCATTCTTCCTTGGGGGTCGCCATGACTCTCTCTTGGATCTAGCGCAAGTCCGCGACCACGCCGCACGGGCCCCGAAAAGCGTTCGCATGGCCTCCTGCAACGCCTGAACATCCCGCGACTTTTCTCGCCCGCTTGCGAACAAATCACTCAGACTGGCCCGGACGTCCCCGCGGATCGGCAAATCCCCACCTCGGCCAGACCATCGGGCTCCCTTCGGGGTGTGTCGGTAAGGGCCAATTCCTGCCGGCGTACCGGCGGCTGCATGGTAGGTTGCCGCCCATGGATCGCCGCCGGGGGGTCTTCGCCTGACTCCTGCTCCTGTCAACTTCGCCGCCATCTTCGACGGCTCGCCGAACGCGGCCATGATCGTCGACCGGGATCTGCGGTTCGTGGCGGCGAACCGGGCGTATCTGCGCATCACCGCCAGCCGCATCGACGACCTCCTCGGGCAGCACCTCTTCGACCGGTTTCCGAGCGATCCCGACGACCCCAACAACGCCAGCGTGGTCCGCCTGCGGGCCTCCTTCGAGAAGGTGCTGGCCACCGGCGAGCCGGACGACATTGCGCTCCTCCACTATCGCGTGGCGGTGACGCCAGGCGGTCCGCTCGAGTCGCGCTACTGGAGCGCACACCACGCCCCCATTCGCGACGATCAAGGGCGCGTGACCCACGTGATGCAGCTCACGAGCGACGTCACCCGCGTCGCCGACGTACCCATGGCTTCGGTGGCGGCCGCCCTGGCGCGCGGCGGCCAGGCGCAGGAGCGGTTGACCGACGTCACCGCGCAGCTCCACGATCTGCGTCAGGTCTTCGAGCAAGCGCCGGCGCTCATCGCCTATCTGCGCGGGCCCGAGCACGTGTTCGAGCTCGCCAACGCTGCCTACCTCGATACCGTCGGAAAGCGCGCGCTCATCGGCCTACCGCTGCGGCAGGCACTCCCGGAGATCGCCGATCAGGGCTTCGCGGAGCTCCTCGACAACGTGCGCGCGACCGGCAAGCCCTACGTGGGGCACGGCGCGCGCGTCGCGCTCCGCCGAGGACCGAAGCAGGAGCTCGAGGAGCGCGTCGTCGACTTCGTGTACCAGCCAGTGACCGATCCGGCGGGCACGGTGGTCGGCATCTTCGTGCAGGGCGTCGACATCACCGACCGAACCCGCGCAGAATCCGAGCGCGAGCGCCTGGTGGCCATGGTCGGCCAGTCGTCGGACTTCGTGGGCTTCGCCGATCTCAACGGAAAGGTCGGCTACCTGAATCCCGCCGGCCGGGAGCTGCTCGGCGTGCCCGGCGACGCGACCCAGACGACCATCGGCGACTTCTTCGGCCCCGAGGACCGCCAGCTCGTGGAGAGCGAAATCCTCCCGAAAGTGCTCCGCGACGGACGCTCGAGCGGCGAGCTCCGCTTCCGCCACTTCGGCACCGGCGAGCTGATCCCGGTCGCCTACAACCTATTCGCTCTGGTGGGCGAAAACGGGAAACCCAACGGCATCGCCACCGTGAGCCGCGATCTCCGGGCCGAGAAGCGCGCGCGCCGGGAACGCGCCGACATGCTGGAGGAGCATCGATTCCTCGCGGAGTCGATTCCCCAGCAGGTCTGGACCGCGCAGCCGGACGGCAGCCTGGACTTCGTCAATGGCCGGGTCGTCGACTATTTCGGCTCCACCCGCGAGGCCATCCTCGGCGCCGGCTGGCAGGAGTTCATCCACCCGGACGACCTTCCCGATTGCGTGGCGACCTGGACGCAGTCGCTGCAGACCGGCGCGCCCTACCACATCGAGTTCCGACTTCGCGGCGCCGACGGCGTGTACCGCTGGTACCTGGGCCGCGCCACCGCGCTACGCGACGCGAGCGGCGCCATTCGCCACTGGTTCGGTACCAACACCGACATCGACGAAGCAAAGCGCATCCAGGACACCCTGCGCGCACGCGTCGAGTACGAGAGCCAGCTCATCGGCATCGTCAGTCACGACCTGCGCAATCCGCTGTCCACCATCGAGATGGCGGCGCAGCTGCTCCAGAAGGTCGACTTGCCGGAGCCCGCGAACAAGATGGTGGGGCCCATGCTCGCCGCCGCGCGTCGCGGCAACCGACTCATCGCCGAGCTCCTCGACTTCGCGCAGGCGCGCACCTTCGGCATTCCCATCCACCCGGCGCCCACCAATTTGCCGTCGCTGGTACGCGACGTGGTGGCGGAGCTCCAGCTGGGCGAAGAGGGCACCAAGCGCCTGTCGATCCTCCACGAAGGCAGCGAAGACGGACACTGGGACGGCGATCGCCTGGCGCAGGTGGTGGCCAACCTGGTGGGCAACGCCCTGCAGCATGCGCCGCCCGAAGCGACCATCCGCGTGCGCACGTCCATCGCCGACGCGCGCGCGGTCATCGAAGTGCACAACGACGGCGAGCCGATTCCCGAGAGCGAGCGCGCGACCCTCTTCGAGCCCTTCGCCCGCGGACGCACTGCGTCGTCCAAGAAGCGCACCCGGAGCGTGGGCCTGGGCCTGTACATCGCGCGCATGATCGTCGTCGCACACCACGGGGTCATCGAGGTCGAGTCCGCGGCCGCCACCGGCACCTGCTTCCGCGTCGTGCTTCCCTCCCATACCGAGCGAGCCAAGCCCGTCTGAACGAAACGCGGCGTGCGCTCTCGAGAGCGCACTCGGTCGCGCGTGTGGGAGAGAGCGCGACCTTTCGACCAGGGGTCGTCTCCGTAGGCGCATGTGCGCGTATCCTTTGGTGAACTATCGCTTGCGCGAGGGCTCCCTCGGCCTTCAACATGAGCGTCGTCGTGGTGATGAGTCACATCGCCTCACTCGCAAGGAGCTCGTGCATGCCAACAAGGATCGCTCGTACCCGCCAAGGCCTGTTCGTCGTCGGGTTTCTGTCGCTCGCCGCGCCGCTCGTGGCCCACGCGCACGCCCCGACGCCTTCCTGCGGCCCGGCTCGAACCCCGATCCTCGTTCCCATCGGCGGGGGCTACGACACCGTGGCCGACTACGTCCGCATCGTCGCCTCGAACGCCACCGGCACCTCCATCGACATCGCCGTGGTGCCTTCGACCTACGCCGAGACCCGTGACGAAGCCATCGACAACGGCGACTACGATCTCGCTCTCGAGCACGTGGCAGAGCTCGACGCCGCCTGCACCGCCGTCGCCACGCCGGCGACGTTTCCCGCCGGCTGTCACGTTTCGCTGGTCGAGGTTTGGGAGCGCCCGGACGCCAGCAAGCCCGCGGTCGTGGCGGCGCTCGGGAGCCCCGCGCTGGATGGCGTGTTCGTCCTCGGCGGCGATCAAGGCGCCGGCATGGCGGTGCTCGCGGGAACGCCCGCCGAAGCGGCCATCGGCACCACGTATGCGCGCGGCGGCGTCATCGGCGGCACCAGCGCCGGCAACTCGGTGCTCTCGCGTACCATGACCAACGGTTACACCGATTACGGCGACTCCACGGTAGGCCTCCAGCTGGGCGCCCTCGACATCTGGGACGGCGAATCCGATCCGTTGAAGCGCGGCTTCGCCTTCGGCTCGACCCGGGCACTCTTCGATCAGCACCTCTACGAGCGCGGCCGCTTCGGGCGCCTCCTCAACGAAGCCGCGCGCACCGCCGATCAGCTCGGCAACGGCGGCCTCCTCGCCATCGGCGCCGACACCGACACCAGCCCGGTGGTCCGCGGTGATCGCAACATCAGCGAGGTCTTCGGCCTCAGCTCGGTCACCATCGCCGACATGAAGACGCTGCGCAGCAGCTACGCGTGGGTAGGTACCGACGGCCGGCCGGTGTCGAACCCCAGCCCGGAGACCACGCCCACCGCCGCCTTGTCCGCACGCGACGTGGTGGTGCAGGTGCTCGCGCCGCGCGCCGGAGCCGGCTCCGTGGGCTACGATCTGAACCAGCGCGTCCCCTCCCTCGACGGCATTCCGCGCCCGATCCCGTTCCAATGGGCGCAACGGCCGGGCGCCGACACCATCACCGCGAGCCGCCCGATCCTCATCGGTGGCGATCTCTCGGTGGGCCCCAACTGGCCCGGCGACTCCAAGGTCCTCCGTGAGCTCGTGGCCCGCGCCAAGTCCACCGGTCCGATGCTGGTGATCGCCGCCGGATACGACGATCCGAGCGCGGCGCAAGACGACATCGACGCGTACACCGAGTCGCTCGCTGCCTCCGGGTGGACGCGACCGGTGCAGGGCCACGTCTACCCGGTGGCCATCACGCCGGCACAACTGCAGAACGCCGGCGGCGTCGTCATCCTCGGCGGCAACCAGGGTGCAATTCCTTCGCTCATCGCCGACGCGAACTTCGTGCAGCTGGTTCGCAACGCACACAACCGCGCGTCGATCGTGCTGCTCGATCGCTCCCTCGCCGCCATCGCGGGCGATACCTACGACGCGGTCGACGATGCAGCCGACTGGATCGACGCATGGAAAGCATCGCAGGCGCAGGTTCGTCCGGGCCTCGGCCTGGTGAACGTTCCCCGCCGTAACGTTGCCTTCGAACCCCGTCTCCAGTACGACTACCGCTACGGTCGCCTCTTCGGCATCCCGTTCGCATCGTCCGGCCAGCCGCCGCTCGTCTTCGGCATCAGCGAAGGCACGGCGCTCCTGGTCACCAATCGTGGCGCCACGGTCATTGGCGAGAATCCCGTCATCGAAGTCGACACCGCGCGCGCAACCTCGTACCTTGGCGATAATGGCGCATTCGGTGTGCTCAACGCGGTGATCGACGTGTACGAACCCGCACAACGTACTGGTCGCCCGCGTCGGCACATCGCCCCTCGTTGGTTCTCCGGTCGCGACGCTTTCGACTGGACGCCGCGCCATCAACGTTGACCCAGTGCGCCGCTCAGGCCGCGCGCTTGACACAAGAAACCCATCCCCGTACCCCTTAAGGTAGAGGGTGGGGACTTTCCGAGGAGCTTCGAGCGCATGAACGTCGCGGTGACCAGTTCGGTGGACGATCAGCCGGAAGGCGCAGAGCCGATGGGCCCCGATCCGCTCATCGGTCAGGTCCTCAGCGGCAAGTACCACCTGCTCGCTCTGCACGCGCGAGGCGGCATGAGCCGCATCTACCGCGCAGAGCAGCAGGGACTCAAGCGCACCGTCGCCGTCAAGGTTCTGTTCCTCGGCGGGGCGCAGACATCGGGCACCGAGACCGGGTCGGAGCCGGTGAAGCAGCTCACGCAGCGCTTCTACCTCGAGGCCAGCCTCCTCGCGAGCCTTCAGCACCCCAACATCGTCACGGTGTTCGACTACGGGCGCCTCGACGAAGCGAAGCCGGCGGAGACCGCCGACGCCAGCGACAAGGGCCAGTTCTTCACGGTGATGGAGTTCCTGGACGGCAAGACGCTCTCGCAGCATCTGGCCGAACGCGGGCGCCTGCCGTACGAAGAGGTCATCGGCCTCCTCCGGCAGATCCTCCAGGGCCTTCGGGTCGCGCACCAGGCCAGCGTGGTGCACCGCGACCTGAAGCCCTCGAACCTCATGATCATCACCAACGGCGACTCCGATCCGATCTTGAAGATCGTCGATTTCGGCATCGTGAAGGTGATGGACCGCAAAGGCTCCGACAAGGAGCAAGAGCTCACGCGCGAAGGTGTGCTCGTCGGATCGCCGCGCTACATGTCTCCCGAGCAAGTGTTGGGGCACGAGGTCGACCAGCGAAGCGACATCTACTCCATCGGTCTCATCGCCTACCTCCTGCTCACCGGTGTGGTGCCGCTCAGCGGCGAGACGACGGTCGAGACCATGCTCGCGCAAGTGAACAAGATGCCGCGCCGCTTCGCCGAGCTCGAGAACCCGCCAGACTGCCCTGCGTGGCTCGAGAACCTGGTCTTCTGGTGCATCACGAAGAGCAAGGACGGCCGGCCGCAAGACTGCGATGCGGTGCTCAGGGCGCTCAAGGCTGGCCCTGCGAGCTCGCAGATCCCCACCTCGCCTCCCTCCATGGCGGCGTCGCTGCCGGAGCTCAGCTCGGTGTCGCGCATCCGGGCCACCGAAGTCGGCCCCGAGATGAACATCCCGGTCTCGTTCGGAGAGGTTTCCGAGGCGCCTCCGAGCCGAGGCCGCGGGCCGATGCTCGCGGTGGGCGGGTTCGTGGCCGCAGCGCTGCTGGCCGGCGGCGCATACCTCGCGCTCCGCGACAGCGGGCACAAGGCGGGCAACACCGCCATCGCCTCCACGCCGCCGTTGGCCTCCAGTGCCGCGGCGCGCATCGGATACCAGTTGACGATCACGTCGGTCCCCAGCGGCGCGCGGGTCTACGACGGTGACGTCGTGCTCGGCGCGACGCCCCTCGCCGTGCCCATCGACAACGGGTCGCTCGCAAAAGGCGCGCGGCCGCTGATTCTGCGCCTCGACGGCTACGAGCCGCAGCGTGTGGATCCGGTCGTATCCCCCACCGATGTGACGTCACACGTGGTACTGATAGCCGTGAGCAAGCCCGGTCACACTCCGGGTGTCGGTCACGCTCCCTATGTGGGAGGGCGGCCGCTACCCACGACGAAGAGCACCGGCGGTACCGACGTTCTCCCCTCCGATCCGCCCCCGCCCAAAGGCCTGCGGCCGCTCGACGATGGAAACCCATGGGAAAAGAAATAACGCGTACGCTACGCGCGGCGCTGGTGGCGGTTTCACTGGTGGCGACGACTGCCACCGCTGCCGCGGCCGCACCGCCAGAGGCTCCGGCCGACGATGCCGCGGCCAAGGCGCTCGCGCGCTTTCGTAGGGGTCAGGACTTCTACAGCGAACGCAACTTCTCCGCCGCGCTGCTGGAGTTCCGGAAAGCCTACGAGCTCTCTCCGAACTATCGGGTGTTCTACAACATCGGCCAGGTTTGCTACCAGATGCAGGACTACGTCTGCGCCCAGCGCGCATTCGGTCAGTACCTCACGGGCGGCGGCACCGAGATTCCCGAAGCCCGCCGTCAATCGGTGGACCAAGAGCTGGCGGGCCTCAAGCAGAAGGTCGGCTTTCTCGACCTCACCGTCGATGTCGCCGGCGCCGAGGTCTCCGTGGATGACGTGGTCGTCGGAACCACGCCGCTGAAGGAGCCGCTGCCGCTGAGCGCCGGGCGCCGGAAGCTGGTGGTGCTCAAGGTCGGCTACGTGAACGTGACGCGCAGCTTCGACCTCGCCGGTCAGGACACCGAGCACGTCAAGATCACTCTCCCTCCGGTGTCCACCGTCACCGGCCCCACCGTCGTTCTCCCGCCCACCAACCCGCCCAAGGAGACACCGCGCTCCGGGGGCTCGATGACCGCCCTCTCGTGGGTCGGCTACGGTCTCGGGGCGGGCATGCTCATCGGCGGCGGCGTCACCGGCGTGCTCGCGCTCGGCGCCAACGACGACGTGAAGACCAAGGTCTACGCCAACGAGGGCGAAGCCAAGTCCGATCGCAATCGTGCCTTCGCACTGGGCATCACCACCGACGCGCTGCTCATCGGTGGCATCGTGACGGTGGCCGTCACCACGGTGTTCACGTTCTTCGTCTCGCACGGCGCGCCCAAGACCGTGGGCTCTCGCTTCCGTTCGATGCCCGCTTCCGCTTCTTTGTCCTTCTGAAAGCTCGTTCGCCCCGATGATATCCGCTCTCCCGAAGGCTAGAAATGTCGCCGTAGTCGCGGTGGCCATGGGCGTGGCGCTCATGGCTGCATCCTGCACCTTTCTCGCGACCGCCGGTCGCTGCTCCGCCAATGCCGAGTGCGCGGCGCGGTCGCCGAACGCGACCTGCGTGGACGGCGCGTGCGTCATGGCCTCGGCCAACAACGACGGCGGACCAGTCGGCGGCGACTGCAAGCTCAACGCAGAGTGCATCGCCCGCCTCGGCGAATACTCCATTTGCGAGAAGACCAAGCTCACCTGCGTGAAGCTTCTCTCCACCGACTGCAGCAAGGTCTACGGCGACTACAAGAACGACCGCGCCATCTACGTGGGCACGATGTTCAAGCAGGGCGACACCAGCGGCGATCTGGGCGCGAGCCCCGACGCGCTCGCCGCCATCGAGCTAGCCTTCGACGAGCTGAAGAACGCGCGTGGCGGTCTCCCCGATCCGGCCGGCGGCACGTCGCGCCCGATCGTCACCGTCGAGTGCAACCAGACCCAGGATGCGGTGCGCGCCGCGCGCCACCTCACCCGCGAGGTTCGCGTGCCGGCCATTCTCGGCGCCAGCACCAGCTACGTCACCATCCAGGTGGCGACGCAGGCCACCATCGAGGACGGCGTGTTCCTGCTCTCGCCCTATGCCAGCAGCCCCGGACTCAGCACCCTCGAAGACAAGAACCTGGTGTGGCGCACCTACCCCTCCGACGCCTTCCAGGCAGCGGCGATTCCCAAGCTCGTGGACGAGATCGTCGCCAGCCCCAACTTCACCACGCCGCGTGCCGCGCGCCCGGGCGGCACACCGACCCGCATCGGCGTCGTATTCAAAGACGACACCTACGGGCAAGGTCTGCGCGACATCATCCTCGCCAAGCTGCGCTTCAACAACAAGTCGGCCACCCAGAACCAGGCCGACGGCACGCTCAAGCTCTTCAGCTATCCGAACACCGATGATCCGGCCTTTGCCACCTACGACTTCACGGAAGTGGCCACCAAGGTCATCGCCACCGCGCAACCGTTCGACATCCTCATGGTGCTGGGGACCAGCGAGTCGGTCGCCATCCTGAGCTATGCGGAGTCGCACTGGAGCGGCGACGCGTTGCCCTACTACATTCTCCCCGACGGCGTCGCCAGCTCGTCGAAGCTGTCGATCGCCATCGACAACATCGTCACCGGCGGCACCGTCGACAGCAAGAACATCCGCAAGCGCATTCGCGGCACCATCATCAACAACTTCAGCGGTCCGGTGTTCGACGCCTTCTCGCTCCGCTTCAAGGGCAATGCGATCAACGGCTCCAATGCCTACGACGCGGCCTACCTGCTGATGTACGGGATGTACGCGGGCGGAACCAAGCCCATCACCGGGGCGGGCCTGGCCGAATCGATGGCCAAGCTCCAGGGCCCGGGCCCCAACGTCGAAGTGGGCGCCAACGGCCTTTCGACCGCCATTCAGGCGCTCACCAACGGCGCCATCACGCTCACCGGGACCGCCGGTAACCTCACCTACGATCTGAAGACCGGCGACGTCACCGCCGCCACCGCAGCCGTGTGGTGCCTGGGCGTCGACGCGCAGGGCAAGGCGCGGCTCGTGCCGCAAACGGGCGAGACCTACAGCGTGACCGACGACGTGCTCTCGGGGTCCTTTCCCGACAAGCCCACCGGGCCCGACCCCTGCAGCTTTCGCTGAGCATTCCAGACTTCGGAGAGGCGGTCGTTGACGCCTCTCGCATCCGAGCGGAATTCCGCCGACCGACCGAGGAGAAAATCAAATGTCGATCGCTCGACTGAGCTGGCTGGGAGTCGCGTCTTCCGTGGCCATCACGTGTGCCTTCTTCGCCTGCTCCGACTCCACGTCGACGCCGGCCGACGCCGGCACGGTGGCGCCCAATTGCCCCTCCACCGACGAGGCGGGGACCACCGGCGATGCGGCGGTCTCCGACGCCGGTGCGGTGCGCGGCAACAAGCTGATGATCGTGGGCGGCGCCCTCGCCGACAACTCGCCCATCTGGCAGCGGACCATCGAAGAGGGCGGCGGAGTAGCCAATCTTCGCTTCCTGGTGGTCACCGCAGCCCTCACGGCTTCGGCTGGCAACTTCTCCTACTACCAGGACCTCTTGCACCGGGTGTACGGGGTGTCGCTGGACCACATTCAACAGGCGCGCATCGGCGACATCGACGACCCGAATACCAAGTTCGAGGACGAGTCGACCTACAAGGAGAACGGCGA
>Ga0075163_10008115_pt1 | contig 13865 bp, 12 predicted proteins | sample JI1023141ADNA_FD_71478 | JGI IMG/M metagenome (GOLD analysis project Ga0075163, IMG submission 71478) | Wastewater effluent complex algal communities from Wisconsin, to seasonally profile nutrient transformation and Carbon sequestration -... | ecosystem: Engineered > WWTP > Effluent > Algae...
CGACGGGCATTTTTTCGGGAGCAGATCAACGTGCCTTCGACATCGGAACTCGCAAACGGTTCGCTGCAACATCGTCGCCGACGAAATCAATCTCATCCGTCACATCGGCAAGCATCTGCCGCCAGAGCTGCCGTCGGCTCTCGATATGCTCGTCCGTCCAGCGACTCAGAACACCCGCCACATCGAGCAAAGCGGTCAGCCTTCCGTCGGCAAATCTCGTGTGCAGCTTCCCTCTCAAATCGGCCACCAGCTTCCGCTGCACCTCGGCTTCCGGCGTCGTCGCGAGTTGAAACAGCGCGATGACTCCATGCGTCTGCGGCACCCACTCGGCAGCAAACTCATCTTCATCTCCCGATGAGATCGCCAGAAACTCCAGTCTCGACATTCCGCCGATCTTCTCCCGGATCGCCCGCGTCCACTGGCTGCGATGCTCGTCATCATTCGCCATGCCGTGGAGAAGAACTTGCACGACTTCATCGCCGCCCTCAACCGAGCGCAGAAGCCTCCTCGCATTCACATCCCAGCCCAGTGATTGCCACTGCTGATCGACACGTCTATCTCCCCTGCCCCGCGTCCACGCGGCTATCAGCAATCGCGGCGCAACCACCAGCAGGAGCAGCGTGGCCGCATACAAATGAATCCACGGCAGCGCATCAGCAGGCCGCTCCACCTTGCCGCCAGTGCGCTGCATCTTCGGAATATCCTGTACTGGCACTGCCAGACTCACCGTCTTCGAGGCCGGCCAGAACAACGTCGAGAAAAACGTCTCCGCCTGCTTCGGCTTCAGCAGCGTGCTCTCCCACACGGCCCGATACTCGTGCGACCAGCCCTTCGCATACATCCCCGCACAACTCCCGAGCGCCAGCACCGCCGCCGCGACGTGCAACCACGCGCGGAAGCGCGATACCGTCCGCTCCCGGACCAGCGGCTCGGCATATCGTCGAAACGTCTCCTCGTGAATGGCCGGTGGCGTTTTGCGATCCGCCGCGCCCCTTCGCAGATCGAGATACGAAAACCGGCTCCGATCACCCTCGCGTCGCTTCGATCCCAACTCGAAGACGACGCTCGCGATCATCACCCCTGCATTCCAGATCAACAGTCCGACGAGCGGCAGTGACAACAAATTAATCTCGCGCTCCGACCCGATGCCGGTGAGGCCAAAGCCCACGGCCAGCGCTAGCAGCCAGCCAGCCAGTGCCCACGACCATCGGCTCGCAGGCACGATCATCGTAGCAAGCGCCTCGCGAAATCGCGCTTCATTGCCCTGCGAGCCCAGCCACGTCGTCCGGCGTTGCACGAACTCATCAATCGCAGCCGCACTCATCTCGCTATCGCCTCGGAGATCACCCCGCGACCTCGCCGTCGCCTCGCGCCGCTTGTCCACGCTCAGCAACTCAGCCGCGGCATCCGCCTCTTCAAGCGAACGCCAGCGCAGGATGTCGAGCCGCTGATGCCAGTTCATTCCGCAAAGCTAGGCCACACAGCGGCTTTCGACAATCACTCGCACGCTCGCTCACGAAAAGAACACCCTCTCCGCTGTCTTCCGCAGCATCCACTCTTTGTCGTCGGCGCTGAGGAAATCCAAGCGGTCGCGGATCAGCGCGATGGAGTCGTGGTAGTTGTGTCCGGGGCCGACTTGGAAGGGACAATCGCTTGCCCACATCAGCCGCTTCGCACCGAAGGAATCGCGGCACTCGCGGATCATCGGGCCGAGATCGGTGTAGGGCGGCGTCTTCTTGCCGAGCGCGTAGAAGGCGGAGGTCTTCACCGTCACCTGTGAGTGCTTTGACAATTGCAGCAGCCCATCAAGTTCATCACGCACCACCGAGCCAGTCACACCGATGCGGGCGAAGTGATCGATCACCACCGGCGTCATCGGATACCTCGCGCACATTTTGCCGACGGCTCCGAGCGCATCGGGACCGATGAGCAAACAAATGTTCAGCCCCTCATCCGCCGCCGTCTTCCACATCTCAGCCATGCCTCTCGAGCCGAGCCACGCAGCGATGTCCTTCTGACCGCCCGGACTCACGCGAAAGCCACGCACGCCCTGCTTCTTCAGATCACGCATCCGGCCCGCCACACCCGACGCGTCCGCATCGACAATGGCCACTCCCGAGAACACACCCGGATGCGCCGCCATCATGTCGAGCATGTAGCGGTTGTCCGTCTTGTAGTAGCTCATCTGGATCAGCACGATGCGCGACACGCCCTCCGGCTTGCAGTGCGCGAACAACTGCTCGGGCGTAAAGCTCCCCGGTTTCATGCCTCCCCTCGTTAAGCCCTCCGCCAAAGGATACCGCTCCGTGTCTGGCGTCCAGACGTGAACATGCGCGTCGATGTGCCCATCCTGCTGCTGGCCAAAGGACGCGCTGCTTGTGAGCGATGCTGCGGCGATTGTGGACGACTGGAGAAACGAACGGCGCGTGATGGATTTCATGGACCGATGCTAGGCAGGAATCACTCGCATTGCCAAGCAGGAATTCATTTCCGCTACCTTGCCCGCGCGCCGTCACTGCCTGCCTGCGCGGCTTCCCGCCAAGCAAAACGCGGTGCCCAAGCATTCGGCAGTCGCTCGATCACATCGGAGATGAGACCGCCTAGCACGGGCGCAAACTTGAAGGCATGACCGCTGTCGCCCGCCGCGATCACGAGTCCCTCGCGCTGCGGATGGTGGTCGATCCAGAAGTGACCGTCGAACGTGTCGCAATACCAGCACTGCCGCGTGCCAGCGATCTTCGCGGTGGCCAGCGATGGGAACGTGTCGCGGAGGAAGGCGCGAAACATTTCCACCTGTTCCTCCGTCACGACGCGCGGCTGCGCCGGATCGGTGATGCGCACGCCGGGGCCGTGATTGGCCACCTTCACGATGCCGTCCGCGTTGGCGGGGAAACCATACCAGCCCGTGCGTCCGATGTCGGCACCCCACACGGGAAACGCTGGCGCGCGGTAGTCCTTCACCTTCCGAGGCTTGAGATGCACCACGGGCTGTCCGCTCGTGTGCATCACGCTTTGCAGATCAGGAAAAAGAAACGGTGTCCACGCACCCGTTGCCGCCAGCACCACGTCCGCCTTCCATTGACGACCACCCGCCGAGCGCACACCCGTGACCTTTGACCCCTTCTCGATCAGCGAGCCAAAGCTGGCGCCTTCATTCACCTCCACGCCGTTCTCCACCGCGATGGCCTTCAGCCGCGCCACCACCTTGCCGCTCTCCGCCCAGCCGCCGTTGGGATTGAGGTAGCCATCGCCATAGCGCTCCGAGCCCCACGCCGGATGGTGCTTGCGCAGATCAGCCCGGCGCACGCGATGCAGCTCGTGGTCGCGCTTTTGTAGAAAATGAAAGCTCTCGTGCTCAAAGCTCCCCGGCTTCATCTCATCGTCACGCGTCATCACCAGAAAACCATCCGCGTGGTAGAACGGCTTTTCCCACGCCGCATTCCACCGGCACCAGCCATCGAGCGCTTGCTCCCCCATCTCCGTGTAGATCTCGTCTGCACCGTAATCCATGCGCACCACCTTGCTGATGTCGGTCGATGCCGCATCGGCGTGTGGCACCGAGCCTTGATCAAGCAGCGTCACCCGCCAACCGCGCGCCCGCATCTCGATCGCCGTTGTGAAACCAAAGACTCCGCCGCCAACAACGAGGATGGATCGTGAACGCATGGCGATGGAAACGCCGCCGACTTGCGACGCTTTCGCTGAATGTGCTCTCATCATTCTCAACTCAGTCTTGCGACGCCGTTCCACTTGAGGTTATCGTTCACGCATCATGTCGCTCCCCGTCGCCATCAAGTGCCCAAACTGCGCCGCGCAACTCAAGGCCTCGGACTGCAATCCCGAGAAGGGCACCGCGCAATGTGGCTACTGCCGCTCGATGATCACACTACCGGGCTACCGTCCGGCAGCGCCGGAGAAGAAGCGCCTCACTATGCCGCTCCCGCCAGGCATGACGATTGATGAATCCGCCGCCGGCACCATCATCACCCGCCGCTGGTTCAACATCGCCATCGTCTTCCTCATCTTCTTCTGCATCGCTTGGGATGGCTTCCTTGTCTTCTGGTACGGCATCGCATTCAGCACCGGTGCGCCTTGGATCATGACTCTCTTTCCACTGGTCCACGTCGCCGTCGGCGTCGGGCTCACCTACTTCACGCTCGCTGGGATTTTCAATCGCACCTGGATCAAGGCCGCCGACGGCGTCGTCAGCATCCTGCACGGTCCGCTGCCTTGGATGGGCAATTACACAATCCCGTGCTCCGAGATCGAGCAATTCTACTGCAAGGAACGCGTCAGCCACGGCAAGAATGGTCCCAGTATCACTTACCAAGTCTGGGTCGCCCGGCACGACGGCACCTCGCAGAAACTTCTCGCCGGCAGCCTCACCGACGATCAGGCCATCTTCATCGAGCAGCGTCTGGAAAAGGCCCTCGGCATCGCCGATCGCACCATCCCGGGTGAGCTGATGCGCTGATCGCTCCGGCTATGCCATTGGCATTGCGAAGCACAGAGGACGAAGTTTTCCGCCCTCTGTGCCCTTCCATTCTCCAAAGTGCCGATCAATGCACGAAATTGGGAACATGTCGGCCACGGGGCCCAGGACCAGCGCCGTTCGGATTGAAGCTCGTGATCAATTCCTCAAGCGACGTCTGACGCCGCGCAAGATCACTGAAGCTGCGCACCGTGGCTGGCTCGACCGGATCGGGAGTCTGGATGCCCGTGAGGAACCCAGCGAGCAAGACGCGTTGACCCAATGAGCGGGGCAACTGATGATCCTTCGGAAATCCAATCTGTAGAAACTCCGCGCCGGTCTCGGTCCGATGGCAGCCGCTGCAGGTGTTGAGCGCAAACAAGTGGCGCGCATTGTTGTTCGCGATTCCGGCAGCGCTCCAGGGCACATCATAGAATGGATCGAGCAACTCGATCGCCTTGAACGTGCGCGAGGCGGAGTCTGGGAAATCGGTCAACTGGAATGGACCCGCGAGCGAGGATGCGCCGAAGTGATGCGAAGCCAGAACGAAGGTCTCATCCAGCAAGGCCGCCTCATTGGAGTTAATCAGTTCAGCCAGCGCGGGTGTGCCGTTCAGGGCGAGGGTGTCGGGCGTTACCGCCACCGTATCCTGCATCAGTTGGCCTCCCGCCGGATTGATCACGAACTCGCGCAACTCCCAGGGAAAGCCGAGCGCAATCTCGTTGGTGCGGATCTGATTCAAGGCAGAACCATTGGGCTTGCGGGGGGCCGCGCCGCGGTCGGTGAAGCGTCGGGTGATCGACTCGAGTGCCGAGTTGTAAGCTTGGGTGCCGACAGCGTTGCTCCCAAGCCGAGCCCAGCGCATCGTCCAATCGCGGAGTTGATCCATGTTGGTGGCGACCAATTCGTATTCAAAGATCGCCGTGAAGCCACCTACCGCATCACCACCGAGCGGAGGCAATGGTTTGCCGTCCGCGCCCAGCACGCCGAAGACAAATCGCCCTTCACCGGCTGTGGTCACCTTCGTGTCATCGCGGACATTCAGATCGATTCGGTTGACGATCGCGAGCAACTTGAAGGGCGCTTTGGCCAGATCGAGCTTCCGACCACCGCTAGCCGCAAGCCAAGGGTTGATCACGAGATCCCGGATGGCGGGTCGCGCCGTCGCGACTTGGCCGGCGACGACTTGATCCGTTTCCCAGTGGAGCAGCCACCGCATGGCAAAATCCGCGGGATCCTGGTTCCCCGCCATGTTCTCGATGAGATGCTTGAAGGTCCACGGCGCGCGTGTCCCGAAACGCGGGTTGGTTCGCACAGGGTCCTCGACCACGCGCAGATCGGTGATCATCAACTGCGAGTCGATGTTCACCTTCTGCGAGGTCGCGGTCTGACGTTGGGCAAATGCCGAGCTGACCAATAGGGCAGCAAGGATGGATGTAACAGGGGTGGGTAACGATTGGGTTAGGTTAGTTTTCACAAACCCAACTTCCCGCATCGATGCTTTAGACCGGATTAAGGCTTGGAATAAAATCTCCGAACGAAAGGTGGATGGATGCCCAAGTCGCTCGATCACACGCGCGCCAATAATCCACGGAGCAGGTAGCCGCCCAAAATGATTCCCTTGCGCAGCGGATGCAGCCGCACGCGCTGATCCAACACAGGAAACTCCAGCCGCCGCACCTTCTCCAAGATCTCGCTGTAAACTTGCCCCATCATGCGCGCGGCGACCATGGATGCCGCATCCTCCGGCGGCAATTGCGCGGCGGCGAGATCGTAGTAGCGGCGGGCCCTCTCGTAGATGCTGCGCGCCAGTGCGGCGAAGCGCTCGTCGCTCCGTCCTTCGAGAATCTGCTGCTCAGTCACACCGTGCGCTCTCAGTTCCTGCAGCGGCAAGTAGATGCGGCCCGTGTCGCGGGCATCTTGCCCGACATCGCGCAGGATGTTCGTGAGTTGGAGCGCATAGCCGAGATTCACCGCGTAGTCTTTGCAGGCCGGATTCTTGTAACCAAAGATCTCGATGCTGACCAGTCCCACCACTGATGCCACCTTGTAGCAGTAGGCTAGTAGGTCGGCCATCGTCTCATAGCGGTTCGTGTCCAGATCACTGGCAACGCCGTCGATGATCTCGATCAGGAGCTCTGGACTGAAATGATACTTGCCACTCAGCGGCACCACCTCGGCCAGCACGGGGTGGAGCGAGCCGTCGCCCTGGCGGATCGCCTGCTTCCAACAGTCCAATTCCTCACGCCTCGCTGCCACGGTTGCCGTCGCGTCATCGGCGATGTCATCCACCACGCGGCAGAACGCATAAAACGAGATCATGTCCCGCTTCCGTTCCGCAGGCAGACAGGCCAGAGCAAACGCCAGATTTGACCGGCTGTTCCGGGTGATCTGTCGTGAGTCGGTGGTGGGAGATGCGGGCATGGATTACGGCGAGGGCTGATCTTGGGACGGAAATCCGCGCCGGTAAAGCATCAGCATGGCCGTCGGCAAAAGCCACGCATGAAGCAGCCCGATGACGAGCGGACGCATCACTAGCGCCACTCCCGCACCGAACGCGGCGCTCGTCTCCACCGCATACCGCCCCAGCGCCAGCAGCACCACGGCCGTCACCATCCATCCCAAGAGCGGAAGCCAGCCACGCCACATCGCCCGCAGTGCCCGGCCACCCACCTCCATCAGCGACGCCTTTCCCTCCGCCACGGCGATCGGCAATGCGGCAAAGACAAACAGCACCTCCACCAGAGAACTCCACATCAGCCACCCCGCATCTGGGCCGATCCACCCACGCAGCGCGGACCACAGTGCATGGAAGACACCCAGCCACAGCACGTTCTGCCAGCGCGCCAAGCACTCGTCCCTCGCCCTTACTTCCTCCGCACGCGGATGGGCCCATTGGATCACCACCCGCGCCAGCCACACTTGATATGCCGCAGAGCCCAGAGCGCCAAAGAGCAGCGTCGCTGGTTGCATCACCATCTCCAGGCCATCCGTCCCCTGCCCTCCGCGTGTGCTGACGTAGATCGCTGACCACACCAGTGTCAGCGCGGACAGCGCCAGCAGCAGCAGTCGCTGATCCACACGCAGCTTGCCTTTCTGATACCGATACGGGAAGCGCATCATTTGCACCGTGAGGATGATCACCCACACCGGCAGCAGCACCGACAGCGGCAATGGCGGCACGGCCTCATGCAGCAGCGTCACCGTCTTTAGCACGCACTCCTTCAGCCACGGCACCCACATGCCAGGCCAGTCATATAAGGCAGGCATCAGCGCTGCCTCATCCTTTGATCGCCATCCCTCCAGAGCCAGTGTCACCATCGTGATCCAAAGCGGCAACCGCCGAGTCCGCATGAAATCATAGCCATCCGAGAAATGCCTCCGCAGCGGATGCCACGCAAGATGCAGCGCCACGCCCAGCGCGAGCCCGGCCACGCAGAGCGCCGATTGCAGCCACGGCGGAATCTCATTGAGCGTCATTCAGGAAACAATTTGCCAATCGTTCGCGTATCCGCTCCCCTTCCGCCAATTCATTTCCACTCCATCATGAAGTTCTCGTTCACCTCCCTCCTCCTCTCCGCCGCCCTCACTTCCACGGCCCTCGCTGGCAACTGGCCAGGATGGCGCGGCCCGAATCAAGACGGATCGAGTCCCGAGAAAGGACTGCCAGCCAAATTCTCGAAGACCGAAGGCGTGAAGTGGGCCGCCGATCTTCCTGGCCTTTCCGCTAGCGTGCCCGTCGTGTGGGGTGACAAAGTTTTCATCACCGCGCCGATCGAAGCCGAGAAGAAACTCGTCGGCCTCTGCTACGACGCGACCACCGGCAAGGAACTCTGGCGCAAGGTAATCTTCGAGGGCGGCCTTCAGTGGGACAACAAGAGCAACCTCGCCTCTCCCTCGCCCGTCACCGACGGCGACCGCGTCGTATTCCTCTTCGCCAATGCCATCGCCGCCAGCTACGACATGGCTGGCAATCTCCAGTGGAAGCGAGACTTCACCGAGACGCACGGTGCCTTTGCCACGCAGTGGACCTACGGCAGCAGCCCCGCGCTCGATGGCGGCAAATTGTACATCCAGGTGCTCCAGCGCGACACCACGTTCGACTTCCAGGGTTTCCCCAAAGGCACGCCCGGCAAGGACATGACCAGCTACATTCTCGCGCTCGATCCCGCCACCGGCAAAGACCTCTGGAAGCAACTCCGCCCCACGCCCGCCATGGTCGAGTCGCTCGAAGCCTTCAGCTCGCCTGTTTTCTGCGACCACGGCGGCAAGCGCGTCATGCTCATCTCGGGCGGCGACACTCTCACCCTCCATGACGCCGCCACCGGCAAGGAGCACGCACGCCTCACCACTTGGAACAAGGCGGGCGACGGCTACAACAAGTTCTTCCGTCTCGTCCCCTCGCCTGTCGTGGGCGATGGCGTGGCTCTCGTCTGCGCGCCGAAGAACTCTCCTGTCTTCGCCATGCCTCTCGACAGCAAGGGAAATGAAATCCAGCCTCTCTGGACTAGCGATCCGAAGATCGTCACCTCCGACGTTTCCACACCCGCCTATTATGAAGGCAAGTTCTACATCCTCGACAGCGGGCGCCGCACCCTGAGCTGCGTGGAGCCAAAGACCGGCAAAGTCATCTGGACCGGCGAGACCGGCAGCAAGTCCAAGTTTGAGAGCAGCCCCACCGTCGCCGACGGCAAGGTGTACATGACCAACTTCTGGGGCGACGTCTATGTCGTCAAAGCTGGCGGCGACAAGTTCGAGCTCCTCAGCATGAACGAAATGGGTGACGGCTCGAAGCCCAACGGCGACGCCAAGAGCTGCCGCAGCTCCGTCGCCGCCGCCAATGGCTGCCTCTTCATCCGCACGCAGGACAAGCTCTACTGCATCGGCGCTAAATAGATGCGGCCTTTTGCAACCACCCACAGCCGCTCCGTCAATGGCGCTTCCGTTGATTCGTTTGCGCCCCACGTCTCATCACACATTCTCGGCTTCGCTTTGGTCAACCGGTCTCGTTGGTCACTCCCCATCTCCACGTCTCCTCCACCGCCATGATCCGCTACCTCTCTATCCTCCTGCTGCTTGCTCGCGTTTCCCTCGCGCAGGACACAGCGGCTGTTCCCGAGAAGCTTCAAAGCTTGAAGACCAGTTACGAGGCCGCCGTCCAACGCGCCACCGCGCCGCTCACGAAGACCTACATCCAGGAACTTCAGAAACTGAAGACCGAGTACACCAAAGCCGGAAACCTCCAGGCAGCCGTGGCCGCCGATGCCTTGCTCAAGAGCGCCTCCGATCCCGCCGCCACGCTTCCCGTCGTCGCTGCCGGAGACGCCGCGCTTTCCAAGATGAGCGTCGCCCAGTTCAAGTCCTGGCTCTCGACCGTCGTGATCACCGAGCAATCCGGTTTCAAGAACCGCTTTGTCTATGACGGCGAGGTATTGACCAGCGAGAAAGATGGCGGCAAGCCCCGCCCCCACACCAACGTCTCCGTGGAAGTTGGCAAGATTTTCGTTCCCTTCACCAGCACAAACGCCACGATCACCATCGACGATTCGCGTTCCCAGGCAGTGGTGAGCTACAGCACCGGAGAGAAGCTCGAAGCCAGGATCGAGCCGAAGCTGCCACCCAAAAGCTAAGCCTGGCCCGCGCCCGTTCAGTCCTTGGACACCGAAACGATCCAACCCGCGACCGCAAGGGCATGGTTTACCGGCACGCACGCCCCTTGTAGCCGGCAACAGTGAGGTCGGAGATCACCATCACCCAAAATCCGGGAGGCATCTTCTCATCACCCCGCCGTTCAACGCCAACGGCGTGTCGCATTCCAGCCTGGGGTTTCAACCCCAGGTGAGGTGATCGAGAAAGGGGCAAGCACTGAAAGTGCGTGTCATGCTGGAGGGAGGTTGATTGGACCGGACGGAATCGCAGGCGTATGAAACGCGCTTTCAGCGCTTCTGTTTGTCGGATGCCTATCTCCTGGGGTTAAAACCCCAAGGCTGTCATGGTGCGCGACTTTGGCGCTAAACTTCAACATGCTTCGCGCGCCAATTCCACACCGCGAAGGCCTGAAAACTGCCTCGACCCCGCCTCGTTCTTCCACACGGCCACGTCACTCTCCCGCTCTTCCCGCCATCCGACACGCCGATGAAAATCCTCGCCACCTTCCTTCTTGCCGCACTCGGCCTTGCCTGCCCTCACTCACACTCCGCCGATGCCGTCTCGAAAAAGAAGGAGAAGGCCCGCCCCGCGAAAAGCTCGCAGCCAAAGCCCACGCAGGCCGATGTCCCCTATGGCCCGCACGCGCAGCAGAAGCTCGATTTCTACCAGGCGCGCTCCGACACGCCAACTCCCCTGCTCTTCTTCATTCACGGCGGCGGATGGAAGCAGGGCGACAAGTCGAACTTCAACGATGCCGCGCCCTACCTCGCCGCCGGCGTCTCCGTGGTCTCGATCAATTACCGGCACATCTCCCATGCCGAGGCGGAGCAGATCGTCCCGCCGGTGAAGGCACCCTTGCACGATGCGGCGCGCGCCTTGCAGTTCGTGCGCTCCAAGGCCGCCGAGTGGAATCTCGACAAGACGCGCATCGCCGCCAGCGGCAGTTCGGCGGGCGCGTGCAGCTCGCTCTGGCTCGCCTTCCATCCCGACATGGCCGACCCGAAGAGCGACGATCCGGTCGCGCGCCAGTCCACCCGGCTCTGGTGCGCAGCCGTCGTCCGCGCCCAGACCTCGCTCGACCCGCGCCAGATGATCGAGTGGATCCCCAACAACATCTACGGCTTCCACGCCTTCGGCTTCAAAGGCGACGCCGCCGCGCAGCTCACCCCTTTCGCTGAGTTCCTGGCTAAGCGCGACACCATCCTGCCCTGGATCGCCGAGTACTCACCCTACGCTCTCGTCACCGCCGACGACCCGCCCGTTTACCTCTTCTACGACCTCCCGCCCGCCATGGGCCAGACGCAGGAGAATCCCGCGCACTCGGCCAACTTCGGCGTCGGGCTGGCGGAAAAACTCAAAAGCACCGGCCTCGACTTCGAGTTGAACCACCCCGGTGCCACGAACGTGAAACACCCCGACGCGCGCTCCTATCTCCTCGAGAAGCTCAAAGCTCCGGCCGTGAGGAACTAGACCAGCCCCACCCGCCGGCGCAAAGCGAAACCGTCTCCGCCGCACACCAGCGTTTGAAAGCCGTCCCCGACAAACTCAACTCTGCCGCCGACCAGCGCGCTACACCCGCCACGGACGATGTGGCGAGGAAGAAAAAGTGCTTGGCAGATACCCTTCACAGAAGCAACTGTTTGCCGAAGTTAAATCGCAGGGGGACTCACCAGAGAAACACCAAGTCACATGGCACCTGAAGAAGTCGAAAAGCAAGTGGCCGCTTATGCGGCAAAACGGTCAGCATACTCAGCATTTGCGAGGTCGCTCCATACGCTGATCGGGCAATTGCTGAACGCGAAGGGAATCGAAGTTGTAACCATCGAATCGCGCGCCAAAACTGTCGAAAGTTTTCGGGGGAAGATTGAGCGTGAAGACAAGAACTACACTGATCCGATCAACCAGATTACGGATCTGGCAGGTCTTCGAGTTATTACATATCAATTGGCCGACATTGATTCGGCCAGCGAAGTTATTACTCAGGCATTCGAAGTCGATCACGACAACTCAATCGACAAACGGCAGAGCCTCGAAGCAGATCGATTTGGGTATATCTCTGTTCATTACGTCGTGAGCCTTGAAAGAACACGGGTCGGCTTGCCGGAATATGCGGCCTTTGCTCAGTTGCGGTGTGAGATTCAAATTCGAACAGTTTTGCAGCATGCGTGGGCCGCGATTGACCACAAATTGCGATACAAAAGCAAAGAGGAAATCCCTGCTAATTTACGAAGACAGCTATATCGAATCAGCGCCTTGTTAGAAACCGCTGATGAAGAATTTGAGTCGCTGAAGTCTCGTATCGCAGAAGAAAGAGCCAAGTATTCTGAAGCGGTTGCCAAAGACACACTCGACATCCCACTGAATGTTGATTCTCTGAGCGTTTACGTTGCCGAAAATGTCCATGCACAGACCCTTTTGACCGCCGCACAAAAACTCAATATCTCTATCGCACCTCATCATCCCAATGCGAAGCTTCCAGAGTACAGTCACCTCCTCGCCTTTTTAGGTCACGCCGGTGCTCGCACGGTCCGGGACTTCGATGTTGAACTTGCTCGCACGTCCGACAAAGCTGATGACATCCTCAACAAGATAATCAAGAGTTGGAGTGATTGCGTTTCCATGCCCGGATTGCGGCTCGTGGTTACCCGCGATTCTCTACTTCGACTAGCGTATTTCTTAGCGCTTCCTCCCGACCGGGCGAAACAAATAACGCGCGAGTTGCATTGTGGCCTCGCTCTAATGGAGGCGATCGAGCAAGTCTATCGAGTCCTCCATGATGTGCCGGATTTTACTCTTGATGAGGATGTGGTCGGATAGCCGCATTTGGTTGAGAAATGTATAGGATCAAATCGCGATGAAAGCATCGTTTTCCAAATCGCAGATTGAGGTACTGGTGCCAATGCCACGATCATCCTCGCTTCGTTGGTCATTGGGGCACGACACAGTGCCTCCCTGCCGTTGATGGATGCGCGTCCGGTTCATCGTTCATCCGCCTGATCTATCATGAATGCCATCACGCTCCGCTCCATCGTTTTGCTCGTGTCTGTCGCCTGCTATGGCCAGGCGCAGACGGTTCCGGTTTCGGACTCGATGACGCTGGAGGAGCGGGCAGCCTGATGCGCCCCGGATAACGGCGCTCGACGGAGCAGATCCAGAAGGGCTGGGCGACCCTGAGCAAGAATCTACGGACGCTGAGGCTCCGCACCACCCCGCCGCCCTTGCCCGCCGTGATTCTACGGACGCGACACAGCGCTTGCCTACCATCATGATTGGCCGCCTAATGGCGTGGTAGGGAACCGCTGCGACGGGTCCCATTTGTCGTGGGCGATGAGGTGACGAAGATTTGATCCGATCTCGAAACGACGCGGAACCGTTGGAAGCCTGCCATCGTCCGCATGTAGCTGGCAAGGATCGAGCGCCGGTTGGCGGTCTCGGTGACTAGGGAAAAGACCCCGAAAAGCGAGTTGTCCGGCTCGTCCGGGGAATTGTCTGGCTCGTCCGGGGAATTGTCTGGCTCGTCCGGGGAGTTGTCCGGCTCGTCCGGGAAGGTTGCTGGCGCAGCCGAAGCACGCTCTGACGCCGACAGAGAAATTGACGACTTTAGATAAGATCGGGCGGGCGATGGAGGCGTATCCGCCGCGATGGGAGTTTGGCATTCGGCGAGCGGCGATCAGGGCGTCGCTGGACAAGCGCATCGCGGTGCAGATCCAGAAGGGCTGGGCGATCCTGAGCAAGAATCTACGGA
>Ga0075163_10008117_pt1 | contig 13864 bp, 10 predicted proteins | sample JI1023141ADNA_FD_71478 | JGI IMG/M metagenome (GOLD analysis project Ga0075163, IMG submission 71478) | Wastewater effluent complex algal communities from Wisconsin, to seasonally profile nutrient transformation and Carbon sequestration -... | ecosystem: Engineered > WWTP > Effluent > Algae...
GGCGGATCACGGTCAGGTCGCTCTCAAAGCCGCCACGCTCGTTGAGCATCGCTGTGTAGACCATCTTGTGCAGCGGGACGTCAATCTCGTTGGCACACAGGCGCTGCAGCAGCGCCAGCGCGTCGCGCCCCTGCAGCAGCAGTTTGCTGAACGAGGTCTGGTCATAGACGGCCACGGCTTCGCGCGTGGCCTTCTGTTCGGCGGCCATCCAGTTCAGCCAGCCGGGGGTGCCCAGGGTGTAGTCGGGCCGGGTGGCGCCAGCGGACTTGAAATAGTTGGCCCGTTCCCAGCCGTTGCGGCTGCCAAACTCCGCGCCCTTGGCGGCCAGCAGGTCGTACAGCGGCGAGGTGCGCAGCGGGCGCACGGTTTCCAGTTCCTGGCGCGGCCAGCGCATGGCGTAGTGCAGGCCCAGCGTCTCGCCGGTGCGCTCGGCCAGTGCCTTGCGGTTGCCAGTGAAGGCGCCAAAGCGGCGGATGTCCACATCCCACAAATCGGTGCTGGGCTCGCCCCCTACGATCCACTCGGCCATCAGCCGGCCGGCGCCACCGCTGTTGGCAATGCCGGCCGAGTTGAAGCCGGCGCAGACAAAATAGTTGCGCAGTTCGGGCGCCTCGCCCAGGATGAAGTTGCCGTCGGGCGTGAAGCTCTCGGGGCCGTTGAGCAGCATCTTGATCTCGGCCGTTTCCAGGCAGGGCGTGCGGTGCAGGGCGTTGGTCATCAGGGGTTCGAACTGGTCCCAGTCTTCGCCCAGCAGCTCGAACTGGAAGGTGCTGGGTATCGGGTCCATCTTCCAGGGCTTGGCCTGGGGTTCGAAGCCGCCCATCACCAGGCCGCCCACTTCTTCCTTGTAGTAGATGTAGCCGTCGGGGTCGCGCACCACCGGCAGCATGGGGTGCACGCCTTCGATCTTGCCGGTGACGATGTAGAAATGCTCGGCCGAATACAGCGGCACATTCACGCCAGCCAGCTTGCCAAACTGGCGCGCCCACTGGCCGCCGCAGTTGATCAGCACTTCGCAGCGCACCTCGCCCTGTGTGGTGCGCACGCCCACCACGCGCTCGCCACTGGGGCCGCGCTCGGTGATCACGCCGGTCACCTCCACGCCTTCGCGAATGGTCACGCCCCGGTTGCGCGCGCCCTTGGCCAGCGACATGCACAGGTCCGCCGGGTTGGCCTTGCCGTCCCCCGGCAGCCAGATGGCGCCATGCAGGTCGTCGGTGCGCATCACGGGCACGCGCTCGCCCGCCTCGGCCGGCGAAATCTCATGGCACTCCACGCCAAAGCTGTGGGCCAGCGCCACCTGCTTTTTCAACACTTTCATCCGCTCGGCCGTGCCGGCCACATTCACGCTGCCGCACTGTTTCCAGCCCGTGGCCAGGCCGGTTTCCTGCTCCAGCGTGGAGTACAGCTCGATGCCGTACTTGCTCATGCGGGTCATGTTGCGGTTGGGCCGCATCTGGCCCACCAGCCCGGCCGCATGCCAGGTGGTGCCGCTGGTGAGCTTGCCCTGCTCCAGCAACAGCACGTCGGTGCGGCCCAGCTTGGCCAGGTGGTAGGCGGTCGAGCAGCCGGCAATGCCGCCGCCGACGATGATGATCTGTGTGTGCGAGGGGAGTGTCATGTTTTCAACCCAGTCTCAGTGCCATGACCCCGCCAACGATGATGCCGGTGCCAATGGCCCGGCGGGGTGTGAAGGCTTCTTTCAGGAACCAGCAGCCCAGCAGCGCCGCAAACAGCACCGAGGTTTCGCGCAGCGCGGCCACCGTAGCCACAGGTGCACGGGTCATGGCCCACAAGGCAATGCCATAGGAGCCGAACGAAGCCAGCGCGCCGCCCAGCGCAATGGGCCAGCGCTGGCGGGCATAGCTGCGGATGTAGGGCTGCGCCGCTCGGCCGCGGCGTGCCAGCACGATCAGGGCGAAGGGCCAGCCGTCCAGCACGAACAGCGCCACTACGTACTGCAGCGCGTTGCCGGACGCGCGTGCGCCCTTGGCGTCGATGACGGTGTAGATGGCAATGATGACGGCGTTGGCCAGTGCAAAGGCAATGGCCTTGTTGCGCAGGCTGACTTGCGCTGCATGGGTGGCGGCCGCTTCGGCTTGTTCAGGGTGAGTGGTTGGCGGCGAATTCGGTAGCCCCAGCACCAGCACGCCTATGCTCACACCCACCACCCCCAACCAGCCCATCAGGGACAGATGTTCGCCCAGGGTGGCCACGCTCGCCAGTGCCACCAGCAGCGGCGCAGTGCCCCGCATGATCGGATAGGTCAGGCCCAGGTCGCCGTTTTTGTAGGCGCCGGTGAGCAACAGGTAATAGGCAATATGGATGGTGACCGACGCCGCAATATAGGGCCAGGCCGCCGGCGCAGGCCAGCCGAGCCAGGCCACCAGGGGCAGCGAAGCAATGGAACCCAGCAGATGGATCAGCGCAGTGTCCAGCGCCTTGTCGGTGCTGGACTTGACCAGCGCATTCCAGCTGGCATGGAGCAGCGCGCCAAACAGCACGGCCGCCACCACGCCCCAGGTCAAGCTCATCGGGCGCGTCTCATGCCATCACGACACAGCGGCGGGCGCGGTCCAGGTAGTGCGCCAACGGTGGGGTGGCCAGATTCGCCGTCTTGGCCAGGTCGTCCCAGATCCGCAGGCGTACCGCATCGGCGGCGCCGAGCTGGCCGATAAAGGCATCCGCCTGGGCGGTGTCGAAGATGCCACCCTGTAGCGCCAGGGAGCGTTTGGAGTCCTCCGACAGGCCGGCAAAGTAGGCGGGTCGGGTGGCGCACAGGTAGCGCTTGGCATCGACATGCAGCTTGATCGGGTCCAGCACCGCATCGCCAAACAGGCCGCGCAGGAAGGGCAGGGCGCGGTACTGGTGCACATCGTCCACGCCCTGCAAAGTGGGTGTGGCTCCCAGGTCGTGCAGCAGGTGGCCCAGGTCGTGCAGCAAGGCCGCTGTGACCAGCGCATCGTCAGCGCCTTCCCGTTCGGCCAGCAGCGCGCTTTGCAGCGCGTGTTCCAGCTGAGTCACCGGCTCGCCGGTGTACTGCTCGGCACCGCGCTGCGCGAACAGTTTTTCTATATCTTGAAGGCTAAGCATACGAGCGAGAGCTTGTTCAAGCGGCCACCGCAGAACCGGCTTTGCCGGGCTGCTGGTGGCGCCCCCTGGGGGGAGGCGCCGAAGGCGCTTCGGGGGGAGTCATATACCCCATGGCAGGGAATAGGTCTTGAGGTTGGTGAAGCTCTTGATGGCTTCCTGCACGCCTTCCTTGTAGCCCAGTCCCGAGTCCTTGATGCCGCCAAAGGGCGTCAGCTCCAGCCGGTAGCCGGGTACTTCGCGCACGTTCACCGTGCCCACATGCAGTTCGTTCACAAAGCGGGTGATGTAGTCCAGCCGGTTGGTGCAAACGGCGCTGCTCAAGCCATAGGCCGTGCCGTTGGAGATGCGGATGGCGTCGTCAATGTCCTTGAAGCGGATGATGGGGGACACCGGGCCAAAGGTCTCTTCCAGCGCCACGGTCATGCGCGGATCCACGTTGTCCAGCACCGTGGGCGAATACAGCGCGCCGCGCCGCTGGTTGCCCACCAGCAGCTTCGCGCCCTGGGCCACGGCCTCGTTGACGCGGGACTCAAACAGCATGGCGGCCGGCTCGTCGATCACCGTGCCCATGTCGTTCGCTTTGTCCATGGGGTCGCCGAACTTCCAGGCGCGGGTCTTTTCGGCCACCTGCTCCACAAACCGCGCTGCCACGGCTTCATGCACCAGCATGCGCTTGATGGCGGTGCAACGCTGGCCCGAATTCTTGTAGCTGCCTTGCACGGCCAGGGTAGAGGCTTCGTCGATGTCGGCGTCTTCCATGACGATGATCGGGTCGTTGCCGCCCAGCTCCAGCACCATGCGGCGGTAGCCCGCCTTGTGGGCGATGGATTTGCCAATGGCCACGCCGCCGGTGAAGGTGACCAGGTCCACATGTTCGTTGGTGATCAGTTCGTCGGCAATCTCGCGCGGGTCGCCGGTGACCACGCTCAGCATTTCGGGCGGCAGGCCGGCTTCATAGAGGATGTCGGCAAACAGGATGGCTGAGAAAGGCACCTTCTCCGAGGGCTTGAGCACCATGCGGTTGTTGGTCGCAATGCTCGGCACCACCTTGTGCGCCACCTGGTTCATCGGGTGGTTGAAAGGCGTGATGGCGGTGATCACGCCCAGCAACGGCGCGCGGTGGGTGTAAACCTTGCGTTTCTTGCCATGGTGGGTCAGGTCGCAGCTGAAAATCTGGCCGTCGTCCTTGAGCACTTCATTGGCGCCAAACAGCAGCACATCGCTGACGCGGCCGGCTTCATAGATGGCGTCCTTGATGCACAACCCGGCTTCGGCGGTGATCAGGTTGGCCACTTCCTGGAGCCGCTGCTGGATGATCGCGGCGGCTTTGTTCAGGATGGCTGCTCGCTCGAACCGGCTGAGCTGCGGATGCGCGGCATGGGCTTGCGCGAAGGTGGCGCGCACTTCCTCCAGCGTGGCCTTGGGCACGGTGCCGATGCATTGCTCGGTGTACGGGTTGAAGACCTGGATGACGCGGTCGCCAGATCGGTCTGCGCCCACCTTGCGGCCGGCCAGTCGCATCTGGTTGAGACCGTGATCGCGAATGTACTGTTCAATCATGGCGCACCCGCGTCACTGTGCGTAGTTCAACGCCAGGTCGAACGCGTCAAAGTTGCGAAAGCGCCGGTTCGTGTCCAGACCGGGCAGCTTGCGGTTGACGATCAATGGCACGCGCTGCTCGCTGATGCCACCGTGAGAGCGCAGCGGCGCGTCCAGCCCGGACAGGTCATGGCGCGATGCCGAAGTACCGATGACCGTGAACCGCTCGGACACACATACGATGTCGCCAATGCGGTCGGCCGGCAGTTCGAAGCGCTCAGCGGCCTGCGCCCGCGTGAGCACGGCCTCCATGCCCTTGACCTGCCCCAGCGCGGCACAGGTGCCAGCCACGTCGCTGCCCTCTGGCAGATAAACCGTGGCAAATGAGCCCAGCGCGCCGTGATGCACGACATAGGGGTCGGTGATCGGCAGGATCACGCGGGCCACAGCCGCGCCCAGTCGGGCGTCGAACCAGTCCTGAAGGTAGATCACGTCGGGCGTGCCATCCATGGCCACCTTGGCGTTCATGCCGTGGTCGGCAGTGAGTGCAATCACGCAGCCCATGGCCTCCAGTTGGCCGAGGTAGCTGTCCATCATGGTGTAGAACGCGTTGGCACCGTCGGTTCCGGGTGCGTGCTTGTGCTGGATGTAGTCGGTGGTGGACAGGTACATCACATCAGGGCGACGGGTTTGCATGAGCTTGACGCCCGCTGCAAAGACAAACTCCGACAGGTCGGCGCTATAGACGCTGGGCACCGGTTTGCCGACCAGCGCCAGCACGTCCGTGATGCCGTTTTCTTCCAGCGTCACCTGATCGGCTTTTTCGGAAGAGAAGCAGATCCCCTTCATCTGGTGGCCCAGCAATTTGCGCAGCTTGTCCTTGGCGGTGACCACGGCCACCGTCTTGCCCGCATCGGCCAGAGCAGCCAGCAAAGTGGGCGCGCGCAGCCACTTGGGGTCGTTCATCATGACTTCGGTGCCGCTGGCCTGGTCAAACAGGTAATTGCCGCAAATGCCATGCACGCTGGGCGGCGCGCCGGTCACAATCGACAGGTTGTTGGGGTTCGTGAAGCTGGGTACCACGCAATCGGCCACCTCGGCGGTGCCCTGGGCCAGGGCCTGCTTGAGCCAGGGCATCTTGCCGGTGGCTACGGCCTGGGCCAGATAGTCGGGTTCGCAGCCGTCCACGCAGACGACCACGGTCGGTGCGGTGGGCAGCTTGTAGGTTCTTCCGTTAACGGTCAGCACGGGCGGTCTTTCCTGTCTTGTGGGTGGTGGTGTTGGTTTGGCGGGCCTGGCGGCGCAGGTCGTTCTCGATGGTGCGCTCCTTGCTCTCCATCACATGGGCGAACATGGCGCGGCCCGCCGCATCGGCATCGCCTGAGGCAATGGCCTTGACAATCTGCCGGTGCTCGCCGGCAGAAATCGGCATCAGCCAGCCATCGGCCAGGTTGAGGCGGCGAAACAGCGACAGCTCCTTGATGAGCTTGCGGTAGATCGCGGTGAGCTTGCGGTTGCCCGCCATCTCGACCAGCCGGTCATGGAACTGAAGGTTCAGCAGGTGGTACTGCCGGGTATCGTCGGTCTTGACGGCCTTTTCCATGGCGTCCACCAGCCCCTTGATTTCCTTGAGCTGTACCGGCGTGATGTTCTGTGCCAGCTGCCGGCCCACCAGATCGTCCATGGCGGCGCGCAGGTCAAAGATCTCGACCGCTTCGTCGATCGGGATGTCGCGCACGAACACGCCGCGGTTCTTTTCGTTGCGCAACAGGCCGGCTTCTTCCAGCATGCGGAAGGCTTCGCGCACCGGGCCGCGAGACACGCCCATCTTTTCGGCCAGGGTGGCTTCGATCAGCTTGCTCCCGGGCGCGTATTCCCCCACAAGGATGGCCCGCTCGATTTCCTGCTGCACCACAGTGGTGAGCGAACTGCTCTGCAACAGGGCGATCGTCGGATGCATCACGGCGTTCATGCGCTGCATTAGAGCAGCATTCGGCAGATTGTCAACAATCTACAAATAACAATTGACAAGAAATAGAGCCCGAAGTTAAATCAAAAAGCAGCGTCATCACGCCGTCACTGTCGGGTCACACGATTGCAACTTTTTGCCTTAGAGGAGTTCCCATGCGTCTGTCGAATTTGTTCAAATCCCTGGCCCTGACCGGTCTGTGCGCCTTCAGTGCTGCGGCCATGGCCCAGAAGACCCAGTTGCTGGTCTATACAGCGCTGGAGACCGACCAGCTCAAGGCCTACCAGGAAGGCTTCAACAAGGTCAACCCCGACATTGAAATCAAGTGGGTGCGCGACTCGACCGGCGTCATCACGGCCAAGCTGCTGGCAGAAAAGGCCAACCCCCAGGCCGACGCGGTCATGGGCGTGGCGGCGTCGAGCCTGGCGCTGCTGGACAAGAACGGCATGCTGGAGCCGTACGCGCCCCTCAACCTCGACGCGATCATGAGCCAGTACCGCGACAAGAAGAATCCACCGGCCTGGGTGGGCATGGATGTCTGGGGCGCCACAGTCTGCTTCAACACGGTGGAAGCCCAGAAGCGCGGTTTGCCGAAGCCCGAAACCTGGAAAGACATGACCAAGCCGATCTACAAGGGTCAGATCGTCATGCCCAATCCGGCATCCAGCGGCACCGGTTTCTTTGACGTCACTGCCTGGCTGACCCTCTGGGGCGACGACAACGGAAAGGGCGGCGGCTGGAAGTTCATGGATGACCTGCACCAGAACATTGCCCAGTACACCCACTCGGGCTCGAAGCCCTGCAACATGGCCTCGTCTGGCGAATTCGTCATGGGCATCTCGTTCGAGTACCGCGCCAACAGCAACAAGGCCAAGGGCGCGCCCATCGACCTGATCTTCCCCAAGGAAGGTCTGGGCTGGGATCTGGAAGCTTTTGCCATTCACAAGGGCACCAAGAAGCTCGCGGCTGCCAAGAAGCTCGCGGACTGGGCCTCCAGCAAGGACGCCATGCTGCTGTATGGCAAGAACTTCGCCATCACGGCTCAGCCGGGTGTGGCTGCTCCTTTGGCCAACGTGCCCAAGGACTATGAAGCCCGTCTGGTCAAGATGGACTTTGCCACCACCGCTGCCAACCGCGAACGTGTGCTGGCCGAGTGGATCAAGCGCTACGACTCCAAGACCGAAAAGCGGTGACCCAAGCCCTGTTTCTCGATCTGCGGCATATCAGAAAGGCCTTTGGCAATTTCACCGCGCTGCACGACATCAACCTGCAGATCCAGAGGGGCGAGTTCGTCTGCTTTCTGGGGCCCTCCGGCTGCGGCAAGACCACGCTGCTGCGCATCATTGCCGGGCTGGAGGTGCAGTCAGCGGGTGAGGTGTGGCAGGCGGGGCGCGACATCTCGCGTCTTCCGCCCGCCCAGCGGGACTATGGGATCGTGTTCCAGAGTTATGCGCTGTTCCCCAATCTCAGTGTGGCGGACAACGTGGCCTATGGGCTGGTCAACCGCAGGACGCCGCGCGCCGACATCAGCCGGCGTGTCACCGAGCTGGTCAAGCTGGTCGGCCTGCCGGGCAGCGAAGGCAAGTACCCGGCCCAGTTGTCGGGCGGTCAGCAGCAACGCATTGCACTGGCACGTGCCCTGGCAACTTCGCCGGGCCTGCTGCTGCTGGACGAGCCCCTGTCAGCACTGGACGCCCTGGAGCGGGTCCGACTTCGCCAGGAAATCCGCACCCTGCAGCAGACACTCGGTGTGACCACCATCATGGTCACCCATGACCAGGAAGAGGCGCTGAGCGTCGCCGACCGGATTGTCGTGATGAACCACGGGGTCATCGAGCAGGTCGGCACGCCCATGGACATCTACCGGGAACCGGCCTCACCCTTTGTGGCCGACTTTGTGGGCAAGGTGAATGTGTTGCCGGCCAAGGTCACCGCAGGCCACATGCATGTCGGCAACCTGCAGATCCCTGTCGGTGGCGAAGACCGTGAGGCGCGCCTTTACCTGCGCCCCGAGGATGTGCTGGCACGACCGATCTCAGCGGGCGACGCCCATGTGTTCGAGGCCACCATCGAGAAGATCGAGTTTCTGGGTGCCTACTGCCATGTGCATGTCAGCTCGCCAGCGCTTCATCCCCACCGGCTGACGGTGTATCTGTCGCTCAACTTTCTTTCCGAGCAGTCGCTTCAGGTGGGATCCACCCTGCCCTTGAAGCTCGTGCCCGAACGTCTGAAGGTCTTTTGATGCAAGGGTCGATGCAGGCAGCAGCGGGCGCCCCGGTGCGCCAGCGGACCCACTGGACCGACCGGTGCGCCCATGCCGCCATGGCATTGGTCGCCCTCGCACTGGTGGCTTTCCTCGCGCTGCCCCTGATCAGCATCCTGCAGCAGGCGGTGGAAGGCAAGGAGGGCGAATTCGTCGGGCTGGCGAATTTCATCGCCTATGCCCAGACGCCCGCGCTGCTCAACAGCCTCTGGAACAGCGTGTGGGTGTCGGTGGTGGTCACGCTCATTACGGTGCCGCTGGCGTTCGGCTTTGCCTATGCCCTTGCGCGCTCCTGCATGCCGCTGAAATCGCTGTTTCGCGGCATCACCCTGATACCGCTGCTGGCACCATCGCTGCTGTCGGCCATTTCCCTCATCTACTGGTTTGGCAACCAGGGGGTGCTCAAGTCCTGGATGCAGGGTGTGGGCATCTCGCAGATCTATGGCGCGCCAGGGATTGTGGTGGCGGAGTGCTTTGCCGTATTCCCCCATGCGTTGATGATTCTGGTTACCGCGCTCAGCCTTTCGGATGCCCGCCTTTATGAGGCGGCCGATGCCATGGGCACTTCGGCGGCGCGCAAGTTCTTCACCATCACCCTGCCGGGCGCCAAATACGGCCTCATCTCGGCTGCCCTGGTGTCGTTCACCCTGGTGATCACCGACTTTGGCATCCCCAAGGTGATTGGTGGCAACTTCAATGTGCTGGCCACCGACGTGTTCAAGCTGGTCATTGGTCAGCAGGACTTCGCCAAGGGCGCGGTGGTGGCCATCCTGTTGCTTGCTCCCGCCGTGCTGACCTTTGCCGTGGACAGCTATGTCAGCCGCAGGCAAACCGCCATGCTCACCGCCCGCGCTGTGCCGTACGCGCCCAAGCCCTCGCGCGGCTTTGATTTCGCCATGACACTGTTCTGCAGCCTGATCGCACTGCTGGTGCTGGCCATGCTGGGCATGGCCATCTTTGCGTCTCTGGCCAGCTTCTGGCCCTACAACCTCACGCCGAGTCTTCGCCACTATGTGCTCGGCCTGGTGGACGCCGAGGTGGGTGTCGGCTTTGTCAACAGCCTCAAGATGGCCGGAGCGACCGCCTTGTTCGGAACGGCCCTGGTCTTCTGCGGGGCCTACCTTCTCGAGAAAACCAAGGGCATGGACAGCCTGCGCGGCTTGGTGCGGCTGCTGGCCATGCTGCCCATGGCGGTGCCCGGCCTGGTGCTCGGCCTGGGCTACATCTTCTTCTTCAACGAGCCGACCAACCCGCTTAACGGGCTGTACCACACGGTCACCCTGCTCACGCTGTGCACCATCGTGCACTTCTACACCACCGGCCATCTGACAGCGGTCACCGCTCTCAAGTCCCTCGACGGTGAGTTTGAGGCGGTCAGCGCCTCGCTGAAAGTACCCTTCTTCAAGACCTTCTGGCGCGTCACTCTGCCCATCTGCACGCCCGCGCTGGTGGACATTGCGCGCTACTTCTTTATCAACGCCATGACCACCATTTCGGCTGTGGTGTTCCTCTACTCGCCCGAAACCAAGGTGGCCTCCATTGCCATCCTGAATCTGGACGAAGCGGGTGAAATGGGTGCGGCCGCGGCCATGGCCGTGCTGATCGGACTGACCTCCACGGTGGCCACGCTGCTCTTCATGGGCCTGGCCTGGTGGGTCAACCGAAGGACCCAGGCATGGAGAGTTCGATGACCCCCCGAAGCGGCTTGCAGCCGCCTCCCCCCAAGGGGCGCCACCAGCGGCCCGGCAAAGCCGGTTCCACGGTGGCTCTCGCAATCAAAAAAAGGTAGACCCCCATGGACCGCGACAAGATCCTTCTGACCCCCGGCCCGCTAACCACCACACTGCGCACCAAGCTCGCCATGCTGCGCGACTGGGGCTCGTGGGACTCCGAGTTCAATGCCGTGACCGCCCGCGTGCGCAAGAGCCTGCTGGCCATCGTGCATGGTGAAGACAGCCACGTGGTGGTGCCCTTGCAGGGCAGCGGCACCTTCAGCGTGGAGGCTGCCGTGGCCACGGTGGTGCCCCACAGCGGCCATGTGCTGGTGCTGGACAACGGTGCGTATTGCAAGCGTGCGGCCAAGCTCACCAATCTGATGGGCCGGCGCTGTACGGTGGTGGACTTTGGTGACCATGAAGCGGTATCGCCCGCAGTGTTGGATGACAAGCTCAAGGCCGACGCCAGCATCACCCATGTGATCATGATCCACTGCGAAACCGGCGCGGGCGTGCTGAACCCGCTGCAGGAGGTGGCTGATGTCTGCGCCGCCCATGGCAAAGGGCTGATCGTGGACGCCATGAGCTCGTTTGCGGCCTTGCCGATTGATGCCCGCACGGTGAAGTTCGATGCGCTCATCGCAGCCAGCGGCAAATGCCTGGAGGGTGTGCCGGGCATGGGTTTTGTGTTCCTGCGCAAGGCCATTCTGGATGGCTGTGCGGGCCAAAGCCAGAGCCTCGCAATGGACCTGCACGACCAGTACACCTACATGGATAAGACGGGCCAATGGCGCTTCACCCCGCCCACCCATGTGGTGGTGGCATTGGCCGAGGCCATTTCGCAATTCGAGGCCGAGGGCGGGCAGCCCGCGCGGCTGGCGCGTTACACCGACAACTACCGCACCCTCATTGACGGCATGGGACGCATGGGCTTCATGCCTTTTTTGGACCCTTCGGTACAGGCGCCCATCATCGTCACTTTCCATGCGCCGGGTGATGCGCGCTACGAGTTCAAGGCGTTCTACAACGCGGCCAAGGCCCATGGCTTCATCCTCTACCCCGGCAAGCTGACGCAGGTGGAGACTTTCCGCGTGGGCTGCATCGGCGCCATCGGACGCGGGGAGATCGAGCAGGCGGTGCATGCGGTCGAATTGGCGCTGGAAGACATGGGTATCTCTTCAGGCGAACCGGCGATATGACAAAGCACCCCCGAAGCGCCTTCGGCGCCTCCCCCTCAAGGGGGTGCCACCAGCGGCCCGGCAAAGCCGGTTCCGCGTTGGCCCTTTTGCACCATTGCTGAGGTATCAGGAGAAACACGAATGGCCACCAAACTCCACCCTGCTGTTGCCGCCGTACAGAAGTCCGGCGCGTCCAAGGTCAAGGTCGCAGTCAGTGATATCGACGGCATCCTGCGCGGCAAGTACCTGCACAAGGACAAGTTCTTTGGCACGGCCGAGCCCTATCCCAAGGGCGGTTTCGGCTTCTGCGACGTCGTCCTGGGCTGGGACATGATGGACAACTGCTACGACAACACCACGGTCACCGGCTGGCAGCATGGCTTTCCGGACGCACTGGCGCGGCTCGATCTGGACACCGCCCGTACGGTGCCATGGGACAACAACGTGCCGTTCTTCCTGGGTGAGTTTGTCAATGCCGACGGTTCAGCGCACCCGGCCTGCCCGCGCCAGACGCTCAAACGTGTGCTCAAGCGCGCTGAAAAGCTGGGCTTCAAGGTCATGACCGGCATGGAGTTCGAGTGGTACAACTTCCAGGAAACACCGCAAAGCTGGGCTGCCAAGAAGGGCGTGGCGCCCGAGGTGTTGACCCCCGGCATGTTTGGCTATTCGCTGCTGCGGGCCAACCAGAACCGCGATTTCTTCAACGCCATCATGGACGAGATGCTGGCGTTCGGTGTGCCCATCGAAGGCCTGCATACCGAGACCGGCCCCGGTGTCTATGAGGCGGCCATCGGCTTCAGCGACGCGCTGGAGCAGGCCGACCGCGCCATCCTTTTCAAAACCGGCACCAAGGAAATTGGCTCGCGCTTCGGCATCATGCCCAGCTTCATGGCCAAGCCGCACCAGCCTTTGCCGGGCTGTTCGGGTCACATCCACCAGAGCCTGAGCGATGGCAAGAGCAACCTGTTCTACGACGCGAAAAGCCCGCGCAAGATGAGCAAGCTGTTTGAAAGCTACCTTGCCGGGCAGGTGGCCTGCATGATGGAATTCGCGCCGATGATCTGGCCCACCATCAACAGCTACAAGCGTCTGGTGGATGGCTTCTGGGCGCCGGTCAAACCCACCTGGGGCATGGACAACCGCACCGCCAGCTTCCGCGTGATCGCCGGCAGCCCCAAGGCGACCCGGCTGGAGACGCGCTGCCCTGGTGCCGACGTCAACCCTTATCTGGCCATGGCCGCTGTCATTTCGGCAGGCCTGTACGGCGTGGAGAAGGGTCTCAAGCTCACCGCGCCGCCCATCACCGGCACCAACCAGGGCGCAGAGCATATTCCCCGAGCACCGCGCACGTTGATAGAAACCACCCGCAACTTCCGGGAGTCGGCCATTGCCCGTGACTGGCTGGGCGACACCTTCGTCGATCACTTCGCCGCCACTCGTGAATGGGAATGGCGCCAGTGGCTGGATGCGGTGACCGACTGGGAAATGAAGCGTTACTTTGAAATCATCTGATAGCGGAACACCCCCATGAGCATCCACGGCTTTTCCTTCCCCACCCCGATCCAGTTTGGCGCCGGCGCGCGCACCCGGGTCGCCAAACACTTGCTGGACCATGGCCTGAAGCGGCCATTGATCGTGACCGACCGGGCGCTCGGCGCATTGCCTGTGCTGGCCGAGTTCCGCAGCCACCTCGCGGGGCTGGATGTGGCCGTCTTCAGCGGCGTGTTTGGCAACCCTACCTGCAGCCAGGTGATGGACGGTGCTGCGGCCTACAAGGCGCACAACGCTGACTGCATCATCGGCTTCGGAGGTGGCGCCGCGCTGGACGTGGCCAAGGTGGTCGGCATTGCGGCCACCCATGAAGGGGACATCCTTGAATACGTCTGGGACCACCCGAACGTGCGCCCCATCACGCAGCCCCTGCCGTATTTTGTCGCGCTGCCCACCACCTCGGGCACCGGCTCGGAAGTGGGCCGCTCCAGTGTGGTGAGCGAGAACGACACCCACCTCAAACGCGTGGTGTTCAGCGCCAAGATCCTGGCCCGTTGCGTGTTTGCCGACCCGGAGCTGACCGTGGGGCTGCCGCCCCATGTGACGGCAGCCACCG
>Ga0075163_10008118_pt1 | contig 13862 bp, 9 predicted proteins | sample JI1023141ADNA_FD_71478 | JGI IMG/M metagenome (GOLD analysis project Ga0075163, IMG submission 71478) | Wastewater effluent complex algal communities from Wisconsin, to seasonally profile nutrient transformation and Carbon sequestration -... | ecosystem: Engineered > WWTP > Effluent > Algae...
AGCGCAGCTATCAGATGAGTGTCGGCGCCGTCATCGACCGCACGATTGATCGCCATGGCGGCGAGGTCCGAGTGGGTTTGTTCAATCCATCCGTCGGCGACTTCATACTCCGTCAATTTGCGGGCGATGCGGTGAGCCTCGAAAGCTTTTTCTCCTTCCTTCGGGACTATCGCTCGCTGGCCCATTTCCAAGCCGTGCGAAAGAGCGGGATCGTGGACGAGAACGTTTTCGTCACGGTGATCCGCAAGCTGACGGTGCGCTTCTGGCGCGAACCGCTGCAGACGCCTGAGTTCGCCTCAGACTTGGCCTCATTCATCGCCAACAACGAGAGCCTGCGGTCCACGCTTCGACTCGAACTGACGGCGTTGAGCGCGCAATTCTTTGCGGTCGCCGAGGCCAGCACGCGCCCCGAGAATCTTTCGGACTATGCCGTTTACACCGTCGTGGAAAACCTGATTCCAGCCGATGACGAACGCTGGCTCAACTTCGTCCGCATGGTGATTGGGCAAACGACCGATGACAGCGAACTGATCGAACTTTCTCATCTCGTGGATGCACTCGACGAACCGATCCTAGCCAGCGCGGCGATCGACCTGACCGACCACGTTATCTCATGCTGGAAAGAAAAAATCTCGGAGGAAGTCGGCGAGCACGGAGTCGCCGCGGACTACACGGATGAAGAAGACGATTCGGATGCCTCCTACGACAAGGCGAAGGAAGAGCTTACGAAGTTCGTGCGCGACGCGCTGAGCGAATATGCGATCACTTTCGATCGCGCGGACATCGACGCGGTCGTGGACGAGTTCGATCTGCGCGAGCACCTCCGAAGCAACCGCCGGATCCATCACCATAGCGAAGAAGGCGGTAGGGGCTATTCCGGAGCTGGCATCAGCGGCTCGGAGCAGGAGCAGATCGACGATCTGTTCCAGCGTGACAGATAGGCGTCGGCGTCTCGCTTACTATTTCGGCGGCGTGCGCCAGTCCGAATCGGCTGCATCCATCGATCGATTCGCCGCGTCCATCAAGGCCCTCAGCGTCGTTGCCCATCTGCCGGCGACATCACGTTCAAGGGGAGAAGCACATCTCGAACGAAAGCTGTCGGCGGAGCGCCCCGAGGAGAGCTCGAAAGTGAGCCAAAGTTTGTCGCCGAGGTGATGAGACCACGTCCGGTTTTCTCGTTATCAATTCGCTTCACCCGACGTGAATCAATTCGCGAAGTTTTGAAGCGAATCAATCGGTGGAAGCCGTCGGCATCGCCCTATCGGAACGCTACTCGCTCCGGAACACCATGAGGAACGCTTCTCCTTTTTTCCCCGGCACCGTCTCCACCTCGACGACGACATTCAGTTTTTCGGCTCGCGGATTCGTAGTGGTTCCGGCTGCTAGGGTGCTCCGCGCACTTCGATTGCTACCGCCGTTGAGTGAAAAATCTGCATCCGAAAACAGCTCGCGCAGCAGAGGCTTCCCCTTGTTGCGAAGCTGGAGGAGAAATTCCGGGACTATGCCGTCACGAAAACTTAGGTAAACCGGCCACTCCAAAAGCACGGCTGATTCATCGTTCACCCATTCTGCAAGGCACACCGCCACGTTTGAGACACTCGGGTGATAGCGCAGATGGAACTCCGGCAGCGCTTGGAAAAGCCCGAGGCGCGCTACCAGCAATTCACGGGACACGACCCAGCGCTGCCTCCAGTCGAGCAAGAGATCCAGGGAGAGGCTGCGCGCCTGCAATTCAGCCTCCATAATACGCTGAGGCACCAACAGGAACGGTGAGAAACCCTCGGTCTCCTTTTCAAGCCGCTTGACCGCCTCGGCTCGTGTCTCCTTGCCGCTCAATTCAAGCTGAAAACCGAACTCCTCTAGCCGGAAGCTGAGTGTGTGAAGAAGCTCGTGAGCGAGGGTATTTCGCAACCGGGCCGACAGCGGTGCTTGAGGACCTTCTGCCGGAAAATCGGTCGTGCCGTCGGGATGTGTCTCCGAATCAACCAATACCTTCCAAGCTCCGGGACCCGTGGGCGCGGCAATCACCGCCTCGACCAACAACGGCCGGAACTCAACTTCTGCCCGCAGCGATCCGGCCAGCCGGTGCAGTGGCACAAAGCCACCGTCATCCGCGGCGCGATTTCCGATGTCGGCGCAGGACGCCGCAAACCGCTTCAGATCCTGCGGCGACATGTCACTTTAAGTCGAGGTTGCCCTGCTTGGCGTCCTCGGCCTTGGCGACAACTCGCGCCAGCTTCGAAGCGACCATGTCTTCGCGTTCACGATTGAGCATCGGCTTGTGGGTCGTCATCCCGCTCAAGTCGTAGCGTTGCAACTCCTGCAATATCGTCAGTCGCTCCCGCCCTGATCGGTCTCGATTGTCGCTGATGAACTTACGGTAGCGGGGGTCGAGCACCCCACTGTTCAACGGCGTATAGCCGAGGAAAATCTCCCGCAAGCGTGTCTCGAAAACTCTCTTCGTTGGCAGAAGGACAGGAGCTAAGGTTGGGACACGGGTCACCTCTTCGTAAGGCTGCGGAGTATCTGTGACCGCCGGAGCCGGCGCGACTGCCGGTGCGGCCAACGCCACGTCTGCGGTCGGACCATACATCACCCGAGCCGTCGAAACGAACCGAGAGGCCGGTGCTGCATGAACATCTTGATCGTCGAAGAAGATGTGCGGATTGAACGCCTGCAGGATTTCCGCCTTGTTGATGCCACCAAGAAAAAATTCCTCGTCGATCGCGACGCCCCAAGCGCGCAGCGTGAGGATCACTCGCTTCACCGCGGCACCGTTGCGCGCGGTCACGAGCGCCGTGCGAATGGGGCTGCTGCCGTCCGCGTTGCGTATCGTCGGATCGGCCTGAACTTCGGCAATCCAACGGAGAAACGCTGCAAACGGTCCGTCAGCCATCGGGTTTTGAGCGTTCGCCCGCTCATGCTCGAAAAAGGCCTGAAGGCTTTTGGTCCGCTGGTAGACTCGCTCGGATTCATCCGAAAAGATCACGGCATCGCCGTCGAACGCGATCCGGAGCTGGCCCGACTCTGCGCAAAGCTGAGCCGGCGGGTCGTAGATCAACCCCGCTGCGACTCCGCCACCCAAGGCCTGTCGGACGTCGGCTTCATTCCGCGATAGCAGGAGTTTGACGCGGTAGGGTGATAAATACCGTGCCAGCGGCGTAATCCCGACAAAGGCCGCCCGCGAGACACCAAGGCGATAGTGCTCCAGCGAATTCATGGCCCGCAAACCCGCCTCGGGGTGGTTGTGGGACAGGACAACTACTTCCACCAATTGCTTCTTCGAAAGAGAATTGAGCCGCAATAAACCGTCGATCAGCGGAAACGCGGTGCCCTTCTTGAACGGCATGTCCTCCTTCGCGATTTGGTAGTCAATAAATGCCTGCTGTCCCTGCTCACGGAAAATTCGATCCTCCTCCCGCGCGTCGAAGAGCGCGGAAGACGAAATTGCGACCACCAATACGTTGTCTAAATCGAAGGGCATCTGACGCGGTAAGCATATGCTGGAATGTGGCGGTCAACGCAAGACTCGCCATAAGAACGGCCACACCTCGACTGCCTTGAACAGCCGCCCTTCCGTCCCGCCCGTCAAGCTGGACCGCAGCGCAGCGAGGAGGAGCTTGACGGGCGTGACACAATTGGGCGGCAGGGCAGTGAGGTTTCTAGAACATCAACCACGCCTTGTCGTTGGGCATAAACGTCGGTCCCGGCATCATCGCCCGCGTGAATCCTCACATCAAAAAAACTGTCTCGCATCACAGCCGCCGAAATCGCCCGCATGGAAAAGGAAATGGAATCCCTGGAGCGGGACTTTCGCATTTTCCAAGACCAATTCGGCCAGAACACGCTCCACCTCGGAGCGGCGCAGCGCTACGTCCGGAAGCTGCTCGAAAACGGCAAGGTCAAGAAATTCCTCCAACAACGGCATCCGGAACTCCTCGAAGAACTGCTCGAAGTTGCCGCGCTCGAAGCCTTGTAGGCCCACTTTCATCCGAACCACACCGGCACCCAGAGTTCAACGGGCTGGCACCCATACGCCGCAACGTCCAAAGCCGAGAGGCGAATACGGGCACGAGGCCTTACGGCTTGGTGGAATATGTTCTTTCGTGGTTCGGATGATTCTCTTTCCATCGATAGCCTTAACCGTTGCGTGACCGCAACGGACTGAACCAACGTTGGCTTTGAGGCGATCTGGAGACGCTCTGACCGGCATTCCGACCGGTCAGGATTTTCGTAGCAAGCGCAGGGCATTCGCCACGACCAGAAGCGTGGCTCCTGTATCCGCCATGATTGCCAGCCAAAGGCTGGCGTGACCAAGCAGCGTGAGAGCGAGAAACACCGCTTTTAATCCCAGCGCGAAGGTGATGTTGAAACGAATGATCGCCATCGTGCGCCGGCCCAGCCGCACCGTCTCGGCGATTTTGACCAGATCATCCTGCATGAGAGCGATGTCCGCCGTCTCGATGGCGGCATCGGTGCCGGCCGCGCCCATCGCGATACCGATATTCGCAGTCGCCATCGCCGGCGCATCGTTCACGCCGTCACCGACCATCGCAACCACGCCATGCTTCTCGCGCAGCGCTTTCACGGCGGCCACCTTGTCATCGGGTAACAAATCTCCACGCGCCTCGTCGATGCCGACTTGGCGGGCGATGAAATCCGCGGCGCGCTGGTTATCGCCACTGAGCATCACGATTTGGGTGATGCCCGCTGCGTGAAGCTCGGCAATCGCCGTCTTGGCATCGGGGCGAAGCGTATCGCCAATCGCGATGATCCCGAGCACCTCGCCCTTGCAGCCATCGTGCGGACGGTGCCCAACCACGACGACCGACTGACCCTTTCCCTCGATGTCCGCGAGGCGGCGTTCGATGGCTTCGTTGCACACGCCGAGTTCGTGGGCGAACCGGTGATTGCCGACAAAATGGGGATGACCCTCAACCATGCCTTCCGCCCCGCGACCACTGCGGTTCTGGTAGCTTTCCGCCCGCGTGAACGGGATGCTGCGCTCCTTGGCGTAGGCGACCACCGCCTTCGCGAGCGGATGGGCCGAGTGATCGTCGATGGCGGCGGCGATCCGTAGCACATCCGCTTCCGATCGCGCGTTGATCAATTCGACCCCTTGCACCTTGGGTTTTCCTTCCGTGATGGTCCCGGTCTTGTCCACCGCCAGCGCTTTCAAACGACCGATGGTTTCGAGGTGCGCGCCACCCTTCACGAGAACTCCGCGCCGGGCGAGCGCAGTCAGCCCCGCGACGATGCTGACCGGCGTTGAGATGACCAATGCGCACGGGCAGGCAATGATAAGCAGCACGCAGGCGCGGTAGAGCCAGACGCTCCACCCGCCGCCCATGAAAAGCGGGGGCACGAGGAAAATCAGCAAGGCTACGACCGTCACGGCAGGTGTGTAGTAGCGGGCGAACACATCCACGAAACGCTGCGTCGGCGCTTTTTGCTCCTGGGCTTCCGCGACGAGGCGGATGATCCGCGCCAGTGTGGTGTCACCGGCGGCCTTGGTGACCCGAACTTCCAGCGAGCCTTCGCCATTGATCGTGCCGGCAAACACCGTGTCGCCGGGCTTTTTGTCCACGGGCACGGATTCTCCCGTGATCGGTGCCTGATTCACCGCCGACTCGCCGACGATCACAACCCCGTCGAGCGGAATGCTCATGCCGGATTTCGTGGCGATGATTTCGCCGACCGCGACTTGATCGACCGGCACTTCGAGAAACGCGCCATCGCGCTTCACCAACGCGATCTTGGGAGCAAGTTCCAAGAGGGCTTCAGTCGCCCGGCGCGCCCGGCGATCCGCCCAGCCCTCCAGCCACTCAGCTATCCCGAAGAGAAAAACAACTGTGGCGGCCTCGGCCCACTCGCCGACAACGGACGCACCCACCACGGCGATGACCATGAGTGAGCTGATATTCGGCCGCAACTGGCGCACAGCCGCCCACGCACCCGGCAACAGCATCCATCCGCCGACGATGATCGCGGCTACAAAAATTCCGATGGAGAGAGCCGCCGGACCGACTTGCAACCAGCGGAACAGCAAGCCAGTGCCGACCAACACTCCTGAAATCGCGAGGCTCCACGTGACCAGCTGCGGATCAGTCTCCTCATGGTGACAACCACAGTGGTCGTTCCCGTTCTGTTCGTCAGGGTTTGGTGCGCTGCCGTTGCAACCGTGATCCGGTTTGTCGGGCGCTTCACGGGAATGATCGGGTGAGGCCATGAGCTGAAATCGACCGCTACCAAGATACGGTAGACGGTCGATCAGGTGATGGGAACTTTTCTGGTTTTATCAATGTGCCGCGCAGGTGCAGGCATACTCCTTTTTTTTGCACTCGCCGCACATTTCGAGATTCAGATCGACGCGGAAGTTCTTCGGCTTGGCATCGGCGCTGGCGCGGGTCTGCACCACCACGCGATACGGTTCTCCGGCGGGCAATGCCGTCTTGGAGATGAATCCGGTCGCGGTTTTTTCCAGATCGAGTTTAACTTTTCCGCTGCCCGGCTCGGCGGTGACAGTGACGACCTGCGCGCCCGCATCGACCGGTTTCAGAGCGGCATTGTAGAAGGTGATCTCCACCTTGCGGTCGGCGGTGACGAAGAATTCGGCCTTGTTTGGCTCCGACTCGAGGAGCCGGCCGCCTTTAGGTCCGGCGACGATCTTTTCGGCAGCTTGGAGGGCAACGGCGGCGCAGAGTGCAGCCGCTGCAAACGTGATGTATTTTAGTTTCATTGGATTTGGTTTTTATGGGTTAACAAACGGGAAATAGGCACGGTCTGAATCAGATCGACGCTGGGTTTGGCTGCTCGACTTCGAGCGGAGACGCACCGTTTCGAGCAGTGCGGGACCGACGGGTTTCCATCCAGTCATAGAGCACGGGGAGAAGGATGAGCGTCAGGAATGTAGAAGTGATGACGCCGCCGATGACGACGGTGGCGAGGGGCCGTTGCACTTCCGCACCGGCTCCGGTGGAAATGGCCATCGGCACGAAGCCGAGTGAGGCCACGAGTGCCGTCATCAACTTGGGTCGAAGACGCGTCAGGGTTCCCTCGATCACGGCTTTGCGCACGTCGCTGCCTTCCGCGCGGAGCTGATTGATGAAGCTGATCAGCATGATGCCGTTGAGCACGGCGATGCCGGAGAGCGCGATGAACCCCACACCGGCAGAAATGGTAAACGGCATCCCGCGCAGCCAGAGCGCCACAACCCCGCCGGTGGCGGCGAGCGGCACGCAGAGGAAAATCAACAGCGCCTGACGCGCACTGCCGAAGCTCGCGTAGATCAATCCGAAGATCAGCGCGAGCGCAGCGGGCACGACGATCATCAGGCGCGCGCGCGCGGCCTGAAGGTTTTCAAATTGTCCGCCAAACTCAAAAAAGTAGCCCGGAGGAAATTTAACCTGCTCGCGAATCTTTGCCTGCGCTTCGAGGACGAAGCCCTCGGTATCGCGACCACGCACATTGATGAGAATGCCGACCCGGCGCTGCGTATCCTCGCGATTGAGGGTGCCGATGCGGTCCGCGACGGCGATGTCCGCGACACGTTCCAACGGAACTTGCACGCCACCTTCGCCGAGAACGGGCAATTTCTTTAGTCCGGCCAGATTCAGACGCTCCGCTTCCAGCAGCCGCACCACGACCGGATAGCGCTTGCTGCCGTCGATCATTGAACCCGCATCCTCGCCACCGAGGGCGGTGCTGACGACGGCGTTGATTTCATCCGCGTGCAGATTGAGTCGTTGGAGAGCCTCCCGCTTCGGCGTGATTTCAAGCATGGGCACGCGACCGAGCGCTTCAAATTCCACGTCGCCGCCACCTGCAACGCCGCGCAGCACATCGCGCGCGGCGGTGGCGAGGCGTTCCAGTTCGGTGTAGTCGTCTCCGTAAATCTTCAACGACAGGTCCGCGCGGGCGCCGGCCATGATTTCGTTAAACCGCATCTGGATCGGCTGGGTGAAGAGATACGTCTGGCCGGGCGCAGCCGCGACGAGTTCCCGGCGCATAAGTTCAGCAAGTTCCGCCTTCTTGATCTTACGACCGTCCACCTCGCGCCATTTTTCCAGCGGGGCGAAAAACACATAGGTATCCGAGACATTTGGCCCCATGGGATCGGTCGCGATCTCCGCCGTGCCGATGCGGGAGAAAACATGATTCACCTCGGGAAACTTCTCCATGAGCAGTTTTTCGGAGGCGCGTTGCAGTGCCACCGAATCGCCCAGGGCAACGCTGTTGCCGCGAATCATCTGGATCGACATCGAGCCTTCATCGAGTTGCGGAATGAACTCCGCGCCCAGCTTGGTGAACAGCCACCCGGAGCCGGCAAAGAGGAGAAGGGCGACCGCCACCACCAGCCACCGCAGCCGCAAGGCTCCGGCCAGCAAGGGCGTGTAAAGTGCCTTCGCGCTTCTCACGACCCAGCCTTCTTTTTCACTGATGTTGCCGCGCAGGAACCACGAGCACAGCGCGGGCATCAGGGTGAGCGCCAGCACGAGCGCGCCCACGAGCGCGAACATCACGGCCACCGCCATCGGGCGGAACATTTTCCCTTCGATACCGGTGAGCGCGAGAATCGGCACATAGACGATCGTGATAATGAGCACGCCGAAAAACATGGGCCGGGCCACTTCGCGGGCGGAACGGCGCACTTCCGCCAACCGCTCCGCGGGCAGGAGCTTTCTGCCCAACTGATGCTGTTTCTCCGCGATGTGACGGAGGATATTTTCCACCATCACGATGGCCCCGTCCACAATCAGACCAAAGTCGATTGCTCCAAGACTCATCAGATTGGCGCTGATCTTCGCCTCCACCATGCCGGTGAGCATGAAAAGAAACGAAAGCGGAATCGCCAATGCGACGATGAAGGCCGCCCGCCAATTACCCAGGAAGACAAACAATATGACCGCCACGAGGACCGCGCCCTCAAAGAGATTCTTCTCAACGGTGCGTATGGTCGCGTTGACCAAATCCGAGCGGTCATAGACCACACGGATCACGATACCCGGCGGGAGCTTTTCTTGGATTTGCTTGAGCTTCGCGACGACCGATTGCGCGACCAGCCGGGCGTTTTCACCTGCCAGCATGATAGCCGCTCCCGTGACCGTTTCCTCGCCGTCTTCGGTGGAGGCACCGGTGCGCACGGCGGAGCCGATGGACACTTCCGCCAAGTCGCGAATCAGCAGCGGACGCGATGCGCCGGCAAACTTCACGGGCAGGCCGCTCAAGTCTTCTGCTGTTTTGGCGCGCGTATCCGCGCGGACGACGACGGCTTCGCCGCCCATTTCCAACACACCGCCGCCCGCATTGTCCGTGCTGTTGCGCACCACTTCGACGAGCTGCGAAAAGCTCACACCCGCCGCCGATAGTTTGGCGGGATCGGGCGCGATGACGATTTGCTTCTCATAACCACCGATGGCGTTCACTTCGGCCACACCCTGCGTGGAGCGAAGTAGCGGCTTGATGGTGTAGTCGTGAAGCAGACGAAGCTGCCGCAGTTGTTCCGTGTGGTCGGTGGGCGCTCCGGGTGCGTCTGGAGCGTAGCGCAGCGTGTAGTAAACAATCTCGCCCAAGCCGGTGCTGATCGGCGCGAGCGCCGGGGTCACGGCGCCCGGCAGCCGGTCGCGAGCGCGGTTCAATCGTTCTGTCACGAGCTGGCGCAGCCGATAGATGTCCACGCCGTCCTTGAACGTCATCGTGATCTGCGAAAGCCCGAACTTGGAGAGCGACCGCAGTTCCACCATGTCGGGCAGGCCCGCCATTTCTATCTCCACCGGCACCGTCACCAGCGATTCGATTTCCTCGGGAGCCAGTGCCGCCACCTCCGTATTGATTTGAATCTGCGGGTTGGTGATGTCGGGCACGGCATCGACCGCCAGACGGGAGGCCGACCAGAGTCCGACGCCCGCAAGGATCAACGCGCAGCAAACAACGAGTCCCCGCTTGCGCAGGGAAAAATCGATCAGCCATTCAAGCATCAGTGTCCGTCGGCGCAGCCGACGCCCCCATTGAGAGCTTGGATTTCCGCGAGCGACAGGCCGCGCACGCCTTTGACGACGATGGTGTCCCCTTCGTAGAGGCCATCTTTGATTTCGATGTGGGACGCATCCGTCGCGCCGATGACCACTGGGGTCCGCAAAAACCATTCGCCGTTGGCCACATACACGAAGTCGCCTTTAACGGTGCGCAGGAGCGCGGCCGTCGGGATCGCGGTGACTGGGGCGGCACCGGCAAAGGTGCGCGAAGCGACTTCACCGGTTTCAAGGCCGACAAAAGCGCGGGCCGTTTTCGTGAGCTGCAAGCCGTGTCCCGCCTTGTAGGTGGCGGCATGCACGGGCTCAGGGGCGGTCACGCTGGCGTGAGACTCACCGCATCCGGTGAGAGCGAACGAGAGAGCGGAAAGGAGACAAAAAACGAAAAGAGTTTTCATGGTTGGGAGATTTGAACGGCGTTGAAGTCGAGACCGGTGAGAAGTTGCACGCGCAGGCCGGCCTCCATCGCCTCGCGTTGGGTGTCGAGGAGAGCTTCGACGGCTTCGAGATAGGCGGACTGCATCTCGACGTAGGTGGCAATAGGCACCGCCCCGAGACGGTAGTGGCGGTCCGCGAGTTCGGCGGCTTCCCGGAATTTCTGCATCGACTCTGGGGACCAGCGCCGCGTCTCGCCGAGCTTGGTGGAAAACGCCAAGGCGGCGGTGAGCACCTCGCGCTCAAGCTCGCGTTGCGCGATGAGCACGGCGGTTTCGGCCTGCCGACGGCGGGCATTGGCTACGTCCACGGTTGCTCCCGAGCGGCCGGAGATCGGCAGGGGGACGCTCAATCCGATACCGACGATGGTCTCGCGATCACCGACGTTATCCTTGGAGAGAAACGGGCTGACGCTGACGCCGGGGTAACGTTCGTTGCGGGCGAGGCTCACCGCGAAACCTTGCTGCTCCAACTCCACGCGACGCATTTTGTAGTCAAAATTATTCTCACGCGCGGCGGCAAGCAACGCGGCCGTGGCCGGCGCCGTGTTAAACGTGAGCGAGGGAGCGGCCACACGGAGCGGTGCATCGACCGCCGCGCCACGGAGCTGGTTCAATTCGATAAGGGCACCCTGAAGGGTGAGTTCAGCTTCGGTGGCGCGGCGCTGGAGGGTAAGTTCGCTGGCCTCGATCACCCGTGTCTCCAAGAGCGGGGTGACGCCCGCTGGATCGCGGGCGAGGAAGGTTTCCTTGAGAGCGCTGAAGCGGTCGGACACTTCGCGGATCGCAGCAGCCTTGGCGTTCGCCGCATAGAGTCCGAACGCGAGAGTGCGGGCGCGGGTAGCCAGCGCGTTTTCAAAACGCGCGATGCCCAATTCCGCGAGCTCGACCTGCCGATTGGCGATCGCCTTGCGCAGGGTGAGGCGACCGGGCCACTCGAAAGTCTGCGTGACCGACAGCGACCAGACCGCGCCGTCGTCGATCCGCGCACGGGTGGAGTCCTTGAGGCGCTTGTTGCCGATGTCGAAAGCGAGTTCGGGATCGTTCAAGCGGGATGAAAGACGTGCGCCGGCTTTGGCGGCAGTTATTTCCTCCTGGTAGAACTTACGCTCGGGATTTTTGGCGATGATTTCGCTGACGAGCGTGGAGAGCGAGACAGCGGGAATGGCCTCGGCGGGTGCAGGTTGGGCGCATAGGCCCGAGACCAACCCGAATAAGATCAGCGGACAAACCGGACTGACGAAAAGATGGCGGTGAGAAAAAAGTGGTTTCATGAAAAGGTGGATGGACGGAAGAACTCCCCGGTCAGCGGACGCGCGAAGGCGTCCCGCAATGGGAACGGATTAGGAACGGTCGATCAGTCCGCGCGGGGACCGATCAACCCAACAGCGAAGGAGCACGCGCCAGCGGCGCGGCTCGACGCACAAACTGCCATCTGGACTCCCAATCGAGCGGATGCTCGGGAGCCGACACCCTCAAGGTGGACTCATCCACCGCACCCGGCTGGGCAATTCGCAAACAGATGAAGCACAGACAGGCGGAAAGGTCAGGGGCGAGCACCTTGGATGCTTCGCTCACGGGTTTGGTTACACCGTTTTCAAAGAGATCGCATGCGTCGCGCGAGCACCGGTCGTTCGTGTTACAGCAATGTTCAGGCGCGGAGGCCTGAGTCTCATCGGCGAAAACGCCCGCTGCCATGAGGGTGCAATACTGCGTCGCTGGCAACCAGAGGGCCAGAAGAACAACCGCAATGATGCGACGGGAAAAAGACACGCGTCATAGGCACTTTGATTGGGCATAGTTTGTCAAATGCGGAGTGCCCGCACCTGAAAGCGGAATGCCGCGGAAGACGTATTTGGGCCGGCTTGCCCACAGTGCCCTAGTCGCCGATTCGGCTATGCCCCGTTTGGTTGTTAGCGCGCCTTCCGCTCAATCATCAATCGAGTCTTCTCGAGTTCCTCCACCAGGGCCTTCTCATTCGGCAGCGCCAGCTTGTATTCCCGGGCCAGCACTTTGTTCGGCAATCCGTCCAAGGCATACTTGGCCAACGCATCATCCGGCTCGGAGCAGAGGATCAATCCCACGGGCGGATTCTCATCCTCCCGCATCCAATGCTGCCGCGCATAGTTCAGATACATGTGCATCTGCCCGGCATCGGCATGAGTCAGCTTACCCACCTTCAGGTCGATCACCACGAGGGCCTTCAACTTCCGATGAAAAAACAGCAGGTCGACGCGATACCACTGGTCGCCGATTCGCAGCCGCCTCTGCCGGCCGACGAACGCAAAGTCGTCGCCGAGTTCGAGCAGGAACTTTTCCAGGTGGCGCAGGAGCGCCTCCTCCAGCTCCGACTCGGAGTATTCGTCCTTCAGGTTGAGGAATTCGAGGACAAGGGGGTCCTTCACCTCCTCCTCAACGCTGACCCGATCCTCAGGCCGTGGCTTCGCGCCCTTGGTGAGCATGGCGGACTTATCGCGCGACAACGCGGTGCGCTCATAAAACACGGTGGCGATCTGGCGATCCAGCTGCCGCACCGACCATCCGCCGCGCAGGGCCTCCGTTTCGTAGAAGCGACGGGCGGCCTCCTCCTTAACCGCCATCAGGCGCACGTAGTGCGACCAAGGCAGAGGGAAACGTGCCTGCGCGGGAGATTTTTCAGACAGTGTCTGAATAATTTCCCCGGACGATTTTTCAGACGGTGTCTGAAGAATGGTGTGAGTCGGCCAGAGGAGGTAGAAGCGCTTCATCTGGCTGAGATTCACCGCGCCAAACCCCCGGCCGAACCGGGCGGTCAAATCGACGGCAAGCCGGGCCACGAGTTCCTCGCCATACCCCGCGCGCTTTTCGCCTCCCTGCTCGAATTCGACGATACGGCGCCCGAATTCCCAGTAGGTCGCCGTCATCACGGTATTGACGGCGCGGGCGGAGACGCGGCGAGCATCCTCCAGTAAGCGACTCAATTCCGCGACCAAGCCCTCGTAGTTGGAGGCGGAGGTAGGTTTCGCAGGGGGCATCGGAGTGATGTCCAGAGTCGTGCTTTTTGGAGAGGGTTCAACGCCGTTCTGGCTGTCGCCGGCAGCAACCACCTCAGTGAGCGGATTGTCGGGTTCGGTCATACGGCAATGCCTTCAATTCAATTCGCTCAGGCCGGTCCCGCCGGTCGTGAGATCCAGCAGCAACTGCACGACGGCCCGTTTCCCGCAGCTATCCAGCCGCACGAAATTTCCCGCGAAGTCCACCTCGGCCCCATCGCGCAGATTGGCGAGGATTTCCCAGGCGGCTGTTTCGCCCGATGAAGCACCCGCATGCCCGCGCGCCATGCGCCGCAGCGTGACCAACGCCTCTTTGCTGGCCGCTGTCATGCCGCGATCCCCGAACGTGGCGCCTGACCCGCAGC
>Ga0075163_10008120_pt1 | contig 13859 bp, 11 predicted proteins | sample JI1023141ADNA_FD_71478 | JGI IMG/M metagenome (GOLD analysis project Ga0075163, IMG submission 71478) | Wastewater effluent complex algal communities from Wisconsin, to seasonally profile nutrient transformation and Carbon sequestration -... | ecosystem: Engineered > WWTP > Effluent > Algae...
CCGGACCGAGGCGAAACGTCGAATTTTCTCGTGCCTTCAAGGCGAGAGGAGGAGTCGTACTTCTGCTACGTCGACGACGAACAACGCAGAAGGCGCGAAAAAGGCGGCGTTTCGCCGACGTGGAGCCGAAACTAGGGACACCCTCTAGGGCGGCGCCGCGAGCGCGACGCACGCTCCGCGAATGCAGGCTGCGTGGGGCCCCTTGCTGGTGTAACAGTTGTTGCCGCAGGCGCCGCAGTTGTAGCCGTCGTTCTCGAAGCGAACGCAGGAACGACTGGGTGCGCTCGAGCACAAGCCGGTGCCCACCGGGCACTCCTTGCACACGCCCGGCGCATCGGACTTGCTGGCGTCGGTCCAGCAAGTTTGCTGGGCGCCGCAGGGCTTGCCGCAGCCGGCGCACGCGAGGGCGTTGACGTCCTCGCAGTGGTCGCCGCACTGGTGAATGTCGCTCCAGCTCGAGCGGCGGCATTTCCACACGCCGCCGGCGCATACCGTGCCGTTGCCGCCGTTCAGATACGAGTTGGTGACGTTGCCTTCTTCTGCCGCTGTGCACCTGGTGTTCAGCTTTCCCACGCCCCTTCCGGGCTGGGGCGTGCCGGCATCGGCTTTCGGGGCGCGCGCCGAAGCGGTCGGGGCGCCGGACGATTTCGATGTCGATGCCGTCGGAGGCACGGCGAGGGGCGCGTTCGGCACCGCGCCGGCCGTGGATGCGAGCCCGGCGTCGACGTCGGGGTTCGCGTCGGCGCCGTTGCCTCGGCCGGCGTTTGCGGAGCTACCGTTCGTGACCTCGTAGACGCCCGCGGCCACGCCCGCGCCAACCGCGAGGAGCAGCGCTGCGCCCCCCACCACCCATGGCCACGTGCTCCGCGAGGCAGCGGGCGAGAGTCCGGAACCTGCATAGCCGGGCGGGGTCGACAACCCCGAGGCGAGGGCGGGCGCAGCGCCCGAGAGCCGGCGCTCGAGATCGTCCAGCGCCGACAGCATGGTGCGCGCAGAATCGAAGCGCATGCGCGGATCGCGCGAGGCAGCGCGATCGATCAGGGCGGCGAGGCCTGGGCTCACCTGCGGCGCGAGGCTGCGGAGCGGCGGCGCGCCACTCGTCTCCAGCTCCGCCAGTATCCCGGCAAAGTCGGTGCGGGTGGTCGGCCTTCGCCCGGCGAGCGACTCGAACATGCACACGCCGAGCGCGTACAGGTCGATGCCCGGGTTCACGGCGCTCGGATCGGTGAAGAGCTCGGGCGCCATGTAGGCGACGGTGCCGAGCATGCTGCCTTCGGCGGTGAGGGCATGGGTCGCGTGGGTGAGCTTGGCGACGCCGAAGTCGAGGAGCTTCCATGCTCCCCCTTCGCCATCCACCAGCAGCAGGTTGGCCGGCTTGATGTCGCGATGGATGATGCCCCGCGCATGCGCCTTGTCGAGCGCCAGCAGCACCTGCCGCGCGTAGGTAACCACCTCGCGTTCGCTCAGCCGTTCACGTGCGTGACGCTGGGCCAGCGTGGCGCCCACCAGGAGCTCCATGACCAGATAGGGCGTCGGCGTCGTGCCGAAGTCGAGCACCTGCACCACGTGCGGGCTGCTGAAGCTCGCGGCTGCGCGCGCCTCACGGAGAAAGCGCTCATGGGCGTCGGCGGTGGCCGCCGCGGTGCTACGAAGCACCTTGATGGCCACCGGGCGCCGCAGATCTTCCTGCAGCGCCTCGTAAACCACGCCCATGCCGCCGCGGCCCAGCTCGCGAACAATGCGGTACCGCCCACCGATAAGGTCGTTCTGCTGCATCGAGTCGTTTCTCCGTGCGTGCCGCACTTCGCGCAATTGAACGTATCCTATGCGCCGGGGTCGGGCATGATCGGATCCCGACCCCCGGGTCCTGCCGGGTCCGGCATCTGCGGTGCGACCGCGGGAATGCAGCCTCCGTGCACGCCGGCGCGTAGCGAGCTCCGAAGTCGAGTGGGCCGGTGACCGAGTTGGGGTTTCGAAGAATTGCTCATGGTGTGCTCCGATGGATGTGAGGTCGTCAGGTAGAAAGCGTCGAGGCCGCTACAAGAGGCTGCGAAGCCACGGGCCGACGGCGAAGGCCGAGGTATCGTCGAGCCGCGTGTGCCAGTTGGTCACGGAGAGGCCGCGGACGCCGATCGGGTAGAACGTGTACGAGGAGTGCACGCCGACCACGTCGAACGTGCTGTCGTCGGCCCGGGCATAGAGCGGTCCGCCGGAGTCGCCGGAGCACAGGCTCGCGGCGTTGTCGGTCGACCCCAGCCCCCGGGTGAACAGGTAGGTGCGCGCGTGAGTCGCAGCCTCGGCGGGCGAAACCTGACTCCCGACGTGGACCGCGATGGCGGCGCCTTCGGTGCTCGCAGTACGGGCGCGAAGCTGCCCGTCCCAGGTCCTCTTGCCCCATCGATCGACGGTGCACCCGAAGCCTGCGAGGACCACGGCGGCCCCCACTGCCACAGGTGTCGACCGCAGGCGCGCGCTCGGCACGTCGAGCAACGGCTCTGCAAGCTCGAGGACCGCGACGTCGGGCTGCTGCCGCGACTTCATCGCGGCGCTGTCTCGCGGGCAACCCTCGCGAACGCAAACGGCCACCCGCGCGGGGTGCACGTGAACGCGCGCGATGGTGAACGATAGTCCCTGCGGCGCCGCCACCGTGCGCAGGACGACCTTCGCGCCGGGGCTCGCGGCGGCGTCGACCCCGCCGGTCTCGGTGTCCACGCAGTGCGCCGCAGTGAGGACGGCGCGCTGCGCGATCTTGGTGCCCGTGCATGCGCCGTTCGCGAAGGTGAGCTGCACCGTGGCGGGATAGGCCGCGCGGTCGACCACCGGCGCGCCGGTGAGGTCGGCCTCTTCCGCCACGGGCACCTCGGGCGCGCTGAAGCAGGCCGTGGCGACGAGGGCAACGCCCGCGACCCGTCTCGCGCCGAGCAGGCTCAGACCCACCAATCCGGGAGCGGATTGCCGTCGACATCGCGGGCGGGCTCCCGCGGCGGGCGGGGGGCATCGTCGAGCAGGCCACCGGCCTTCAGGGCGGTGCGGAGCTTCGGGCGGGCAGAGGGCTTGGGCTCGGTCGTCTTCATGGGAGGCCTTTCGTGTGCGCCGCTTCGTGCGGCGCAATCACGTAGAGCAACCGGCGTGCCTGCACCCGCAAACGCGAATTTGCCGAGAAATGCGCAGCTCCCGGGCGCACGAGGCCAAACCGGCCACGAAAGGCAGGCCAATGTGGCGACGAGGCGGCCACGTTCGATCGTCGGTGAAAGCGCGCTCGCCCGCGCCGTCCAATCCATCGTTCGGAAGTCGAGGCCCGTGATGGCGCCTCTAGCCTTGTAGGCCAGAGCCCAAGCAGGAGAAATCCACGGATCCCAGTCCAGTCGCTGGACTGTTTTGTCCACTCCGCTGGATTCCGCCGCAGAAGCAGGCTACGCCGCCGCGCCTTTGGACACGGCGACGCGAAGTCGTGAAGCCGCCCTGCCGAGCCGCGTGCTACAACTTCTCGAGCGCAGCGAGGGGCACGGCGATGTGGGCAACCCATGTGCCGTTCTGCTTTCGCACTGTGACGGCGACGCCCCGGATGCCGCGCTTGCGCAGGTTGCGCTCCGCCTCGCGTGCGGCCTCGAGCGCCTCGTGCCGCTCCGGGTCGTCGGTGGCGTTTCGACGATTTTGCCGCGAGACGCTGGCGAGCCCGGCAATCTCGCGCACCGAGAGGTCCGCCACCGGCCGGCGCCGTCGGTTGACCACGATGCCTTCCTGGAGGATCTGCGGGGCCACGTCGAGCGCCGCCGTGGCCTTGGCGTAGCGAACGATGGCGTAGGCCTTCTCCGGCCCCAGCGAGAGCGCGTCGCTGCGCGGGATGTGGCGCGCAATGGCCATGAGCTTGTAGGCCTGCGACCGACCCATGATCCCGCGATCCTCCAGCAACTCCTCGAAGCGCTCGTAGCCCATGGCAGCATACAGCTTCTTCTTTTCGATCTCGACCAGGGCCTCCGCGATGTCGACGAAGGTCTCGCGGATGAGCAGCGACTTGCGATCGATCTCCGCAACCAGTTCCTCGCCCCTGCGGGCAGCCGCAGAAGCAACCTTGCTCGGCGTGATGTCCATGAGTACGAGCCTACCGGCCGTATCGGCCCATGATCCAGGGCCTTCGACGCGTCCAGTCCAGTGACTGGACGAATTGGTCCAGTCGACTGGATCGACTGGATTGCCTGGCACAAGCCTCGAAGCCGCGCCGCGAGAAAGTGTTGCGCACGTGCGGCCGCGTGCGCAACATGGGGGCCCAGCCCTGAAGCGTGGCGCCGGTCGCGTCGAAGTCTCCACGGGCGAGGTTCGTGGAAGGTCGAGGCGCAGATGAACGACGAACGGCAGAAGCATTGGGACGGCGTGTACAAGACCAAGTTGCCCACGGAGGTCAGCTGGTATCGGCCGCGTTTGGACACGTCGCTCGCGCTCATCGAGGAGGCGGATCCGACGGCGACCGGATCGGTGATCGACATCGGCGGCGGCGAGTCGACGCTCGTCGACGACCTGCTCGCCCGGGGCCCGCTGGAACCCGTCCACGACCCAGTCCTCCAGACGGCCGCCCCCAGGGCGGAGCGTGTCGCTGCGCAGTAGCGTTGCCCGTAGCCCGAAGGGCCCCGAGCTTCGCCTCCGGAGCAGCCATGTGAACCTGCGAACCACTGCCCGGTAGTCAGACTACGGAGCGCGCTCGACGCGAAAGTCGTCGAAGAGAACCTGGGAATCCGCCTTCGACCACAGACCCACGCGGCCTCTGGGGATTGCATCCAGCGACTTGTGCAGGCGCTTCACTTGGTCGAGCTCGACGTCGAGCTCCTTCCCGCGGAGCGAGATCGCCAGCGTGTGCCAGTTGCGCGTCGGGGTTGGCGTATTTCGAATGGTGTCGAGGATGGTCCGCTTTCCTCGGACCACGCGCGCGAAGAGCAGATTGTCCTCCAGGGCGTTTGCGCGCACGCAGAAGTAGCTGCCGTCGGGCTCGATGCCGAAGGCGATGCCCGCTGCCTGGTCCACCGTCCCGGCAATGGGGAAGAAGCGCACGGAGAGACGAAGGTCGCCGGGCGGCGGCTCCGCACGTGCGACGGCGAGGGGAAAGAAGGCGAAGGCACGGACGCCGTCGAGGAACTCCGCGTAGCGGTCGCCGTAGAGTCGCTTGGCCTGATCTGCGAGGTTCACCGAGGGCGTACCCCCGCGCCAGCGAGAGCCGTCCACCAGGAGACCGCGCGTCCCCTCCCGCTCGGCAACGACCCAGTCGCCCACCACGCCCTCCATGGCCGGTGACGGCGCCCCCACATCGTCGCGATCGAACGTGAGTGCGGGGGCTGTGTTGGCCGCCGGGACCGGCGCCGACGTCGAGGTGGCTGCAGCCGACGGCGTCGTCGGGGACGCGGCCGTCACGGCTGGCGAAGGCGCAGGCGTCGCTTGGCGATCGCAGCCGACCAGAGCTCCGAGGCCGAGGATGAAGCACATGCGCCTTCTCATGAGGCTCTCCTTCGCGTGCGGGTACACAAGTATCCCAGTACCACGAGGACCGCGGGAACGCCGACGTAGCTCGCGAACACGACGAACGTGCGGCGTCCGCCCTCCACCACCACTGGATACCCGGGGTATGGCGGTTGCGACCAAGTGGGCAGTGGGGCGCCGGCCGCCTCGAAGATCAGCGTGACGATCTCCTTGCGGCTCGTGCTCCGCGTCTCTCGCACGCCTCCGCCCGCGCGCAGGACGATGCGGCCGTAGCGATCGTCGCGTGTACCCTGCAACGATGGCGGATCGCGGTCGAGCGGCGTCTCGATGCGGAGGTCCGGGCGGGCGAGGCGAAGCTTGACGAGCACGTCGCCCTCCATCTGCGCCCGGCGTCCGTCCTCGCGGTCGAGCAGAAGCTCCACGCGCACCGGGCCCGGGAGCGACCGTAGGCCCTCCACCACCTGCGGCGGCAGGGAGGCTCGCCGCTGCTCGGACCAATCGTAGCCGCGATGCCACCGGCTCGCCGCGGGCAGCGCCGCGATGACCAGTGCGCCGGTGAGCGCAACGGCGCACCACCGTCGAATGGGCGCGTCGATGCGGGCAGCGCGCAGGGCAAGGGTGACGCCGCCGCCACCCAGAACGACGAACCAGGCAACGGCGCCGGGCGCGACGATGCCGTGCTCGAAGGGGTCGAGGCGACGCCCGACGGAGAGCACATCGAGGCGCCCCAGCCAGGCGAGCGCCGCGAAGCCGTCGCCCGCGTCGACGCCCCACGACAGCAGCGTGGTGGCGATGGCCACGCTGATGGCCTGCGCCACCCGCCGCGTCGCCGCGGCTGCGGCGAGGGAAATGGCGGCGAGCACGGCCAAGTGGAGGACGTGCCCCAGCAGCGCGACCGCAATCTCGGGAACGTCGACGTGCCCGCCGACGGCGGCGAACCCGGCGACCAGCGTGACCACGGGGAAGGCAAAGGCCCACGCCGCGAGAAGCGCCGCCAGGCCCTTGGCCAGCACCACCCGCGAGGTGCCCCCGGCGGCGAGAGCGAGGGCGCCGTAGGACCCTCGCTCGCGTTCGAGCGCCAGGCCGCGCGTCGCGACCACCGGCACCAGCAGCGAAGCCGCGAGGTGCAGACCACCCAGCATCGGGCGCACGATGCCGGCCAGGGGATCGAGCTCCCGCTGCATGAGCGCGAAGCCCAGTGCCGACCGCGATGCCGAGGCATAGAGGTCCACCGCGAGGACGAAGCTGTGACCGACGAGGAGTGCCCCCGCCGCCAGCACCAGCCACGTGGCGCGGGCGCCGAAGACGATGCGCAGCTCCCGGCGACACAGGTCACGGAAGTGCATCGGCGTGCCCTTCGCGGTCGAGCAGCGCGAGCACGACGTCGTCCAGCGATGCGCCCGGGAACCCGGCGCGCTCACCGAGCGCCGCAAGGGACCCGAAGGCCAGCACCCTACCGGCGTCCAGAAGCAGCAAGCGATCGGCAACCAGCTCGGCCACGCGCATCTGATGAACGCTCACCAGCGCGGCGCTCGTCGTCTCGAGCAGCACTTCGCGAAAGAGCGGCAACAGGAAGCGAAGCTGCCGTGGGTCGAAGGCAGCGAACGGCTCGTCGAGGAGCAGCAGTGGACGCCGGAGGTCGAGGGCAGCGCAGAGCTGCGCCCGCTTGCTCTCGCCGCGCGACACCTCGCTGGCGCGGGAGCCCAGCAAAGGCCCCAGATGGAAGCGATCGACGAGCGCGCCGCCAGGTCGCAATGCCAGCGCCACGCCCAAGCTCGCCTCCTCGGGCAGCACGTCGGCATCGGGAACGTAGGCGACGCGCGACGTTCGATCGGCGAACGTGCGAAGCGAATGGCCGTCGAGCTCGATGCTTCCGGCGGAGACCGCACGAAGGCCAGCGATGCACTCGAGGAGCGTGGTCTTGCCCGAGCCGTTGGGACCTACGACGCACACGATTTCACCCGGCCCCACGGAGAACGAGACGTCTCCGAGGACGATGCGTGCCTCCGCTCGCGCCTGGAGGCCTTTCACCAGAAGGCGCGCCGGTCTCGAGCTGCTGTCCATGACGCTCTCTTGTAGCAGGCGTCAGTCGCCGGTTGGACGCATGACCCTAGATTGATGTGCAACATGTATTTCGAAACGTTATACTCGTTGCGTACCCGATGGAAGCCCCGTACCTTCCTCGCCCGATGCGAACGCTCGCTAAGGTCGCGTGGCTCCTTGCGCTCTCGTCGATGCTGCTTGCGGCTCCCGCATCGGCGGAGAGCAGCACGGCGCACCGCTTGACGGTTCGAGAGGCGACCGAGCATGCCCTGGCGCGCCGGCCAAGCGCGATCCTCGCCACCGCGCGCGAAGAGCTACAGGCGGCGCGTGGAGATGCAGCCGACGCAGACGGGTTGCCGCGGGTCACGCTGGTGGCGCAGGCCAATCGGTCGACCGGCAACGTGGTCCCCGGGAGCACCTTCGCGCTGGCTGGGCTTCCAGGCGTGCAGGGCCCGCCCGGCGCCTCGCGCTTCGGCGCTGGCGAGTTTCAGACGGTGGCCGGGGTCACCGCGAGCTGGGACGTGATGGAGCTCGTGCGCCGTCCGGCACTGGCGGCAGTGCCGGGCGCCGAGCTGCGCGTGGCCAGGGCGCAGTCGGCCCTCGCGCGACTCGTCATCGTGACGCAGGTGGCCGACGCTTACCTTCTGGTGGCCGAAGCGCGCGCGCTTCGCACCGCGGCCGCGGCCAGTCTGGCGCGCACCGAGGTGTTCCGCGCCACCGTCGCAGCGTTGGTCGAGCAGCGGCTGCGCCCAGAGATGGACCTGGCCCGCGCCGAGAGCGAGCTCGCCACCGCGCGCGTGCTCGTGGAGCGCACCAAGCTCGGGGTCGCCACCACGTCGGCACGCCTCGCCGAGGCGCTGGGCGAGACCGCCTGGGACATCGATATCGTCGAAGACGACTTCGCGAGCCTTCCGGCATTGCCCGCAGCCTCGTTCGCCTCGGTCCGTCTCGCCGCGCACCCTGCGGTGGCGGCGCAGTCCGAAGGGGCGCATACGGCGGAGGCGCGCGCCAGGGTGGCCCGTTTGGGCTACCTGCCGCGCGTCGACCTCTTGGGCGCGGCATGGCTTCGCGGTGGGGGCTACGTGCTGGGCGGCCCGAACTCCGGCGACGCGGCGGGGCTCCTCCCCGATACGCCCAACTGGGCACTGGGGCTCGCGGCCTCCTGGACGCCCACCGAGATCGGACCGGCGACGGCCCGGGCCCACGCGGAGCAAGCAGAGGCGAAGCTCGCGATGGCGCGCGCCGGCGAGGTCGAGGAGAGTCTTGGCGCGGAGCTGCGAAGTGCCCACGCGGCGCTGGAGAGCAGCCTCGCGGTCTCCCGGGAAACCGCGGTGGCGCTGCGGGCATCGCGGCGCACGCTGGAGCTGGCCGCCGCGCGCTACACGAGCGGTCTCGGTACAGTGGTAGAGATCGCCGATGCGGAGCGGGCGCTTGCCACTGCCGAGCGCGACGCCGCCGTTGCGCGTCTCGAGGCCTGGCGCGCGGTGGTCGCGCTCTGCCGCGCGGCAGGGACCACGACGCCGATCTTCGCACGCCCGCTGGAGGAGCACTGAGATGTGGCTCGTGCTCGGGGCGTTGCGACGACCCATCACCGTACTGGTGGCGATGCTCGCACTCCTCTTCGGGGGCTATCTGGCGCTGCAGAAGGCACCGGCCGACATCTTTCCCAAGCTGGGTGTGCCGGTGGTGTACGTCGTGCAGCCTTATGGCGGTATGTCGCCCACTCAAATAGAGACGCAGCTCGTCAACTACTACGAATACCATTTTCTCTATTTGAACGGCATCGAGCACATCGAGTCCGAGTCCATCCAGGGCATGGGCATGGTGAAGCTGTACTTTCGACCCGGCACCGATATCGCGCAATCGCTCTCGCAGGTCTCCGCAATGTCGTTTCGCGCGCTGGCCTTCATGCCGCCCGGTACCTTGCCGCCGTTCATCGTTCGTTTCGACGCCGGGTCGGTGCCAGTGGGGCAGCTGGTGTTCGCCAGCGATGCGCGCTCGGAGGCCGAGATCCAGGACCAGGCGCTCTTCCAGGTTCGGCCGATTCTGGCGACCATTCCCGGCGTGTCGGCCCCACCGCCCTCGGGCGGAAAGGTTCGCACGCTGGTGGTGTATGCCGACCCAGAAAAGATGCGGGCCTATCGCGTTTCGCCGGACGACGTGGCGAGCGCCATCGCGCAGTCCAACGTCACCGTCCCCAACGGCACGGTGCGCACCGGCGATCTCTCCCGCCTCGCGGTGCTCAATGCGATGGTGCAAAAGCCCGCCGAGCTGGAAGGGATTCCCATCCGCAGCGGGGCTGGGCCCACGGTGTTCGTTCGCGACGTGGGCCGCGTGGCCGATGACGCCGACGTGGTGTCGAACATCGCGCTGGTGAACGGTCGGCGCACCGTCTACATGCCCATCACCAAGACCGCCGACGCGTCCACCCTCGACGTGGTCAACGCGCTCAAGGCGGCCCTTCCGCGGATGCGCGCAGCCGTCCCCGCCGATCTCGACATTCGTTTCGAGTTCGACCAGTCACCGTACGTTACCGGCGCCATTCGAGGACTGGTGCTGGAAGGCGCGCTCGGTGCGGTGCTGACCGCGGTGGTGGTGCTGCTGTTCCTCCGTAGTGTTCGCTCGGCGCTCATTGTGGTGATCACCATTCCCACCTCGCTCGTCGCCGCGTTCATCGCCCTGCGCCTCAGCGGCCAAACGGTCAATATCATGACGCTCAGCGGGCTCGCGCTGGCGGTGGGTATCCTGGTGGACGAGTCGACGGTCGCGGTGGAGAACGTTCATCGGCACATCGAGCTGGGAAAGCCGCCCCGTCGCGCGGTGGTCGACTCCATGCGCGAGGTGATGCAGCCGCGCCTTCTGGCGATGCTCTGCGTGCTCTGCGTATTCATTCCGTCGTTCTTCATGACCGGCATCGGGGCGTCTCTGTTTCCGCCGCTCGCGATGGCGGTGGGCTTCTCGATGGTGGCTTCATACCTGCTCTCCAGCACGCTGGTGCCGGTGCTGGCTGCGAGGTTTCTTCGACCGGCGGCGAAGCGTGCCGATGAAGCGTCCGGGTGGGGGGGCCGCGCCGTAGCCATGCACGCTTCGAGCGTGGCCTTCGTGCTGCGCGCCCGTTGGTTGGTCCTCGTGGGCTACGCGGTGGTGTGCGTCGTCTCGTTGTGGATGGTTCGCGGCGTGGGCACCGAGCTGTTCTCCGAGGTGGACACCGGGCAAATGCAGCTGCGCATTCGGGCCAAGCCCGGTACGCGGCTCGAGCGGACGGAAGATCTGGTGAAGCAGGTCGACGGCATCGTTCGCGACGAAGTCGGCGCCGACCGCGTGACGATTTCGCTAGCGAACATCGGCAACCCCGCTTGGACCTTCCCCGTCAATGGCCTCTACGTCTTCAACGCGGGTCCCCAAGAAGCGGTGCTTCTCGTGTCTCTCGCTCGCGGCGGTAGGCCGGGCATGCGCGCGCTCCGCGAGGCGCTCCGCGCACGGTTTGCCCGCGAGCTACCCGGTACCGCCTTCTCGTTCGAGTCTGGCGACGTGGTCTCGCAGGTCATGAACTTCGGTGCCGCGAGTGCCATCGACGTGAACGTCTCGGGCAAGAAGGCGCCCGAGGTCCGCGCCTATGCCGAGCGCCTTCGCGCCGAGCTCGCCGGGCTCGGGTCGCTACGCGACGTGCAGATACCGCAAGCGCTCGACTACCCGACGCTGGATGTCACCGTGGACCGCGAGCTAGCGGGGCAGCAGGGTGTGTCGATCGCCAAGGTGGCGCGATCGGTGGTGGGAGCGACATTCTCCACCGCCCTCACTACGCCCATTTTCTGGACTGATCCGGCCACCGGAGTGGCCTATCGCGTGGCTTTGCGTGTGCCCGAGAACCAGATGCAGAATGGTCAAGATTTGCTGGGCCTTCCGGTGATGAGCGATGGCGCGGTGGGGCCGCTTCTGGGCGATATCGCGCGGGTGTCGAACGGAACTACCCCGGGGCAGGTGAGCCACTACAACAGTCAGCGCACGTTGCGCGTCACGGCCAACGTGGCAAATGCCGACCTGGGCGCGGCCACGCGCGAGGTCGATGCGGCGCTGGCGCGGCTCGGAGAGCCGCCCCGAGGTGTCACCGTCGTGGTTCGCGGTCAGGTCGAACAGATGCGAACCGCCATGGACGGTCTGCGCACCGGCCTCGGCATCGCCATGGCGGTCATCTTGCTGCTGCTCGCAGCGAACTTTCAGTCGTTGCGCGAGCCGATGGTCATCGTGGGCACCCTGCCGGCGGTGCTCGGCGGAGTAGTCGTTGCCCTGGTGACGACGCGCACCACGTTGAACGTTCAGTCGATGATGGGAGCCATCATGGCGGTGGGAGTATCGGTCGCCAATTCGGTGCTCGTCGTCACCGTTGCACGCACGCACCGCCTCTCGGGCATGACCGCGGAGGAAGCTATGCGCCTCGCCGTGACGACACGGGTGCGACCGATTCTGATGACCAGCCTGGCCATGATCGCTGGCATGGTGCCCATGGCCATGGGCCTGGGTGAAGGCGGGGAGCAATCGGCGCCGCTCGGGCGCGCAGTCATCGGAGGTCTGGTGTTCTCCACGTCCGCGACGCTCTTCATGGTGCCGGCGCTCTATGCGATCGTGGCCGGCCGTGGTGCCCTTCGCCCGGCGACTCTCGAACCCGCCGACGAGGCGGAGCACGTCGTCGGGGAAAGAGCATGATGCACAATCGAACGGTGTCGTGGATGGGGCCGATGGCGATTCTCTGCGCCTGCGGAAGGAGCGAGCCTGCGCCGCGGGCAGCGTCTACCGGGGCGTCGCCGGCACCCCTCTCGGCGGATCCCGCGGTCGTCGTGGAGAAGCCGCTCGACTTGCTCGTGAGCCTCCCCGGCGAGCTGACCCCCTTCGACGCCGTCGAGATATTCTCTCGCGCCAGTGGCTTCGTCCGGCGACTGCCGGTCGACCGCGGATCAATCGTGCACAAAGGTGACGTGTTGGCGCAGCTCGATGCGCCGGAGCTCACGAGCCAGCGCGTCGAGGCCGACGCCAGGATGAGTGGCGACCAAAGCACCGTTCAGCGTCTGGAAGCGGCCGACCAGAGGGCGCCGGGGGCGGTGGCGGGCCACGATATCGATCTCGCCAAGGCCGCCCTGCGCGCTTCCGCGGCTCGGCAGCAGTCGCTTCGCGCATTGGAGGGCTACCTGACGATCCTCGCGCCCTTCGACGGGGTGGTCACCGAGCGATCCGTCTCCGTCGGCGCCTTGGTGGGCCCGCCCTCGGGCGGCCGCGGCACGCCCATGCTCAAGATGGAGTCGGTGGCGAAGCTTCGGCTCACGGTCGCGGTACCCGAAGACAAGACGAGCGGGGTGGTGGTGGGCGACAGCCTGGAGTTCACGGTGCGCGCGTGGCCACAGCGCCGATTCAAAGGGGCGGTCGTCCGCTTCGCCCATGCGGTCGACGTCCGAACCCGCACCATGCCGGTGGAGCTGGACGTGGAGAATGCCGACCGCGTGCTCTCCGCAGGCATGTACGCCATGGTGGCCTGGCACGTTCGGCGGCCGACGCCATCGTTCTTCGTGCCCGACTCTGCGGTGGTGCAAGCCACCGACCGCACCTTCGTCGTCCGCGTTCGCGATGGCAAGGCCGACCCGGTCGTGGTGCAGCGCGGGCTTGCCAACGCGGGACTGGTCGAGGTATTCGGCGAGCTGCATGCGGGCGACGTCGTGGCCAAGCGCGGGAGCGAAGAGATGAAAGCGGGGGTTTCGGTGAGCCTGCGACCTGCGACGAGCGCGTCTACCGCCGCACCCAACGCGCCCGCGGGGACGCGTTAGGTGGCCACCCGGCGTCGCGCAGCGCACCCCGCGGAGGTGGTGCCGCAACCGGCTGCGGCAGCGCGCTGGATCATGCTCATGCCGAACCTGCCATCCAGCGCGACGACGAAGCGCGTGCGGGTGTGGCGGCGTCTGCAGGCGGTCGGCGCCGTGGCTGTGCGTCCTTCGGTGTACGTGCTCCCAGCGCGCGAAGCCTGCCTCGAGACGTTTCAGTGGCTCGCCAAGGAGATTCTCGAGCTCGGTGGACAGGCCGCGCTATGCGAAGGCACCTTCCTCGACGGCCTCACCGACGACGAGGTGGAGCGGAAGTTTCGCGAGGCTCGCGCGGAGGACTACACGACGGTGGGGAAGGACCTTGGCGCGCTCGCCCACGCATACAAGGCCAAGCGCCTGTCCGCCGAGAAGGCCAGCGCGCTCGAGCTGCAGCTGACCAAGCTCCGCAAGCGCATCGAGGAGATCGTCGCCATCGACTTTTGCGACGCGCCTGGCCGCGACGGTGTGGTGAGCTTGCTCTCCGCCACCGAGCGGTCGGCCGAA
>Ga0075163_10008121_pt1 | contig 13859 bp, 1 predicted proteins | sample JI1023141ADNA_FD_71478 | JGI IMG/M metagenome (GOLD analysis project Ga0075163, IMG submission 71478) | Wastewater effluent complex algal communities from Wisconsin, to seasonally profile nutrient transformation and Carbon sequestration -... | ecosystem: Engineered > WWTP > Effluent > Algae...
GAAAGTAAAATATTTTTTAAGGCCACCAATTCCCGATAGGTGCTATTATTCATTCTGATTTTGAACGTGTTGATATTTTTACTGGGTTGTTGGAGAGAGTAATAAATGCAATTTTCTTTATCAGTTAAAGTGGTTGGTACCATGATAGTTGGTGTGTAGGGTAGCTCATAGACATCTTGATAAATGTTTTGAATAATATCAATTGGAAATAATTTAGCATCTTTTGCAGGCTTATAGCCGATACTTTTTCCAAGAATAAGGCTAAAAATATATTTTGCAGTATCAATTAAAAATGGCGTTGGTCGATGTTTGTTAACCGTTTTTGTTGTCATAAAAAGATCATTATAGAATGAGCTATATAAATCTGAAGAGAGTTTTTTTCGCAAATTTTCAGAGAAAAAATATTTAACAGGTAGCCAATGATGATTAGTTCTTATTTGGGTCACCCATTCCTCAGTAAAAAACAGAATTTTGCTGGACCATTTTTTCTGATTATTTGTTTTAATGAGTATTTCTTTGAATAATTCATAATGCTCAGCAGGTGATTTAGGTGCTGGCAGCGTAATTCCGAGAGCATTTTTAATTTTTTCATGATGAATTTGACAACCAATATAGGGCAACATAAAAACAGATTTTGCTCCTGAATATAAGGAGATGGTATTATTTTCTATACTAGAGTCTTCTTTAAAAACAATCTGCTGGTTAAAAATAGTACCATCACCTTGTATAGCGTAAGGATCGTTTGCATTATCGTAAGAATAAAACCATTCACAATAATTATTTAAAATTAATCCGAGAGGTGAACTGTTTTTACCGTAATTTAAATCTTGGGCAATATCATGGGGCATATTATTAGCACCTAAAATAATATTTGTATTTAAATCTTTAGTGCTGGGGATATAAAAATCATTTTTTAGTCCAATGGGAGTGCCAAAATGGTATTCTGCGATATATACCGGTAAATTTATGTCGGTGGATATATTTTCAATTAATTCAAAAAAAGATGGGTTACAGATTTTCACTTCATGTTTGACTTCTTGCCAGGATTTTTTGATTATGCTGCTCATTATTAGCGCCTAAAACAGGTATCATATTTCAAATGGTGGTGATAAAATCACCATGAATTTTTTATAGGTAAAATCAGGATAGAAGATTTTATACCTCAAAGGAATAGTTTCGTGAATTTAAAAATATCTTTTCGTCTAAGTGCAATTAATTGTCTTCATATTATAAATGGCATTTTGACTTTTAGTTATGCCGTATTATTTTCTTCGTTATCTCTATTTATGACCCGCGTTATCGCTGAATCACAAGTGGTCGCTAATGCCTATGTGGGTTTATTTATTGCATTAAATTTTGCTTTGCATTTAATTGCGGGTTACATGGGGGGAAGATACGTCAGTAATAGGGTATTGCTTTTAATTTCATGTATTTTTCAAATAGCTGGTATTTATTTGCTTAGTTTTTCTGCTGCATGGTCTTTGGAATATGGTTTAAGCTTATTTTTGCTTGGGTGTGGGTTTAATACTACATGTTTGAAGTGTATTTTAACGCAGCAAGTACTACTTGATGAAAATAAAAGAGAAATGATTTTTTTTATTAATTACTCAGTGATGAATATTGGGTTTTTTTTAGGTTTTTTTGCAGGAGGTTATTTTGATTTGAGGTTAAATTACGATCAATTATTTCATGTGTGCAATATATTTAATCTTTTAGCTTTAGTCTTTTTAGCTATAGGCTGGCGCAGTTATAAAGATAGAACAATGAGCCTAAAAAAATATAGTTGGTTGAGTCAGTTTTTAATAGTAATAACTGTATTTAGCATATTAATGTACTGTATGGTGCTTGGATTTCATCATCCATCCATTTCAAATTACTTGGTCATTGTATTTGGACTATTGGCCTTAGGCTATTTTATATATCAGATTCAATTTTTAGCGCTAGATAAAGAAAAAAAACAATTAAAAGCCTTTTTAATTTTAACGATAGCATCAATTGTCTTTTGGACATTATTTTATGTAGGTCCCATGGGCGTTACGCATTTTCTTAAAAATAATGTTGATAATATTATTTTAGGTCAAATTGTGCCACCACAATGGTATATGAATTTAAATTCAATTTTTGTTGTATTTGGTTCACCTTTATTGGCCATTCTTTTCAAGAAAATAAGGATAGAGGGAGTAGAACTTAATATTTCTCAGCAATTTAGCGGTGCTCTAATTTTTATCGCATTATCGTTTTTAGTGTTGAGCTTTGGGATTAAACGGGCTGATGTCTTTGGATACGTATCATCTTTTTGGATAGTTACGCATTTCTTATTTCAAGCGCTAGGAGAAATATTAATTGCACCTGTTGGCTATGCAATGATAGGAAAATTGGCCCCTAAAGATATGCAGGGGGTAATGATGGGTTTTTGGATGTTGGCCTCAGGTATTGCAGCGGCATTTTCTCATTATTTCTCAAATACAATGAATTATGTTGCATCGACTAATCCGCTTTTAAGTAATGCAGATTATGCAAGATCATTTAATGCTTTAGCGCTATATGCGTTTTTATTTAGTTTGGCGTTAGTTTTATTATCTAAAAAAATAGAAAAATTAATCTCACCTTCCGATATAAACACCTCACAAGAAGTTTTAAATTAATATTTAAAATTTACATGTAAATTTAATAATATAAAATTTTATCATTGAATGTTTAAATGTTTTCGCTTTAAGAAAATATAGGGATATTCAAGCCAATAAATTAACCTTTAAAATCAAGTGATTAAAAAAATGCCTTGACGGGCAAAAATAATGCAAGTACTATGCTGGACATTTGTGGGTTAAATTTGAACAAGTTAGATCTCGCCCATTATTAAAAGCGAGTATACAGATGGAACCTTAAGGAAATATTAAGTGTTCAAAAAATTTTAAATATGAATCGTTGAACTGGATAAATGGATATAGGAGTAAGTTGTGTCGTTTTTTAATATTATTGCAACACCTGGGCTTGGTAAAAAGCATGATGTTCTGCAGCAAGCAGAAAGTTTTTACGGTCAAGCAAATATTTCAATCAATGCCAATCCATTAAACGGCAATCTATTTGTCAGAGATTTCACAAAGTCATTTACTGAGCAAGGTTTTAATTTTGATATTGGTTATCAATACAACAGTCAATCCAGAACGCCCTGGCAATTAAACCAAGGCAAAGTGATTGGGTCTATTCAGGGTGTGTCTAATACAGCGGAGAGCTTCGTTGTTGTTATTGAATCTGATGGTCATGAAAGTACTTATACGTATGATGCTGAGCGTGGCTGTTATGTAAATTTTGCTAAAACCGGCGGCTCGTCAGTCTTGACTTATACATTAGACGGTCAATGGCATGGGTGGAATCCTTCTGATAACACACTAGAAATTTATAATCAAAATAATCAGATTGAGAGGATAACGGATGCTTCTGGTAATCATCTCGCTTATACATATGATATTGATGGTCGTTTAATCAGCATTGGCGGTAAAACAGGTGCTAAAGTAGCTATAGAATATCATGCAGGAATAACAAATATTTATTCTGTCGAGGGTGATAAAAAATCGCTCGCGATGCAGTATTTATTTGATGAAAAAGGGCAGCTTAAAAAGACATTAATCCCCGTTAATGAACAAGAAAATTATGAAATCAATTATGACTATTCTGAAGATACAGGACTTTTGGCATGCGTTTCTCAAAGTGATGAAACCCAGGTTAGCTTTGATTACGAGCGAGATAGGTTGACGCGTCTTGTAAATGGTGTGGGTAGCGTATTTAGCTTAAATTATAACAATGGTGTGACAGAAGTTATCGACCCGCTTGGCAATATAAAAACATTTACGCAGAACGCATCAGGTTTATTAGAACGATATGTACATCATGAACATTATCAAGTGATTTTTTATGATGATGCGAATCGTATACAGTCAATTTATTATCAAGACGGGACTAAACAGCAATTCAGTTATGATGCATTAGGGTTATCTGCCGAACTAACAGGTCGTACTGACGAAAAGACTATGTATCGACATGATAGGCTAACGGGATTAAAGCTGTGTGAGACCCAAGTATTATTAGCGGAGGATAGTGAGCGACATCTTAATACCTTTTTCATTTATGATGATAAACAAGCTTTAATCTTTAAAATATTGCCTAATGGTGCGGTACATACCTATGGCTATGATGAATCTGGAAATCGCAATCGTGAAGCGGTTTATCTTAATGCGACTTTTGATGTAAGCAATCTGACTAAAGATAGCGATATTCTACAAAGCACTGTTGAACAATGGTGTGCCCAACAAAATCAACCCGATATTGCATTAACGGAATGGACTTATAATGCTTTTGGCGAAAAAGCGAGTGAAACGATTTATGCCACAATAGATAAGGATGGTAGGGGCATACATGACGAATTCATAGCCTATCATGAATATGAATGGACGATGCATGGCAACTTAATTGCTCAAAAAACGAAACTGAATGCACAAGAAAATGCTATAGAGTCAATCGAATTTGATGGCCTTTCAAGACCCGTTAAAGTCGTAAACGCCCTAGGCCAAACGACACATCATGCTTATCACAAAAACCAACACAAGACGATTTTTGAGCCAACGGGGTTAGAAGCCACTGAAAATTTTGATGCATCTGGCGCTATTACCCAAAAAGAAGTGAAAACAGCTGACTTTAGTGATAGCAGTCATCTTATTTACGATAATGCAGGTCGCGTTTGCATCATTGAAAAAGAAGAAGGTGGTAAAGAATATATCGTTTACGATGAGTATGACAACGTTTTGTATCGTATCGACAGCTTATTGCGTGTCACTAAAAATGAGTATGACACGAATAATCATCTCATGCATCAGAAGCGTTATGCCAAGCCACTGACCCAGATTGATGAACAGGCGTTAAAGCAAGGGAACTGGTTACCTGAGCCCGCAGGTGATTATTGTACTGAATCAAGTTTTTATAATGCTGATGGGCAGTTATTACGGGTTATTAATGGTGACAATTTTGTTACAGAACATCGATATGATTCAGTTGGTAATCGAGTTGAAACTATCGCCTATGCCGAACAGCATCCATCACCAGAAGATAGACATCATCGTTATTTTTATAATGATGCGAAGCAACTCATCGGAGAGCAAAACCCATTAGGGCAAGTCATCGCCTATTCGAGAAACACTCAGGGTTCGTTGCAAGCGATAGCCGTAACATTAGGACCAATGCCCATAATGACGCATTGGGATGAGGCATTGATTGCCAACGCACCCAAAAAAATAGAAACGTTTAAAGTAGATGCCAGAGGCCAGTGTCTTCAACATATCGATGCTGAAGGCATTGCCACATCTCAACTTTGGGATGCTGGTGGTCGACTCATTGAAAGTAGCTTGGGTGGTGAGAAAGAAGTTAATGTCTTTGACGTAATGAATCGTTTAATCAAAAATAGCAAAAGCACTGGGCTTGAAATCAGTAAGACTTATGCACCATGCGGTAAGATTGCAAGTGACAGTAAAGTGGATTTAATCGCGGGCACTGACCCTCGAAACAAACATATGCGATATAATGGATTTGGCCAGATAACACATGAATTAACGCCACGAGCAGCTTTAAAACTAAATAACCCTGCAATTGCTGCGAACCCAGCATTAGTCGAATCACTTTGGCAAAATGAAAGTGTGAGGCATACGTATAATGCATCAGGTCAAAAGATAAGCACTCAAGACGAATTGGGGTGCATCAGCTATTTTTACTATAACACCGCGCAAGAATTATGTTTTAGCATTAGCCCCACAGGTAGCATCACAGAATACACGTATGATGCTATTTTCCATAAATCTGAAAGCACGCATAGTTATGCCAATTGCTTGGAAAAGCAAGCGCTCACAACCCTAACAGGGGGCATACTGACGCCTGCATTAATCGCTTTGTTCCATGACCAGCAAAGCGACCAAGATGCAATAGCGCGTACTCAATATAATAAAAGAGGCCTAGTTGCCTTAACCATTGATGCGGAACAATTCACCACGAAAAAGCAATATGATGCGTTTAATAATCTGAGCGAGCTTCAACAACAAATTGATGATAATAATGAGCTTGTTTGTCATATGGAATATGATAAAGCGAATCGACCGACCTTAAAAACTCAAGATGTTGATGGCATTTGTGCAACTGAAACGTGGCGTTACGTTGATGAAGATAATTTAGTCATCCATACCGATGCGAATGGCAACACAAGTAAAATTTATTACGATAAATTAAACCGTAAAGTTAAAGCAATTAATAGCTTAGGTGAGACAGCAACATTTTCTTGGGATGCCTTATCTCGATTAATAGAAACCACTGATGCGTTACAAAATATAACAAAACTCATTTATGAAAATCATGGGCGTAAAATAACGACTATTGAGGCTTTATCACAGTCTATCATTGAAAAAAATGCGTTTGGCGAAATTGAAGCGACGGAAAATAATGATGGTGAACGATGGGAAGAAATTTATGATGTGGATGGCCAAGTAAAAATCAAAATTGACCCTGATGGGTATCAATATGTTTATAGCTATAATCCTGCGGGGTGGCTCATCGAAGTCACTGATCCTTTGAATAAAGTCACCCGTTATCAGTACACTAACAGTGGTCATATTGAGCAACAAATTGAAATTGGTTTAAATGAAGCGCGAGTGTTGCAGTTTAAACGCGATGCTTTAGGGCGTGAAATATTGCGCATTGATGCGAATGGGATTTTAACACAAACCATTTATGATAAACGCGGGCTAGAAATTGATAAAATTATTGATCCCGAGGGCGTGGCGCTTTGTACGCATCATGAATATGATGGTTTAGGCAATTGTGTTTTAAAAATAAAAAGCTCAAGTCTTTATCCAAGCCAACACATCACCCATTTTGAGCGTGATAAATTAGGTCGTGTCGTCCGAAAAATCGTTGATCCCGATGATTTAAAATTAACGACTCAGATGATTCATGATGCTGTCGGTAATAAGATTGCTATTATTGATTCTAATGGTCATGTCTCGCATATTTGTTTTGATGCGGCGAATCAAGCACGTTATTTTATCGATCCTATGGGTGGCGTGATTGGAAAAATCTATGATGCTAAAGGCCGTTGTATAGAAAAACGACATTATGACAGCCCATTAGTTATCGGTGAGATTCATGATTTTACTGCCGCTCATATTGAGACGCAGCTTGCACCAAGTGATAATGATAAAGTGTCTTATTACGCGTATGACGCTGATAACAAGCGCATTGCACGCCTAAAGCCTAATGGAAAACTCACACAATATACCTATAATGCCCAAGGTAAAAAAACAGTTGAGGTGAGTTTCGCGACACCCATAACGAAAGCAGAATTTATGATAAAAACACCACCTTCAAGCCCTAAAGACAGGCGAGAAGCTTGGTTTTATGACGGTCGTGGTCATGAGCGATTTGCCATTAATGGTGAAGGCATTGTTACTGAGCAGTGTTGGAACGAAAAGGGCTGGCTGATTGAAAGCAAAACTTATGCAATGCCTCATTTTGATTATGATAATAGCCCAAAACCGGAATTACTTGCACACCCAGATGACAGGGCTACTCATTATCGTCATGATGCGTTTGGCCGAATTATTTTTGAAATTAATCCAGAAGGCTATGTTACTGAGTATGGGTATGATAACGGTGATGAGCCAATAACGACGTGGTTTTATCCAAACAAAATAGCAGCTCCTCAAAGTCTTACCTTATCGTCGATACGCAAGCTATTACCCGCTAAAGAAGATGTTCCTTGTACTCATGTTGAATATGATGCGGCTTATCGTAAGGTTGCAGCGATTGATGAATTAAATTATCGAGAAGCCTTTAACTTAGATGCTTTAGATAATTTAAGAGAATACATCGATAAAGGTGGGGATAGCTGGACCTTTAAGCTTGATGCAGCAGGTCGGAAAATTGAAGAAGCAACGCCACCAGTTGAGGTGACATCTGTGACGAAGCAAGGACAATTAATTAAGCCTACTGCCAAACAACGGATTATTAAAAAAACTGAGTATCTTGGCGATATTCAACGCATTACAGACGGTTATGGAACACAAGATGCCCGCACGCTCGAGCTTCATCAAAACCCATGTAATCAAACGACAAAAGTCGTACAACAGGGCGTTTCTGTTCATGATAAATCAGGTACTCCTGTCATCATTTTAGATGAATATTCATCAAATAATCAGGTGAGTACACTTAATCAAAGTCAAAACATGCAGCTTCGTCCTGAAGTGCTTAAAACACTGAGCACGATAACGATTTATAATCGTTTTCAAGACCCGATTGTTATCATTGATGAAGCACTAAATCTGCAATTTAAAGTATATGAAGCAGGTCAGCTACGTTATGAGATTGATCAAGAAGGCTTTGTTACTGCTTACGACTATAATGTGTTTGGTAATGTTATAAAATTAACGCGCTATGCGACAGTGATTGATTTGGATTTGAGCGTATTTGCCAAAACGGGCGTGCCTTTATCGACCATTGCAAAAGCCATAAAAATATCAAGCGAAGACAGACACGTATTTTTTGAGTTTGATAACGCGAATAGACCCACCAAGACCACGCAAGATAATATTTTTGTGTATATCCCTCAGATGAATGGTGACGCACAATCAGGTGAGTGTGCCCCAGTAAAAATTAATGAATATAATGCGTTTGGTGAAATTCATACACAACGCGTGCTGGTTAATCCCTTTACGCAACAATGGGATGTCACGAGATCTTGGTTTAATCCATCAGGATATATGATAGCTCAAGTAGACGGATTGAACTATTTAACCTGTTTTGAGACTGATAGACACGGCAACAATTTAAAAACCATTGAATTCGCTAATCAATTGCGATTGCTTTTAGAAGATGGCTTTTCTATCAGCGATATTTTGCGGGAAATAGAGATTGATTCAGAATTTGATAGGATTTTTAGCAACGAAATCAACGCACGCGGTGAAGTTGTTAAATTGACGCAGCATAACGTTCGATTATCCGATGCTGAGTTGGGTTTGGCTAATGATAAACGAGATATTGTTCATTCATTTATACACAATGCCAAAGGCCGGGTAGTTAAAAAAATATTGCCTAATGGCGCTGTAAAAATTACTGGATATGACGCTAGGAATTTACCGGTTTTAAAAACAACCCCCGCGCGCCAGCTTGAAACGGGGCCCGCAACGCCTGTGATAACGACTGGATTTAATGCACATGGTCAACCTACCAAGATTACGCACCATAAAAATCCTTATGAAAATCAAGCATATCTCACGCCTAGCCCAGAGGATCAAACACATTTGACCGGTTATGACACACGTGGGTTACAAGTGATTACGGTTGACCCAGAAGGTAGCGTATGGGCTCAAAGCTTTACAGCAACAAAAAAACTGGCTTTGAGTTGGATTTGGGTTAGTGGTTGGGGGGAAAATGCAACACCTGTACTACGCTTACATCTGACCGGTCATGATTATGATAAACGGGGTATTGAAACATGGTGTTTGGAATCCATTGAGTCAGGCGCTGAAATTATTACCGCAACACGCTCAAACGCCTTTGGTGAAAAAATTGCTGAAGGCCCTGGCGATGGAAAGTATCCTGTTTATTGGCTTCGTGATAAAACAGGTGCGATTTGGAATACCAATGAGCAAAATGGCGTGCCTGTTATTACATTACGCAATGCTGCAGGCCATGAAACATTAAGCATGAGGTCAAGGACGCGCTCACTTAAAGCGGTGACTACACTTAACATGTTACAAGCAATCATAGGCTTGGATTATACTGAGCTTGCGCGTATAGAATTATATCGCGATGTCAAAGGCAATATTGAAGCCCAAGCGTTGCCTGCATTTAAGACATTAGATGTTAATGCACCAGAACCCTATTACACAGAGGTGAGCTGTGGCAGTTTATATCAAGAATTTGGAAAAGTGAGCTTAAGTTGGCCTATTCCTGATATTGCAGGGCTAGAAGCAGAAGTCACCCTATGGCCTAAAGGGCGTGAAGAAGACAGTAAATCTTTAACAATATTAGAAAGTAGCACGCGTTGTGGTGTTGATGTGAGCGCTTATGCGACAGATCATTACCAATATCAAATTGATTTTTATTACAAAGACCCTCAAAATGGACAACGCGATGGGTACCCAAGATACCGCACCGAGGGCAGTGCGTGTATTCTTACTGATGTACGAGCTCCGACACAAAATCTCATTTGGCAGCAAATTGATGAGCAGCATTTGATGTTGTCTGGTAATTTAGGTGATGTGTCAGGGATAGAATTAAGGCAAGGCGGGCTATCAGTTGGACGCGTTTCGATTTCTGATACCGATAAACCGAATTGCTGGATGATTGATTTAAGTGATAAGCCTTCGGGGCGTTATGAGTTCCATTTATTGAGAGGCTATTCGTTACTGGAAGATCAGCCGATAAAGATAGGTGTGCCATCGCCGAAGGGGACAAGAGCCGATGATGTTACAACGCATTTAAAAGGGTCAATTTCTTGGTACGTAGCTGAGTCAAATATATTTCTTTTTCCAGCAAGTGCTCCATGGGCACATGGAGCAGATTATGGTTCGCCTAATGCTGTTGTGACATCAACCTGGGATAATTTACCCCCACAAATCACCAATGCCTATCAAGAATTAACGGTGATTAATGCGTTCACAAGTGGTACGGAACCTACTATATTGACGCAATATGTGACGCCTAGTCCGCATCTTATAAGCATCAATACTAAGATACCAGGTAGTTCTGAGCTTGAGAACTATGGCCATTTTCCAAATGGTCTTTTTCCCTATCCCTTACTACATTCATTTACAATTTCTAGAAATCGTTTATTTACAGTTGATGGAAACAATCAACAACACACGATTGCAGATAGTGTAAATTCAAACTATTTATATGTGCAACCAGGTATTGGTTTATCTCAAGCTAATGCGCTACGAGAACACTTTCCTAATGGTCAATTGGGTAAAACTATCGCTTTAAGTCAGTGGATGAATCATTCATCTCGTTGTGCATCGGCTTTGGTCAATCCTAATGCTGAATATGACTTAATTTCTTTGCAAGCTAATCTACCAGATTCTGCTCCTTTGGGTGAAATTATCATTCACACGGCTAATATGCAAAGCAAACAGCTGTTGGTGAGAGAAATTGCATTAACAGATACCATGGTTTCTAAAGTTAGTCCTAATTTAAGTATCACTGGTTTTTTAAAGCGTTATGCATTAAATTTTAAATGGGCATTACCGGGCTTTTTAGCCAGCAGTCCTGTTAAAGTTAATGTTCAATTGCGTTTTAATAATGCACAGTTTAAACGATTCTATGGCGATAATTATACTTTTGAATATGTTGTTGGAAGAGGCACTCAAACACCATACAATGGGCCTTTATTGCCTTATCCTGTTGGTGGTTCTTCAGCATTTTCAGATTTTGCTATCAATAACTTTAACATGTATGTGCAATATAATGACGACTGGATTCCGTTACTTCATGCTAATGCATACACTTTAGATAGTGCAGTCTATAACAAGCCTTTTTCTCTGACGACGCCATATATAAGTGATAAAGGGGCGGGGGCAGAAACTATCATTAGTTACGATGAAGGCGATATTGCAACATTTGAAGATACTTCTACGCTGTTATTTTATCCTTTGCCTCCTGAAATCAATAAAGATAGCATTGAATTAGAGTATCGTGATAGTCCACAATCGGAATGGCATAAAATACCTGGTTTTGAATATACAGGTCATGCCATTGCTGCACCTGCTAATGCGATTAGCCCTGGAAACTACCAATTCCGTCTTAAAGCAAAAAACACTCATGGGGTCGCCATTGATTTTTCAACCCTAGTCGATAAATTAGAAGATGGCTGGGCATTGGGGCAATTTAGTGTGACCCATGGTGGTACTTTGACGACGGTTCATCATACAGTACCACATCAAGAAGTCTTGAGGCCCGTGCGTAAACAAACCTTAGACCGTTGGCGTAATATTATCAATAGCACTAATGCTTCTGGTGATACGACACATACAACATATAATGGCCGAAATAAACCGCTTAAAAAAACAGAACCTTTTGTTGAGGTTACCGACGAGCATGGAATAAAGTCAATAATCGCTCCCAAAACACACAGTGTTTATGATGTTAGCGATAATGTAATCGCACTTAGCGACCCCAATAGACATATGACTTATCACGAGCGAGATAATGACGGGAAAGTCTTAAAAACAACGCTTGCCGATGGCACATTTAAACGATTTATACCCAATATATTTGGCTATACGTGGATAATTAGAGATCCGTTTAATCATGACATTCAATATACTCGTGACCGTTGCAATCGTGAGGTTATGCGAGAGGATGAATGTCATTGGAAAACACTATTTACTAACAATCAATTGGGCTTACGTTTAAGTTTTACGCAAGGGCCTAATGCTAATGGTAAAATAGAAACCGAGCGTTATGATTACCTTCATCCATCGAGACAAGTGACGCACCATTATCCATCAGGGGGAGATCGCTTTAAATCGTTAAAAGATTATGAAAGACATGGTGTGTTGATAAAGGAAATCTTACCTGATAAGCGTGAAAACAAATGGGATCCCGATGACTTTGGAAATGTTCTTGCCCATACAGATTTAAGTGGCGCTATTTATATCTATACGCTAAATCCATTTTATCCGACAGAAATACTTAGAAAAACCAGCCGCAATGTTGATGGGCATGGGGATAGAATGTCAATAGATGGTAAAACAAAACCCATGGCCAATCAGGATTTATCCTATCAATATGATGAAGCTTCTCATGTGATTGGCATTTTAGATGTGGCGCTCACCTTAGACTCACGATATCGTTTTGATATAGAAGGCCGTCAAGCCCGAGAAACTTTTGTCGGCAGTAAAGGCCATATCCATCAAGCGGTGTTGATGAAATGGAATGCATTGAACTGGTTAGTGCAGGTTCAAGATACGGTGATGATGGTTAAATTTTCGCATGATGCCAAAAGTAATCGACGCTCAACGATTGCGTCTGTTTATTGGAATGGTGTCTGGAAAGCGGTAGGTGATGCGAATTGGTATACCTATAATGATGCCGATAGCATGGTGATTAATCGTGGGCTCTTAAAAGAAGATGGCACGATACAAATTACACCTACTCAAGGAATGATGCTTTTATTTGACATAGGAGGTCGACGTAATCACGAATTGACGATGCCACAAGAGGGCGTCATCGCTGATAAGACGTTATTATATTTAGACAACCATTTATTATGGCACACGAAAAGTACCACGGGTGATTACGCCAATTATGGGTATGATGGACAAATACCCCGTCGAAAAGTCTTAGGCACGAATAATTCACGGCAAGAGAATGATTATGGCACGAACGGTTGGCTATTAGGTGAATCTCATCGAGATGATGTTCAAAAAACTACAGCGCTTACGAATTACACACTAAACCTTGATGGCTTACCGACGGCTCAAACAACGCGCGTTCGTAATTTTGAAGAGACGGATGGTTATGACGATGCAATCGAGACAGCGTATGTAGGTTTTGATGCTGATAAAATATCGAAGGTTCATGGAAAGCGACAACGATTAGACGGAGATAAAAGCGAATCAGAGGTCAAAACATTTTACGACCCCAATAGCAATTTAGAAGCGGTGGTAGGAAGCAATCAAGAGCCACGTCACCTTTTGACCAACAGCAAAAACCGCATTGTAAAAAAACGTGTGGGTCCTGATAAAGAAGAGAATTATTTTTACACCACCGCGAGTGAGCCATTGGGTCGCTTTGGTAATATCCCCCCAGAAGGGCTACGAGGC
>Ga0075163_10008122_pt1 | contig 13857 bp, 11 predicted proteins | sample JI1023141ADNA_FD_71478 | JGI IMG/M metagenome (GOLD analysis project Ga0075163, IMG submission 71478) | Wastewater effluent complex algal communities from Wisconsin, to seasonally profile nutrient transformation and Carbon sequestration -... | ecosystem: Engineered > WWTP > Effluent > Algae...
CGTAAATATGGTCACAACGAAGGTGATGAACCTCGTTTCACTCAACCATTATTATACAAAGCGATTGCAGCACATCCGAATCCACGTGAAATCTATGTACAGCAGTTGGTTTCTAGAGGAGATATTGATTTAGAATTTGCGAAGGAATCGGAAAAGAACTTTAAGGAACTTTTGCAAGAAGAATTAGATAAAGCAAAAAAATCGGGTAAAACAAAAGTGACTTCTTTTTTAAAAAGTCAGTGGAGTGGATTAAAGATGGCTGATGCCAATGCTTTTGATAAGTCACCGGATACATCTGTTGATAAAAAAGTGTTTTTGGAGATTGCTAAAAAAACAGTGGAGCTCCCAAAAGACAAAAAATTCTTTAATAAAATTCAGAAGTTGTTCGATGATCGTGCAGCAATGATTACAAATGATGCGTACGATTGGGCAATGGGTGAATTAATGGCCTACGCAACATTGATGAAAGAAGGACATGGCGTGAGATTCAGCGGGCAGGATGTTGAACGTGGAACATTTTCACATCGTCATGCTGTTGTGAAATTTGAAGACTCAGAAGAAGAATATACACCTTTAAATAATTTTGGTGCGAAAGGAAAATTAGCCATTTACAATTCATTGCTATCGGAATATGGTGTGCTCGGTTTTGAATTTGGTTATGCATCTACCGTTCCAAATACCTTAACCATTTGGGAAGCGCAGTTTGGCGATTTCTTTAATGGTGCTCAAATAGTAATCGATCAATTTATTACTTCTGCTGAAGCAAAATGGAGAAGAATGAATGGGTTGGTGATGTTGTTGCCGCATGGATATGAAGGAATGGGACCGGAGCATTCCAGCGCACGTATGGAACGTTTCCTGCAACAATGTGCCGGAAATAATATGCAGATGGTAAACTGTACAACTCCTGCAAATCAATTTCATGTGTTGCGCAGACAAATAAAACGTGATTTCAGAAAACCTTTGGTATGTTTTACACCTAAGAAATTGTTGCGTTACCCAAGCTGTGTCTCTTCAGTAAAAGATTTCACTACCGGTGGTTTCCAAGAAGTAATTGACGATGGAACAGCGAATGTAAAAGCAATCACCAAAGTTGTTTTTTGTACAGGGAAAATTTATTATGATTTGATTGAGGGGAAAGAAAAAGCCGGAGCAGATGATGTTGCGATTGTTCGTGTGGAGCAATTGTATCCATTCCCTGCAAAACAAATCGGAGCAATTCTTGAGAAATATAAAACAGCAACAGATTTTGTTTGGGCGCAAGAAGAGCCTGAAAATATGGGCGCATGGGCACACATGATGCGTTTCTTCTTAAAATATCCGGAGACAAAAGGTGTGACATTAAAATATGTTGGAAGAGCTGAAAGTTCAAGTCCTGCAACAGGTTTCTCTAAATCTCATGGAGAACAACAACAACGAATTATTGATGCAATCGTTTCAAGACAATTGGTAACGAAATAGTTATTGGTCTTAAAGGAATGTGTTTAAAAACAAATTATTAAAGAATAAAATTATGGCAATCGTAGAAATGAAAGTACCGAGTCCGGGTGAATCCATTACAGAAGTGGTAATTGCTCGTTGGCTAAAAAAGGATGGTGATTATGTGGAGAAAGATGAAGAAGTAGCTGAAGTGGATTCGGATAAAGCAACCTTAACAATTAATGCCGAGGAATCCGGAGCGGTTAAAATTTTAGCTGCGGAAGGCGACACGGTTAAAGTTGGTCAAGTTGTTTTTTCAATTGACACCAGCGTAAAAGGCGAAAGCAAACCGAAAGCGGAAGTAAAGAAAGCGGAAGTGAAAGTGGAAGCGAAGAAGGAAGTTGTGAAAGAAACAGTGAAATCTGAATCCTATGCAAATGGCACTCCATCACCTGCTGCTAAAAAGTTGATGGATGAAAATAAAGTATCGGCCTCTAAGTTGAATGGTTCAGGTAAGGATGGTCGTATTACCAAAGGAGATGTTTTACATGCTTTGGCAAATGGATTCGATAGTTCAACTACTTCAGGTTGGGGTGGAAGTAGAGATACTGACAGAACGAAGATGACACCTTTGCGTAAGAAATTAGCACAACGTTTAGTTGCTGTTAAAAATGAAACGGCTATGCTGACTACTTTCAATGAAGTAGACATGAGTGCCATTTATGCAATGCGTGCAAAGTATAAAGATAAATTCAAAGAAGTACACGGAACGAATTTAGGTTTCATGAGCTTCTTCACAAAAGCCGTTACCGAAGCATTGAACTTGTATCCAGCTGTAAATGCAATGATTGATGGTGAAGAAATTGTGTATCATAAATATGCTGACATTGGAATTGCAGTAAGTGCACCCAAAGGTTTGGTGGTACCGGTTTTGAGAAATGCAGAACAATTAAGTTTGGCAGGTATCGAAACGGAGATTAAGAATTTGGCATTAAAAGCTCGTGACAATAAAATTACGTTGGAAGATATGACCGGAGGAACATTTACCATTACAAACGGTGGCGTGTTTGGTTCGATGATGAGTACTCCGATTATCAATCCTCCGCAAAGTGCAATTTTGGGAATGCACAATGTGGTAGAGCGACCGGTTGCGGTAAACGGACAAGTAGTGATTCGTCCGATGATGTATGTGGCACTCTCTTATGATCATCGCATTATTGATGGTCGTGAATCAGTTGGATTTTTAGTGAAAGTAAAAGAAATGTTGGAGAATCCAACCAAGATGTTGTTCGGTGGAAAAGATCCACATGAAGTAGTGTTAGGATTGTAAGTGAACGATGTATAAATATGTAATCCTCCTCAGTTTTTGAGGAGGATTTTTTTTTGCCTTGAAAGGATTGATTTCATTGAGAAAATTAAATTAATTAAAAATTTATTTGGAAATAATAAAAAAAATGTATCACATTTGCATCGCAATAAAATAATTAATCGAATACGTTTTAATCTTTTTACACTTAAAAGAAATGAAAAAAGCAAAGTTGTCTTTCGACTTCCTTTCAGCAGCTGACAAGATGTTCAGTGTACTTGCTGTTTTGTTTACTTCCAAAATCGTTGCTTCTCCTGCTTCGATCCGAGTATCTTATTTCCCGAGACGCTAAGTCGTACAATCTATCCCGACCACTTACGTAGAGGTCATTTTTCCAAAAAACTTTATTTAAAATTTCGAGCACATCGTTTTACTATGTAGCGATTGGCTCTATGTTTCATTCTTAATTTTTTACTGATGGAAAAATCAGTAGCACAGGTGCTTGTTGCCAACGCGCAACATACATCGTACGCTCAAATTATTTGTGATGAAATGGAAGCGTCTGCAAAAGCCCGTGGAACAGGCATTGCAAAACGTACCCCGGATTATATCACTCAAAAAATGTTAGAAGGGAAGGCTGTGATTGCTTTTTCCAATACAGGAATGTGGGCAGGATTCTGCTACATCGAAACCTGGAGTCATGGAAATTATGTTGCCAACTCAGGATTAATTGTTGCACCCGAGTTTCGGAAAAGTGGCTTGGCGCGTGAAATCAAAAGGAAAATTTTTGAATTGTCTCGAAAAAAATATCCCAATGCAAAAATATTTGGATTGACAACAGGTTTGGCAGTAATGAAAATTAATTCAGAGTTGGGCTATGAACCAGTAACCTATTCAGAGTTAACACAAGATGATGCATTTTGGAAAGGCTGTCAGAGTTGTGTAAATTTTGAAATTCTGAAAAGCAAGGACCGTAAAAATTGTATGTGTACCGCTATGCTGTTTAATCCTATGGAAACTAAAAGAAAGTGGGATTTTACAAAAAATTCAAAATTGTATGAACGTTTCATGCGACTCAAACAGCATAAGCTTTTTAAGTTTTTTAAAAAACAATCCATGAAACAAATTGTCAAATCAGTATTAACATCCTAGGAATATGAAAAAGAAAGTTGTATTAGCATTTAGTGGTGGATTAGATACCTCCTATTGCGCTATTTATTTATCAAAAGAATTGAATCTTGAAGTTCATGCAGTGCTTGTAAATACAGGAGGATTTAGCAAAGATGAATTGTTGGAAATAGAAAAAAAAGCAATGGGACTAGGTGTTTCTTCTTTTTCTGCAATAGATGAAACAAAAAACTATTACGAAAAAGTAATTAAATACTTGGTTTTTGGAAATGTGTTAAAAAACAATACATACCCATTGTCGGTGAGTGCTGAACGTATTTCACAAGCAACAGCGATCGCAAATTATGCAAAAAATATTCAAGCGGATTTTGTTGCACATGGTAGCACCGGAGCAGGAAATGATCAAGTGAGATTTGATGCGATTTTCAATATACTGATACCGGAAATAAAAGTGATTACACCGATTCGCGATAATAAACTTTCACGTGAAGAAGAGATTACATTTTTGAAAGCCAATGGAATTTACATCAATGCCGAAAAAGCAAAGTATAGTATCAACAAAGGGATTTGGGGGACTTCTGTTGGAGGAAAGGAAACATTGACTTCGCACCTAACTCTTCCGGATGATGCGTATCCTAGTCCTGCAACCAAACGAACTGTGAAAGATGTGGAATTGTTTTTTGAGAAAGGGGAATTAAAGTCAGTTGATGGGGTGATCTATCAACATCCCACTGAGGCAATCAACACATTAGAAGTCTTGGCTTCTCCTTATGGAATTGGAAGGGATATTCATGTGGGTGATACCATCATTGGGATAAAAGGAAGAGTTGGCTTTGAGGCGGCAGCAGCTTTGATAACAATAAAGGCACATCATGCATTGGAAAAACATACGTTAACAAAATTGCAATTAATTATCAAAGACCAACAAGCAATGTGGTATGGAAACTGGTTACATGAAGGTTTGTTTTTAGATCCTGTGATGCGCGATTTGGAAAGTTATTTTGAATCAACTCAAAAAAATGTGTCCGGAAAAGTGTTTGTAAAATTAAGCCCGTATTTGTTTTCGATTATAGGGATTGAGTCTAAACATGATTTGATGTCAAATAAATTTGGAAGTTATGGCGAAATGAATTCAGCCTGGACGGGGGAAGATGTGAAGGGCTTTACAAAGATTATGAGTAATCAAATGAGTATTTACCATCAAGTAAATAAAGTAGAATGAAAAAAATAAAAATTGGAATTATTGGTGGTGCAGGATTTACTGGCGGTGAATTGTTAAGGGTTTTGTTGAATCATCCCAATGCAGAGATTGTTTTTGTGAATAGTAAAAGTCATTCAGGAAAATCCGTGGCAATGGTGCATACGGATTTAGTGGGAGATACAGATCTTGTTTTTACAGAAAGCATCTCCGGTTTAATTGATGTTTTGTTTTTATGCCTCGGACATAATGAAGCAAAGGTTTGGTTAAGTAAAAATATACTTAATGCAGAAATTAAAATTATTGATTTGAGCCAAGATCATCGATTGGCAATGTCAAACTTTGTATATGGTTTGCCGGAACTGAATAGAACAGCGATTCTATCTGCAAAACGAATTGCTAATCCGGGTTGTTTTGCCACTGGTATTCAATTAGCACTCTTGCCTTTAGCAAATGCGGGGTTGCTGAAAGATGATATTCATATTTCAGCGACTACAGGTTCAACGGGAGCAGGACAGGCGTTTGGACATGCCACTCATTTTAGCTGGAGGCAAAATAATTTAAGTATTTATAAAGCTTTTGAACATCAGCATTTAGCTGAGATTGGACAAAGTATTCAACTGCTGCAACCTGATTATAAAAAGGATCTTCATTTTATTCCTCATAGAGGAAGTTTTACACGAGGAATATTTGCAAGTATTTATACTTCAACTGTATTGAGCTTAGAAGAAATAAAAAAGTTATTTATTGAATTTTACAAAACACATCCTTTTGTCCATATCTGCAACGAAGCGATTGATTTAAAGCAAGTAGTGAACACAAATAAATGTTTGTTGCATTTGGAAAAACACAATAACAACGTTTTAATAACTGCATGTATCGATAATTTATTGAAAGGGGCATCCGGACAAGCAATTCAGAACATGAATCTGATGTTTGGGTTGGAAGAGACTACAGGATTAAAATTGAAGGCAAACTATTTTTAAATATCTATAAGATGAAATTATTTGACGTGTATCCATTGTTTGATATTGAACCGATAAAAGCGGAAGGTTCATTTGTCTGGGATAGTAAAGGTGTAAAGTATTTGGATTTGTATGGTGGTCATGCTGTTATTTCCATTGGTCATACGCATCCATACTATGTTAAAAAGTTGACAGAACAGTTGACTGCAATTGGTTTCTATTCGAATTCTGTGAAAATTACAATGCAGGAGGAGCTTGCAGAAAAATTGGGAGCCATATCAGGTTACTCGAACTACCAATTGTTTTTGTGCAACAGTGGTGCTGAAGCGAACGAAAACGCCTTGAAATTGGCTTCTTTTCATAACGGAAGAAAGAAGATAATTGCCTTTGGAAAAAGTTTTCATGGAAGAACTTCTTTGGCGGTTGCTTCTACAGACGATGCGAAAATTAGTGCACCTGTAAATGAAACAGAAAATATTGTTTTTCTTCCATTAAACAATGAAAATGCTTTTGAACAAGCGATGAGTGAAGATGTATGTGCCGTTATTGTTGAAGGAATCCAAGGGGTAGGCGGAGTGAATATCCCGACTGTTTCGTTCTTGAAAAAATTGAAAACAGAATGCGAGAAATTCGGAGCATTGCTCATTGTAGACGAAATTCAATCCGGTTATGGCCGTTCAGGAAAATTTTTTGCACATCAGTATGCAGATATACAGCCCGATTTAATAACGGTGGCAAAAGGAATGGGGAATGGTTTTCCGGTTGCAGGAGTATTAATCCATCCAAATATCCATTCAAAATTGGGAATGCTCGGAACAACTTTTGGGGGAAATTATTTGGCTTGTGCAGCTGCTATAGCTGTTTTGGATGTTATAAAAGAGGAAAATTTGTTGGATAATGCTTACGAAATGGGATTCTATTTGAGCGATGAGTTGAAATCTTTAGAAGGCATTAAGGAAGTACGTGGTTGGGGATTAATGATTGGGATCGAATTGGAATTCCCTTGTGCAGAGATTAGAAATGAGTTGTTGTTGAAGCATCACATATTTACTGGCTCATCTTCTGATAAAAACACCTTGAGAATTCTTCCATCACTGGCAATCAAGAAAGAAGATTTAGATCAATTTTTAAATGCATTTAAAATGGTTTTATCAAAACAATTTGTGAAATGAAATTGCCATGTACTTAAAAAATTAAAACACATGAAATACTTTACAACCGTGCATGATGTCAAAAATGTAAATGACTTGGTGCAAGAAGCTTTAATTATTAAAAAGGATCCCTATGCTTTTTCTCAATTGGGGAAAAATAAAACACTAGGATTGATTTTTATGAATCCCAGTTTGCGTACGCGTTTGAGTACACAAAAGGCAGCAATGAACTTAGGAATGAATGTGATAGTCATGAACATTGATAAAGAAGGTTGGTCGTTGGAGATGGAAGATGGAGCTGTAATGAACGGGCAAAGTGTGGAACATGTGAAGGATGCAGCAGCAGTATTGGGTCAATATTGTGATATAATCGGGATTCGCTGTTTCCCGTCTTTAATTAACAAACAAGAGGATTATGGTGAGAAAGTGTTGTTGAAATTTATGAAACATTGCCGAGTTCCAATAGTTAGTTTAGAAAGTGCAACACTTCATCCGCTTCAAAGCCTAGCCGATTTAATAACGATTAAAGAGAATTGGAATAAGAGTCGAAAACCGAAAGTTGTGCTTACATGGGCTCCACATATCAAAGCCTTGCCTCAAGCTGTTGCGAATTCTTTTAGTGAATGGATGTGTGAAGCGGATATGGAATTTGTGATTACACATCCTGAGGGTTATGACTTGTGTGAAGAGTTTACTAAAGGTGCGACTGTCCACTATAATCAGCAGGAGGCTTTAAGAGATGCCGACTTTGTATATGTGAAAAACTGGTCGAGCTATTCGGATTATGGAAAAGTAGTATCTACCAATTCCGATTGGATGCTTACAAATGAAAAACTTAAATCCACAAACATGGCGAAAGTGATGCACTGTTTGCCGGTAAGAAGAAATGTGGAGTTAAGTGATGAAGTATTGGATGGGAGAAATTCGCTGGTATTAAAACAGGCGAGCAACCGCGTGTATGCTGCACAAGCTGTGTTAAAAAAACTATTAGACGATAATTTTACCGTAATAGATGAATTACTAAAAAATGAAAAAATTATACATTATTAAAATCGGAGGAAACGTAATTGATAATCCGATTGCCTTAGAGCAATTTTTAATGGAATTAGCTAAAATAGATGCGTTAAAGATATTAGTGCATGGAGGAGGAAAATTGGCAACTGAATTGGCGAAACGTTTGGGCGTTTCGCAGGCAATGGTGAATGGTAGACGAATAACAGATGCGGAGACATTAAAGATTACGACCATGGTTTATGCCGGATTGATTAATAAGCAGATTGTCGCGTTTCTTCAGTCAAAGCAATGTAATGCCATCGGCTTATCTGGCGCTGATTTAAATTTAATTTCCGCAAAGAAGCGGGAAGTGTTGGATATCGATTATGGCTTTGTTGGAGATGTTTTTACGGCTGGTGTCAATTCAAAGGTATTGAGTCAGTTTTTGGATAATCGCATTGTTCCTGTTTTCTCTGCGATTTGTCACGATGGAAATGGACAATTACTGAATACAAATGCAGATACGATTGCATCTGCTTTGGCAATTGCTTTGTCAGGGACCTATGAAGTTCAATTAAATTATTTTTTCGAAAAGAAAGGTGTTTTGGAAAATGTTGCTGATGAAGATTCTGTTATGAAGCTAATTACTAAAACCAAATATAAACAACTGGTATTGGATGGCACTATTTCAAAAGGGATGATTCCTAAGATGGAAAATGCTTTTGATGCGATACAAAATGGTGTGAAGTCGGTCGTGATCGCACATTCAGATGAACTTAAAAATTGTACTACGAATGAATACATTAGAACAACACTCACAGCTTGATAGAGTTAAAGTTGCAGCACTTACAGTGGAAGCAATCGAATTGTTAAAACATTTGATTGTAATTCCATCGTTTAGCAAGGAGGAAAATCGAACGGCCGACCTTATTGAACAAAGGATACAGGCGAAGGGAATTCAAGCATTCAGAAAGCAGAATAATGTCTGGTGTTACAATTTATGTTTTGATAAAACAAAACCTACCATTCTGTTGAACTCACACCACGATACGGTACTACCGAATGCTGGTTATTCTATTGATCCGTTTAATATGACAATTCGTGATGGTAAATTGTTTGGTTTAGGAAGTAATGATGCCGGTGGTGCTTTGGTAAGTTTACTTGCAACTTTCTTGTATTTCAAAGATTATGAGCATTTAAACTATAATTTACTATATGCTGCAACAGGTGAAGAAGAGATTTCGGGGAAGAATGGTGTGGAACTCATTTTGCCGGAACTTGGAAACATTGATTTTGCAATTGTTGGAGAACCAACACAAATGCAGTTGGCAATTGCTGAAAAAGGATTGCTTGTAGTTGATTGTTTTGTAAAAGGAAAATCCGGTCATGCTGCTCGGGAAGAAGGTGAAAATGCCATTTACAACGCAATAAAAATAATGGATTGGTTTCGTACATTTCAATTTCCGGTTGTTTCAGAAACACTAGGACCCGTTAAAATGTCGGTAACAATGATACGTTCAGGGACACAGCATAATGTAGTTCCGGATTGTTGCGAGTTTACGGTGGATATCCGTACAACGGATGTGTATTCAAACAAAGATGTTTTAGCGATTATTCAGCAACAAGTAGATTGTGAAGTCAAGCCTCGCTCTTTGCGCCTAAATTCATCTTTTATAGATAAGGAACATCCCATCGTGAAAGCAGGAATTAGTCTTGGTAGAACAACGTATGGTTCACCTACAAGTTCGGATCAGGCAGTGATGAATTTCCCAAGTTTAAAAGTAGGACCAGGAGATTCTGCTCGTTCGCATACCGCAGATGAATTTATTTATTTAAATGAAATTGAAGTTGGAATAGAATTGTATATAAAAATGCTAAATGAAATACTATGAAATTGTGGCAAAAAGAAAATAAATCAACCTCTGAATTGATTGAAAAATTTACTGTTGGAAATGATAATGAATTAGATTTAGTAATGGCTGAATTTGATGTGAAAGCTTCTATTGCTCATGCGCAAATGCTTGAATCTATTGGATTATTGAATATAGAAGAGAAAGACTCAATTCATAAAGAATTGACTGTCATTTTAGATAAGATAAGGAAGGGAAATTTTAGAATTCAAGATGGGGTGGAGGATATTCACTCTCAGATTGAATTGTTGTTGACGATGAAATTAGGAGAAACTGGCAAGAAGATCCACAGTGGACGTTCACGGAATGATCAGGTATTAACCGATATTAAGTTGTATTTGCGTTACGAACTGGAGGAGATCAGTTCTTCTGTTTTAAAATTATTTAATTTATTAATAGACTTGAGTGAGGCACATAAAGATACACTACTTCCGGGGTATACGCATCTGCAAATTGCTATGCCTTCTTCATTCGGATTGTGGTTTGGTGCTTATGCCGAAAGTTTGGTAGATGACATGGAGTTGGTTCTTGCGGCTTACAATGTGACAAACAAAAATCCATTGGGTTCCGGAGCAGGATATGGATCCTCATTTCCTCTGGATAGAGAAATGACCACGAAATTACTTTCTTTTGAAACGATGAATTATAATGTGGTATATGCACAAATGACAAGAGGAAAAACGGAAAAGATTGTTGCGATGGCAATAGCCTCTATTGCTGCAACACTTTCTAAATTGGCGTATGATGTTTGTTTGTATATGAATCAAAATTTTGCCTTTATTTCTTTTCCGGATGAATTGACAACGGGGAGTAGTATTATGCCACATAAAAAAAATCCGGATGTGTTTGAGCTGATTCGAGGTAAATGCAATAAAATTCAAGCTTTGCCGAATGAATTAACGATGTTGTCAACTAATTTGCCGTCCGGCTATCACCGTGATATGCAATTGACAAAGGGAAGCTTATTTCCGGCTATAAGTGAGCTGAAGAGCTGTTTGGAAATGACTGAATTTATGATTGGTCAGATTCAAATCAGGAAAGGTATTCTGAAAGATGATAAGTACAATTTTTTGTATAGTGTTGAAGCTGTGAATGAACAAGTCTTAAATGGAATTCCATTCAGAGATGCCTATAGAAATATAGGAAATGCAATTGAAAAGAATGATTTTGATTCGGACTTTGAATTAAATCATACTCATGCAGGTAGCATTGGAAATTTATGCAATGATAAAATAAGAATGGAAATGGCTCTGAAGATATCTAAAATAGTGAGAAGTTAATTTATTTTATAAATAAATTTGGATAGTATTTATTTTCTCCATTATCTTTGTCGCAGATTAAAAACAAAATGACACTACATAATTTATATTTCTTCTTTCCTTTTTATCCGGGTTCTTATACGGGACACCGCTGGGGAAGTAGTATGTAAATTTTAATAAACATAGTAATTACTCAAAGGCGAGTCCCGATAACATCGGGACTCGCCTTTTTTTATTCAATAATAATTTTAAAAATAACAACATGCGTAATTTCAAAGTAGCAATTTTCGGTACTGCTGCTTCCTATCATGATTTGGCAGCGCAAAAATTTTATGGTCAAGAAGTAGAAGCAATCGAATGTTTTACGTTCCGTCAATGTTGTGACTTGGTAAAAAATAATCATGCAGATTATGCCGTCATGGCAATAGAAAATTCAATTGCTGGTAGCATTTTGTCAAATTATAATTTAATAGACGAATATCAGCTTCGAATTATCGGAGAGCAATATTTGAAGATAGAATTGAATCTATTGGCCTTAGAAGGTGTATGCATGACTGATATAAAGTACATTCATTCACATCCAATGGCATTGGCACAATGTTCTGAATTTTTACAGAAACATTCCCATATTACAATTGTGGAAGAAGGAGATACTGCTTCTTGTGTGAAAAAGATAAAAGAATTGAATTTGAAGAATACAGCAGCGATTGCAAATGAATTGTCGTCACTTGTTTATGGCGTTCCTGTGTTGTTTTCAAATGTTGAGAATAATAAACAAAATTTTACTCGTTTTATCATTTTATCCAAAGGAGATTCGAAACCGGAACATCCGAATAAGGCATCGGTTTGCTTTCGATTAAAACATGAAGTTGGATCATTGTCAGATGTTCTTAACGTTTTGAAGCGCAATGGCGTGAGTTTATCTAAAATTCAAAGTGTTCCTGTTGCGGGTGAGCCTCTGGAATATTCATTTCATGCCGATTTGGAGTGGGTACATCGGACAGATTTTCAAAAGGCATTAAAAAAGATAAAAGGATCAGCACGCTCTCTATCCGTTTTAGGTGAGTATATCAAAGCTAACATTGTTAATTAATAATTTTTCTAATGAAAACAACCTTAAATATTACACCTGTCTGTGATTGGCTTGAAGGAGCGAAACGTCCGCTCATTATTGCCGGACCATGTAGTGCAGAGTCGGAAGTTCAAATGATAACGACAGCAAAAGGGATTGCTGAGATTAATAAAAAAATAATTTTCAGGGCAGGCATCTGGAAACCACGTACACGTCCGAATTCGTTTGAAGGTGTTGGGTGTATCGGTTTGGAATGGATGCAAGCAGTGAAACAAGAAACTGGTTTACTAACATCAACAGAAGTTGCAAATGCCCTGCATGTGGAGGCGTGTTTGAAAGCCGGTGTGGATATTCTTTGGATTGGGGCAAGAACCACTGTTAATCCGTTTTCTGTTCAAGAAATTGCTGATGCATTAAAAGGTGTTGATATTCCGGTTTTTGTAAAGAATCCAATGACTCCAGACTTGCAATTGTGGTTGGGTGCTTTGGAGCGGATAAACAATGCCGGCATTACAAAAATTGCAGCGATTCATCGAGGTGTCTATTCACATTCGAACACTGCATTTCGAAATGACCCAAGATGGGAGATGGCCATAGCTTTGCGAACGATTTGTCCGGATTTGCCTATTATATGTGACCCCAGTCATATTTGCGGAAACATTGATTTAATCCCATATGTTTCTCAAAAAGCTTTGGATATGGATATGCATGGGTTGATGATTGAAACGCATTGCATGCCACAATTGGCATTGAGCGATGCAAAGCAGCAACTGAATCCTAACCAATTAGCAAGTTTGTTAAGCAAATTGGTTGTGCGAAAATCTAAATCTGAAAATGTGGAGTTTAAGAATAAATTGGAAGAACTGCGTGAATCGATTAATAAATCAGATGATGAATTATTGCAGGTTTTAATGAACAGGATGCAGGTCGCTGAAAAAATCGGAATGTATAAAAAGGAAAATGATGTAACAATATTACAAGCCAATCGTTGGGAAAGTTTATTAAACGAACGGTTGAGTAATGCAACAATGATGGGGTTGAGCGAAGAGTTTGTTCGTTCATTATACATCCTGATTCATGATGAATCAATTCGAAAACAAACTGAAATTATGAACTAAAAATTTAATTATGAAAATTACAATTGTAGGTTGTGGAAATATGGGCTTGATTTATGCCCGAGCTTTTTTAAAGTATAACATCGTTTCAAAAGAAAACTTGTTGCTCGCTGAAAAAAATGAGACAAGGAAACAAGAATTGGCAAATCTGAATATTGGACAAGTTTGTGTCGTAAATGATTCGCGTATTTCGGAAAGTGATATTGTTATCTTGGCTGTAAAACCACAGGATTTTGATGAGTTGAGTAAAGAGTTAAAACAAGTTCTTAAAAACAACATTCTTATATCGATTATGGCAGGAATGAAGTTGGAGCGAATTGAAAAAACACTCAGTCAAAAAT
>Ga0075163_10008123_pt1 | contig 13856 bp, 6 predicted proteins | sample JI1023141ADNA_FD_71478 | JGI IMG/M metagenome (GOLD analysis project Ga0075163, IMG submission 71478) | Wastewater effluent complex algal communities from Wisconsin, to seasonally profile nutrient transformation and Carbon sequestration -... | ecosystem: Engineered > WWTP > Effluent > Algae...
GCGTCAGGCCGCGCAGCGAGCGTCAGGCCGCGCAGCGAGCGTCAGGCCGCGCAGCGAGCGTCAGGCCGCGCAGCGAGCGTCAGGCCGCGCAGCGCGGCTGTGTTAGGCTGTGCGCCGATGCCCGACCGCGCCCCCCTCGACGAGCTCCGCCTGCTCCTGCGCCCCGCCGGCGGCGGCGTGCACCTGGTCTCGACCGGCCGCGCCGAGCAGCTCGCGCTGCAGCGCAAGCTCTACGGCGTGGACGACGAGGCCGGCGTGCAGGCGGCCTTCGTCGCGGCGCTCGGGGCGATCGCCGACGCGCGGGTGATCATGCTCGGCGTGCCCTCGGACGTCGGCGCCGGCTTTCGTCGCGGCGCCAACCTCGGGCCCCAGGCGATCCGCGCCGCGCTGCTCGCCGAGGACCCCGAGTGGCGGCTGCGCATGAAGGAGCGCGGCATCCTCGACATCGGCGACGTGTTCGTGATCCCGCAGCTGCTCAGCGACGACCTGATCGCCGCCGACGCGAAGGCCCGGATCCAGCGCGCGCTGTACCCGGGCGAGGCCGACGCGCGCGACCTCCCGGTCGCGCCGCTGACGATGGCCGAGCGCGCGCTCGACCTCGCGTTCGCCCTCAACCCCGACGTCAAGCTGTTCGTGATGGGCGGCGATCACTCGACCGCGTGGCCGGCGGTGGCCGCGATGGCGCGCGCGCGCACCCGCCGGCACGGCGCGCCGAGGATGGCGATCGTCCAGCCCGACGCGCACACCGACCTGCTGGCCGAGCGCATGGGCATCCCGATCTGCTTCGCCACCTGGTCCTACCACGCCAACGATCTGATCGGGCGTCAGGGCCGGCTCGTGCAGGTCGGCACGCGCGCCTCGCGGTTCGGGCGCGAGCACTGGGAGAGCAGCCTCGACGTGCGTCAGTTCTGGGCCGCCGAGTGCCTGGCGCGCCCCGCCGAGGCGCTCGACGATCTGATCGCCCACGTCGACGCCCGCGGCCTGCCGGTGTACTTCTCGAACGACATCGATGGGACCGACGACAGCCACGCCGACGCGACCGGCACGCCGGAGCCGGCCGGCCTCGAGCCCGACTTCGTGGTCGAGCTGATCCGGCGGCTCGGCGCGGGCGTCGGCCTGATCGGCGGCGACATCATGGAGGTCGCGCCCCCGCTCGGCCCCGACGGCGGCGCCCGCACCCTCGCGCTCGCCGCCCGCTACACCCGCGAGACCCTCGATCAGCTGGTCGCGCGCGGCTGAGGCCTTGCGCTACACTCCGCCCGCGTGAGCCAGCTCGGCAGCATCTTCGAGCCCGACACCGGCGTCGGCAACCGCGGCCGCGACCTGCAGGCCGAGGTCACGGTCCCCGCCTGGGTCTGCGGCCACCCGTACGGCCACGAGGTCGACGTCCCGCGCGAGCTGCCCGCGCTCGGCGGCTACGCCCGCCGCGCCGACGGCCACGAGGTCGGCGACAGGGTCCACCTGCGCCTCCCCCACGACTTCCCCGCGACCGGCGTCCTGCGCCTGCGCGGCCTCGGCGAGGCCGGCGACGGCGGGCGCAACGGCGACCTCCTGCTGACCGTGCGCGTCGAGCCCGGCGAGCGCTCGGCCCCGCCGCAGGCGGTCACCTGGTCTCCGGGACAGGTCGTCGCGACCAGCCCGGCCGCCCCGCGCGCGCTGGTCGTGGTCGTCGTGCTGGTGTTCGCCGCCGGCGCCGTCGCCGTCGCCCTGCTGTGAGCCCGCCTGCCCTGCCCCCGGGCCGATGAATATTGTGCCCAGACCGCCAAAAGCGCCCGCGCACGGGTGACGTCGCGGCCGCGGCGTCGCTTGACGGCTGTGCGGGGAGCGCGTATGCCAGCAATGTGAGTTTTGAAAAGCGCCGGATGGGTTCGGGTCGCCTCGCGGCCCTCGCGATCGGGCTCTCGCTTCTGGCGATCGGGGGCGAGACGTCTGCCTTCACCGCCCCGCGCGGCGTGAAGGCCGGCCTCGAGCTCGCCTCGGGGGCCCCCGCGCGTGCGCACCGCGACGTCGCCTGGCGGGCCCCGCCGGGCCGCGCCCACGCCGGCCTCGCCGCGGCGATCGACGCGACCGACACCCTGTGGGACCGCGACACCGGCGTGCCGCTGCGGATGTGGGGTCGCGGCGTCGCGGCGCCCGGCAGCGTGCACGACGACGTCGCCGCGGCCCGCCACGCCCGCGATCTTCTCTCGAAGCACATCACCGCGCTCGCCCCGGGCAGCAGCGCCGCGGACTTCGAGCTCGTCGGCAACAACCTCAGCGACGGCGTCCGCAGCGTCGGCTTCGCCCAGCGCCACCGCGGTCGCCCGGTGATCGGCGGTCAGCTCAGCTTCCGCTTCAAGGCCGACCGCCTGGTCGCGATCGGCTCCGAGGCGCTGCCCCGCGTGCGCGTGACGTTGACCGACGCGCCGATCGACGAGGCGACCGCGAAGGCCCGCGCGCGCGCGTGGATCCTCGCCGACGCCGCCGCGACGGCGAGCGCCGGGCAGGTCGAGGGCCCGTTCATCCTCCCGATCGTCCGCGCCGGCGCGCCGGTGGCCTACCACGAGGTCCTGCGCGTCACCGTCGCCGCCGAGCAGCCGATCGGTCGCTTCGCCGTCTACCTCGACGCCGCCACCGGCGCGCCGGTGGCCCGCGAGCAGCTGCTGCACTTCGCCAGCGGCGCGCTCAAGTTCCACGTCCCGCTGCGCGGGCCCAAGGGCAACTACGTCGACCTGCCGCCGTCGGTGCTGACCGTGTTCGTCAACGGCGTCGGCGCGGTGACCGACGCGCTCGGCGCGATCAACTTCGCCGACGGCGGGCCCGCGGCGGTCGTCGCCGGGGTCAGCGGCGCGTTCGTCAACGTCCTCGACGCCGGCGGCCAGATCGCGGTCAAGGACCTCGTCGTGCCGCCCGGCGGCACCGCGGTGTGGAGCGACCAGCTCAACGAGATCGTCGACGCCCAGCTGAGCACCTACGTGCACGTCAACGTCGTCAAGGACCGGGTGCGGACGGTCGCGCCCGACGACTTCACGTACCTCGAGCAGCAGGTGCTCGCGACGGTCAACATCAACGACATCTGCAACGCGTTCAGCGACGGCGACGCCATCAACTTCTTCCTGTCCGGCGCCGGCTGCGAGAACACCGGCCGGATCTCGGATGTCATCTATCACGAGTTCGGCCACTCCGTGCACGTCCAGGGCATCATCCCCGGCGTCGGCGCGTTCGACGGCTCGCTGAGCGAGGGCATCGCCGACTACCTCGGCGCGTCGATCACCGACGACTCCGGGCTCGCGCGCGGCTTCTTCCTCGACACCCCGAACGACCCGCTGCGCGAGCTCGACCCGCCGGGCTCCGAGTGGCACTGGCCGGAGGACCTCACCGGCGAGGTCCACGACGAGGGCCGCATCATCGGCGGCGCGCTGTGGGACCTGCGCACGCTGCTGATCGCCAAGCTCGGCGAGCAGGCCGGGGTGCTGCGCGCGGACAAGCTGTGGTTCGAGGCGATCCGCCGCGCGGTCGACATCCCGACGATGTACCCCGAGGCGCTGCTCGCCGACGACGACGACGGCGACCTCGCCAACGGCACGCCCAACGAGTGCGAGATCAACCAGGCGTTCGCGGCCCACGGCCTGCTCGGCCCCGGCAGCCTCAGCGGCCAGGTCAGCCTGCTCCCGCCCGACCAGTTCGGCACGCCGGTCGTCCTCGCCCTGGCGAACAGCACCAAGGCCTGCGTCGACCTCGAGCCGGTCGGCGCCGACCTGATCGTCCGCGTCGCCGGTGCCGGCGCCGCGGTCACGATCGCCATGGTCCCGACCGCCGGCGGCTTCACGGCCTCGATCCCGCCGTTCCCCGACGCCACGCTCGTCGAGTACCAGGTCGTCGTCCGCCTCAGCGACCAGTCGACGACGAGCTTCCCGCAGAACGACGCCGACCCGTTCTATCAGATCTGGTTCGGACCGGTGACGCCGCTGTTCTGCACCGGCTTCGACAACCAGCCCGAGGCCGAGGGCTGGTCGCTCGGCGCGCAGTGGCAGTGGGGCCCGCCGACCGGCCAGGGCGGCGACCCGGCCGCGCCCTTCTCCGGCGGCGCCGAGATCGGGCTCAACCTCAACGGCACCTACACGCCCGGCACCGCGACCAGCACCCTCAGCCCCGTCGTCGCCACCCAGGGCTTCAAGACCGTGCGCCTGCAGTATCGCCGCTGGCTCGGCGTCGAGGACGGCTTCTTCGACCAGGCGTCGATCCTGGCCAACGGCAAGGCCGCCTGGACCAATTTCAACAGCCAGGCCGGCGACCTCAGCAAGACCCAGCACCGCGACCTCGAGTGGCGCTTCCACGACGTCGACCTCACCGACTTCGTCGTCAACGACGCCGTCCAGCTCGAGTTCTCTCTGATCTCCGACGGCGGCCTCGAGTTCGCCGGCTGGAACCTCGACGACGTGTGCGTGGTCGGCCTCGACGCGGCCCAGGGCGTGGTCTGCGGCGACGGCCTCGTCGACATCACCGAGGGCTGCGACAACGGCCCGAACAACAACGACACGCTGCCCGACGCGTGCCGCACCAACTGTCAGCAGGCGCACTGCGGCGACCTCGTGGTCGACAGCGTCGAGCAGTGCGACGACGGCAACCTCGCGCCCGGCGACGGCTGCGACGCGACCTGCCTGGTCGAGACCCCGCCCTCGACGACGATCGACCCGCCGACCACCAGCGACGGCGACGACGACGGCCCCGGCAGCGAGACCGAGACCGAGGGCGCGTCGGAGACCGAGACCGACGCGGCCGAGGGCGGCCTCGACGGCGACCTCGTCGAGCACGGCTGCGCCTGCCGGTCCGACGGGCCCGTCGATCTCCCGGCGCTGGGCCTCGGCCTGCTCGGCCTCGCCGGCCTGCGCCGCCGCCGTCGCGCCGGCGACTGACCTGCGCGCCGACCGGAGCGCCGGACCCCACGCGCCCGCGCCGACGCCCGCGTGCGCCCGCTCGCGGGGCGTGGGGCGGTTGTGCCCGACGACCGCGGTGATACCCTCCCGCCCATGTCGGACCCCACCACGCCTGACGTCGCCGGCGCCCTGCTCGAGATCCTCCGCGACCTGATCGCCACGGTCGGCGACGGCCGCGGGCTCGGCAACCTCGGCCTCGACGCGTCGCTCGAGCGCGAGCTCGGCCTCGGCAGCCTCGAGCGCGTCGAGCTGCTCGGCCGCGTCGAGGCCCGCTTCGGCCTGACCCTCCCGGAGGAGGCGATCAGCGTCGCCGACACCCCGCGCCAGCTCGTGCGCCTGGTCGAGGCCGGCCTCGAGGCGCGCGGCGATGCTGTCGCAAGGGACAGGTCCGAAGGGTCAGGTCCGCGGGACCTCGCGCTCGGCCTGCCGACCGACGACCCGGCGCCGACGCCGGTGCACGCGGCGACGCTCGTCGAGGTGCTCGAGTACCACGCGCAGCACAACGCCGATCGCGTGCACATCCTGCTGCTGCGCGAGGACGGCTCGGAGGACCCGATCACCTACGGCGCGCTGCGCCGCGAGGCCGGGGCGGTCGCGGCGGCGCTGCGCGGGCTCGGGCTCGCGCCGGGCGGCACGGTGGCGATCATGCTGCCGACCGGGCGCGGCTACTTCGCGGCGTTCCTCGGGGCGATGCTCGCCGGCGGCGTGCCGGTCCCGCTGTACCCGCCGTTTCGCCTCGACCGCATCGCCGAGTACATCGCCCGCGAGGCGCGGATCCTCGACAACGCCGGGACCACCGTGCTGCTGACCTTCGACCGCGCCGCCCGCGTCGCCGACCTCGTGCGCGACCAGGTCGCCGCGGTCGAGCACGTGATCTCGATCGAGGACATCCTGCGCGGCGAGGCCCCGCTCTCGACCGTCAGCGCCGAGGTCGGCCCCGACGACACCGCCCTGCTGCAGTACACCTCCGGCAGCACCGGCGACCCCAAGGGCGTCGAGCTGACCCAGGCCAACGTGCTCGCCAACATCCGCGCCGCCGCGGCCGGCTGCGAGCTGACGACCCGCGACGTGATGGTCAGCTGGCTGCCGCTCTACCACGACATGGGCCTCATCGGCGGCTGGCTGATGAACTTCTACTTCGGCAACCCGACCGTGCTGATGTCGCCGGTCAGCTTCCTCTCGCGACCGCAGCGCTGGCTCGAGGCGCTCGCGCGCTACCGCGGGACGATCTCGGTCGCGCCGAACTTCGCCTTCGACCTGTGCGTGCGCCGCGTCCCGCCGGAGGCCGTCGCGGCGCTCGACCTGTCGCGCGCGCGGGCCCTGCTCAACGGCTCCGAGCCGATCCTCCCGGCCACGCTCGACCGCTTCGCCGAGCACCTCGCGCCGGCCGGGCTGCGCAAGGAGGCGCTGTTTTGCGCCTACGGCCTCGCGGAGAACATGGTCGCGGTGACCTTCCCGCCGGTGCTGCGCGCCCCGCGGGTCGACACCGTCGACCGCCGCGTGTTCGAGCGCGACGGCGCGGCGCAGCCTGTCCCCGAGGACAGCAAGGCCGAGGCCCTGCACTTCGTCGGCTGCGGCCGCGCCGTACCACTGCACGAGATCCGCGTCGTCGACGATAGCGGCGAGCCGCTGCCCGACCGCCGCCAGGGCCGCCTGCACTTTCGCGGGCCGTCGGCGTTCAAGGGCTACTATCGCAACCCCGAGGCGACCGCGCGGGTCAAGCTCGCGGATGGCTGGGTCGACACCGGCGACCTCGCGTACCTCGTCGACGGCGAGGTGTTCATCACCGGCCGCGTGAAGGACCTGATCATCAAGGGCGGGCGCAACTACTACCCGCACGAGATCGAGGCCGCGGCCGGCGCGGTCACGGGCGTGCGCCAGGGCTGCGTCGCCGCGTTCGCGCTGCGCGACGAGGCGGCCGGCACGGAGTCGATCGTCGTCGTCGCCGAGACCAAGGAGCGCGGCAAGGACGAGCGCGAGACGCTGCGGCGGGCGATCGGCGAGGCGATCGCGGCGGCCGTCGGCGTCCCGCCCGACCGCGTCGAGCTCGCGGTCCCCGGCGCGGTGCCCAAGACATCGAGCGGCAAGATCCGGCGCACCGAGACGCGCGCGCTGTATCTCGCCGGCACCCTCGGCAAGGCCCACGGGTCGATGTATCGCCAGGCCGCCGGGCTGCTGCTGCGCGGCCTCCCGCGCCGCGCCGCCGGCCTCGCCCGCGGCGCGGGGGCCCTCGCCTACGGCAGCTTCGCCCTCGGCGCGTTCTCGGCGCTGTTCGCCGGGTCGCTCGCGGTCGCCCCGTTCATCCCGGCCGGCGCGCCGCTGCGCCGGTTCACGAGCGCGACCTGCCGCACGATGCTGCGGACGATGGGCCTCGCGCCGCGCCTGATCGGCGCGGAGCACCTCCCCGACGGCCCGGCGATCCTGGTCTCGAACCACGCCAGCTACATCGACGCGGTCGCGCTGCTCGCCGTGCTCCCGTCCGACCTGCGCTTCGCGATCAAGGGCGAGTGCCGCGACTACGCGGTGTTCGGCAAGGTCATGCAGCGCAACGACCACATCATGATCGACCGCCGCGCCAGCGAGAAGACCCTGAGCGGCCTCGGCGAGCTGGCGGAGCGCCTCGCCAAGGGCCAGCGCCTGCTCATCTTCCCGGAGGGCACGTTCAGCCGCGAGGTCGGCCTGAGGCCGTTCAAGCTCGGCGCGTTTCGCCTGGCCTGCGAGACCGGCGTGCCGGTCGTGCCGGTGATCCTGCGCGGCACCCGGGCGGCCCTGCGCGAGGGCACGTACCTGCCGCGCCACGCGAACATCGAGGTCGAATTGCGGCCCGCGATCGCGCCGGAGGGCAAGACCCTCGCGGACTTCGTGCGCCTGCGCGACCGCGTCGCCGACGCGATCGCGGCCCGCGTCGGCGAGCCGCGCCTGCACGCCGTGATGGTCGCCGGGCTCGCGGGCGTCGAGAGCTGAGCGCGGCGCACCCGCGATCGCGACCGTCAGCGCGTCTTCGTCTTGAACGCGAACGCCTGGCGCACGACCACGGGCCCGTCCGCGCCGGAGAACTGCGCCCCGGTGCGCAGCGCCTCGACCATGCACGCCTCGACCCGCGGGTCGTTCAGCTGCGACGACTCGACCTCGACGCTGGTGACGTGCCCGTCCGCGTCGACGCCGAACGCGAGCACGACCCTGCCGTCGCGCTGCGGCCGCTCGCTCATCGCCTGGGCCCGGCAGTACACCAGCTTCGGGCGCACCGACAGCAGCCCGGAGTTGACGTTGTTGGGCCCGCGGTGGGGCGGGCGGACCGACAGCGGCTTGGGGCCGTAGTACACGTTGATCGCGTCGGCGTCGCCCCAGTCGGGCCCGAGCAGCGCGACCTCCTGATACGGCTCGACCAGCCGCGCGCCCGCGCAGCCGGCCGTCAGCGCGATCGCCACGTGCTGCCAGGGCGTGCGGTCGGTGGCGTGCACGATCGTCGATTCGCCGTTGTCGGGGCGCCCGCGCGTGGCGATCTGCAGGCCGCCGGCCGACGCGCGGGTCTCGTGCCCGAGCGTGAACATGCCGGTGCGGATGCGAAAGTCGACGTCGTCGACGGCGATCACCAGCGCGCCCATGCGATCCGCCAGCGGCCGCGTCGGCGCCGGCATCGGCGTCGGCGCCGGCGGGGCGGCGGCCTCGAGCGCCGGCGGGGCGATCGGCACGCGGTACAGGTTGGTGTCGAAGGTGAAGCGGCGCGTCACGATCGCCAGGCGCCCCGGCTTGCTCGCGCCGAGCGCCGCGAGCACCGGCCGGGCCGCCCCGAACGACATGTCGCGGTCGATCGCCAGCTCGACGCCGCCGGCCGCGCCGAGCTCCGCGGGCGCGTCGAACAGCGCGGCGGACAGCGCCTGCCCGTCGGCGATCGGGCGCCCGTCGAGGCTGATGCCGGCCGGGCTGACCGCGACCCGGTGCGCGTACGGCCGCGTGTCCTCGTCGCAGAACACCAGCATCTCCGGCAGCGCCGGCGCGATCGCGGCCCGCAGCGCGGCCCGCCGCTCGCACAGCGCCGCGTCGCCGGTCCGCTCGCACGGCCCGTCGAGCAGGGTCGCGGCCGCGGCGACCTGCCACTGGGCCACCAGCGCCTCCGCGAAGGTCGACGCCGCGAGCCGGCGCAGGCCCGGCGCGAGCCCGCCCGCGCACGCGAGGCCCGCCTCGACGCGGACCAGCGCGGCGCTCGCCCGCTGCGCCGCGGTGGTCTCCTGCGACGCGTCGCGGCCGGAATACTCGCCGAGCTCGCGCGCCAGCTCGGCCGCCGCCCGCGCCGCGCAGCCGCGCTCGGCGTCACTGACCTGTCCCTGCGGACCTGTCGCGCGGGACATGTCCCCGGGTGCATGTCCCTGCGGACCTGTCGTCCGGGACATGTCCCCAGGTGCCTGTCCCTGCGGACCTGTAGTCCGGGACATGTCCCCGGGAGCAGGTGCCCCAGACGCGACCTGTCCCTGCGGACCTGTCGCGCGGGACATGTCCCCGGGCGCATGTCCCTGCGGACCTGTCGCGGCGGACAGGTCGAGGACCGGCGCGGCCGGTCCGGGCTCCCCGCGCGGCGCCGGGCCGAGGTCGAGCTCGGCGACCAGCGCCGGCCCCGAGCGCCGCAGCGTCAGCGCGAGCCGGCCGTAGGGGCGCACGATGCCGACCAGCTCCGGCGCGAGCCCGGCGATCCGCGGGGCCGCGGCGGCGAGGTCGATCGTCAGCGCGGCGAGCCCGGCGGCGCCCTGATCGGGGGCCTCGAACATCGCGCGCGCGTCGACATCGAAGCCGGCCAGCGCCCACAGGTGATCGCCCTCGGTCCGCGAGCTCACCTGCGGCGGCGCGCCGAAGATCGCGGCGAGCTGCGACCAGGTCGGGTCCAGCAGCGACAGGTCCGCGCCCGGCGGCAGCGCGAGCGCGACCGCGGCGCGCAGCTGCCCGCCCCACCCGTCGCGCACCGCCAGCTGCGTGACCGCCGGCAGCGGCGGACCCGCGGCCGCGCCCAGCTCGCGCCGCGCCGCGGCCTCCATCCGCTTGCGCTCCGCGAACGGCACCGCGAGCGCGGCGTAGATCGCGGCGTCGCTGCAGGGATCCTCGCCGGTGTCCGTGGCGGTCGGCGTCGCCGGCAGATCGGCGGCCGCCGCCGTCATCGCGTCGGGGACGAGGCGGTGCCAGCCGTCGACCAGCAGGTCGCCGCGCGGCCGCTGCAGCGGCGCCGCGTCGCGCTCGCCCGCCGCCAGGATCGCCGCCCCGGCCGCGCTCGGGCTCGCCACGACCCGGGCGCGCAGCTGCGCGTCGGCGACGGCGAGGCCGAAGGCCCAGGTCTCGACCTCGACGCCCGGGCCGAGCATCCGCGCCTCGCAGGCCAGCAGCGCCTGCACGGCGGCGAGCTGCGGCTCCTCGGCGTGCGGGCCCGCGGCCTGCAGGCGCAGCGCCGCCGCGTGGGCCGTGCGCGCGAGGACCCACCCCGCCAGCCGCCGCGGCCGCACGAGCACGCTCGCGGCGAGGTCGCCGTGCGCGACCGACAGCGTCGCGGCGTCGGCCGCAGGCGCCGCGCCGGCGCTCGCGGGCACCAGCGCGGGCGCGGCGAGCGGGCCGCGCAGCCCGACCGCGTGCGTCACCGCGACGACGCGCACCTGCCCGGTCCCCGGGACCACGGCGATCCACGCGTCGTCGCCGATCGCCCACGCGCTCGCGCCCGCGTGCCCCGCGACGAGCTCCGGCCGCGGCGCCCCGATCGTCGCCAGCGCCGTGCTCAGCGAACCGGTCAGCGCCGCGACGTCGTGCGCCGGCACGATCGCCTGGTGCCGCAGCCCGGGGAAGCCGCCCGCGAGCAGCGGCAGCGCGGCCGTGAACCCGCCCGGATCGCCGGCCCCCGGCGCCTCCGCGAGCGCGAGCACCAGCGGCCGCGCGCGGTCCCAGCCGACCAGCGGCGTGCGCGTCGTCGGCAGCCCGACGGACGCGAGCCCGAGGTCGAACCACCCGCCCGGGTTGTCCGCCGCCGCGAGGATCTCCGGCGCCCACACCGGCTCGAGCGCGCGCAGCTGCATGTGCACCCGGGCCCAGCGCGACGGGTCGACGACGACCACGAACGGCGCGTCGTCCCCGAGCGCCGCGATCGCCTGCGCGAGCCACGGATCGGCCGCCGCGGGCACGGTGACCGCCGCGCTCGTCGACGGCGCCGGCTCCCCGCGGTCGCACGCCGCGAGCGCGAGCGCGGCCGCGAACGCACGAGCGAGGCGACGAGACATGCCCGCCCAGCATCGCTCGAGCCCGCCGCGGACACAACCGCAGACCCCCGCGGCCGACGCGGCCCGCTCGCCGCATCACGCCGTCCACCGCCGCCGTCCACCGTCATCCGCCGTCCACGCCGTCCACCGCCGTCATCCGCCGCCGCGGCCCGCTCACCGCGTCACGCCGCCATCGCCACCTCGTCGGCGACCCCCGCCCACGCGGACCGCTCACAGCATCAGGCACGCCGCCGTCGGGACCTCGTCGTCGGGCGTCAGCAGGCACTGCACGCGCAGGCTGACCGCGATCACGTCCCGCGCCTCGTCCTCGGTCAGCGGCCGGCCGTGGGCCGCGGCGACCAGGCGGCGCAGACGGGCGAGGTCGGCGCGGACGACCGACGTGGCCAGGCCGGCGAGCTCGGCCGATCCGCCCGGTCCGCTCGCGGCCGCGAGCAGCCCGGCGAGCGCGTCGGCGTCCGCGGCCCGCAGCGGCTGGGCCGGCTCCCAACCTGGCCTTTCGGGCAGGTCGGCGAGCCACCGCACGTGCGCCTCGACCACCGCGACCTCCGCGGCCAGCTTTTCATAATCGAGGGTGTCGGCGACGTCGGTGACGCGGTGGTAGTGCGGCGAGCGCCCGGTCGAGACCAGCAGCGAGGGGATCTGCGCCGCGAAGAACGCCCCGTGATCGCTGAACGCCTGGCGCCCGCCCGGCAGGTCCTCGACCAGCCGCAGGTGCATCGCCCGAACCGGCACCGCGTGGCCGTCGAGCGCCGGGGCGCCGGTCGCACGCACCGTCTCGCGGCCCATCACGTACACCGGCGTGCGCGCCCCGGGCCACATGTTGCCGCCCATCAGGTCCATCGCCAGCATCGCGACCACGTCGCCGAGCGGCACCGTCGGCTGCGCGACCCAGTGCGCCGAGCCCATCGCCGGCGTGCGGTACGCGGGCGGCTCCTCGGCGTCGAAGGCGGCGATCAGCACGCTGCGCGCCGGCGGCGAGGCGGCGAGTCGGCGGCTCAGCTCGAGCAGCACCGCGACCCCGCTCGCGTTGTCGTCGGCGCCGAGGTAGACCGCGCCGCCGCGCTCCCCGAGGTGATCGTGGTGCGCCCCGACGACCACGTGCTCGCCCGCCCGCGCGGGGTCGCGGCCGCGCACGCGCGCCAGCACGTTGGCCCCGCGCGGCAGCGCCTGGGTGTAGCCGCCGTTTTCGCCGGCTGGCTCGAGGGACAGGTCGCGCAGCACCGCCTCGATCCCCGCGCGCGCCGTGGCCCCGCCCGGCGAGCCCGGAGCCCGCCCGGCGAGCGCCGGCGCGGCCAGCCACTCGACCCAGCAGCGCGTCGCCGCGGCCGACGCGACCGGCTGCGCGAGGCATGCCCGCGGCGACCCGGCCTCCGCCGCTGCGTCCGCGCGGGCCTCCGCCGGTGCGTCCGCGCGGGCCGACGCGCCCGGCCCTGGACCCTCCGGCGGACCGGCCTCGCGGGCGCACGCCAGCGCCAGCGCGACGACCCAGCCGGCCGCGCGCGGCCTCAGGCCTTGCACTCCTTGATCGCCGCGCCGACGAGCGAGCCCGGGCGCTTCTTGAGGATCGCGGCGGCCTCGGTGCGGGCCTGCGCGCCGCGCCCGAGGGCGCACAGCGCCTTGATGCGCACCTCGTCGAACTTGTCGGTCAGCTGGCTGGTCGGGAATTCCTTGTTGTGCTGATCGATGTACGCGAGCGCCTGGTTCGGGTTGCCCGGCAGCGACTTCTTGGCCGCCGAGAGCATCTCCAGCTCCATGATGATGCGCCCCGGATCGGCCTTGTCCGCCTTGTCGCGCCGATCCTTGAACGGGTCGGGCTCGGGGACGGGCTTCGGCTTGGTGGTGCCGCCGGGCTTCGGCTTGGGCTTCGGCTTCGGCTTCGTGCCGGGATCGACCTTCGTGCCGGGATCCACCTTCGTGCCCGGATCCACCTTCGTGCCCGGGTCGACCTTCGTGCCCGGGTCCTTCGTATCGCCGGGCGGCGTGCCGGGCTCCGTCCCGCCCGCGGTCGGATCCGGCGTGGTCGGCGTGCCCGCGGTCGTGCCCGGGATCGGGTCGGTCGTGCCCGGCGTCGGCCCGGTCCCGGGCAGGCCCGGATCCGGCGTCCCCGGCACCGTCGCGTCGGGGGTCGCGGACTCGGCCGCCGTCACCGACTCGGCGGGCGGCGTGTCGTCGACGGCGACCTCGTCGCCCGTCGGCACGTCGCGCCCGAGGAACCACCATATCGCCCCACCGGCGAGCACCAGCAGCAGCGGGGTCACGTACAGCCACGGGCTCGTGCGGCGCAGCAGCGGCCGATCGGGCCGCGAGCTCAGGTCGGCGCCGACGCCCTCGTCGGTGAAGGTGTGGCTCGCGGGAGGCGGCAGCGGCGGCGCCCCCGGCGGGCGCGGGGCCCCGAACGGCTCCGCGGAGGCCGGCGCCATCGGCGAGCCGAACGGGCCCGCGAACGGACCTGGCCCGGGGGACATGGCCCCGGGGGCAGGTCCTGCGAACGGCCCGGGGCCGCCCGTCGGCGGCTGCCCGACGAACTGCGCAGGTGGGCCGAACGGACCTGGCCCGGGGGACATGTCCCCGGGGGCAGGTCCCGCGAACGGCCCGGGGCCGCCCGTCGGCGGCTGCCCGACGAACTGCACAGGTGGGCCGAACGGACCTGGCCCGGGGGACATGGCCCCGGGGACAGGCCCCGCGAACTGCC